>Ga0209013_10000374_pt1 | contig 39723 bp, 41 predicted proteins | sample Cruoilmetagenom2_FD_187291 | JGI IMG/M metagenome (GOLD analysis project Ga0209013, IMG submission 187291) | Oil polluted marine microbial communities from Coal Oil Point, Santa Barbara, California, USA - Sample 2 (SPAdes) (version 2) | ecosystem: Environmental > Aquatic > Marine > Oil seeps ...
TTTCCACCATCCCATACGCGTTTCGTAGGAATGCTCTAACTGGCCTAACAGGCCGCTGACCATTGAGTTGATACGTTCACTTGGATGCTCATCTCTTAAGCGCTTGATTCCTGAGATAAAGCTAGGCCATTCACCATTTTCAAGCTCGTCCAACATGGGAGTATCATAAATTTTTACTGTTGACATAGGGGGTTCCTTGAAGTTATTTAAGAAAAACCTTAAATAAAATATGGTTATAAAACAATGAGTTATTTTCTGTATTGTAGAAACAATTAAATATAAATTCAAGTTTTATTGATCCAGATCAATAAAAAAAGTTCCTAAAAGCTGATTTTAAATACTTATTATGAGCCTGATTTGTTGAAATATAAGCATAAATTAAAACAATAGAATGATGTTAGAGTCTGTGGAGGTTGTCATAATTCTGTAACATTTGCACATTAGAATTTTCCTGAGATTAAAAAAGAAGGTATTGAAGGATAAATCAAACTGATAAGTTAGATGAGCTGTCTGAAGCTGATATGATTAAACTTTTAAGCATATTATTTCTTGAACTGTGTATTATCGGACTGATTTTATTTGTTTTATTTTTTCTGGGGCAGGCGTAACCGCAGTTGGGAATTATTTTCTCTAGGATTAAGCCTCTATTTTGTCTTGTTAAATGTTTATTGTTTGGGTTCCAGACGGATGAGCTTGCCATTGCGAGCATCGGTTAAGATATAAATATATCCGTCAGGTCCGGTTTTGACGTCTCTGATTCGGCCCAGTTTACGAGTCAGGAAACGTTCTTCATAAACAATATTTTTACCTTTCAGTTTCAGCCTCACCAGTTGTTGAAATTTCAGTGAGCCAACTAGCAGGTTATTTTTCCAGCCTGGAAATTTATTACCGGTATAAAATGTAAAGCCTGATGGTGCGATGGAAGGTACCCAATAATAAATAGGCTGCTGCATGCCTGACTTATGTGTGCCTTCACCTATTTTTGTTCCAATGCCATAATTCACACCATAGGTAATAACAGGCCAGCCGTAATTCAGCCCTTTTTTAATCAGATTCAGTTCATCACCGCCCTGAGGCCCATGTTCATGAGACCAGATTTCTCCTGTTTCAGGATGCAATGCTATGCCCTGAGGGTTGCGATGACCATAGCTGAAAATTTCCGGTTTTATGCCTTGTCTGGAAACATATGGGTTATCTGCAGGGATACGGCCATTATCATGCAGGCGGATCATTGAACCGGCATGATCGCTCAGCTTTTGAGCGCGAGGGCGGTTACCTCTATCACCAATAGAAATATAAAGATAATGAGCCTTATCAAATAGTAAACGACCGCCGAAATGACGGCTGGTGTCTGATTTTTCTGCCAGAGTGAAAATAACCTGCAGCTCAGTCAGTTTTTTTCCTATGAGTTTAGCGCGGGCGACTTCAGTACCCATTCCATTATGATTTTCAGAAACATAAGAAAAATAAATCCACTGATTCTGTTCATAATCGGGGTGCAGGGCAATATCAAGCAAGCCGCCCTGGCCGGAAGCCTTGATATCAGGCAATCCTGTAACAGGTTTGGGATCAAGCTGGCCATTGTGAATGATTCGCAGGCGCCCCGGTCGTTCTGTTACCAGCAGGCGCTTATCAGGTAGAAACACCATACCCCATGGGTGTTCCAGACCCTCAGTTACGGTAATAAGCTTAAATAAATCATCTTTGCCCGTAATATGAGCGGATTTTTGGGCAAACACAGACTGTATCGGGCTGTATAGAATAGAAAATATTAAAAAAGAGCTTAAGATTTGTCTTTTTAAAAGGATATTCATTTCAGAATTTGCCCCTTGTTAGATGGAATAGTGTTGCTTTTTAACTATAACCTTTTTACACATTACTTGAAAAAGTTATTTTTGTCCCCATTTTCTATTTTAACAAAAAATGCTTTAACGAAAAAAATTAACCAGTGAGGCCAGTAGTATGGACGTTATGCAGCGTATTGATGATGCAGTTAAGAATAACTCTATTGTGATTTTTATGAAGGGTACACCACAAATGCCTTCATGCGGTTTTTCTTCACGTGCAAGTGAAGCCCTGATGCAAACCGGTGTTGAATTTGCCTACGTAAATGTATTACAGGATCCGGAAATTTTTGAAAACCTTCCACGTTATGCGGATTGGCCAACATTCCCACAAATTTACATTAACCATGAGTTAATTGGTGGTTGTGATATTACCTTAGAAATGTTTCAAAATGGCCAGTTAAAAACAGCTTGTGAAGCTGCTGCAGCTGCCAAGGCTTAATTTTTCTATGTCGCTTCCCTGATCCAGTTCCTCTGGCTCGGGGATATCGCTATTCTATTCAAATTCAAGCAGTAAATTAATGCTTTCCAGCATAGCTTCCGAGCTTAAATAATCAATGCCTATAGGCCACAAGCCTTCGCCAATTTTCAATATGAATGAAGGGTAAGAACGAGCGTTTAATTGCCGACTCATTGCAATTTGCCTATCCAGTTCAACTTGAGTCTGTTCGCTATATAATGCAGATTGAAATGACTTTTCATCAAGACCAATTTGTTTGGCCAGGTTAATCAGTGTACCGTTATCTGATGGGTTTTGTGCGTATTGATAATAAGCATACTGAATAGCCTCAATCATTAATTCTTCATATCCATGTTCTTCAACAGTTTTATCAAAACTATGCGCCGCAATGACTGCTCGACAGGCAGGATAGGTAGAACGCCGGGGGTGACATTTTGACCAGAAATCATAATTGAAATGAATTCCAGGTACTTTTTGTTCAATACGCTGCCAGGTTGATTGTAGTTGCTGTTGTAATTCAATTGGCATTGGCTCATCCGTATCGGGGGCTAAACCACCCAATATAGTTATAAATTCAATGTCCTCAGGGAGTTGTTGACGTAATTGCTGTAATACTGCTTTAAAAGCATAACACCAGCTGCACATTGGATCATGAATATAAAATAGTGTGTTAATAAATATTGTCCGGATTTAAATTATTGATGTTAGTGCTCTTGCTCTTGATTTTGGACGCCACCAGCGAGGTAAGTAATGCGGTGAGTGATGTTGGAGGGGAATCGTATCGTTCAGGGGTTTATGAAAACATGGATGTTTTCATCAAAGCGTCACAAGGATGTGCTCGAAGCGTCCCCTGAACGATACGATTCCCCTCCAACATCACGGCTTCCAACCACACTCATTCACCGAGCGCCAACCTTAATAACTTAAAACAGGTGACAACCAGCGTTCCATCTCATCTATGGAAAATCCCTTACGTTCAGCATAACTCTCAACCTGATCTTTATGAATTTTTCCAGTACCGAAGTAACTTGCCTGCGGGTGAGAAAAATACAGACCAGACACGGCAGCGGCAGGCATCATGGCATAGCTATCAGTTAACTGAATACCAGCGTTATTGTCTACATCCAGAAGTTCCCAAATGGTAGCTTTTTCTGTGTGATCCGGACAGGCAGGATAACCTGGGGCAGGGCGTATCCCCTGGTATTGCTCGGCAATCATTGCTTCGTTATCTAATGTTTCATCTGCAGCATAAGCCCAGTATTCCCTGCGTACCAGTTCATGCATTTTCTCAGCAAATGCCTCAGCCAGTCTGTCGGCCAGAGCTTTGAGCATTATAGCCTGGTAGTCGTCATGTTCTTTTTCAAATTGAGCCAGTTTGCGTTCAATACCAATCCCTGTGGTGACGGCAAATGTGCCGATATAGTCATTTACACCACTGTCTTTCGGGGCAATAGAATCTGCCAGACATTGATTGTATTTTCCAGAAGGTTTTTTCATTTGCTGACGCAGGAAATGGAATGTTTGTAATACTTCTGTTCGGGAGTCATCCTGATAGAGTTCAACGTCATCATCATTAATACTATTAGCCGGGAAAAAACCGATAACAGCATTAGCCTTGAGCCATTTTTCGGAAATAATTTTTTCCAGCATCTCAGTAGCATCCTGATAAACTTTTCGGGCTTCTTTGCCATAATGATCATTATCTAATATAGCAGGGAAACGACCTTTGAGTTCCCAGGTTTGGAAAAAAGGACCCCAGTCAATTCTTTCTTTTAAATCTGCCAATGGAAAGTCAGTAAAAACCTTACTGCCTAAAAAGCTGGGTGTAGTGGGTTTGTTTTCATTTGGCCAGTCTATAGGCAGCTTGTTTGCACGTGCCTGAGCTAAAGTGATCTGGTTTTTTTTATTAGCTTTTTTCTCCCTGGCTTCACGAATTTCCTGATATTCAAGCACGATAGATTTTTCAAAGTCATCCTTCAATGTTTCAGACAGCAAACTCTGACTAACGCCGACAGCGCGTGATGCATCGGCAACATGAACTACGGCATGTTCGTATTCAGGCGCAATTTTCACTGCGGTATGAACACTGGAAGTAGTGGCGCCGCCAAGCATAATCGGTGTGGTAAAATTCTGACGTTTCATTTCTTTGGCAATATGTACCATTTCATCCAGAGACGGGGTGATTAAACCGGACAGACCAATAATATCGCAGTTTTCTTCTTTGGCCTTTTTCAGGATTTCATCTGCAGGCACCATAACGCCCATATCAATGACTTCAAAATTGTTACATTGCAGGACAACACCAACAATGTTTTTACCAATATCATGGACATCACCTTTTACCGTGGCCATTAATATTTTGCCATTGTTGCTTATAGCAGATTGGACGTTTCCTTTTGAATTGGCAGCAGCTTCTGCTTTTTGTGCATCAATATAAGGCATTAACCAGGCAACGGCCTTTTTCATAACACGAGCTGACTTAACAACCTGTGGTAAAAACATTTTTCCGCTGCCGAATAAGTCGCCTACGGTATTCATTCCATCCATTAATGGACCTTCAATGACCTGAATCGGTTCGTCAAACAACAGTCGGGCTTCTTCGGTATCTTCATCAATATAATCGGTGATCCCTTTGACCAGTGCATGGCTGAGTCGAGCAGCTACATCCAGTTCACGCCAGCTCAGATCGACTACACGGCCTTTGCCGCCAATGGCTTCGCCACGATAATTTTCTGCAATTTCCAAAAGGGCATCAGTGGCTTCGGGGTTTCGATTGAGTACGACATCTTCGACCTTTTCCCGCAAGTCTACAGGGATGTCATCATAAATCGCTAATTGACCCGCATTAACAATACCCATATCCATACCAGCCTGAATCGCATGGTATAAAAAGACCGCATGAATTGCTTCACGAACCGGGTTATTACCCCGGAAAGAAAACGATACATTGGAGACACCACCGGATATTTTGGCATAGGGCAGAGTCTGCTTAATGATTCGGGTTGCTTCAATAAAATCAACACCATAATTGTTATGTTCTTCAATCCCGGTTGCGATGGCAAAAATATTAGGATCAAAAATTATATCTTCAGGAGGGAAACCGACCTGTTCCGTTAAGATCTTATATGAACGAGTGCAGATTTCGACTTTTCGGGCTTGTGTATCGGCTTGTCCATTTTCATCAAAGGCCATGATAATGGTTGCGGCACCATAACGTCGGATCAGACGTGCATGTTTGATAAACAGTTCTTCACCTTCTTTCAGACTGATGGAGTTAACGATTCCCTTGCCCTGTATGCACTTCAGGCCAGCTTCAATGACTTCCCATTTGGAAGAGTCAACCATTATCGGAACTTTGGCAATTTCAGGTTCAGCGGCAATCAGATTCAAAAAACGGGTCATGGCAGCCACACCATCAAGCATGGCTTCGTCCATATTAATATCAATGATCTGGGCGCCGCTTTCTACCTGCTGCTGAGCCACTGAAATGGCTTCTTCATAATTTTCTTCTTTGATCAGGCGCAGAAATCGAGCTGAGCCGGTAACATTAGTTCGTTCACCGACATTGATGAATAAAGAGTCATCGTTAATGTTAAATACTTCCTGACCTGACAGGCGACATTGTTTGTCGCTTTCAGGAATAGAGCGGGGGGCATGTTTTTTAATGGCTGTTTTTAAGGCTCGAATGGTATCAGGTGAAGTACCGCAGCAACCACCGATGATATTGATATAACCGGACGCAGCCCATTCTGCTAGCTGTTCAGCCATTTCTTCCGGGGATTCATCATAACCACCCAGCTCATTGGGCAGACCAGCATTTGGATGTGCAGAAATGGCGCAGCTGGCGATATTGGACAGTTCTTCAATATAAGCCCGCAGGTCACTGGCACCCAGGGCACAGTTTAAACCGATGGAAATTGGTTCTGCATGATTCAGGGCATTATAAAATGCTTCAGCAGTCTGACCGGACAGGGTACGGCCTGATTTATCGGTAATGGTACCGGAAATCATTATAGGGTATTCAATATCCTGATCATCAAAATATTTTTTGACAGCAAAAACAGCCGCTTTGGCATTGAGTGTATCAAAGATTGTTTCAATCAGTAAAATATCGGCCCCGCCATCGACAAGACCTCGTGTTGCTTCATAATAGGCCTCAACTAACTGGTCAAAAGTGACATTACGAAAACTGGGATCATTCACATCAGGTGAAATACTGGCGGTACGGTTTGTGGGACCTAAAACACCGGCGACATAACGTGTTTGCCCGTCCTTTTGTTCGGCTTCATCTGCAGCCTCTCTGGCAACCTGAGCTGAGGCGACATTCAGTTCATAGGCCAGTGCTTCCATATTGTAATCGGCCATGGCAATGGTGGTTGAGCTGAAGGTATTGGTTTCAATTATATCGGCACCAGCTTCAATATATTGTTTATGAATTGCCTTGATAATCTGCGGCTGGGTGATGGAGAGCAGATCGTTATTGCCTTTGACATTACTCGGCCAGTCTTTGAAGCGTTCACCCCGGTAATCTGACTCACCCAGACTATAAGTCTGAATCATGGTGCCCATGGCGCCATCAAGAAACAGAATGCGTTCTTTAAGTTGAGATTTTAATTGTGCAAAACGTTTACTAACAGCCATATTCCAAACCAATCATCTATGATAAAAGGGGTAATTTTAGCAGGAATTAAAGGGCTTGTAGATTATTTTTCCCTTATTGAGGCAATGTATTTGTTATCTCAATAGGTGGTATGAATTAAGTTAATGAGTATGGGGGATAATAATATTAAGTACATTATCCAGTACGGCTGGATCGGGTAGTGAAGCAAAGATAAAAAATAGCCAGATATGAGCAAAGATAACGGCATAAAGTCGCAGCATCCAGTTTGACTGCATGAGCCACCATTGAGCCATTCTGTCCAGGGATTGTTCTGAGAAAAATGGCATGGTCATGGCCAGGAAAATCACTAAAATCCCCAGGAATAGCATCATATTTGGGAACCCGGTGAAGGGAGCAGCGGCAATAATAATAAATCCCATCAGCATACGAATAATAATCACCGCATTGATCCAGCGAGCATCAAAGAAAAAATACAGTAAGCGTTTCATGGGGGTGGTAACGAACAGGAGCAGGACACTAATGAGAAATAATACACTGGCGATAAAAGTGATAATGTATGCCATTTATGTTTCCTGAGTTATTATTATTTTTGTTTAGATGGACACTAACTAATTATAACTCTTCCAATATTGCTGGCAATTGTTTTAATTGATCTATCTCTAAGAAAGGTGCATTAAGTTCTTCCGGCCAGGGATTATGATTGCGGTTAAGCCAGATTGCCCGGATATTGGATTGCCGGGCACCTTCTATATCCGTGACAGGGTCGTCACCAATGTGAATGACTTCTATTGGTTTGAGCTGAAGATTCTCTAATAAGGTGTCAAAGACAATAGGGTGGGGCTTTTGCTGACCTGCATCAGCCGCTGACCAGGAAAATTCAAACAGATGCCCCAGCCCAATACGATAAATATCCGCATTGCCATTAGTGACAGCACCTAATCGATAGCCGGGTTTTAATGCCTCAAGAACCGGAATGACATCATCAAACAGACTGACCTTATTACGCTCGCTAATATAAAACTCAAACGCATCCTGAATAAACGCTTCCTCTTGTATGGCTGAGTAACCGATTTCCTGTGAAAGTTGAGCAAAGGATTTTTTTCGCACAGCAGTCAGATCATGGGCAATATATTGATGTTCCCGAGCCAGTTGGATGCGTTTTTCACGCAACTGTCGAATGCTGTATTGATTGCTGATATCGGGATGGTGCTCGGCAAACCATTTATGAAGTAACTCTTCCGTGCGCATAATTGTTATCTTGCAGGGCCAGAGAGTGTCATCCAGATCAAAAGTCAGTAATTTAATTGCCATTGTACGTATGTACGTGGAGATAAAAGTGGCGGAACGGACGGGACTCGAACCCGCGACCCCCTGCGTGACAGGCAGGTATTCTAACCAGCTGAACTACCGCTCCGTAAGGTGGTGCGTATTATATGATATTGAAAAAAAAATACCAGTCTTTTTCGGAAAAAATATAAAAAATTCCATTTTAGATTGAAAAAAACAAAGACTCTTTTCTTTCGTTTGTTCAGAGTGTTATTCTTTTGCATTAGTTTCTGGAATTACTCAATTCATCCGAGGAAAGTTAATGACTGATATTGTGATTTCCCAGCTCTGGGTTTATCCCATAAAATCAATGAAAGGTATTTTGCTGGACAATGTGCAATTGGAAAAAAGAGGTTTCCAGTTTGACCGACGCTGGATGCTGGTAGATAGCAATAACCGTTTCATTACTCAGCGCCAGTATCCCAAAATGACTTTGATTATCCCGGAAATGTCGGATTTTGGCTTAGCAGTCAGAGCGCCGGATATGCCTGTTTTGATCATTCCTTATCCGGATTCACAGATAGAACTCTATGATGAAATGGAAGTAAGCTGCTGGAATGATCGAATTACGGCCCAGCATGTTAATACAGCTATTGATAACTGGTTTAGTGAGTTTCTCGGGGTGGATTGCCAGCTGGTTTATATGCCGGAAAAAAGTCAGCGTCCGGTTGACCCCGATTATGCTTCTAATGATGAGATTGCCAGTTTTTCTGATGGTTTTCCTAATCTGATAATCAGTGAGGCCTCTCTGGCAGATTTAAATCAGCGGGTTGATATTGAGCTGACAATCGATCGCTTTCGTCCAAATATTGTTATCTCAGGCTGTGAACCATATGCCGAAGATACTTTAGAGCATTTTAAAATCAATCAGGTTGATTTCTATGCAGTTAAGCCCTGTTCACGTTGTGCAATAACGACAATTAATCCGCAAACAGGTAAAAAAGAAAGCGCTGAGCCCTTAAAAACATTGTCTCAATTTCGTAAAAAAAATAACAAAGTTTTTTTTGGTCAGAATTTGCTGCATAAATTAACTTATCTGAATGACAATCGAATGAGTGTCGGCGATAGTCTGGAAATAATTCATTTATCCGAAGCCTTGACTTTTGATTAACATAAGCTACATTTTTACAACTTTGCTCTTCATTTCAGCATTGAAAAGTTATTCACAGAAGCTGTGGATAACTTTGTGAATAAACTTTGGGTAAGAGTCCGAAAGCTTATAATTGTTAAGTTATCTTACAAATTGATTACAAAATGAACATCTATTGACTTAAAAAATAATTGCTTAATAAACAGTATGTTATAAAAAAAGTTATAATGGTTGTTGACAAGTAAACTATTAAAGAAAATGCTGATATTCTTATTGATATCAAAATCGGCTAATGTGTAAAACTTTTTTTACTTTGTTAATAAAACAATCACTTGTGTTCATTTGTTTGAGAAACTTTTGATGTCTTTGGTCTAACATATCATTTTTAAAAAAGAGTGCTGCGTTGCAAAAAAATAAAAATTCTAAAGGACTTTCGGTTCATCATCTGAGCTGTGAAAGAGGCTATCGCGAATTGTTCAATGATTTAAATTTTGAGCTTTATCCGGGAGAAATTCTTCATATCAAAGGTGAAAATGGTGCAGGAAAAACCAGTTTATTGAGGATTCTCTCAGGTCTGGCGCTGCCAGTAACCGGAGAAATCAGCTTTAACGGCTATGATTGTCGTAAATACCGTAGTGAATACAACGAACACCAGGCCTTTATCGGACATAAGCTGGGGATTAAGCTGGAACTGACACCGATAGAAAATATTCGCAGCTATTGCGAGTTAGGGAAAAGTCGGACAGAACAACAGATCTTAGACGTATTGGAAAAAGTAGGCCTGTACGGTTTTGAAGAAATGTATTGCAATCAACTGTCAGCGGGTCAAAAAAGACGAGTTGCCCTGGCTCAGGCAATACTCAGTGAAACCAGACTCTGGATACTGGATGAGCCGTTTACCTCACTGGATGTCATCGGCGTGGAATTTTTTCTAAAAATGATTCAACAGCATGTTGAGCAGGGCGGCATGGTTTTATTGACAACACACCAGGAAGTCAATCTGGAAAACTGCACCATTAAATATCTTCAACTACCCTCAGGTAAAATAACAGACTAAGACTTATTTATTGATAGTATGCTCCAGGGGTTTCCTCTTGAATTTACAAATAAGTATTATTTAAATAAAGTAAATAATTGTACTTATCAACTGCTGGGTAGTGATGTGACAAATACATCTTTTAAGTTATATGGATGCAACATTTAGTTATTAGGACTTTTAGACTATGATGTGTCACTAGAACATTGTAAAATGCTTCTCCAGAACGATTAATGGTTCCAGAGGCATTTGTATTTAAATTCAGGATTTTTAGATTGTATAACGCTTTTCTAAGTTTGTTAAAACGTGATTTACGTCTGGCCTTCAGACACAAGAGCGAAATCCTCAACCCGCTGTTTTTTTTCGTTATTGTTGTTACCCTCTTTCCCCTGGGGATCAGTCCTGAGAAACAGACCCTGGCTGAAATTGGCCCGGGTATTATCTGGGTAGCGGCTCTGCTTGCTTCTATGTTATCACTGGATTCACTTTTCCGATCAGATTTTGATGACGGCACACTGGAATTAATGCTGCTCAGTGAATATCCTCTCTCAGTCCTGGTTTTAGCCAAAATTGTTGTGCACTGGCTAATTACCGGTTTTCCTATTATTATTTTTTCGCCTTTGCTGGGAACGGTGATGTTTCTCAGTAATGATGCCATTGAAACTCTGATGCTTACCTTATTATTGGGAACACCCATACTGAGCTTGATTGGTGCCATCGGTATGGCTCTGGTGGTCGGTTTAAAGCGCGGGGGAATGTTGTTATCCCTGTTGGTTCTACCACTTTATATTCCTGTTTTGATCTTTTCCGCCAACGCCGTTGGTAGTAGTATGGCTGGACTATCGATTAGCGGGCAATTGTATTTTCTGGCTGCATTTATGATTTTTTGTTTAACGCTGGCACCCATTGCCACCTCTGCTGCATTAAGGGTAAGTCTCGAATGACCACTCAAGTAACGACTAATACTAAGAGTAAAACTACTAATCCAGTGATGAAATTTATTTATCACTTTGCTTCACCAAAACATTTCTATCGTATTTCCGGCAAGCTGATCCCCTGGTTGGGCTGGCTTGCTGCCATTCTTATTATTGCCGGCAGTATTGACGGGCTATTTTTTGCCCCGGTGGATTATCAGCAGGGAGATAGTTACCGGATCATCTTTGTTCATGTACCTGCAGCCTGGATGTCCATGTTTATTTATATGGTTATGGCCGGAGCAGGAGCTGTCGGCCTGATCTGGAAAATTAAACTGGCGGATGTGATCTCCAGCAGTAGTGCACCGATTGGTGCAGCTTTTACTTTTCTGGCTCTGGTGACAGGTTCAATCTGGGGCAAGCCTATGTGGGGAGCCTGGTGGGTCTGGGATGCCCGGCTGACTTCAGAATTAATTCTACTCTTTCTCTATCTGGGCTATATGGCATTGGAAGCGGCGGTTGAAGATCCCCGTGCCGCTGCCAGAGCCTGTGCGATTCTGGCCATAGTCGGAGTTATTAATATCCCTATTATTCATTATTCTGTGGAATGGTGGAATACCCTGCATCAAGGGGCAACTGTCACCAAGCTGGATAAACCCTCGATTCATGTCTCCATGTTGATCCCATTATTATTAATGGCGCTGGGTTTTAAACTTTATTACGCTACGGTGGTCTTAGTAAGAGCACGAAATAAAGTCTTATATTCAGAGCAGAATAATCGCTGGGTTAAAGAGATTGTTAATCAAAGTTAATTAATACTCATTATTTACAAACAGAAGAGTTAATAAAAATGCTGGAAATGTTTCAAATGGGCAAATACGGTGCCTATGTCTGGTCATCCTATGGCCTTGCCCTTTTTGTTATGGGCTATGTTGCCATCAAACCACTGATGGATAAAAAAAGTATTTTTAAAGAACTGGCGATGAAATATCGTCGTGAGGCTCATAATCTCACAAGCAAGGAGCAGTCATGAACCCAAAACGTAAAAATCGACTGATATTGGTACTGCTGATTTTAGCCGGTGTTGGTGCTGCGGTAACTTTAGGGCTCAAGGCACTGGATCAGAATCTATTATATTTTTTCAGTCCCACTCAGGTTAAAGCAGGTGAAGCCCCTCTCAATCATTCCTTCCGTCTGGGCGGTCTGGTCAGTGACGGCAGTGTGATACGCGAAAAAGATGGTATGACCATTCATTTTGATATTACCGATGGCCCTGAAACCATTGCTGTCACCTATGTTGGCATTTTGCCGGATTTATTTCGTGAAGGGCAGGGAATTGTCGCCACGGGTAAGTTAGATGGTTCCAGCAAAGACAGCAAGGCACATTTTGTCGCTGATGAAGTTTTAGCCAAGCATGATGAAAATTATATGCCGCCTGAAGTTCAGGAAGCATTGGATAAGGGACATATTGAAGGTAAGAAAAAGATGGCTGAAAATGCTCAGTCTAAAGCCGCTGTTGAAAAACCGGGAGCAACTGCCCAATGATACCTGAGATTGGGAATTTCTCCCTGATTATTGCCCTTGCCGTTTCTATTATTTTAGCTAGCCTGCCCCTGATTGGTGCCCAGAAAAATAACCTTCAATTGATGCAATTTTCCCGTTATGCAGTGGTTGCACAATTCTTCTTCATCCTGGTTTCTTTTGTCGCTCTGACTTATTCTTTTACCGTAGATGATTTTTCAGTTCGTTATGTTGCATCGAATTCTAATTCAGCACTGCCCATGATGTATAAAATATCTGCTGTGTGGGGAGCGCATGAAGGTTCTTTTTTGCTCTGGTTATTGATTTTATCCTCGTGGACTATGGCTGTTGCATTCTTTAGTAAAAGCCTGCCGATTTTAATGACCTCAAGAGTGCTTGCGGTGATGGGAGTGCTGAGTATCGGCTTCCTGTTATTTATACTGTTTACATCCAATCCATTTGATCGACTTTTCCCAGCGGCGTTAGACGGCAAAGATCTTAATCCCTTATTACAGGATTTTGGTCTGGTCATTCATCCACCCATGCTCTATATGGGTTATGTTGGATTCTCGGTAGTCTTTAGTATTACCATTGCAGGTTTGATTTCCGGACAACTTGATTCGGCCTGGGCTCGCTGGTCTCGTCCCTGGACAGTGGTTGCCTGGTTATTTCTGACTCTGGGTATCGCTCTGGGCAGCTGGTGGGCCTATTATGAACTGGGCTGGGGCGGCTGGTGGTTCTGGGACCCTGTCGAAAATGCTTCTTTTATGCCATGGCTTGTAGGCACTGCACTCATACATTCTTTAGTAGTGACTGAAAAACGTGGAGCATTTAAAAGCTGGACTGTTTTGTTGTCCCTGTTGGCTTTCTCTCTCAGTTTGTTAGGTACATTCCTGGTTCGTTCTGGTGTTCTGGTTTCTGTACATGCCTTTGCTTCTGATCCAACTCGTGGTTCTTTTATTCTGGCCTTTCTTGTTCTGGTGATTGGCGGTTCATTAATGCTTTACGCCATTCGCGGCTCATCAATGAGTGGCGGAGGGCACTTTAATTTGTTCTCTAAAGATACATTCATGTTGTTGGGTAATATCCTGTTAACAGTTGCCTGCGCAATGGTCTTGTTAGGTACTCTTTACCCTTTGCTTGATCAATTAATTGATTTGGGTAAATTGTCTGTTGGCGAACCATATTTCAATACGGTGTTTGTTCCAATCATGCTCCCGGCATTAGTGATTATGTCTATGGCTCCATTGATGCGCTGGAAAAATGATTCTTTTGAGCGTGTTGCCAAACAGATGATAATTCCTTTATTTGTTGCCCTGGCTGTGGGTATTTCAATGTTATTTATTGAAAAAGGTTCAGTGATGGTCGCTTTAAGTATTGGTCTGGCCACTTTGATTGTTTCAAGTGTTGTGATGAGCTTTGTTGGCCGGGTAAGAAACAAAGGCGGAGCTGTCAGAGCACTGAAAAAAATTCCCCTGTCATTCTTTGGTATGCATGTGGCACACATTGGTGTGGCGATCTTTGTCGTTGGTGTGACCTTTACTGAATCCATGAGTTTGCAGAAAGACTTAAGAATGGAACGGGGAGACACTATTAGCCTGGGCGGTTATTCATTTACTTTTGAAGGTGCTAAAAGTCATCAGGGACCTAACTATACTGCTTATGAAGGAGCCATGAGCGTAATAGGTCCAAAAGGTGAAGAGGTTGCTGTGCTGACACCACAAAAACGAATATATCAGGTTCGTGGTATGCCGATGACTGAGGCAGGTATTGATGCTGGATTGTTCCGGGATTTGTTTGTTGCATTGGCAGAACAATTAGATAATGGTGCATGGAGTCTGAGAGTTTACTACAAGCCTTTTATTCGCTGGATTTGGTTAGGGTGTATCTTTATGGCATTGGGTGGTTTAATTGCTGTAACGGATAGACGTTATCGTTTGAAAGTTGTGCCTGGGAAGGTAGTTGCGGCATAAAAATTTGATTTTTTAAATCTGTGTTAGTGAGTCTGGTTCGCCCTTCTGAGGTCGCCGTGAATACATCCATGTAGGCTTCGATTCGGCATCCATGCCTCAGGAGACCCCTGACAGCTCCACCCTTCCCCACTTAACACGGATTTCTAGCACCTAATATGTTTAATCAAGAGAACAAAGTTAAATGAAAAAACAATTTATGACACCACTAATAGTTTTCGGGCTGTTAGTTGTATTACTTGTTGTTGGTTTGATGAAAGCTAAATATGTCCGTGATGTGCCTTCTCCTTTAATTGGCAAGTCGGTTCCGGAATTTTCTATTCCTACAGTAGAAGATCAGCAGCAAACTCTAAGTAATAAGGATCTAGAAGGTGAAGTGTCGCTGGTGAATATCTGGGCTTCCTGGTGTGTTTCCTGCCGGGCAGAACATAAATTGCTGAACGTTATTGCACAGCAGGGTATCAAAATATACGGCATTAATTATAAAGATGAGTTGCCTGATGCTCGTCGCTGGTTAGCGGCATTTGGAAATCCCTATGTTAAAAGTGCCCATGATATTACTGGACGGGCAGGAATTGACTGGGGTGTCTATGGAACGCCGGAAACCTTTGTTATTGATAAGAAAGGCATGATTCGTTATAAGCATACGGGGCCGGTCTATCAGGATGATATTGAAACTAAAATTATGCCGTTAATCAAAGAATTAAAGGCTGAATCCTGATGAAAAAAGTTGTTATGAATAAGAATTTATTAATCTGGCTTTTCCTTTTATGTCTTGTTCCTATGCTCTCTCTGGCAGGTCCAAGAAGTGAGCCTAAACCACCGATTGTTTTTGAAGATGCGCAAGTTGAAGAAGATTATCTTGAATTAGCTGAAGAATTGCGTTGTCTTGTTTGTCAGAACCAGAACTTAATTGATTCCAATGCCGATCTGGCTGACGATCTGCGTCGTGAAGTCGCCAAAATGCTGAAACAGGGTAAGAATAAAGAGCAGGTCACTGAGTTTATGGTTGATCGCTATGGTGATTTTGTTTTATATAATCCTCCCATGAAACCTTCTACCTGGCTGTTGTGGGGCGGGCCGTTTGTATTGATGTTCTGGGGTGTTTTTGTGATGTTAAGAAAAATCAATGCGGCTAAAAGTGTTAAAGATGATGATAGTTCTGAGTTGTCAGAGCAGGATAAAGAAAAGCTGAAAGCTATTCTGGAAAATAAAGATTAAGTAAAGAAGGTAAGTAAATAATGTGGGTATTATGGTTGGTTTGTGTTTTATTGCTGGTGATAGCAATCGTTTTATTGGTTAAGCCGCTATTCAATAGTTATTCTGATGATGAACTGGCAAAGAATCAGAAACAGGCAATTCGTCGCAAAGAGTTAAATATTGAGCTTTATGAACAGAAAAAAGCTCAGATTGAACAGGATTTTGCTAATGGACTACTGGATGAAGAAAGCAGAATACAGGCTCAGAATGAGATTGAACATAGTTTGATTCAGGATGCAGAAGTATCTGAAGCGACACCATTGACACAGCTTTCTAATGCAAATGCAAAAAAACTGTCAATTGCTTTCCTGTTATTTATTCCAATTTTTTCAATTGTTACTTATGCATATATTAAGCCTGATAATTTTGAACAGGTTGTATTGAATCAGCCTCCTGCTGCCTCAAATGATGGTCAGCAACAGGCTCCTGATATTAATTCAATGGTGGTTTCTCTGGAAAAGAAACTGAAAGAAAATCCAGACAATATTCAGGGCTGGAATATGCTGGGACGTTCTTATGTGGTGACTAAGCGCTTTGCAGAAGCTGTTATTGCCTATGAGAAAGCTCTGTCTCTGAGTAAAAAATCTCAGCAAACTGTGCCCGATCTGGAAATCAACTATGTTGAAGCTTTGATGCAAACCAGTGATACACAAAATTATCAAAAGGCCCGGACGGTACTGGGTGATTTACTTAGTGCTAACCCCGACAATGGTGATGCTTTATGGTTTATGGGTTTTCTTGACTATGAAGCAGGTAATAAAGCACTTGCAGTTGAACGCTGGGCTCACCTGATGAGTCTATTACCGCCAGAGGGTGAGCAGGCACAGATTGTGGGCACTTATCTCTCACGGGTCAGGGATGAACTGCCTGAAGGTGATCCAGCAAAAATAGCCAATACACAACCGGAAGTTAGCCCAAAAGCTCCAGATACGACTTCAAAACCCGATCCGACAGGTGGTCCGGCACCAGGTCAACAATTAACGGGTTCTGAGGAAGAGCAGGCTTTTATTGCCTCCATGATTGCCAGAGTGGAAAAGCGGGTTGAAGAAAATCCACAGGATCTAAAGGGGTGGAAATCACTGGGTAAGTCTTATGGCGTACTTAATCGTGATATTGATTCTGCCAATGCCTACGCTAAAGCTGTGGCTTTAGACAGCAGTGATGTCAATTTACTTATTGATTATTCTGATGCGGTAATGAAAACAGGGGATACAGGGCAGCTTGATAATGCACGAATTGTTTTTGCTCAGTTAGTTGATCAAAATCCTGAAAATGCCGATGCACTCTTTTTGTCCGGTTCACTTGCACGTGCTGCGGGCGATGTGAATGAGGCCAGAATGTTCTGGAGTAAACTTTTACCTCTCCTAAGCAAAGGCAGCCCGGCTTATAATGCTGTAGAACAAAATCTGAAGTCTTTGTAAGCAAGGCAAGAAAAGCTATCTGAATAACTCAGTAAAATACTAAATTATTAAATACTAATGATCTTTTTGGTTCTTGATATAGGTCAAGGCTCTATTGTACTGTTAGAGTTAATTTAAACTGAACGTTTTGGAACGAGGGTTGTAAGTTCTTAGATGGCCAATATCAGTCGCATGCAGTTGTTAAGGGGTGACATTAAAGGAAAAAAAAATCCCTTTCGTCCACCCTGGGCTATTCCTGAAAACTATTTTGTAGATTTCTGCACACGTTGTGACAAATGTATTGATGCCTGCTTTGATGAACTGATTGTAAAAGGACGAGGCGGATTCCCGCAAATGGACTTTAAGCGAGGCGGCTGTGACTTTTGTGAAGACTGCCTTAATGTTTGTGAAACCAGTGCCTTAAAAAAAATACCCGTAACAAATAATAATAATACTAATAATTCCAGCTCTGATTCCGATAATAAAGAGCTGAGCAGAGAGGAATCATTCCTCCCACCCTGGCATATTAAAGCCTACATTGACCTGACAAACTGTCTTTCTATGAACGCAACGATTTGCCGATCCTGTGGTGAATCCTGTGATGACGAGGCAATCAAATTTAATCTTAAACTAGGCGGTATAGCCGAGCCGGTAATGAATATTGACAATTGCACTGGTTGTGGTGCTTGTTTTTCTGTGTGCCCCGTACAGGTGATTGAATTAAAACCCATTGTTTTAAATGAAGAAGTTGAAAGAGAAGTCGTATGAATATCTGTAGTGTAATTGTTAATGCAAAACCAGAAAATGCACCTGCAATCAGTGAACTATTAGCTGAAATGGAAGGTGTAGATGTTTTTGGCGGCATAGAAGAAGGAAAGATCATTGCCACTATTGAAGATGGCGGCGGTGAGAAAGCTTTAGCTGACAAGATGGCAGCCATGAACGACATCAAGGGAGTGATTAATGCAACAATGATTTATCATCAAGAAGCAAGTGACACAGCGATGAAAGAGGAGATCGTATAGTGAGTATAACAAGGCGTGATTTTATAAAAAGTAACGCAGCCGTTGCAGCCGCATCAGTTGCAGGTGTTACCTTGCCCGTTAGCGTAACCAAAGCAGCAGAATCTGCTGACGATGGTATTCGCTGGGACAAGGCGGCCTGTCGTTTTTGTGGAACGGGTTGTAGTGTTCTGATTGGTACCAAGGGTGGCAAAATGGTAGCCAACCAGGGTGATCCGGACGCACCTGTAAACAAAGGGCTTAACTGTATTAAAGGTTACTTCCTGACCAAGATTATGTACGGTAAAGATCGTTTAACCAAGCCGCTGCTTCGTAAGAAGGGTGGAAAATACGACAAAAACGGTGACTTTACTGAAGTATCCTGGGATGAAGCATTTGATACGATGGCCGGCAAATGGAAAGCGGCCCTGAAAGATAAGGGACCGACTTCCGTTGGTATGTTTGGTTCGGGTCAGTGGACAGTCTGGGAAGGTTATGCTGCATCCAAGATGATTAAAGCGGGTTTCCGTTCTAATAATCTGGATCCTAATGCTCGTCACTGTATGGCATCTGCGGTTGGTGCGTTTATGCGCGGCTTCGGTATCGATGAACCCATGGGTTGTTATGATGACCTGGAACATGCTGATGCATTTGTTCTTTGGGGTTCCAACATGGCTGAGATGCATCCTATTCTCTGGTCACGTATCACTGATACTCGTTTGACCAAGAAAGACTGTGAAGTTCATGTACTGTCAACTTTTGTACATCGTTCATTTGAATTGGCTGATAACGGCATGGTTTTCAAGCCTCAAACTGATTTGGCGATTCTAAACTATATTGCTAATTATATTATTGAGAATGATGCGGTAGATAAAGAGTTTGTTAAGCAGCACGTGGCTTTCCACCAGGCAACGACTGATATTGGTTATGGTTTGCGTCCTGATCATGCACTGGAGAAAAAAGCTAAAAACAATGGCAAGACCAAGGGTAAACATCCTGCCATCAGCTTTGAAGAGTATGCTGCTTCTGTTAAGCCTTATACTTTGGAAAAAGCCAGTAAGCTTTCTGGTGTGCCAAAAGATAAACTGCTGAAACTGGCTAAATTATATGCCGATCCCAACAAGAAGATTACCTCATTGTGGACGATGGGCTTTAATCAGCACACTCGTGGTGTCTGGGTGAATGGTCTGTGTTACAACGTGCATTTGTTAACGGGTAAGATTTCCCAACCAGGAAGTGGTCCGTTCTCTCTGACAGGACAGCCTTCAGCCTGTGGTACCGCTCGTGAAGTGGGTACTTTTTCACATCGTCTGCCTGCTGATCTGGTGGTTATGAAAGAACCTCATCGTGATACTGCTGAGAAAATCTGGAAACTGCCTAAAGGCACGATTAATCCTAAGCCGGGTTATCATGCTGTATTGCAAAACCGTATGTTGAAAGACGGTAAATTGAATGCCTATTGGGTTCAATGTACCAACAATGCTCAGGCAGCAGCAAACTTTAATGAAGAAACATGGCCGGGTTATCGTAATCCAGCAAACTTTATTACTGTTTCTGATCCGTATCCAACGGTTACTGCTATGGCGGCTGACCTTATCTTACCAACAGCAATGTGGGTAGAAAAAGAAGGTGCTTATGGTAATGCGGAACGTCGTACTCAGTTCTGGCGTGAGCAGGTGTCTGCACCTGGAGAATCCAAATCTGATTTATGGCAGACTATGGAATTTACCAAACGCTTTAAGATGACTGAAGTCTGGCCTGAAGAGTTATTGGCCAAGATGCCGGAATATAAAGACAAGACCATGTACGAAGTACTATATGAAAATGGTCAGGTTAATAAGTTCCCATCTCAGACAGTTACTGATAGTGATGGCAATAGCTACAAAAACCATGAAATGGAACACTTTGGTTACTACGTCCAGAAAGGTCTGTTTGAAGAGTATGCGACCTTTGGTCGCGGACATGCACATGATTTAGCACCATTTGATACCTACCATAAAACGCGTGGTTTGCGCTGGCCTGTAGTGGATGGTAAAGAAACCTTATGGCGTTTCCGTGAAGGTTATGACCCTTATGTTGCCAAGACTAATCCTGATGGTAAAAAAGGTGATGCTTATTTCTATGGTAACCATAAGAAAAATGGTGGTAAGGCGAAGATTATTTCCGCACCTTATGAGCCGCCAGCAGAAAGCCCGGATAAAGAACATGATCTTTGGTTATGTACCGGTCGTGTCCTTGAACACTGGCATTCTGGCTCGATGACCCGTCGTGTACCTGAGCTATACAGAGCAGTACCTGATGCGGTTATCTATATGCACAAAAAAGATGCCAAGAAACGTAAGTTACGTAATGGCTCCAAGGCTAAGTTGATGACAATTCGTGGTGAGATCGAAGCACGCGTTGAAACTAAAGGACGGAACAAGCCGCCAGAAGGTCTGGTTTTTGTCCCTTGGTTTGATGCAGGGCGTCTGATCAATAAAGCGACATTGGACGCAACGGATCCGCTTTCTAAAGAAACCGACTACAAGAAATGTGCTTGTAAGGTTGTGAAAGCATAAGGCTGTTAAAAAACGCTTAGCTACTTAAATAATATGGAGAATTAATACAAAACTGAAACAGATAGCATTGTCTGTCCCCTAAAGGGGATAAGACGGACATCATTAAACATAAACACGAGGTATTTTTTTTACATGTCTAACCAACAAGGGCGGGGGGATACTGCTCAAACTGGCTCTCCTAAACAGGGAGGGGCAACACTGAATCGGCGCAAGTTTCTGGGTGATACACTCAAAACAGCGTGTGGTGCAGGGTTGTTGGGACTTGGGATGGGGACTTATTCCCGTCAGGCCGAGTCTACTCCAGCCTGGGTTATCCGACCACCGGGTGCGTTACCTGAAGCTGAATTTTCAGGTGCCTGTATCCGTTGTGGACTCTGTGTCAGGGACTGTCCTTACGATATGCTGAGACTGGCGGAACTGGGTGAACAAGTTGCTTTTGGTACACCCTATTTCATCGCTCGGGATAAACCTTGTGAGATGTGTGAAGATATACCTTGTGCAGCAGCCTGTCCAACCAATGCATTAAGCCATGAGCTGGATAATATCGACGATGCCCGTATGGGTCTTGCGGTATTAATCGATCAGGAAGAATGTATTGCGTTTCAGGGTCTGCGCTGTGAAGTATGTTTTAATGTCTGCCCGGTACAGGGCGATGCAATTACAATTGAAATGCAACATAACCGTCGTTCGGGTAAACATGCGTTGTTTATACCGGTGGTTCATTCCGATGCCTGTACTGGTTGCGGCAAGTGCGAAAAGGCTTGTATTCTGGAAGAAGCGGCAATTAAGGTCTTACCTATGGAACTTGCAAAAGGTCTGGTAGGTGAGCACTATCGATTCGGCTGGAAACAGAAAGAAGTCGCGGGCAAAAGTCTGGTTACACCGGATGTGGAACATCGCTACAATTTACCAGAGGGTGTGACCTATGACCTTAATGAAGGTGGTTTATCATTACCACCTAAATCGAAGGCAGCTGAAACACCATACTCTTCTAATCCTTTGGAAAGCCTGAAAAGGTTACAGAATCAGGAGAGTAAATAATGACGAAGCTGCATCAGGAAGTTGGACAACAGGCCATTGAAAAAAAAGGCTGGCTGCGGGCATACAAATGGCTGATTCTTCGTCGAATCAGTCAGCTCAGTATCCTGGCATTATTTTTAATGGGTCCATTGTTAGGCTTGTGGATTGTGAAAGGAAATATGGCCTCCAGTTTAACGCTGGATATATTGCCTCTTTCTGATCCCTATGTGATGCTGCAGGCTCTGATGTCCGGAAATTTGCCGACAACAGAAGGTCTGATAGGCGTTGTTATTGTGCTGGCATTTTATCTGTTAATTGGTGGGCGGGTTTACTGCTCCTGGGTTTGTCCGGTCAATATGGTGACCGATGCGGCAGGCTGGGTACGCAGAAAGCTGGGTCTTAAGGTTTCAAGTCAGTTTTCCAGAAGTTCACGCTACTGGTTATTGGCTCTGACACTGATTTTACCACCGATTACAGGTGCTGTTGTCTGGGAACTGTTCAACCCGGTATCATTGATGTTTCGTGGAATTATCTTTGGCATGGGGTGGGCCTGGATGGTAATTATTGCCATCTTCCTGTTCGACTTATTTATCAGTCAACGGGGCTGGTGCGGTCATCTTTGTCCTGTAGGCGCTTTTTACAGCCTTTTAGGTAAAAAAAGTTTGCTGCGGGTGAGTGCGACTAACCGTGAACAGTGTGATGATTGTAATGATTGCTTTGTTGTATGCCCTGAACCAAAAGTCATAACACTGGCTTTAAAAGGGGCGGATAAGGGCATTAGTCCTTTGATTGATGAAAGTAATTGTACCAATTGTGGCCGTTGTATTGATGTCTGTGATGAAGAAGTATTTAATTTTACCAATCGTTTTAAAAGCTAAGAGAGCATTAAAATTGAAAACCCGGAAGGTATTGTCTAAGAATAATATATCCGGATCTACCTTCCAGATTTTGAATGGAGAAAACAAATGTTTAAAGCAATAAAACCAGCGACTTTTACTAAAAAAGTTATTACGATTATGCTCTTGGCGATGACGGCAGTGATGTTTTCATTGCCGGCGATGTCAGTAGAGTCACTGCGTGGTGATCATGCCCTGACGGATGATGCTAACAAAGTAGGCAAGCATAAGGTGAATACCAAAGAGGGTGGTTATAAACGTAGCTTCAAGCTGCAGCCGCCTATGGTTCCTCACACTGTTGACAAATATAAAATTTCATTGAAAAACAATGGTTGTATGAAGTGTCATAGTGAAAAAGCCTACAAGAAAGAAAAGGCGCCTAAAGTTGGCGACAGTCATTACATTAATCGTGATGGTGAAACCTTAAAACAGGTTTCCAGTCGTCGCTATTTCTGTAATCAGTGTCATGCACCACAGGTTAAGAGTGATCCACTGGTTGAAAATGTCTATCAAGGCATTGATTAGTGCTTACCTTTTAAGAATATAACCATATAGTTTGTATGTTTATATTCTAATGATCTGATTGATGGTGTATAATCCATTAATCAGATTATTTATTAAAAGCATAAAATTTAGGGATTAAGACAATGGGATTATTTTCAAAAGAAGGTACCTTTAAGGTACTGTTTTTTGGTTTTGTTCTGGGTATTATTTTCTGGGGTGGCTTTAATACTGCCATGGAAGCAACTAACCAGGAATCATTCTGTATTTCCTGTCATGAAATGGAAAATAATGTCTATGAAGAATATACAGAAACCATTCACTATTCCAACCGTACTGGTGTAAGAGCAACTTGTCCCGATTGTCACGTGCCTAAAGAGTGGATTCATAAGATTATCCGCAAGATTAAGGCCTCCAATGAGTTATACCATAAAATGCTGGGTACTATTGATACTCGTGAGAAATTTGAGGGCAAACGTCTACAGCTGGCAAGCAATGAATGGAAACGTATGTTAAGTACAGATTCTCGTGAATGTCGTAACTGTCATGATTTCGATTCGATGGACTTTGATAAGCAGGAATCTCGTAGTTCTGATCGTCATGAAGAAGCCATTGATAATGGCTGGACCTGTATTCAATGTCATAAGGGTATTGCTCATCAATTACCAGAAGGTTATGACCCTGCGGATGATACTCCGGGAGGCGAAGAAGGAGACGATTCGTAAGATAACTCCTGTTTCTTTCAATAAAAAAAGCCTGCTGGTTTTCCAGCAGGCTTTTTTTTTGTTATTTAACAGACGAATTTATTCGCCTTGTTATTGCCCGGTCTATTGCTCTGGCGGCAGCGGCAAAGCCAAATACTGAGGTAACGCAGCTGGATGAACCATAACCGAAATTACAGTCCAGACTGACCCCTTTGACGCCTGGTTTTGCCTGACCAACACTGCCGTCGGCTTGAGGATAAAGCTGTTGCTCGGTAGAGAAAACGCATTCAACCTGAAAGCGTCTTTTTGGATTACGGCTAAAATTATAATGGTAGCGTAATTGAGAACGTACTTTGGCTGCCAGGGGATCATTGTAGGTTTTACTCAAATCAATAATCTCAACGGCAGTAGGATCAATCAGACCACCGGCACCACCTGTTGTAATAATGGGTATTTTATTGCGCTTGCAATAATAGATCAGAGCACTTTTGTGTTTAACGCTGTCGATAGCATCAATTACATAATCATAACCGGAATGAATGTATTTACTCAGGTTGTTTTCTGTAAGTAAATCATCAATTGCGAGGCAATGGCAGTCAGGATTGATTTGTTTGATCCTTTCCTGCATAGCGTTAACCTTGGATTGTTCCAGTGTGCTGTCAAGCGCATGAATTTGACGATTGATATTGGATAAAGCAATATCGTCATTATCCAGGAGGCTTATTGTTCCGACTCCGGAACGCGCCAGTGCTTCTGCAGCCCAGGAACCGACACCGCCAATACCAATTACGCAAATATGTAATTTGGGGATGATTTCAGCTTTGTTTATTCCATAAAGTCTCTGGATTCCAGCAAAGCGATCAGAATAGTCTGATTGGGATGTCACGAATACTTCCTGCACTGATAAAAGACGGCTAAAAAATACTATACTAATACACAGTCAATAAAGATCATAGTCCTAAAAATGGATGGGCCTGTAATTGTTGAATGGCTTATATCCGACTCATAATATTATTGAAAATTGAACAAAGGGGTCATCTGTGCCAAGGGTTCCTCCGGCATAATGAAACAGTATTCACCGGCCCGGATCTGGAACGCTCCAAACTGATTATGATGATTGTTTCTCTGTTCAAATCTTCTATTATGGTTCTTGAAATTGCAATGGCATCAATGTATCTTGGTTTGATAGTGGAACGCTGGTATTTCTTTGCCGAGGGGAATCATCCGCAAAATATTTATTATCAAACAATAGCCTAGTCAGACTAATAGTTATAATCTATACTCAACTTAGTAATTATGCAGATTTCATTTAAGTAAAAATTATAATTGAGGATACTTTCTTTGCTTGATTCTGAAAAAGTACTGCAAAGGCTGGCTCTGTTTGCCGAGCTTAATCCATCTCCAATTGTTGAATTTGATGAACAGTCTACGATCTGTTTTTCAAATCCTGCCATGGTCGCACTGATTTCTGAACTGGGTTCAAATTCTGATGGAACGCCCAGTGTCTTGCCCGATGACCTGAAAGAGCTTATAAGCCAATGTCTTTCAGAGGAAATCACTCTAAATAATATTGAAGTTGAGTCAAATGGACGCTGGTTTTTGTGGAATTTTTATCCTGTACCGGAGTCCTCATTGGTGCAGGGGCGCGGCATTGATATTACCCAGCGCAAAGAATCAGAAGCACTGCTATTTGCAGAAAAAGAACGTTTTCTGGTCACTTTAGAAGCAATTGATGACGCTGTCATTACTGTTGATACCAAAGAAGATATCACTTATCTCAATGCTAAGGCCTCAGAACTAACTGGCTGGAAATGTGTTGAATCAGTTGGTAAACCCTTCAAAAATATTGTTAATTTACTTACTGTAGAATCCAGAGCAACAAGCAGAAATATGCTCAGAGCTGCGATTGATGAAAACACTTCTTTTCGATTACCAGAAGCCCTGTATCTGGCACATCGTGATGGTTATGTTATTTCTGTTAAAGAAACCGTGTCCCCGATGCGTAATCTTCAACATGAAGTAATTGGGGCCGTAATTGCTTTACGTGATATTTCAGACGCCAGAAAAATGGAACAGAGCCTGACGTATCAGGCAACCCATGACACACTGACCGGTTTAATCAATCGAACTGAATTTGAAAAACGTTTACGTCACTCAATAGAGCGTGCAAAAACTGACAAAATAATTCATGCCTTGATTTATCTGGACCTGGATAATTTTAAAATTGTTAATGATAGCTGTGGGCATATGGCTGGCGATCAGCTATTGCGTCAAATTACCAGAATTTTAGTAAACAAGTTGCGTCGAGGTGATGTGCTTGCCCGTTTAGGCGGGGATGAATTTGGTGCCATCATGGAAGGTTGTCCTGTTGATCAGGCATTAAAGATTGCCAATGAAATTTGTCAGGAAATTCAGGAATATGTTTTCATCTGGGATGTACATAACTTCTCTGTAGGAGTCAGTATTGGTTTGGTGCCTATTGACGAAGACAGTAGTGATGCTGAGCAATTGCTGGTTCTGGCAGACTCGTCCTGTTATGAGGCTAAAGATTTAGGACGTAATCGGGTCTACGTTTATCAGGATGATGATGAAAATGTAATGAAGAAAAAGGGTGAAATGCAGTGGGTATCACGCATTAATAAAGCCTTGCAGGAAGAACGATTTTTACTTTATTTTCAGTTGATCAAACCGATTAATTGTAAAGAAGAAGGACTGCACTTTGAAATTCTGATCCGTATGAGAGATGAACACGGTAATCTGGTCGCGCCAGGTGAATTTTTGCCTGCAGCAGAACACTATGACATTATTAAAATTTTAGATCACTGGGTTATTCGTACAACTTTTGCCTGGTTAAATAACAACCCTCGTTTTGCCAAAGGAATTAAACTCTGCAGTATTAACCTGTCTGGTCACTCTATTGGTGATGAACACTTTATGCATCACCTGACTGAGCATTTCAGAAATTGCCATTTTCCTGCGGAGAAAATTTGTTTTGAAGTAACAGAAACGGCCGCTATACAAAATCTCAGTGTTGCCAGTATCTTCATTGATACGATTAAAGAGTTGGGTTGTTCTTTTTCTCTGGATGATTTTGGCTCCGGAATGTCTTCATTTGGTTATTTAAAACAATTAAATATTGATTACTTAAAAATTGATGGTTTATTTGTTAAAAATATTGCCAATGATCCGCTTGACGAGGCTATGGTTAAATCAATAAATGAAGTAGGGCAGCTTGTAGGTTTAAAAACTATCGCCGAGTTTGTTGAAAATGATGAAATATTAGAAGTGGTTAAAAAAATAGGGGTTGATTTCGCTCAGGGGTTCAGTATTAGCCGACCAAAACCTCTTGATGAAATTGCATTGTTGTTAAAAGAGTAAGAGTCCTCTCCCAGGGGGAGAGGGAATAAACGGATTTACACTAATTATTTTTGGGGGATAATTTAATTGTCTTTTTTTCGGGTAAATCAAACTCCTTGGGCAGAGGTGTTTTGGTAAACCAAGTGTTGCTTTTCTTATCATACCACCAATGAACCATATGACGGATTTTGTTAATTTTGGCACTATTATCAAAACGAAATTCGATAATATACAGGGTCTGACCAGTTTCTTTATCTGGATTCATCCCGGAATTCTGGGCTTCAATATTTTTTATTTTAATCGTTGACAGGTACTCCAGATATTCATCTGAAAAAGGCTTTATTTGCTTGTCTTCGGGACTTCGATGTAATTGAATTGCTCCAATCCATTCACCCCAGCGTAACGATGCTTTATAAGTGCGCTCAGATTTAGTAAAACGGCTCACTTTACTATTGCTATCCAGTCCAGAAAGTTCACCACAGCCCGTTATTACGAGTAATAGTATGGATGAAATAAAGAGTGCTATAATTTTATTGATGTTCAGGTGCAAGGTTTTTTCCCCTTTATATTTGTTTTTTAAGGATTCTTATGTATTTATGGCAGTAAATCAAGGTAAATACACTGTTAGTAATAATTTTTATGATCAATATTGAATTATTTATTAATTATTCTTATATATAATCCTTTAGAAAACAATAATCTAATTTTATGGAATCATATTAAATGTCAACATTCGTCGCAGAAATGAATTGGAAAAAAATTAATTCAGGCTCAAAATGGTGACATTGAAGGTGAAGAATTTCAGTTTCTGGTAGAAAACTTACCCGATGATCTGAAGCAATTTTTCACAGAGGGAATGAGTCAAATGACAGCTCTTAATTACCCTCAGCCTGTCAAAAAAGTCATGGAAATATACTATTGGAAATATGCTGCTCAGGAAATGAAAAATAATTGAATAATAAAAACAGCACTGTGCAGAAAATAAGGCATTAAATATTGCTGTTTTGCTAATGGCTGGTATTCCCTGTAAAATAAAAATATTGATCCAGATCAATAAAATCTTTTTTTAAATGTCTTTTAATCAATTTCAGCAGGTTTTTAAATGAATCTTGATAGAGTAACCACCGGTAAGCATGTTCCTAATGAGTTTAATGTAATTACTGAAATTCCATCTCATAGTGATCCAGTTAAATACGAGGTAGATAAAGAAACCGGGGCAATGTTTGTTGATCGCTTTATTGGTACCGCAATGGTGTACCCCTGCAACTATGGTTATATTCCACACACTCTGTCAGATGATGGTGATGCGGTTGATGTTCTGGTGGTAACGCCTCTGCCGTTAAAATTCGGCTCAGTTATTCAATGCCGTCCGATTGGAATGTTACTGATGGAAGATGAAGCGGGCCTGGATGCCAAGGTATTGACTGTCCCCATTGACAAATTGACTGGTATGTATAGCAAGGTAAGCTCATTTAGGGATATGCCTTCTACTTTATTAGATACTATTGCACACTTTTTTGAGCACTATAAAGACCTGGAGCCAGGAAAATGGGTCAAAATAACGGGTTGGGTTGGTGTTGAAGAAGCCAAAACAGAAATCATGGAAAGTATAGAGCGTTTTCAGAATGCTCCTGAGAAGCCATGTTTCTAAAAATATATCTTGAGAAGTAAACGGTTTATGTAAAGGGTCTGCGGACTTAACCTTAAACCGATTTATTTCTGACTAAAATACAGTGTTTTTCCCTGCTACTTTTCTTTGATTTATCTCAATTATTTTCCATTCATTACTCCTCTGGTTTTTATTAAATATTTGTATTTACACACTATTGGACACAGGTGTTAGTACGCATCCACTTAAAAGTTTTCGTTTAGCTAAAAGAGTCAAAGCAGCACTTTTTCTTTCACTTTTTTATGGGTGGTATTAAGTGTTAGCACCTAATACCTAAATACTATTTCTTAAACATCAAATAAATTTTCTATAGCGTCTAAACCCTCATCAACAATCACTTCAAGGTCTTCAGGACTATCTTCATCGGCACAGGCCAGGATAGTGTAGGCAGATAAAGATTTTAGAGCACAGGCAATCTTAGCTACATCTTCAATATTCAGTTCAGCACCTTCTTTTAATTTCCAGTTGTCTTCGCTCATGTCGGCTCCAGGTTTTATGTGTGATAGAAAATATCAGTTCATGGACAAAATATAATTTTTTATCTGATTTTGCAATAGATTTTGTGTAAATTACTTATATAGTAATACTAATGTTTCAGGATTGAAGTTCTGTTTCTACCTTTAGCGCGACTGTTGAAACTTGATGATGAATGTATTTTAGTTTATTATTAGAGGCTTATATATTACACATAAGAGAGTTTGTATGTCCGAAAGACCTGAGAGCCTGATGCCTCCTATTGAAGGGAGCTGTAGTGGTAAAGAAGTTTTTGCCTTACGTGCATTGGGTGATAGTATGATACCCGAGTTTGAAGATGGTACGGTGATTATTATTGATCCGGAAGCTGTGGTTAAGGATGGCTCTTATGTAATTGCCCAGCTTAAAGGGGAATATATTTTCAGGCAATTGCGTATGTATGATGATAAATATTACCTGCAACCGCTCAATGATCTGTATGAAACAATAGAAATTGCTGGTCTGGATGTACTTGAAGGTGTGGTTGTGCAGTCAGGCAGCAGAAGAAAAAACATGAAAAAATATACCTGACTGACAATCTGAACTATAAGCTATTCCACCGGATAAGCAGCGACTTTATCCAGCCCCCATATATCCCGATTATATTCTTCCATTGTTCTGTCAGTAGAGAACTTGCCGCTGGACATGGTATTTTTAATACTCATCGTAATCCAGTTATCTTTATCCTGATAAGCAATCGAAACCCGCTCCTGAGCATCAATATAGGAACGAAAATCTGCTGCAGTCATCCATAGATCATGAGAATTTTTTATAGTATGGACAATGGGGTCAAAAAGGCCAGGAGTAAACTGGTTAAAATGTCCGGATTCCAGCATATGCATAACTTTTGAGAAGTCTTTATCTGCCTTGATAATACCGCCGGGATCATAATTTGTTCGAGACTGTTCCACCTCATCTGCAGTTAAACCAAAGAGGAAAAAGTTTTCATCCCCAACCTCTTCTCTGATTTCAATATTTGCCCCATCCAGTGTTCCAATGGTCAATGCACCATTCATCATGAATTTCATATTTCCGGTACCAGATGCTTCTTTTCCGGCAGTGGAAATTTGTTCAGAAAGATCGGTGCCGGGACAAATAACTTCCATAGCAGAAACATTATAGTTTGGGAAGAAAGCAACTTTTAGCCGGTCACCAACCTCAGGATCGTTATTAACTATATCTGCAACATTACCGATAAGTTTAATGATCAATTTGGCCATAGCGTAACCCGGTGCCGCCTTACCACCGATCAATACACAGCGATTGGTCCAGTTATCAGTGTCTCCTGCTTTGATCCGGTTATACAAGTGAATTACATGCAGGATATTAAGCAGCTGACGTTTGTATTCATGAATACGCTTGACCTGGACATCAAACAAAGCATCAGTATTAAAATCAACATTACATTTGTCTTTAACCAGTTCTGCCAGTCTGGCTTTATTGGCCTGTTTAATTGTTTTCCATTGCTTACGGAAAGTTTTATCAGTCAGATTTTTTTGTAATTTTTTTAGTTGGGATAAATCTTTGATCCATTCATCGCCAATAGACTGGCTGATTAATTCCCGTAATTCTAAATTGCATCCTGCCAGCCAGCGTCTGGGAGTAACCCCGTTAGTTTTGTTATTAAATTTCTCAGGCCAGAGTTGATAGAAATCAAGGAACAGCCCCTTTTCGAGCAGTTCAGTATGCAATGCTGCGACACCATTGACTGAGAAGCTGCCTACGATGGCAAGATATGCCATACGTACCTGAGGATCATGATCTTCTTCAATAATGGACATACGTTTTAGACGAACGCTATCACCAGGCCAGTGCATTGTTACCTGTTTCAAAAAGCGGGCGTTGATTTCATAAATGATTTCCAGCAAACGGGGCAGAAGGTGTTCAAATAAACTCACAGACCATTTTTCCAGGGCTTCCGGAAGTAGAGTGTGGTTTGTGTAAGCCATAGTTTTCTGGGTAATATTCCAGGCCTCATCCCAGGATAAATCATAATCATCAATTAGCAGACGCATAAATTCTGCCACTGAAATAGAAGGGTGGGTATCATTGAGCTGAAAACAATTCTTTTCTGCAAATTGAGTGAAATCGTCATGTTCTACTAACCATTCCCGGATCACATCCTGCAGACTGGCAGAAGCAAGAAAATACTGCTGACGTAAACGAAGTTCTTTGCCATTTTCACTGCTATCATTGGGATAAAGCACCATGGTGATATGTTCAGCGGAATTTTTTTCTTCAACTGCTTCGGTATAACTGCCGGAGTTAAATTCATCCAGATCAAACTCATCAGTTGCTGCGGCTTTCCATAAGCGCAGGGTGTTCACAGTGCCGTTATTAAAGCCGGGGATGGGCACATCATAGGGTACGGCCAGGACGTCTCTGGTGTTTGTCCAGCAGACTTTAAGGTCACCCTCTTTGATATTATTAGAAGAAGAGGGAGTACGATGAAATTCAGTATGACCACCAAATTTTATGTGTTGTGTATACTCAGGTCGTTCCAGTTCCCAGGGGTTACCATCCAGAAGCCAGTGATCGGTATCTTCAACCTGATAGCCATTTTCAATACGCTGTTTGAACATGCCGTATTCGTAACGCAGACCATAACCCTTTACCGGAAGCTGTAAAGTGGCACAACTATCCAGAAAACAGGCGGCTAAACGTCCTAAACCACCATTTCCCAGTCCGGCATCTAATTCAGAATCAGCAATTTCTTCCAGATCCAGCCCCATTTGGTAGAACGATTTCTGCACTGATTCATCCAGATCCAGATTGAGCATACAATTACTCAGAGCTCGACCCATTAAAAATTCAAGGGAGAGATAATAAGTACGTTTGCAGTCAGTGTCTTCATAAGCATAACGGGTATTTTTCCAGCGCTCCATCAAGCGATCTCGTAAAGTGAGTGCTAATGCTTCGTATGGGTAGTGAGTTGATTTACAACTTTTATCGCGTCCCAGAGTGTGGCTGTAATAATGTTTAAAACCTTCGCTAAGTGATTCAGCATCCATTCCCAAAGGGGGCATGAGAGTCAAATCATCTATCGGTTTACTTTTGGTCATGATTTTGAGGTTATTAAGGCTTTTTTTCATGCTAAGGATCCTAACTGATCGTCATTAACTCGGAAAATATTAAGATTTTTTTTTAATAATTGATGAAATGTAATGGTCATTTTTAGTGTCAGGTTGGTGATAAGCAATAGCTTGTTGGACTGTGTATTTTTAGCTATCAGTTTTTTTCAGCAGGCCATGTTGTACTGCCATGACGGCAGCTTCCACTCGTGAATGGATATTTAACTTTCGTAAGATGGCTTTAACATGGAGCTTAACGGTACCATCAGAAATGTCCAGATTTCGGGCGATGACTTTGTTGCTTTGTCCTTCCGCGAGAAGAAAAAGAATCTCTGTTTCTCTGGGTGTTAGTTCTGAAAAAGGACTGGGCTCGGGGGGAGGGGGGACGTGCCCCTGAACTACCTTGGCCAGAATAGGTGTTAAATCAGGTGCCACCACTGTCTTACCGTCATGAATATCCTGCAGGGCAGTGACTAATTCATCAGGCTGCATACCTTTGAGTAAAAAGCCCTGTGCACCGCATTGCAGTGCCTCAATTAAGTCACGCTCATCATCAACGGTAGTTAAAATGGCAATAGGCATTTCTTCACCTTGTTCACGAAGGCTTTTTAATACTTCAATACCATCCATATCAGGCATACGCATATCCAGAAGTACAACGTCCGGCTTTTTCTCACTGACGATTTTCAGACCTTCCTGGCCGCTACCGGCACTGGCTACGACTTCAATTCCCATTCTTTCCAGCAGTCCCTGCAGGCCTGCACGAAAGAGTGTATGATCATCTATTAGTAATACTCGCATAATTACCGTTTTCTTCTCTTATGGAAACGTTTATGGAAAAAATTTAACCAATTTTTCAGTAGTTGTCTGAGTCTGGGAAGGAAATGTTAACAGAATTTGGGTTCCCTCTCCAGTTTCCGTTTCAATTAAGATCTGGCCGCCAATACGACGGGCTCGTTCTTCCATAACACTCAGGCCTATATGTTCACCAAGACTATTGCTCAGATTCTGGTTTTCCATGCCAAGACCATCGTCTTCAATTAATATTTCATTATGAGTTTTTTCAGAACTATTAGCTTCAGAACTGCGAGCCAGAATTCTAACTGTGCGGGCCTGACTGTGTTTTTTTACATTGGCCAACGCTTCCTGAACAATACGCACAATCTGAAATTCCTGTTCTGATTTTAAATTAATAGCCCACTCATTCTGGAAGAAAACAGATATATCGCAATTAGACTTAAAATTGGCTATCTGCTTTTCCAGGGCGGGAATTAATCCCTGTTCATCCATCGGGGCTCTGAAATGAGTGATGAGTCCGCGAACTTCCCGATAGGCTTCGTCAATACTTTCATGTAAACGCGCCACTTCTTCACGTTCAACAGGAATGCTTTCGAGAACATTTTCTTCCAGAATCGATACCTGAAAGCGCAAGCTGGCCAGTGTTTGAGCCAGAGAATCATGCAGCTCATGAGCCAGCAGAGTTCTTTCTTTCATTACCGAATGCTGTTGAGTATTTTTGTCTAGACGAGCTTTTTCTATTGCCATGCCGAGGTGTTTACCAATACTGGTTAGTAATTCTGACAAATCTTCACTCATGTAAGCATTAGGTTTATCAATAAATAGATTATAAATGCCAAGGTGTACACCCTGATGTTCCAGAGGTACCGCGATGATTTCAGCATCACTACCATCACTACCATCAAACAACATGGTGCCGGAGAGCTTGGTACAATTTTTAATGGAGACACCACACTCTACTGAACCTTGAGTGAGTGAGGTTCCGCAAAGGCAGCGCTGTATGGGAACATAACGTTCTTCTTTGACAAACTGCTCATTAAGTCCAATTGATGCCACCATTTTTAACTGATCATCATCGGTACGTAATCGTACAGTGCCTGCTCTGGCGTTTGTTAAGCTTATGAGCATGGTTAAAAAACGTGATAAAAGATCATTGAGATCTTTGGACTGGTTAATTGAAGTGGCAACCTCATAGAGAATATTCAGTGAATGATTCTTTTCCTCAACCTTGTGAGTCTGTTTCTCAACTTCATGCTTAAATTCTGCGGAAAGGGTTTGCAGCTTGTCACTTAAAGAATTGATATCAATGGCCAGTTTGGCGAATTCACCTTTTTCTGGCATGGGCAGGCGGGCATCATAATCCTTTTTTTTCATTCGCAGCGCCCAGTTGCGTAAATGGATAAAAGGTGTGACCAGATCATGTCTGATTAAAAAAGAGATGCGTAAAATAAGTGCTAGACCCAGAATTAAAAACAGCAGATTCAGCCAAAGGGCAATAGAGCTGCTGATAATTTCATTAAGACTGAAATAATTAAGAGCAGATATCAGGATCACAAGGCAGGCAAGGTTCAGAAGAGGTAAAAACAAACGGCTGTATTTCAGTCGTATAGGCTGAGTACTCAGATCTGCAGTATTATTGGAATGTTTTTTTATTTCCTGAAGCGGCATATTTTAATACAGTTTAAATTTAACAGTCATAGATTATACAACAGAGTGGGCAAAACTTATTCTGTTGGTGCTTTGTAATTTGGATCATTAGGATTTTTAAAGATAAACTGACTGTCTTCCCCTTCAATTTCAACGTAGTCGATTTCCATACCGTTCATAACATCAAGCAAATCATTGGCTACAAGTAATTTGACACCGCGAACTTCATAAAGACTATCATTTTCATTTTGAGTGTCAAAGCCCATGAGGTATTGAAAACCTTTGCTGTTTGCATGTTTTGTTACTGCAATTCTTAAGGGTTCAGCCTCAGAACCACTGGCTTTAATTTGTGCCATAATCTGGTTAGCGGCATCTTCTGTGAGTTTTATCATAGTTAGTTTCTCCGTTTCTTATGATGAATGAATTGAATAAAACGTTTTGCCCAATGATTCTGCCTGGTATCCTGCAAATGGGCATAACAGGCTAAAAGATTTTTGTATATAATGCCATCATGTTGACCGTCAATTCCACTGCCGCGGTGAATTTCATAGGCATAGCTTAACGGTTCGCTGATATTAATTAAATGTGAATAATGAAATTCATGGGCGGAAATTATCACTTCGTTTTTATGGTCACTTTTATGGATACCGGATGCATCAGGCCAGGGCATAAGTGATGTTTCGCTAAAGCGGATTAAGCCTCTTCCCTGTGGTGTCTCTTCCATTTTTGCATCGGCGGGGATGATTCCGACCATATCAAGCTGCTGCTGTTCCCCATGCTCTTGATTTGAAAGGATGCTGCGGCACAAATACATTAAGCCGCCGCATTCGGCATAGGCAGGCAAACCATTTTCTATAGCATTGAAAACAGATTCACGGAAAGATTGATTGGCATTGAGCTCCTTCAGTCGTTCCTCTGGAAAGCCACCACCAATAAATAAACCGTCAATATTTTCAGGCAGTTGCCGGTCAGTTAAAGAATTAACTTCGATGAGTTCTGCACCTGCCTGTTCCAGAGCCTCAAGATCGCCGGGATAATAAAAACCAAAGGCACCATCATTGATATAGGCCAGGCGTATTTCAGCCGTAACAGGCTGAGTCCCGGGCGTGTTTTTTATTGGGCTTTTCAGATGTTTTGGGGAATGCACCTGGCTGATATCAATTATTTTATTCAGATCAACCTGGGAAGAAATGATTGACCCGATAGCCGTGATTTTTTGTTGTGCTTCACCATCTTCATTACTGGGCATTAAGCCCAGATGACGTTCTACTATTTCCAGGCGTTTATCTTTGTGTACTGCTCCTAAAACAGGTACATCAGTATAGTGTTCAATAACTGAACGTAATTTAGCTTCATGCCGCGAACCGCCTAACTGGTTTAAAATGATACCTGCTATTTGAATTCCAGGATCAAAGGATTGATAACCTAAAATCAGTGGTGCGACACCCCGCGTCATACCTCGGGCATCCAGTACCAGAATAACCGGGGCATCGACCAGCTTCGCAATGGCGGCATTGCTATTGCTGCCATCCAGATCCAGGCCGTCATAAAGACCTTTATTACCTTCAATTATACTGATATCACAAGTGGCAGTTTTGCGTGAGACCAATTGCAGGATCTCATCTCTGGACATCGTATTAAAATCCAGGGTGTAGCAAGGTGTGCCGGAGGCGCTTCCATGCCAGAGGGGATCAATGTAATCAGGGCCTTTTTTAAAAGGCTGGACACTTAAGCCTTTATTTTTTAAAGCAGCTAACAAACCTATGGTAATCGTTGTCTTACCGGAAGATTTATGGGCGGCAGAAATAAATAAGGGTGTTGATGAAATCGGCATGTTTAAAAGATAGGGCTAAACGTAGATATTTCAAGCATTATTAATAGAGAAAAACATTTAATCACTTGAATTAATTACTTGATTTAAAATAAAAAAGGGCCGCATTAGCGACCCTTTTTTATTCTGTTTTGAAAAGCAGTGTATTAACGCTTCCAGGCAGAATCTTTTTCATCATGAGCCATATCCAGAACCTGGATAGCTTTATCCATGAAATCAGCCTTATAAGTTTCTAAGTCATGACCTGCGCCTGGGTTATAGTAGTCATCAGGATGCATACCATTTTCATTTTCAAATTTAATGAATTTAGTTTGCATATCAATTAATTCTTTGATTAATTCTGCTTTAGTGCTCATTTAATATCTCCTAAATACTGATTTCATCAGTAATAAGCTAAAAATTTTTACATAATATATCTAAGAAGTTTCTAATATACTATATCTATAAAGGGTAGTGCAAAGAGTGGTTTTTTAATAACCGCCTTTACGCTTGCTTTCAGGTAAACCGGAAATACGGCCGCCTTGTTTGCTGGGATCCTGTGGGAAAAGATTATATAAATCCTTGGAGCCAATTTTTTCACCCCACTTTGCACCCATTTCTTTAATTAAAGCACGGGTGTTGGGATTTTTACCGCCATTATTAATGAATTGATCACGTAGAAAATTAATCAAATCCCAATGTTTGTCAGTTAATTCAAGATCTTCATCAGCAGCCATCTGTTTAGCCAGATCCTCGCTCCAGTCAGTGATATCAACGAGATACCCGTTCGCGGTTGTTTCTATTTCTTTGCCATCAATAGTAATAGACATTAAATCTGCTCCGTAATAATCATATGAAAACTTTAATTAAGAATAATATAATTAGTTAAAAATAAAATACACCTCTCAAAAGGGATAGAATCAATAAAGAGAGGATTGAACACTGAAGAGTTATTTATATTGTTCGAAAATTTATTTTATTCATTTGCATTAACTGCTGTTATTCCTTTTTGTGGAATAAATACGCCACAGCCATAGGTATAGTAATGCCCCAGACCATTTTCCTGCAGAATAATGGATTCTTCAGGGGTAATATCTGCAATCATTAAACTGCGGGTTTTAATAATGCCGTCTGCTGTTTTTAATTGATGTGACTTACCACATAACATTTTTCTGACCTTAATGCCCAAAAGTTGTGTCTGTTTATGGATTTCCTGTAAAAAAGCAACTTCGTCTTCATCTGTTCCGGGAATATGAACATGACGGGCAACAATGGTCGTCATCGTACTTAAAAAATGCTGTTCAGATTGTCCGAAAGTTAAATCAAAGCCATCAATTGTGATGTTTTTACCTGTCAGTGATTGAGTTTCTTTTAATCTTGTCATGGGAATACGAAGTTTCAGACGGGTTCTGCGGGATAATTGTATAACCTCATCCGCAAAATTATCAGAACGCACCCAGCCATTACCTGATTGTGGTATGTAAATATGGTGGACAGCAGATTGAGGTTCATCTTTTAACCAGGGTAATAGCTCATTTAAAGCCTCGGTCAGAGCCCAGGCATGATCCAGTTTGATTTGTTTACAAGTCACCTTAAAGCTAACATCAATGACATTATCAGGCGCTTTGAATTCTTCCTGCTTTTCCTCTTCATCCCAGAACATAGGCATCTCTTTTAGAATATATCTCTATTAACATAAACAAAGGGTATCAGATTAATATTATCTGGGAGCACTGGTGAATTTGGCTTCCAGATCACTTTCCCACTCATCGGGGGTATCAGGGTAGGGTGGTTTTATATCAATATCAAAAAACATCTCGCCTTCCCGTGCTCTGGCTTGAATAAACTTAATCAAATCAGAATATTTTTCCAATTCATGATTTTGAATTAATACTTCGCTCAAAATTAACATATAAAATTACCCATCTCTTTTTATAAATTAGAAAAAGAAATTAAACTTTTTAAATAAATGGTGAATTCAGAAGTTAGTAATAAGATTGAATGTAGTCATTTTCAAGTGAAAAAGTAATATATTCTAATATTAGAACAAATCAGTGACATTTATCAGTCACGAAATGAGAACCATAGAGTATAATTAGCAATTGCTAATGTTTGTAATGATAATGCAATGGTGTTACAAAACAACTGCAGAATACCTGAGTAGTAAAACGTGCAGAAAAATAATATTAAATTCAGTTTTATTGTTGCTGAAACAATATAATGTTTACCCTGTTTTTATTGTATAAGCTATTGATATAAATGGATTATTAATAAGGCTTAATTTGCAAAAAGAAAAGATATATCCCCAAGGGGATAGTAGCATCAGGAGGATGCCTCCCAAAGGAAGGGTTTAATACTTTATTATTACGTCCTAAAATTCATTCCAATATTTTTGTGCGTCTTGAGAAAAAGTATATTTTGTTGTATCGTCTCAAGGCTAAAGATTCTCGTTTAAATAAGTGAAATTAAATCTTATTGCCAAAACGAGTTTAAAGAATTTGTAAGCGATATATTTGTTGGTAGAACCAACTCTATCTAAGGGAGAAAACCGTGCCTAAAGTGAAGATCTATGATACTCCGATGTTGGACGAGCTTGAAAATGGCGAATGGCCAAGCTTTATTTCAGGATTCAAGCGTTTAAGAGATGAGCATCCAAGTGAACGTATCAACTCAATGGTCAGCGGCCTGTTAGGCCAGTTAGAGCATTCCTACGAAACGCGTATGGGATGGTGGAAA
>Ga0209013_10000375_pt1 | contig 39722 bp, 35 predicted proteins | sample Cruoilmetagenom2_FD_187291 | JGI IMG/M metagenome (GOLD analysis project Ga0209013, IMG submission 187291) | Oil polluted marine microbial communities from Coal Oil Point, Santa Barbara, California, USA - Sample 2 (SPAdes) (version 2) | ecosystem: Environmental > Aquatic > Marine > Oil seeps ...
CAAGATCTCTCCTGCGTCGAGATGACAAACTGTAAACCGGAAAATGAAGGATGCCAAACTTGTTTGTTTATTTTCGTGTTTTTCGTGACTTTCGTGGTTGAAAAGCTTGTAGCTTCTCAGCTATCCAACTGTTCTAGAATGTTCCTCGCGACACCGACCTGCTCCTCATTGCCCTCCGCCAGCACTTCGTAGAGCAATTTGCGGGCCTCTTCGAGTTTCTCATCATCACGCAGGGTCATGACACGCTGCAGCTTGGAGTCGACGACATCTTCGATGATTGCGACAGCATCCTCATCGTCATCATCAAACTCCTCATCCATATAGCTGTCGTCATCATCCTCTTCAACAATCCTTTCGCTGGATTCTGATGCAGCCTGCTCAAGCTCCTCCTCTGCTTCGATACGATCAAGCTCCGCCTCCATTTCAGCATCTGTCGGCGCCACATAGTCATCCGGATAGCCGGCTGTTGCCGCTGCTGCGGAGGCATCTTCTGGCGTATCTTCGTTATCACCTGCAGCACTCTGTGCCGCCTGAATCTCCTCCTCGGTGCGCACGAAGAAACGCGAAAAGAAGATACCCACCTCAAACAGCACCCACATCGGTATCGCCAGCAGGGTTTGCGAGATGATATCCGGCGGCGTCAGAAACATGCCGATAACGAAGGCGCCGACGATGACATAGGGGCGTTTCTTGGTCAGCTGCTCCGGTGTAACCATTCCCATCCACACGAGGATAATGGTCGCTATCGGAATCTCGAATGCCAGGCCAAAGGCAAAAAAGAGCGTCAGTACAAAGTCGAGATAGGCTGCAATATCCGGCATCGCATTGACGCCTTCCGGTGAAATACTGGATAGAAAAGCAAACACCAGCGGAAACACGACATAGTAGGCAAACAGCACGCCGAGATAGAAAAGGAAGGTGCTGGAAACCACCAGCGGCATCACCAGTTTGCGCTCATGTTTATAGAGACCCGGCGCAATAAAGGCCCACATCTGGTAGAAAATGAAGGGAATCGTGAGGAAAATCGATGCAACCAGCGCCAGTTTGATCGGCGTCAGAAATGGAGAGAGGATGCCGATTGCAATGATGTCGCCCGGATAGGCGTCCATCAATGGCCGCGCAACCATCGTAAAGAGATCATTGGCGACGAAAAACAGCCCCAGAAACACCACCAGCACCAGCATGACGATACGCAGCAAGCGGTCTCGCAGCTCAAAAAGGTGGCTCAAAAATGGCTGTTCGCTTTCTATCGACTCTGACATGGGTGCTAAAACGCAGGGTTAGTGTGGGATGAGTACAGTGAGAGCAGGTCTCAGACTCACGCTGCATGAAAACCTTATAGTCTCTCGCAAAGACGCAAAGCCCGCCAAGAAAACCCTTTGCGCCTCTGCGTCTTCGCCTACAGGGATCGTAGGCGAGGGGCGCGAGCAGGACGCGAAAGCTTTGCGAGAGCCATTATTGAAATTTGGCTCATTTGTAAAGATATTGGTCACTCAAGGATTACTAGTGAGATTTGGGATCTTTAAGTGGATTTCGATTCTGATTCAGAGTGAGATGAGACTGACTCATGCTCCTTTTTGGCCTCATTGAGGGTTTTCGTGGTTTCCCTGCCGACCTCTTTCAGGCTCTCCGTAGTCTCCTCCATGATCTCGTGCATTGGATTGAGCGTTTTCTGATTCTCAAGGATGCGCTTGAGTTCATCGGTGCGCAGCTCCTGATCGATGTCCGCCTTCACGGAGGAGATAAAGCGCTTGCCGCGGCCAACCCACGCGCCGACCGTGCGGGCCACCCCTGGAAGCCGCTCGGGACCAATCACCAGCAGGGCGACAACGCCCAGAACCGACAACTCCCAAAAGCCGATATCAAACATCAGTCATCGAGTCCAATGTCAGACTTTGTCTTTTTCGCGGGTAGACTCGCCTTCGATGATGCTGTCATCCTTTGCCTTCTCTTCGTCCGCTTTTTCAAGCTTGGCGGGTTCTTCAGCCTCGCCCTCTTTCATGGCTTTCTTGAAGCCCTTGATAGCGCCGCCAACATCGCCGCCGATATTTTTCAAACGCTTGGTGCCGAACAGCAGCAGCACGATCGCCAGGATGATTAACAGTTGCCAGGGACTAATGCCCATTGAACATACCTCTTAAATATTGAAAGTGAATAATAATTACGTTGATATTATAACCGACTTAATGAGGGCGCGAAATCAAGCAGATAAATTTGAGCGCAGATTGCTAATTCGGTAATTTTTCAATAACTCCGTATATTGTTTTTAAATAGGCCGTAGGGGGGATAAGCGACAGCGCGGCCACCAGGGATAGCGGAAGTGTCGGTTATGCAGGAGCATTTACCGACCGCAATGGTGGATGCGGCAAAAAGACGCCTTATCCCCCCTACAAATTTCCAACCATACTTCCCTGCACGGGGTTATTGAAAAGTTACGTTTAATTGCCTCGCTGCGCCTTCTCCTCCAGCCCCGAGAGACCGAAGCGCCGCTGCAGCTCGTCCAGCACCTGCTGGTGGCTGATTCCCATGTGCGACAGCATCACCATGGAATGAAACCACAGGTCGGCGGTTTCATAAACAGTGTGCTCCGCATCGCCATCTTTTGCGGCCAGCACCGTTTCGGTCGCCTCTTCACCGATCTTTTTAAGGATCGCATCCAGACCTTTTGCATGCAGCGAGGCGACATAGGATGAATCCGCATCAGCACTCTTGCGCTGTTCCAGCACTGCTTCGAGTTGTTCCAGTATACTGCTCACAGGCGCATCTCGATACCGGCGTCGGCCATATACTGCTTGGCTTCTCCGATACTGTATTCGGCGAAGTGAAAAATCGATGCCGCCAGAACTGCATCGGCGCCTCCTTTGGTGACGCCTTCGACAAGATGCTGCAGATCGCCGACGCCGCCGGATGCAATCACCGGAATCGGCACCGCCGTGGAGATCGCCATGGTCAGGTCATTATCGAAACCGATCTTGGTGCCGTCACGATCCATGCTGGTAAGCAGAATCTCGCCTGCGCCGTAATCGGCCATCTTTTTAGCCCACTCAACTGCATCGATGCCTGTAGGTTTGCGCCCGCCATGGGTAAAGATCTCCCAGCGAAGCGGCTCATCATCAGCCGAAACCCGCTTGGCATCGATGGCGACCACGATGCACTGAGAGCCGAAACTCTCGGCCGCCTCCCTGACAAATTCCGGATTGAATACCGCCGCCGTGTTGATTGCGACCTTGTCCGCGCCAGCATTGAGCATGCGGCGAATATCGTCGACAACACGGATACCGCCACCCACTGTCAGCGGGATAAAGACCTCACTTGCAACATCTTCGACAACATGCACGATTGTCTCGCGGTCATCCGAACTGGCGGTAATGTCGAGAAACGTGATCTCATCGGCGCCCTCCTGATTATAGCGGCGCGCCACCTCGACAGGATCACCTGCATCACGGATATCAACGAACTGGACGCCTTTGACCACACGTCCGGCATCGACATCGAGACAGGGAATGATTCGTTTTGCAAGACCCATCAGTTCAGCTCTGATAAAAACAATTGAATTTCGGCATGGAGTGTATAAGCTTACGGATATTTGCACAACAGAGGAATTACCCGTGAAAGCATCAATAGTCGCAGCGCTTGCTGCACTCATCACGACCCCGACACTTGCCGAAGATGACGCGCCCATGATTACTCCAATACAGCGCATCACCATGGAGACTGCGCAAACCATCGCAAAGGCCGCCATCGACGCCTGCCGCAAACAGGGAATCTCAGCCGGCGTTACAGTCGTTGATCGCAACGGCATTGCCCAGGCGGTATTGCGCGATACACTGGCCCCGCCGGTCACACTGCCAGTCAGCCAGAAAAAAGCCTACACGGCTGCCAACTTCAATGCCGCCACATCAACCCTGGAAAACCGTGCACAGACAGCGCTTGGCAATATGCCGCAGATGATGCTGGGCGCCGGCGGGCTTCCCATCCAGGCCGGCGGCAGCATGCTTGGAGGTGTCGGTGTCAGCGGCGCGCCATCCGGCGAAACCGATGAGGTTTGCGCCCAGGCCGGGCTGGATGCGGTCGTTGATGATCTCGAGATGGGAATGTAGTCAGACGTAACGCATGAATAACTTAGGGGCTGCCATTTCCTCTCTTTCTCTCCGCCCAAAGAGGGTATGATGCTTCATCTTCTGTCTAGCCCTGATCTATAAAACACAACATGCACATCCACATTCTCGGTATTTGCGGAACTTTCATGGGTGGCATCGCCCTGCTGGCCCGACAGGCCGGCCATACGGTGACTGGCTCTGACGCCAGCGTCTATCCCCCAATGAGCACCCAGCTTGAAGAGGCGGGGATTACGCTGATGGAGGGCTATAAGCCTGGGCATCTACAGCCTGCACCGGATATGGTGGTTGTCGGCAATGCCATGTCGCGGGGCAATCCGGCCGTGGAGTATATGCTCGACAACAGCCTTGCATACACCTCGGGGCCGCAATGGCTGTCAGAACACATATTAAAAGATCGCTGGGTGCTTGCGGCTTCCGGAACCCACGGCAAAACAACCACAGCCGCGATGCTGGCGTGGATTTTCGAGGATGCCGGCATGGCGCCGGGGTTTCTGATCGGCGGCATTCCGAAGAATTTCGGCCTCTCTGCACGCAGCGGCGACTCCCCTTTTTTTGTGGTCGAAGCGGATGAGTACGACACCGCTTTTTTCGATAAACGCTCCAAATTTGTGCACTACCGTCCACGCACCCTGATACTGAATAATCTTGAGTTTGATCATGCCGATATCTTTGATGATCTCGCTATGATCCAGCGCCAGTTTCATCATCTGGTGCGTATTGTTCCAGGCAATGGCCTGCTAATCGCTCCTGCCGATGACGTGCCATTACAGGAGGTGCTGGAAATGGGGAGATGGACACCGCTGGAGACTTTTGGCCCTGACGGGCAGTGGCAGGCAGAGTTGCAGCATGAAGATGGCAGCGCATTCAAGGTATTGCTGGAGGGCAAGGATTGCGGAACAGTCAACTGGACTTTGACAGGTGACCACAATGTGCGCAATGCGCTCGCCTCCATTGCAGCCGCCCGTCATGCCGGTGTGCCTGCCGGCGTTGCCATCGAGGCTCTTTCAACATTTGAAAACGTCAAACGCCGCATGGAACTGCGCGGAGAGATCAACGGCATCCGCCTCTATGATGACTTCGCCCACCATCCGACTGCGATTGATACCACGTTGAATGGCTTGCGCCGCCACACAGGAGATGCGCGCATCATCGCCATACTGGAGCCACGCTCGAATACCATGCGCATGGGAATTCATGCGGACTCACTGCCGGCATCTCTTGAAAAAGCGGATCAGGTGCTGGTCTTCTCTCCCGCCTCCCTTGATTGGAACGCAGACGAAGTCTTTGCACCCATGGGGGACAAGGCTACAGTTTATGACTCGACGCAGGAAATTGTCGATCGTGTCGTAGCAGAGGCCCGCAGCGGCGATACTATCCTGGTGATGAGCAACGGCGGATTTGAAGAGATACATCAGCGCATTTTGGATGCGCTCAAATAAGCCAAGGGGAGATAGAGGATTTACGGATATGGAGGCGCGGAAAAACGCGCCTCCATATAATTATTACAGAGAGCCGACCCAGAGCAGGGTTGCCGCACTCACAACAGCAATAATTATCAATACGGTTACAACGCAGGAAACACAGATATTGCCAAAAAAATGGCCAGCGCTTGATGAAGTCATTCGATACTCCTTTGGTTCGATATTATTAAATTGATTTAGTAGCGGGCAATTTATCCTGAATCAGAATATATTGATAATTGTCAACCCGAACGCAAATTGTATACTTCAATTCAACAACTTATCAAGTGTTTTTTTCTGCACGCCATTACTTTCCAATAACGTAAGTCGGTTATCTCAACCCGCCAAATCCTGCCAGATATCCACGACTGCATCCGGGCTCAGGGAGATACTGCTGATTCCCCTCTCCAGCAGCCATTTCGCCATATCAGGGTGATCCGAAGGCCCCTGGCCGCATATCCCGACATATTTTCCAGCAGCATGACAGGCGGAAATCGCCATCTCCAGCATCTCCTGTACCGCGGGGTCGCGCTCATCAAACAACCCCGCCACCAGGCCACCTGGCGTATGCTGGAACTGGCATTCAACCAGCATGGACTGAAGTTCTAGGGGTGACTGGAAGCTGGCGGCTGGGAATCTCCTCGATGCACGGCATGCACCAACTCGCCCAGAAGTTGACCAGAAGCACCTTTCCAGAGAACTCGTCAAGGTTTCGCTGCTGCCCGGACATATCCGGCAGGTTCAGCTCGAACTGTAGCGCATCAGGTAACTCGGACAGCTCGCCAGCCTGGACGCTGAACGGGTAAAGAGCAAGGAGCAAGAGGATCAGGACAATCCCAGCAGCAGTGCGATGCTTATCTCGTGTCATTGTTCCGTATATCATGGGGCATGAGTCCAGGTGTCAAGAAAAGCAAGAACATGGTGTTCGCGCAACATCCGGCTGTGGCTGCCTGAGACACGGCCAGTGGCATGGGACGGACGAAAAAGGCCCCGCTGGTTTCCCGACGGGGCCGAATATCACTCAGCGACTTCTGTGCCGCCTTACTTCGTGTGTACTGGTCAGTCGTGGCAGGTGCGGCAACCTATTGGCTCGCCCTTGGCCACCTGACCACCATGTTCCAGTCCCCGGAAGTCACGGTCGGTCTTGGCTACCGAAAGCACCGTGCCCGTGGCTTGGCTGCTTTCGCGGTCCCCCGGACCGTGGCAGGCTTGGCACGCCTCAAGATTGTCTTTTGCCAGTTCTTTGTGGCCGCCATCAGCGAACTTGGTGTTATCACCCACCGGATGCATGCCGTGCGGACCGTCCAGCGTATCACGGTTGTCCATGGTGTTGCCGTGGCAGGTCGAACACTCGACGATGGTACCGGTATGGCCCTGCAGCTGCGTGGCCGCCACGTCATCGTTGGAGAGCGACGGTGCATCAATGTCGAACTCAGCGTGGGTGGCTCCATGACAACCCTCGCAGAATACTCCACCGTGGCCCGTGCTGACCCGGTAGAGTTTTGGGTTTGCCGCACCGTCGCTGACACTCTCGGGATCATCGATGGTGCCCGCACCCTTGTTGAGAACGCCGTTGAAAAATTCCGGGATCGGGTTCTCCGCAAAGCGAGTGTTGGTCGGCACGATCGGCGTAGCCTTTGCGTCGCCGACGACCCAAGCCTGACGCAGGCGGATATTATCATCGTTACCCATCGAGTCTGCCAGGTTTTTGATAACGCCCGGCTCTTTCGCCAGGTTGTCGTTGTAATCTCCGGTGTGGCAGGAGCCGCAGCCCGGCTCGTTAGCCCAGGGTACTCTTGGCTGGCCACTGCTCGGCTCATAGAAATTGCCAAGGCCCAGTTGGAAGTCGCCCGCGTTCTGCGGTGAGACGCCCGCAGAGAAATCCGCACCGACCTGATTCATGTCACCATGGCAGTCGTTGCACAACATGCCGCCATCGTACATGGCACCGCGCAGACATTGCACATTGGTGCCGGGGTGGCACTGGTAGCAGGATTCCGCCAGCTGGGTCAAACGTGTTTCTTGGTTGCTGATACCTCCAATACCATCTTGAACTGGGGGATCGATTGATGGAAACAGGCTGGTGAACTGACCGTGATGGCTGTGCATCACATTGGAATTGCTCGAATGTGCCGCTTGGTTACGTCCGTTGGGAATGGTGCCCGGTTCACCGGCCAGCGGGCCGAGCTGCGCCAAGTCGAGCGCTGGAGTGTAGTGGCAGACCTGACAGACCACAGGTTTATTCTGCACCAGCGCCTGATTGGTCAGACACGAGTCTGACCCGTTCGGGGTGGCTGCGTTGATGGTGCAGGGGTCCGCGACGGATACTGATACTGTGCAATCCTCACCAGCGGGAACGCCGTCACACGAGGTATTGACGTATTTGTCGCCATGCTTCAGGTCGTGCAGACGCAGTACATTGATATCCGTGGCCCACTCGATGGCGACATCCACCGGTACCGTATTGACGTCGTTGCCATCCACGTCCTTGAACAGTGGGTCTTGATTGCTGTCCACCACGGGCAGGCCTGCACTTTCAAGCTCATCTGTGGGATCGTTGGTGCGGCTCCCGTTGAAGTTCGGGTCCAGTGGGTCGGCGTGACAGTTCTTACAACTCGCCTCGCCAGAGATCGGCAGCACCGTGTCGACCGAGGCCAGGATGTTACCACCGCCAGGAGATCGAGCATCCACCCGCACCAGCGGGTAGGCATTCTCACGTCCGGCGTCGTCGTAGGCCGCAAACGGGATGCCTGCGCCCTCGAACCAGTTGACGTCGTTGGCGACGTAGCCGAAGGGAAATTCTGTGAAGAACGGCTTGTCACTCAGATGCTCATGGACCTGCTGGGGAGCATTGGCAACATACGGATCAAGAATACCTGGCATGTTCTGAAATGCCACCGTCAGGGCCCCAGTGAAATAGAAGTTCTCCACGTTCGGCACCGGCAGACCTACATCATGGATGATGTCGAAGACTTTATGGATGATGTCGAAGACTTTGGCCAGCGGCATCAGAGAGTCATTCGTGAACGGATTGAACGCCGGATAGAAGGCGTCGTAGGTCGCTGACGGGAGCGGAAAGTCCCAGAAGTTAGTCTTGTAGACGTTGCCGTTGGCGGTCAGACCGCGGAATACGTTAGGATCGCCAAGGATAGGATCGTTCGGGTTGGACGCCGCTGAATAGAAGACATCGGCCTGATTGGGTCCAAGAAGCTTGGGCTCTTCGCCCTTCTGGATGACTTGCGCCAGCAGCACCTGGAACGGCGGCAAAATGCTGGAGATGCGGGTGTCGAGATCGCCGCAGTGCATGCCCAGGTCGTTGATCGCAACAATAGCGTGACCTGTGGTGTTGCCCACGATTGGCTGCTCGGGCACGTTGGTGTCATTACAGGCAATGTTGTTACCCGAAATGTCCGCTGAGCCACAGTTCTGGCTGGTGGAGTTGATGGAGACCTCCCCTGTTGGAGGCGGAGGTGGATTGCCGCCGCCATCATCGATACCGCAGCCACCTGGAAACCGGCTGGCGTTGCTGACACCTCTTTCGTCTGATTTTTCCTTCGATTCGGCTCTGACTCTGCAGGGGATGGCCTCCGGATTATTTTTACGGGAGAGCCATTTGCCATCAGAATTAGCAGTGACGGTATCAAATAAAACATTGCTGTCATCGTCATAAAGCCGGACGGTTTCATCGTCCTCCGCATCACCTATAATCACTAGGAGGTCACGATTCACACTGTAAATGGCTAAATCGATGTCAAAATCAGCCGCCCAAACTGAGCTCGTTCCTGACAGGCCAAGCAGCAAGGCAATGGCAACACTGTGAATGCTTCTATTCTGAAAAATCGTGACTCTATTCGCTTGTAAATCAGTACCTATATCAATCATCCCACATCAGCCTATTCTCATTTCTCAAGTGTACGCTCACAACCGGCAAATCGATCAGATATTGCGACATGGTCTGAAATATATCATTCAATTCTTAAGAAAATCTTAAGAAAGTTGATATTTCTCAATGAGAGGGAGTTTTGAATCAGAAACGAAGCTGAATACTGAATAAAGCAAGGTCTGCTCTGATAACTCTATTAGTCATCAACTTCCGGCGGCGTACACAATGGTGAGAACTGTCTTTTTCAGAAGGGACTCCAATGTCTGCGAAGGCTCGTGAACCACCTTTCAGCGTTGATCTTCCAAAGGCCGGGGTTCACTTCAGGTGTTCGCAGCAATCCCTCTTTCACCGAATCTGCTCCTCGGGTGACCAGCTGTTGATGCTCCACTGCAGCCAGTCATACAGCATGGCCAACGGGTTGCTGTCGGCCAGAAGCGGACGTTCTGAACACATATGGTTTTCAGAAAATGATCTAATGCGACGAAATCAATCGAATCTAATCTTCCTGATTTCTTTGTTCAGGATTATTTAACACCTTTTTCTTCAAAGAATGCTTTGTATTTCATATCTTCATGGAGAATGTGATTGGTCCACCAGTCAGTAAGGAAAGCCATCAATTCATCTGGAACTTCGCTTTTTCCGTCTAAAGACTCCTTGCAAAAGTCTGCAATCCGTTTGCTGTAAAGCGTATGTTTCTTCGAATGTTCAAGTAGAGTGGGATATCCGTTTTCTTGAAGCAGGCGCTCTTCCAGCAGAAAGTGTTCAGAGACATAATTTGTAAGATCCATTAGCGCTGACGAAACATTTTGCGATCTAAAGAAAATACGGGGCTTGTCAATCAAAGAGTTGATGACCTCGATGATCTGTCTGTGCTGTCGGTCAAGTGTCTCGACGCCAACGCTGAATTCGTCTTTCCAAACTATTTTTTTCATGTTCCTAAATTGCGGTCGTCCGCTAGAAGAAAGGGTTTCTGATGATACTACCCGATTTGCCAATATGCTGCCACATCTGCTTAGCACAGCTTAAAGACGCATTCCTTGAACGTCAGCTTTGGGTCGGTTGCTGTCTGCTTGGCTAATCTCGCCACAGTCCGCTTGGAGTATCTATGTGTAGCTACACATAGATATTCATTGCTGCCAAACAGGAAGGGCCAAGCTATGTCACGTTTCAACGTCACGCAGCGTCTTGACATTGCTGTAGTCCGAGCTACCAAGATGCACAGTAGCCTCTCCAAGCGAAAAATATCTCCCCACACTGTTCGCCATACAACTGCCATGCATCTGCTGCAGTCGGGAGTCGCTATTAGCGTGATTGCATTGTGGTTGGGGCACGAGAACATGGCTACCACCCATCGATACGTCGAGGCTTACTTGGCTATGAAGGAGAAGGCACTGGCGAGACTCCAGGAACCAAACACAAGAATGGATCGCTATTATCCTTCCGATGATGCACTAATGCAGTTCCTTCAGGCACTATAACTATGTGTAGTTCGCGGTCGGCTCTACAAAAGCGGGCCGCAATATGGGCATGCAACTACACATAGTTCGAAACTACACATAGGAGTATGGACCGGCCATTCGCCGCACACTTCCAGATCTACATAGGTAGTTGATTCAGCGAACGACAGCCCTTGCCCCATGATTCGGTCATCGAACCCCGTTACACTTAACGCATATCGGGTGACGTATTTAGCAGCAAGCACTACTCAGAGGCTTTACTCCTTCTATAGTGGCGGACACGACATAATCAGTGACATTGCTGCCGGGAGCCCAATCACGTATGAACTCTTTGGATTCATCCTTGGGTTCGATGTGGACATCAGAAAACCCCGCCTTTTTTATCATGGCTTCCAGATCTTCTATTAATGAGGCATTTCCCATGCAACCAGCGATGAGCACGTCATCATTACGCATTTCTTCCGGTAGCTCTACTGTGGCTACGACATCAGAGACCGCCAGACGGCCACCAGGCTTCAATATACGAAATGCCTCCTTGAATACCCGGGGTTTGTCGGGAGAGAGGTTTATAACACAGTTAGAGATGATCACGTCGGCCGTATTATCGGCAACAGGCAGATTCTCGATCTCGCCCAGGCGAAATTCAACGTTAGAGTATTTTCCTTTCTCGGCATTGTCACGCGCCTTGGTCACCATATCAGGCGTCATGTCCACACCGATGACGTAACCACTATCACCTACTTCATGAGCGGAAAGGAAGCAGTCAAAGCCGCCACCAGCCCCCAGATCCACCACAATCTCGCCAGAACATAATGCTGCTATCGCCTTTGGGTTCCCACATCCAAGGCCCATATCAGCGCCTTGCGGGACATTGTTTATATCTTTATCGCTGTAACCCAGGCGAGTCGAAATCAAGGTGTTGATGGTTGCTTCGTCCGACACACCACAACAACTCTTCTCTATGCCGCAGCATTGGCCTGAATCATCGGCCTGAGCCACTTTGGCATAGGAATCACGGACGTTTTGACGGTATTTGTCGTTTTTGCCCTGCTCCTTGTACTTTGAATCTGGTGTGCGATAACTCATTATTTGTTTCCTGTTATTCGTTTTCACAATCGATAATTAAGAGTCCATTTTATAATTACATCAGACTTACTCACTCCCAACAATAACTTGATTGTATATCAGAAAGGAGTCATGCCAATGAACGTTTAGTGCCGGTAAGCAACAATTCAATTTTAATTCTGCCATCCATCCATGATCAACACCTCTGTCTGCTCTACCATCTCCAGTGCATCATCGACTTCGATGCCGAGGTATCTGACGGTACTTTCACGCTTGCTATATCCAAGCAGCAACTGTACAGCTCGGAGATTCTTTCTCCTTCGGTAAATCAGCGTTGCTTTGGTGCGCCTCAATGAGTGGGTTCCATAGGCAGCTGGGTCTAGACCAATGATCGATATCCAGGATGCTACGATTCGTGGATATTGCCTCGTGGAGAGATGAGGTGATTTTTTGAATCGGCTTTTAAACAAGTGGCCGTCATTACTCAGTCCGGCTTAATTTATCCAGTTGGAGATGGCATTCCTGGTTTGCTCCATTATCTCGAATTGAACTGGCTGCTGAGTCTTTTGCTGCATTACCTTGCCCTATTATTGATGACTAGCCCCAGTAACCGGCGGTGGCGGCAATGCCCTGTGCTCCAGCGGCCTGGGCAGCTTCCACATCATCAGGTCGCATGCCACCAAATCCATAGACCGGCTGCCCCAGATTTTCGGTCATTTCGCGAAAATGACTCCACCCGATTCCCGGGAGATCCGGATGGCTTGCTGTCGATTTGACAGGGGAGAGCAAGAGGATGTCAGCACCGAGACGATCAGCAAGTTCAAGATCGGCCTCGGTGTGACAGGAAACGGAGAGCAGCTTGTCGGCAGTGATAGGACGCTCACTGAAGTCGCCAAGCCGATTACTGCTCAGATGCAGGCCGTCCGCATCGGTCTCTGCAAAGAGATCGACTGTTGTGGCCAGGAGAAGTGGGGCCTCGAAACGGCGGCAGATGACTTCCGCGAGGCGAACCACCTCGCGGTACTCAGCATCGGCCATCCCCTTGCATCGAAGTTGGACTACCTTGGGCTCAGCCTTAAGCGCCTGCTCTAGCTTGTCCTGGAAATCCTCGTGGTCGGCAAACTTGCCTGTGATCATGTAATGTGGAGATAGTGCTCGTGACATGGTTCCGTTGGTATGAATTGATTATTCGGAGGAATCGCACCTGAGTCCACATCCACCAAGTGCGGTAGTTCAGACTTGATCGAGTCGTCAGTGTCAGATTGTAAGTCTTTTCCTAGCCGAAAGCGAAATTGTAATATGCTTTCGAATGTCCGGTCCACTCATACCAATGGGATGGACTCCTCCTTCCCTAACCGGCATCGAGGCTGGTCTATTGCTGAAGGGAATTGGGGTGAGGTTAATTCATCTGATCAGGCGCTTTTTCGCTGCTTGCCTCTTACACTTCAAACCGCAGTAACGCCGCCGGAGTGTTGGATATGTGCTACCAGACCAGATGATTCTCATCGGCCTGTCACAATGGTGACAGTTGAGATTTAACGCTTGCAGGTCAAGGTCCGGGTTAATGCCGCTTGTACAGCGAAACCTCTCCCCTTGTTTGCCATAACCCATGCTTAAGCATGAATATCAATGGATATGCATAGGTTATACTACTTTCGAATACACTATTTTTTGGCGTACAAGGGAACACAATGGATAGCAGCAAGCCGATCACACTCGCATGGACCGGGGCTTCCGGAGCACAGTATGGTTTGCGCCTGCTTGAGGAGTTGCTCGAGGCCGGGCGGCAGGTCTATCTGCTCTACTCCCGGGCATCCCAGATCGTGATGCGCATGGAGGCCGGAGTTGAACTTTCGTCACGTCCGCAGGATGTCCGGCAGCAGTTGTGTGATCGCTACGCCGTCACCCCAGATCGACTGCATGTCTTTGGACGGCAGCAGTGGACAGCTCCTGTGGCCAGCGGCTCCAATCCTCCGCAGGCAATGGTTATCTGCCCCTGCACCACGGGCACATTGGCAAGCGTCGCTCATGGCATCAGTGACAACCTGATCGATCGCGCTGCCGATGTCATGCTCAAAGAGCGCAAGCCGTTAATCATGGTGGTTCGTGAAACTCCTTTCTCGACAATCCATCTTGAAAACATGCTCAAACTGTCACAGGCAGGCGTAACCATCCTGCCGGCAAATCCTGGATTTTATTTTAATCCCGCTTCAGTCGATGAGATTATTGATTTTATGGTGGCGAGGATACTGGATCATCTGAACGTAGCGCATTCGCTTGGTGGGCGTTGGGGTGATTGATACAGGATTCTGATGAATCCAGCACTTTTTGCACCTCCCTCTCCTGCTCTCTGGCAAATTCCGAGCCGACACTGTCAGGGATGCGCAGTATTCCTGCCAATGACCTCTCCCGCTGTTCAGTGAGATGTCCAAGCCAGATCTGACAACCTTCTACCTCGAAATGGCTCAACCACAAACGCAGCACCAGATAGCGATTATCAATCACTCTTGTCATGGTGAGATTGGGTTCCCGTCCGTCATAGAGCTTTGGCACTGCAGGTAACTCCGGCGCCCGCTGTTGCGGAATCAGATTCTGCATCAGATCCAGCACCCGAAAAGGCTTTGTGAGACTCCACTCATGCTGTAGCAGCAGTTGCTCGATGTTCCTGATATCACCACTAAAACGCAGACCGAGAGGGTCGCGCCCTGCAAACAGCGTTTCTCGCCACTGCGGCAGGGGTGCTCCCAGCAGCCACTTCTTCATGTCAACGGTAATCACATCATACTGCGGCTGATAGAGAGCTAACTCTGCCTGATGACGCTCTGCCAGATGCCAGCCACTCGCAGCCAGCAGCCAGATAACCACTGCTATCACCACTGCTTTCGTCTTCAGTGGAGGATGTGGATGATGACGCCACGCAAGCCCCAGGATCGTCACCCACAGGACACCAATAGACCAACCGGCTGCCACATCGGAAAACCAGTGAACCCCGAGATAGAGACGTGAAAATCCGATCAGGACAACCAGCGCGGCAGTACCTGCGTAGACAAGCATACGCCCGGAAGGTTTCAGTGGCGTGCTCATCAACAGGGCGAGAAAGCCGTAAATCACAGTGCTCTTTAATGTATGTCCCGAAGGAAATGACCAGCCTTCTGCGGTCGCCTCCTCCGGCCGGGGAACATCCAACCCATGTTTGAGCAGGAACACCACAATGAATGCAAATGCAACAGCCGCCAGCCAGTGCCATGCTGTTGCCGGATGTTGCTGCTGAAGCAGCAACAACACTACGAGACTCAAACCAATCAGCACCCAAGTGTCGCCAAACATGGTAATAAAGACCATCAGGCTGTCAGCAGCTGGTGAGCGCAGCGCCATCAGGCTTTCATGCACGGCATGATCGATGGGGCCAAAGCCATGGAAACCGAACAGCAGCGATGCAATCAGCGTGATAGAAAAAATCATCAGCAACAGCAGAGCCGCCATAAATGCGAGTCCCTGAGCCTCTTTATGCTCCGGATCAGCCAGTGCAGCCGCCAGACGCCGTGGCAAGGTATCTCCTTGGGAGAAATCCAGCAGCCAGCGAACAAAACGTACTGCCACAGGCTGAAACAGAAAAAAAAGCAGCTTTGCCAGCCATAACAGCAACCACAGCCCGGCAATGACCACCACTCCCAATACCAACAGATGCAAGGCCACTTCGGAGGCAAGATCCAGAGAGACGCCAATGACAATACCCGGCAGCAGATAAGCGATGGCCCATCCCAGTGCCGAGAGAGTATTGGCAACCAGGAATCGCTGCAGCGGCATCTCCATCATGCCGGCTACCAGTGGGATCACTGCCCTGACCGGACCAAAAAAACGTCCCAGCGCAACGCTTTTACCTCCCCAGCGCTGAAAAAACCCGATCCCCTTGTCAAGCATCTGCGGATGTTTTGAAAATGGCCACATCGAGCAGAGCTGCTGCTTGTAGTAATGGCCAATCCAAAAACTGAGCCCGTCGCCCAGCACAGCACCGGCAACCGCCCACCAGTAGATGCCCCGGAACTCCACCGCACCGGTGCCGACCAGGGCGCCGGCAGCAAACATCATCACCACGCCTGGAACGATCATGCCGATAACTGCCAGTGATTCACTGAACGCCACCAGAAAAACGACTATACCAGCCCAGTGCGGATGCGCATTGACCCAGGTGATCAGGGAATCAAGCAGTTCCATCATGGATTGTTACCAGACAGTAATTTCTCGAATAGCTGTTTTTTGCCACGGAAGAGACTGACGACACGGAATTATTTATTGGATTTCCTTCATTATTCGGTTTTATCTCGTTTATCTCATTCCCACCGTCCTCGGTGGGAATGCATACGAAGTTATCGTTGAGCCAGGCCTGCATTCCCACGCAGGAGCGTGGGAACGAGGAACCTCACTTCTCTCGGAATGACGGGTTAAATTGCAAACGACTTGTGACAGTATTAAAGGATACCGTTTTTTGTTTTCCTTCCGTGTTTCCCGTGTGTTCCGTGGTTCCTGTTATTGTCTGGGGGTTATCAGTCACACAACTTCGGCAAAGGACTCTTCTGCAGCATCCAGGGTTTGCTGCAGATCCTCATCGCTATGCGCAGCGGAGACAAAGCCCGCTTCAAACGCGGAGGGAGCCAGATAGACGCCCCGATCCAGCATCGCATGGAAGAATTTCCTGAACTGCTCCTGATCACATGCCATCGACTGTGCAAAATCAGACACCTTCTCAGCATCGCTGAAAAAGAGTCCGAACATGCCTCCAACCTGGTTCGTAGCCACAGAAACACCGGCAGCTGCAGCTTTCATTTTCAAACCGCTGACCAGCGCTTCAGTTTTGGCTGTCAGCTTGCTGTAGAAATCGGTCTCAGAGATCAACTCCAGTGTTTTCAAACCGGCAGTCATAGCAATCGGATTGCCAGAGAGTGTTCCCGCCTGATAAACAGGACCCAGCGGCGAGATTCTTTCCATAATTTCGCGTTTTCCGCCAAAGGCGCCGACCGGCATACCGCCGCCAATCACCTTGCCCAGCGTGGTCAGATCAGGTTTGACATCATACAATGCCTGCGCCCCGCCAAGCGCTACACGAAACCCCGTCATCACCTCATCGAATATCAGCACCGTACCCGATATGTCGCATTCACTGCGCAGGGTCTCGAGAAAACCGGGGAGAGGCGGGATGCAATTCATATTGCCTGCAACTGGCTCAACGATGATACAGGCGATTTGATCCCCGATGCTGGAGAAAGTCTCGCGCACCTGGGCGCTATCATTGTAGTTCAGCGTAATGGTGTGTTCCGCCAGTGATGCAGGAACTCCCGGCGACGAGGGCTCGCCAAAGGTGAGTGCGCCCGAGCCAGCCTTGACCAGCAGTGAGTCGGAGTGTCCATGATAGCAGCCCTCAAATTTGACGATTTTGTCACGCCCGGTAAAACCGCGCGCCAGGCGAATGGCGCTCATGGTTGCTTCCGTTCCGGATGAGACCATGCGCACCATCTCGATGGAAGGCATCAGCTCACAAACCTTGTCAGCCATTCTGGTTTCAAGCGCGGTAGGGGCGCCAAAAGAGAGCCCCTTGCGCACTACGGCTTCAACGGCCTCGATCACCTGCGGATGGGCGTGCCCGAGGATCATCGGCCCCCAGGAGCCGACATAGTCGATATAGCTGTTGCCTTCAGCATCATAGAGCCGGGATCCCGCTGCAGAATCGATGAAAACCGGGTCGCCGCCAACACCTTTAAAAGCGCGCACCGGTGAATTGACCCCTCCGGGTATGTGCAACTGCGCCTGTGCAAACAGATCGCTGGATTGACTCATTGTTTCTCCTCCGAAAATAGTTGTGCAAAACTGCGGCTGGCCTGTTCGACATCTGCTTGTGCAAAGAGTGCTGAAATCACTGCAAGCATATCGGCGCCGGCCTCTATCAGTAATGGCCCATTGTCCGGTGTTATGCCCCCTATCGCAACCACCGGAATCTGCAACTCCTGTTTCGCCCGCTGCAATAATGAGCAATCAGCCCGCGCAGCAAGCGGCTTGGTCGGTGATGCAAAAAAACTGCCGAATGCGATATAGTCCGCCCCCTGCTGCTGAGCCTGCAGCGCCAGATCAAAGTCGTTGTAACAGGAGAGACCGATTATGGCATCATCTCCAAGATCCCGGCGTGCATTTTTCAGGGCAACATCATCACGTCCCAGATGCACACCGGCGGCTGAAACCCTGGCAGCCAGTTCAATATCATCATTGATAATAAAGTGAATCCTCGCTGCACGGCATATCATGCTTAACTGCCAAGCCTGTTCAAGGCGCAGCGACTGGTCACTACTTTTATCACGATACTGTATCACCCGTGCACCGCCGGCAATGGCTGCTTCAACCTGCTGCGGGAGATTCTCCGAGGGTGTCGTGATTGCATACAAACCGGATAATTTCATTCGGATTTACCATTGCCGCCACCGGCGATTCGCAGGGGAATCAGCTGCCCCTTGCCCAGTTTACGGGCATTATCCAGGGTGTCGCAGGTGTATGCCTGGGCAAGGCGCAGCGCCAGTTTCAATGGAATTTGCTGCGCCACAAAGGCAGAAATCGCTGATGCCAGGGTACAGCCGGAGCCGTGAAATTCACCCTCGATACTCGGCCACTCCCATTCATCCACTTTCCCGCTGGCATCATAGAGGCGGTTAATAATCGCTGCTCCTGGTTCATGTCCACCTGTAATCAGAACATACTTCGCTCCCTTGCCCAGTAGTACACTAGCACAACTATCAACCTCACTCTTCTCACTAAGGCGCTGTGCTTCCGGGAGATTCGGGGTGAACACCGTGGTTAATGGCAGCAACTCATTTCTGTAAAACTGCAGTAGCGCATCCGTTGCCAGTTCAGAGCCTCCACCAGCGGCAAGCACGGGGTCTACGATGACTGGAATCTGCGGCATCATCCTGAGTCGTTGTGCAATCACCCTGGCATTCTCGGCATTACCAATCAAACCGATCTTGACAGCGGCAACCGGCATATCATCCAGCAGCACATCAAGCTGGCGGCGTAAAACACTGGCCTTTATCGGAATCATCTGAAACACATTGCTGGTATCCTGCACGGTCAGGGCCGATATCACCGTCACCGCATGACAGCCATTGGCCGCAATCGCTTCGATATCAGCCTGAATGCCTGCGCCGCCACTGGGATCGTGGCCGCCTATTACCAGTATATTTTTCATAATTTGTTATTTCTGAAACCTGTCAATAATCCTTGCATTGGTTGCTATCGTACAGGGTTGGGGCATCTGAATGAATCGATGGGATGGGGGTTCGGGGGAAGGGCATATAGAAGCCTAGTATAACTCATTGATAGTCCCTTCCCCCGTAGAAAAACTTGTAAGATGTTCTGAGCGAAGCGCGTAGCGATTCGTTCAAAATATCTTATACTAACGCCATGCAACATCAACCAAGAAAACGCTTCGGCCAGAATTTTCTACATGATCCTGCTGTAATACAGCGTATTGTGAATGCCATTCAACCGCAAGCAGAGCAGCACTTGGTCGAGATTGGCCCGGGACAGGGCGCCATAACCATCCACTTGATCGATCGCTGCGGAAAACTGGATGTGATCGAGCTGGATCGGGATCTGATTCCAGGACTGCACGCTGTCAGTCAAGCAGGTCATTTCCACATTCACAACGCTGATGCACTGCGCTTTGACTTCTGCAGTCTTGCAGAAAATGACAATAAATTGCGTCTGCTGGGAAATCTCCCCTATAACATCTCCACGCCACTGCTGTTTCATCTTCTCGGACAGGCAGAGTGTATCCATGATCTCCACTTCATGCTGCAGAAAGAGGTGGTTGAGCGTATTGTCGCTGCACCGGGTTCAAAGATCTACGGACGCCTCTCGGTCGCCATTCAGGCGCGCTGCAGCAGTGAAATGCTGTTCGTGATCGGTCCGGGCGCATTCAACCCGGCGCCAAAGGTTGAGTCTGCCATTGTCCGCCTGACGCCTGATAAGGATGCCATTCAGGCAATCCGCTACCCTCAACTGCTGGATGAAATTTTACAGCAGGCATTCAGCCAGCGTCGCAAAATAATTCTTAACTCCTTGAAAAAAAGTGTCGATGGCCCCATGTTGGAAGCTGTTGCAATTGAACCGACGGCGAGAGCAGAAGTGATCCCGGTCAGCAGTTATGTGAAGCTGGCGAACCTTGCAGGCGATCGCAAAAAACAACCAATATGAATGACGAATCCCGACAACCCGACATCGAGATCATCCCCAAAAACCCGTTGGCGCGCGCCGGTGATGTTTTACCCAATATCATCCATCTGCTGCCGGTTGCTTCCCGTCCGTTTTTTCCCGGACAGGCCGTGCCGCTGCTGATGGATGCTGCTGCCTGGACACCAACGATCCAGGAGATTTCTGAATCAGACAACGATCTGGTGGGCATTATTCTGACACGTGGAGAAAAATCCGAACTGGCGAAGAGTGAGGAGTTTTACAGCGTTGGCGCTGTCGGACGTATTCATCGCGCACAGTCCGTCGACGGTCAGTTACAGGTTCTGGTCGAATGCCTGCAGCGTTTTCGCATTCTTGAATTCCTCACGGACGAAGCGCCATTCTCGGCGCGCGTCGAGTATATCAAGGAGTTTAGCGGCACCCCCGATGACGACATCAAATCATACGCCATGGCCATCATCAATACCATCAAGGAGCTGTTGCCGCTCAATCCACTCTATGCAGAAGAGCTGCGCATGTTTCTTGACCGCTTCGGCCCTGATGACCCATCTCATCTGGCGGATTTTGCCGCAAGCCTGACCACCGCCAACAAGGAGGAGCTGCAGGAGGTGCTGGAGACACCCAAGGTGCTACCGCGTATGGAGAAGGTCATCAACCTTCTGCACAACGAGCTGGAAGTTGCAAAATCCCAGCACAGTATCCGCCAGCGCGTCGAGGAGCGCATGGATAAGCAGCAGCGCGAATTCTTTCTGCGTGAACAGCTGAAGGAGATTCAGCAGGAGCTGGGCATCGCCAAGGATGACCGCACCGCCGAACTCGATACGTTTCGTGAACGCATGCAGGAGCTGAAACTCAGTGAACAGGCTCAGAAGCGTCTTGATGAGGAGATGAAAAAACTGGCTGTGCTCGAAACGGGCTCTCCTGAATATGCCCTCACGCGCAACTACATCGACTGGATCACGGTGTTGCCCTGGGGCCGTGAATCACAGGACAACCTGGATCTGCTTCACGCCCGCAAGGTTCTGGACCGCGACCATTACGGACTCGATGACGTCAAGGAGCGCATCATCGAGTTTCTCGCTGTTGGCAAGATGAAGGGAGAGATCAGCGGCTCCATCATTCTGCTGGTTGGTCCGCCGGGAGTCGGCAAGACCTCGATCGGCCATTCCATAGCCGCTGCGCTGGATCGCAATTTTTTTCGCCTCTCTGTCGGCGGCATCCGGGATGAAGCGGAGATCAAGGGACACCGCCGCACCTATATCGGCGCCATGCCCGGGAAATTTATTCAGGCGATGAAAGAGGCTGAAACGCAGAACCCGGTGATCATACTGGATGAAATCGATAAAATCGGGGGTTCCTATCAGGGCGATCCGGCCTCCGCATTGCTGGAAGTGCTGGATCCGGAACAGAATCAGGATTTTCTGGATCACTATCTTGATCTGCGTTTCGACCTCTCCAACACCCTTTTTATCTGTACCGCCAACCAGACCGATACCATACCGGCGCCTCTGCTGGATCGTATGGAAGTGATCCCCCTGTCAGCCTATATTGCGGAAGAGAAACTGCAGATTGCGCGTAAATACCTGCTCCCACGCCAGCTGAAGCGCGCCGGACTGAAACGCAACCAGGTCAAACTGGGAGCCGTTGCAATGCGAGCGATTATTGATCGCTATGCCCGCGATGCCGGGGTGCGCCGGTTGGAGAAGATGATCGGCAAGATCGTGCGCAAGTGCGTGGTCAAGATTCTGCATGATGAAGCCACGCCGATCGAGATCACAAAGGAGGATCTGGAATCCTACCTGGGCCATCCTCTCTTCAGGGATGAGCGCAACATCAATGGCACTGGCGTCATTACCGGGCTGGCCTGGACCAGCATGGGAGGGGCAACCCTGAGTATCGAGGCTGTTCACACTCACAGCTTCAATCGCGGTTTCAAGCTGACGGGTCAGCTTGGCGATGTCATGAAAGAGTCGGCGGAGATCGCCTACGGCTATATTCTCAGCCATGCCGAAGCATTCAATGCCGATCCCGATTTTTTCAAGGAGGCATTCATCCACCTGCATGTCCCTGCCGGAGCAACCCCAAAGGATGGGCCCTCTGCCGGAGTCACCATGGCAAGCGCCCTGTTATCCCTGGCGTTGAATCGCAAACCGGTGCGCAACATCGCCATGACAGGGGAACTCACTCTGACAGGTGAAGTCTTCCCCGTTGGCGGCGTCCGCGAAAAAGTGATCGCAGCCCGCCGCGCAGGAATCCGCGAACTGATACTGCCGGCGGACAACCAGGGGGATTTTGAAGAGATCCCGCAACACATCACAAAGGGGATCAAGGTTCACTTTGCCAGCCAGTACGCGGATGTGGCGGCAGTGCTGTTTCCGCAACGCAAAGCAGGAAAGAGATAGGTATTAAGTTTTAGGTTTTAAGTGTTAGGTGACCGGTACGGGGGAACAGTATCTCAGGAATATCTGATTATTTGTCATTTCGAGCGCAGCGAGAAAACCTAAAACCTAAAACCTAAAACCTAAAACCTAAAACCTAAAACCTAAAACCTAAAACCTAAAACCTAAAACCTCCCCCTACAACAACCCCAGCAGATACTGCCCATAGCTGTTCTTGCTTAACATCTCGCCCTGCTGCTGCAGCCGATCTGCAGTGATCCACTGCTGCTGAAAGGCTATCTCTTCCAGACAGGCGATTTTAAGCCCCTGTCTCTCCTCGATGGTCTGAATATAGTTGCCCGCCTGCATCAGGGATTCATGGGTGCCGGTATCCAGCCATGCGAAGCCGCGTCCAAAACATTCCACATTGAGCCTGCCCTGCTTCATATAACTGATATTCAGATCAGTGATCTCCAGTTCACCACGCGCTGAGGGTTCGATCTCTGCCGCCAGGTCGCACACATGCCGGTCATAAAAGTAGAGGCCTGTGACCGCGAACTTCGATTTCGGTTTTTCTGGCTTCTCTTCCAGGGATATCACTTTGCCGCTGTCGTTAAACTCGACGACGCCATAGGCTCTGGCATCACTGACCCTGTATCCAAGAATAGTTGCCTTCCCCTCATCTGCCCGCCTCACAGCAGCATCCATTATTTTTTTTAATCCATGCCCATAGAAGATATTGTCGCCCAGAATCAGGGCGCAGGGAGAACCATTGATAAACGCTCTGCCAATCAGGAATGCCTGCGCCAGCCCTTCGGGTTCAGGCTGCACCGCATAACTCAGCTCAATCCCCCACTGCTCGCCGCTGCCGAGCAGCTCCTGAAAAGCAGGCAGGTCACGCGGCGTGGAGATGATCAGTATCTCGCGGATACCGGCAAGCATCAGCACCGATAAAGGATAGTAGATCATCGGTTTGTCATAGACCGGTAGCAGCTGTTTGGAGATGCCGCGTGTTATCGGATAGAGTCGGGTTCCTGAACCACCCGCAAGAATAATGCCTTTCATAATATTGATCCGAATTGACTTAACTATACAAAATATTGTGCTATCTCAGTCCGTAGGGGGGATAAGGCGTCTTCTTGCCGCATCCACCAATGTACCAATATATGGTGGATGCGCTGTCGCTTATCCCCCCGACGAACTGAGTTAGGCTGTGTCAGAATCAGCCTCTCCCCAGACGCTCTCCCTGGTAGCTCTCTGCAGCCACTTCCCGGCACCACTCGAGATGGTCGAGATACCATAAAACAGTCTCTCTGAGCCCCGTCTCAAATGTTGCTCGCGGCTCCCAGCCGAGTTCGCGTTTGAGCTTACTGGCATCGATCGCATAGCGAAGATCGTGACCGGGGCGATCTTGGACAAAAACTTTCAGACTGTTATGTGGAACATGTGCAGAATCCGGAAAGAGTTCATCCATGATACTGCACAGGGCATCGACAACCTGCAGGTTCGTCAATTCGCAGTTACCGCCGACATTATAGACCTCTCCGGGTTTCCCTGCCTGCAGCACACGCCAGATCGCTGCACAATGATCCACGACATAGAGCCAGTCGCGAATGTTGCCGCCGTCGCCATAGATCGGCAGGGGTTTGCCCTCAAGGGCATTCAGAATCATCAACGGAATCAGCTTTTCCGGGAACTGGTATGGCCCATAGTTGTTTGAGCAGTTGGTCGTCAGCACCGGCATGCCATAGGTGTGGAACCAGGCGCGCACCAGGTGATCGGAGGCCGCCTTGGATGCCGAGTAGGGTGAATTGGGTGCGTAAGGCGTCTCTTCGGTAAACAGCCCCTCGCTTCCCAGGGAGCCATAGACCTCATCAGTGGAGACATGCAGAAAACGAAACGACGCCTGCTGGCCACCATCCAACCCGCTCCAGTATTCGCGTGCACACTGCAGCATATTGGCTGTGCCTGCGACATTGGTCTGAATGAATGCCATGGGACCGTCGATCGAGCGGTCGACATGGCTCTCCGCTGCAAAGTTGACGATGGCCTGCGGTTGATATTGATCCAGCAGCGACTTGATCAGCACCTCATCCCCGATATCACCCTCGACGAAATGGTGACGCTCGTCACTCATCAGATCTGAGATGGTCGCCATGTTTCCTGCATAGGTCAACAGGTCAAGATTCACTACTCTGACATTCTGCTCCAGTAGAAAGCGGACAAAGTTGCTGCCGATAAAACCTGCGCCGCCAGTGACGATGATTGTTTGCATAGTCTATTCCTATAAATCTATTTTTTAACCACAGATGAACACAGATGCACACAGATTTGCTTAAGAAGCTTTCAATTCCCTCGTCCCCACGCTCCTGCGTGGGAACGCAGGTCTGGCTTCGAATATAACTCCGCATGCATTCCCACCGGGGACGATGGGAACGAGAGCCAACACAGGTTGAATAACATCTTTTTATCTGTGTTTATCTGTGGTTAACTCTTTATTGAATCTTTGTTCAACCAACCCATGCCCGCGCATTCCTGAAGAGGCGCATCCAGGGGCTCTCTTCGCCCCATTCGGGCGGACGCCAGGAGAGCTGTACTGTTCGAAATACCCGCTCCGGATGCGGCATCATGATCGTGACCCGGCCATCTTCCGTGGTCAGACCCGTGATCCCATCCACCGAGCCGTTTGGATTAGCCGGATAGCGCTGCGCCACTTCTCCGCTATTTTCAATGTAGCGCATAGTGATCTGCGCCCTCTCGATTGCGTGCGAATCGGCAAATTCAGCACGGCCTTCACCATGAGCCACAGCGATCGGCAGGCGTGAACCCGCCATACCCTGCAGCAGGATTGATTGACTCTCGACAATTTCAACCAGCGACAGGCGTGCCTCAAACTGCTCGGAGCGGTTGCGCACGAACCGCGGCCACTCAGCAGCTCCCGGAATCAGCTCTTTGAGATGTGACAGCATCTGGCAGCCGTTGCAGACCCCCAGCGAGAAACTCTCGGGACGATGGAAAAATTGCTCGAACTCATCTCTTGCACGGGAGTGAAACAGGATCGATTTTGCCCAGCCGCCTCCTGCGCCGAGCACATCGCCATAAGAGAAGCCTCCGCAGGCAACCAGCCCGTGGAACTGCTGCAGCGATATGCGCCCCTCGATGATGTCGGACATATGCACATCAACTGCTTCAAATCCTGCACGATCAAAGGCCGCGGCCATCTCGATCTGGCCATTGACGCCCTGTTCACGTAATACTGCGATCTTCGACCTGGATCCCCTATTGATCATGGCCGTACTGATATCATCATCGGCATCAAATGTCAGCAACGGCGACAATCCAGGATCAGCAACACCAATGCGCTGATACTCTTCATCCGCACATTGCGGATTATCCCGCAGTGACTGCATGCGCCAACTGGTCTCGGACCAAATTTTGCGCAACTCACTGCGTTGTGCCGTAAATATGATACTGCCATGACGAACAAATTGAATGCGCTCGTCATCGATCAGCGGCGCACCGATGAGATGGCTGCAATGCCCCACTCCCTGCTGTTGCAGCACGGAAAGCACCTGCTCAATATCATCTTTACTCACCTGCAGCACTGCCCCCAGCTCTTCACTGAAGAGCACTTCAGCATCACTGCCTCCATCTACAGGAAGATTTATCAACACCCCACAATTTCCGGCGAAAGCCATCTCAACCAGGGTTGTAAAGAGGCCGCCGTCAGAGCGGTCATGATAGGCAAGCAGTAATTCCTGACTATTCAGCGACTGCACGGCATCGAAAAACCCCTTGAGCAACAGAGGATCATCCACATCCGGACTCTGATCCCCGACCTGTTTGTAGACCTGCGCCAGCGCGCTGCCGCCAAGCCGGTTCCTACCCTGCCCCAGATCGACGAGAATCAGCTGCGTTTCTCCGCAATCTCTGCGCAATTGAGGCGTCAAGGTACGGCGCACGTCAGCGACCGGCGCAAACGCCGAGATAATCAATGACAGAGGAGCCGCCATCTCCACATGAGCACCACTGGCAGAATCTTTCCACACGCTCTTCATCGACATCGAATCTTTGCCGACAGGAATGGCAATACCCAGCGCGGGACAGAGCTCCATGGCAACAGCCTCGACCGTCGCATAGAGATTGGCATCCTCACCCGCATGGCCTGCCGCCGCCATCCAGTTGGCCGAGAGCTTGATGTCGCCCGCCTGGTCAATGGCTGCCGCTGCGATATTGGTCAGCGCCTCGCCAATCGCCATGCGACCAGATGCCGGAGCATCGATCAGCGCCAGCGGGGCGCGCTCCCCGATGGCCATGCATTCACCGCTATAGTTGATATAGTCACTGAGAGTGGCTGCACAGTCTGCCACAGGAACTTGCCAAGGCCCTACCATCTGATCGCGTGCGACCTGTCCGGTAATCGAGCGGTCGCCAATGGTGATGAGGAAACTCTTGTCAGCAACAGCCGGCAGTCTCAACACCCGCATGGCCACCTCTTTCAACGGCACATCAGGAAAATCAAGCGCTGTGGGCAAAGCCTGCCTGGAACTGACATCGCGCAGCATCTTCGGCGGCTTGCCGAACAGCAGCGACATCGGCATATCAATCGGCTGATTGTTGAAATGGCGGTCACCCAGCAGCAGATGGTCCTCGTCCGTTGCCGTACCGACTATCGCATAGGGACAGCGTTCGCGTTCGCAAATGCTGCGAAACTCATCCAGCCTGTCGCTGTCAATGGCCATCACGTAGCGTTCCTGCGCCTCGTTGCACCAGATCTCCATGGGCGCCATGCCGAGATCATCATTGTTGACTTCACGCAGTTCAAATTGACCACCCCGATCTGCATCATGCACCAGCTCAGGCAGTGCATTGGAGAGCCCGCCGGCGCCCACATCATGGATAAAGAGGATGGGGTTTTGTTCGCCACGCCCCCAGCAGCGATCGATCACCTCCTGACAGCGGCGCTCCATCTCCGGATTGCTGCGCTGAACCGAGGCGAAATCGAGATCCTCAGCCGATGTTCCAGAGGCCATCGAGGAGGCGGCTCCACCGCCGAGACCTATCAGCATTGCCGGGCCGCCGAGAACCACCAGAGGCGAACCGACAGGAAAAGTGTTTTTGTGGATATGCTCGTCGCGAATATTACCCAGGCCGCCAGCCAGCATGATGGGTTTGTGATAACCGCGCAGTTCAGTGCCCGATTCGCTGCAAACCCGCTCCTCAAAGGTGCGGAAATATCCGCACAGATTGGGGCGTCCAAACTCATTGTTGAATGATGCCGCGCCAATCGGACCTTCCAGCATAATATCCAGCGCCGAGACAATACGATCCGGTTTTCCGTAATCTGTTTCCCAGGGTTGCCGTGCATCCGGAATACGCAGATTGGAGACCGAGAAGCCGGTCAGACCAGCTTTGGGCTTGCTGCCTTTTCCGGTGGCGCCCTCATCCCGAATTTCGCCCCCTGATCCTGTTGCCGCACCCGGATCAGGAGAGATCGCGGTCGGGTGATTATGGGTCTCGACCTTCACCAGGATATGAATATCCTCCTCATGATAGCCATAGCTATGATCTTCAGCTTGCGGAAAAAATCGCTGGCCGGTATTGCCCGTGATCACCGCCGCGTTATCTGAATAGGCTGAAAGCACCCCGTCCGGTGACTGATTGGTAGTGTGCCTGATCATGGAGAAGAGTGAGCGGGGTTGAGTTACCCCATCGATGATCCAGTCGGCGTTAAAGATCTTGTGGCGGCAATGCTCCGAGTTCGCCTGCGCGAACATCATCAGCTCTATATCATTTGGATTCCTGCCAAGCGCAATAAAACTCTCAACCAGATAGTCAATTTCATCATCCGACAGCGCCAACCCCCACTCCACATTGGCCTGCCGCAGTGCATCCTGGCCACCCTGCAGCACATCAACACTGCGATACGGCTGCGGCTGCGCATGCGTAAACATCTGCTGCAGCGCCTCCATGGCCGTCATGAAAGTCGATTCCGTCATTCTGTCATGCAGCACCCCGGCCGCCACAGCCAGCGCCGCGTCATCAGCCTCGGCGCCATTGACCAGCAGGTTGAATGCAACCCCCCTTTCGATACGCTCGACACACTGCAGCCCGCAATTGTGGGCGATATCTGTCGCCTTGGTCGACCAGGGAGAGATTGTTCCACTGCGCGGCGCGACGATCAGCAATCCATGATCATCGAGATGGTAGTGATCGGGTTCCCGCCCATAGCTCAGTATCTGCCGGAGAATCTCCAGCTCCTGTGGTGAAATCTTCTCACCATAATCAACGAAATGGAGATAATGCGCCGCAATGCTGACATCGCTGTCAAGCAGGCCGGAGAGTTGCTGTTGAAGTCTTTGCAGACGAAAAGCCGAATAGACGGGGGAACCTGGAATGATCTGCATTGCCGTTCAGGAAATATGGAGAAAATGGATAGTGATTTTACACCAACAGCGGGGGATGAATCCGGAGAATTCATTCACCACTTTCTGGTGCAATGCGCTCCGCTTATTGCACCCTACGATCTCATAAAAAAGAACCTGCTTAGAAGGTGTTGCCTGCTCCCTGCCAACTGCCAACTAATTTATACAGCAAACCACTGACTGGGGCCATGCTGTTCGAGAATCTGTAAACGTTCACTCAGCGAGTTATCGACACCATGAACTGCATCCCTGACCAGGCGTTTTGCATTATTTTTTTCGCTGACATGCGCGCCGATCAGATATTTCCAGCGCTGGTGATCCAGCTGCCGCAGCAGATCGGCTGACTGGCAGTTGCTGAGATGACCATGATTTCCACCAACACGGCGCTGAAGAAAAGGCGGATAGGGTCCCTGCTCCAGCATTTTACTGTCGTGGTTGAATTCGAGCACGAGCGCATCCACTCCCTGCAGCTGCGCGATAATATGCGCTGTGATACAACCGCTGTCGGTCAAAATGCCGAGACGTTTCTTATTCGCCTGGAAGAGATATTGACAGGGCTCTGCAGCGTCATGGGGAACTGTAAAAGGCGTGACCTCGACTTCACCGATGTGAAAGGAGTTGCCATTGGCATGAAAATGGTGAAGCTGTGAGGCCTGATGCCATTTGCAGCCGCGGCTGGTGCCAGCCGTAGACCAGACCGGAACATTGTAGCGCCGACTCAGTGTTGCAGCCCCCTTGACGTGGTCGCCATGCTCATGGGTCAGCAGCAAGGCATCGATAGAGGAGGCAGTGAGATCAACCTGCGCAAGGCGTGACTCAAGCTCTCTGAGAGAGAAGCCGCAATCAATCAGCAGCGTGGTCCCGCCTGATTGCAGCAGCGTCGCATTTCCACCACTGCCGCTGCCAAGCGAAAGCAATTTCACCCGTTCTTCAGCCTCGATTCAGGGTGATTCAGAATCACCGCAACTGGCTCTGGATCAATGAGAGCATACGCCTTGAGGTTGACCCATCCGCCTGACTCCCGTCTTCATTCAAAACATAGACAACGGACTCAGAGGAACTATCCTTCTGCACCTGGATGATATAGCGTTGGGCAATCCCTTTATCATCACTCCTCCAGAACGCCATCTTTGACAATATGCCATCTTTTTGCTGCTCTCCGGCCGGATCATTGTAGCGCACATAGTATTGCCCCTCAGTCCGGTTGCGGTCTTCGACTGTAAAGCCGACGCGATTCATGGCTATCCCGACTAACCTCCATGTTCGCGGAAAATCGCTGAAGACCTGCAACTGTGAGTTGCCGCCAGCCGTAGTTAGTTCAGAGAGAGGCTTGCTGCTGGAAGCGCTGGAAGATGAAACCTGGCGGCTGCGCTGATCCGACGCGCCCATATAGACCATGATCTTGTTCAGCATGATGGCTTCCAACTCATGATCGGACTTGCCATGATCCCAGACTGAACGATCCGCTTCAACATCTCTGGAGCCATACTCGCCAACCAACTTCTCGACCATCTGGCTATGCGTCAGGTAGAGTTCTGTCCTGCCCCCGGTACCTCGCTCCAGCCTGACACGAAACTGGTCGCGGGTTCCCGATGAGTAGAGACTGTTAAGCGTCTTGCGTACAAAATTGGTGATGAAATCAGACTTGATATTGGCCCTGTTTTCAATCCAGTCGGTGCGCATCACGCCTGCTGTTGGATCCTGTTCAACCAGAATAATCCCCATATCCTGCCAGAAATCGATGGTCTTTGTCCACACTGCATTTGGAGATCCCTGAATGACCAGCCAGTGCTTGTCTCCATCATTTTCCATTGTAATTTTTGGATTCAGCGGCAGAACGTCCCGTCCACCGCCGCTTCCTGCCTTTCTCTGCCCAGACTTGTAGGCTGAGTAGGTCGTCACTGCGGGACTCGTGCCGCCAAAATCGACACCGCCAGGCGCCATGGTATCGCTGGTCAGATCCGGGGGAATCTCCAGGTTTCCACTCGCCTGGCGCGACTTTTTATAATCCACCTCCTTCTCCGGCAAGACGTTGCCAACACTCATCGATTCACAGGCTGAGAGTCCGAAGACAAGCATGCCGGCAATGAGTAAATGGATAGCATTTTTTTTCATCATATTCACCGATTGTTTCATGACTCTTGAATGACCCCCGCCTGGCGCATGGCTTCGCGGACAGCTTCATGGAACTCTGCTTCCAGCCATGTCAGCGGCAGGCGGATTCCGGTTCCAATACGCCCCATCTGCGCAAGCGCCCACTTCACAGGTATGGGACTGCTTTGAACAAACAGGCGTTCATGCAGGAGCTGAAGAGATTGATCAAGCTGAGCAGCGCCAACCCGATCATCGGCAATAGCTGCAGCAATCATCTGATGCATCAATTTCGGCGCCACATTCGCAGTCACCGAGATAACGCCATTGCCGCCATTGAGCACGAACTGCCGGCCACTGTCATCATTGCCGCTATAGAGCGCAAACTCCTCGCCACAGAGTTGCCGCAGAGGCGCAACGCGATCAGCGCTGTCATCGGCCGCCTCTTTGAGACCGATAATATTCTCATGATGCGAAAGACGGGCTGAGGTTTCAATTGACATATTAACAGCAGTGCGCCCGGGGACGTTATACAGCATCTGCTCTACATCGACGGCATCAGCGACAGTCATATAGTGGCGATAAAGGCCTTCCTGGGTCGGCTTGTTGTAGTATGGAGTGACCAGCAGACAGGCGTCCGCCCCCATCTCTGCAGCGCGCCTGGTCAGGTGAACTGCCTCGCTTGTTGCGTTAGCCCCAGTCCCTGCAATCACCGGAATACGTTTATTAACAAACTCGATGGTGCGGCGGATGACTTGACAGTGCTCCTCTTGCCCAAGGGTCGCAGACTCCCCGGTGGTGCCGACTGAGACAATTGCATCTGTTCCCTCCTCCACATGCCACTCAACCAGACGATGCAGTATTTCATAATCAACACTGCCATCCTCCTGCATGGGCGTAACGAGCGCAACGATACTTCCAGAAATCATCAACTACTTTCCACAGACATAATTTGCGCAATTTTACAGTGTAGAAGTAGGGATGAACAGCTCAGAATAAAAAACGCCGGCAACGCAGAGCATTTACCGGCTGGAAAATCAGCAAGCCACTTACGATATGCGTACCTATCAGTAACTCCGTATGCTGTCATTTCGACCGCAGGGAGAAAACTTGAACTTGCTCACTATAGCCAGTGCTTTCAGATTTCTCCCGATGGTCGAAATGACAAGTAACCTCACATGGACTTAATGAGAAGCTACATATTTATCAATGCCTTATTGCGAGTCCAAATAGTCATTGATGACGCGATACTGGTTCTCACTCTCATCATTGGCGGAGTCATCATCTGCCGCAATCAGCGCGCAATTTTGCGCCATTCGGCAACTCATTACCACCTGCCAGGGTGGATCGGCCGCCTTGCACACTCCTTCCGGCGCCACCATTGCGGCAGAGGCGCGCGCCACGAAGTGCGCCGCCTGCTCTTCCCAGTTGCAATCGGCGCCACAGCGGGTACGGCTATCGACTGTCGCCACCCTTGCAGCCTTGTATGCAGCCAGCAATTCATCGTCAGAGGAATCCCTGTTTCTAGCCACGTCAATCGCATTCGCCACGCGTTTGTCACTGCTCAAATGCAGAACACTCTCGACAAAGGCGGCGCTAACCTCGCGCAGTTGCATCCTGTCCAGTTTTTTGAGCGCCTGCCTCAATTCAGTATCGTTACTGATTTTCGTCATCATCACTGCTCCTCAGGTTGCTCTTATTCATGATATGCATGACTATCCCGGCAGCCAGGCCAATTCCCGCTATCACCAGCAGATGATCGACTTGTGTGAGCAGGTGCATCAGGTTGGCCAGCAAGCCGCCGTCGAAGAGTGCAGGATGCGCCCATGCCGCAGGGACTGCTGTCAGCACGGTGGTGGAGAGAATGAGTCTGGATGATGGACGTCGCATGATAACTCCTAATTTATACTATCTCTGAAAAAACCCATGGGATGGGGGTTCGGAGGAAGGGCGATCTAACTACATGGTGTAACCCATCGACAGATAACCCTTCCCCCGTAGAAAAACTTGCAGGAATGCTCTGGTCGAGGTGCGAAGCTTCCACATCTGCCGTACACGGATGTACAAATACCGTGAGCGCAGGATGCGCAGGAACGGCCTGCTCAAGCCTCTCACCTGCATCCCTGTATGCGAAGCAACTCGTCCAGAGCATTCCTTACTTGATTTTGACTTTGACCAGCTCTTCACCATCCGGGTCCGTCACATGCACAGCGCAGGCGATGCAGGGATCAAAGCTGTGGATGGTGCGCAGAATCTCGATCGGCTGTGCCGGGTCGTGCATTTCGTGGTTATCTTCGAGCGCCGCTTCATACGCGCCCGGCTGCCCGGACGGATCTCTTGGCCCCGCATTCCAGGTGCTGGGAACCACTGCCTGGTAGTTGTCGATTTTCTGATCCTTGATCACGACGTAGTGGGCCAGTGCGCCTCTGGGCGCCTCCATATAGCCGACGCCTTGTGCAGTGGAGGGCCATGAGGAGGGCTCCCACAGGGTTTCGTTAAAAGTTCTGGTCTCACCGGCGCGGATATTGGCCACCAGATTATCGTACCAGGTCTGCATGTTGTCAGCGACGATCTTGGTCTCCAGGGTGCGGGCAGCTGTGCGCCCCAGGGTGGAGAAGAGCGCTTCGACCGGCACATCCAGGGTTTTCAGGGTCATACCCACCAGCTCTTTGGTTTGCTCATGGCCGGAGGCGTAGAGCATCAGCACCCTGGCCAGAGGCCCCACCTCCATGGCGTGGCCTTTCCAGCGCGGCGATTTCAGCCAGGAGTAGGATTGCTCCACGTCCAGCTGTTCATAGGGTGGTTGGGGGCCCGTGTAATTCAGATTGGTCTCTCCATCATAGGGATGCAGGCCGGCCTCCTTGCCTGTGCTGTAGTCATAGTAGGAGTGGGCCACGAACTCCTGGATCTGATCCTGTGCGTGCATGTCCACTTCATGGATGGTGCTCAGATCCCGATTCAGGATGGCGCCCGGCGGAATCAGGTAGCTGGATGGATCGTCCATGCCTTTTTCCGGAAAATCGCCAAAGGTCAGGAAATTTCCCAGCCCTTCTCCTCTGGAGCCCCAATCCTTGTAGAAACCGGCAATCGCCAGGGTGTCCGGGACATAAACCTGGTCCACGAAACTTTTCATCCGGGTGATCAGCTCCTGCACCTGCGCCAGTTTCTTGGCATTGATGGCCGAGTCGGACTCCAGGTCGATGGGAGATGGGACGCCGCCGACGAGGAAGTTGGGGTGCGGGTTCTTGCCGCCGAAGATGGTGTGCAGCTTGGCTGCATCGCGTTGCCAGGCCAGCGCCTCGAGGTAGTGTGACACTGCCATGAGGTTCGCTTCAGGCGGCAGCTTGTAGGCTGGATGCCCCCAGTAGGCCTTGGCGAAAATCCCCAGCTGCCCCCCCTCGACAAACTTCTTCAGCTTTTTCTGCATATCAGAGAAGTAGCCGGGAGAGGATTTGGCATAGCTGCTGATGGACTGCGCCAATTCTGACGTGGCGTTTGGGTCGGCGCTGAGCGCGGAGACCACATCCACCCAGTCGAGTGCATGCAGATGATAGAAATGCATCACATGATCGTGGATATACTGGGCGCCAATCATTAAATTACGGATAAGCTGCGCATTGGGCGGCACCGGGTAGTTCAGGGCATTTTCCACTGCACGCACCGAGGCGATGCCATGCACCAGGGTGCAGACGCCGCAGATGCGTTGGGTAAAGGCCCAGGCGTCTCTCGGATCCCTCCCTTTGAGGATCAGCTCGATACCGCGCACCATGGTGCCCGAAGAGTAGGCCTGGGCTATCCTGTTGCCCTCCATTTGCGCCTCGATGCGCAGGTGGCCTTCGATACGGGTGATGGGGTCAACTACAATGCGTTCGCTCATGCTCGCACTCTCTGATTAGGGGTTTAAGTTGCTCAATGTCATGCAGAGTCAGGGTTGATCTTCAACCAGGTGATCGGCCAGCATCTCTGTCAGGCCCACCACAGGGATCTCCATATCATTCTCTTCCAGCCCTTCTTCCAGCTGGATGCGGCAGTTGGCGCAGGCGGTCACAAGGGTATCCACCTGCAATTGATCCAGCTGCGATTTCTTGCGGTTGAAAGCCTTGAGCCGGATGTCGGCCGCCTCTTCGATGGCGCTGACACCGCCGCCGGCGCCGCAGCACCAGTTCATGGCGCCATGATCTTCCATCTCGACGAAATTGGTGGCCACCATGTTCAACAGGTTGCGCGGCTGTTCAATGACGCCGCCCTTGCGCACCAGCTGGCAGGGGTCATGGAAAGTCATACAGCTATCTTCGATACCCTCGACCTTGAGAAGACCTTCAGCCCGCAGTTCATCCAGCACCTCGATGATATGCTTCACCCTGAACGGGAATCGCCGCCCCATCAGATTGGGACCGTCCCAGCGAATGGCCGTATAGGCGTGGCCACATTCAGGACTGATGACAGTATTAACCTTGAACTTCTCGGCTGCCTCCACCACCCGGCTGACCAATTCCCTGGCGATATCCGATGTACCGATCTGGATGCCCGAGTTGGTGGCCTCGAAAGCCTCGGATGAGATGGTCCAGCTCTTGCCGGCCTGTTTGAAGATCCTGGCAATGGCTTCCAGATATTCAGGGAAGTTGATCACCTCCATGGACGACAGCAATACCAGGTAATCCACGCCCTCCTGATCGAATGGAATCTCCAGCCCGGAGCTCTCCTTGATATTCCGCGCCTGGGTCTGCAGAGCATGCAGCGTGATGCCCATCGGGCTGCCGATCTCCACGGCCCGGGTGGTGGCGCCGATGAGCCCTTCAGGCGCATGTCCGGCGGCAGAGATGCCTTCTCGGATGTTGCGGATCATGTAGCTGATGTCATTGCCCACGGGACACACCATGCTGCAACGTCCGCACAGGGAGCAGGCGTGATATACCAGGTCGCTCCATTCGCCCAGCTCTTCGTCAGTGATGGGTTGGGAGAGGCCGATGAGTTTTTTGATGCGGCCCACAAGGGTATACTCCTGCTCCCACAGACGGCGCATGGGCTCCAGCTTGTTGATGGGGGTGTAGGCCGGGTCGCCGGTTTCGGTGTAGAAGAGGCAGGCTTCGGCACACATGCCGCAGTGGACGCAGCTGCTGAAATAGGCGGCGGTCGGCGCGTCGATCTGCTCCTTGAGGATTTGTACGCCCCGCTGCAGCGTTGCCTTGCTCATGACGCCACTCCTTTTTCTCCGGCCATCATGCCCGTGTACCAGCGGGAGATGATTAGCGTAAATGCATGGGTGAGTCTAGTAAACGGGAAGAGTATCAGCAGGAACTCGGCAGTGAGAATGTGCACGCCCAGCAGCCAGCTGTAGGGGAACCACAGGTGATGGTAGCTCATGTAACCGGTCAGCAGCGGCAAGAAAGTCGCCGCCCATATCAGGTAATCCTGGCTGGTGGAGAGATACCTGACGACCGGATGGGTCAGCCTGCGCCACAACAGCGCCATCAGGCTGATCATGGCGATCACCGTAAACAGATCAACCACTGGGGTGGGCAGCGCCGGCCAGGCGAATCCCAACAGTGATTGCAACAGCTGGATATGCGGTGTCAGCAAAAAGATCACGACGAGCAGCCCGATATGGAAACTGTATCCGGCGACATAGGTAAAGATGGAGCGGCGTAAGCTGTTTTTGTCCGGCGGCGCGGAGCGGGTAAAGATGGTGCGCAAGCCCGCACTGACTCCATTGCCCCTGAGCTCGGCAAGATTTCGCTTACGCCCGAGCATGAAGATTTCGAGCAAGCGTATCAGCATGCCGATGATAAAGATTGCCATCGCGATATTGAGGCCGGGACCGCGCACCCACAGCAGGAACTCCGCCGAGTTCATGATTGCTCCTCACGTTGCAGATCTTTCACGGTCACCGTTTCATGCGCCGCCTTGGCCTTGCCCCTTTTCCGCCGGTTGAGCAGGCCGCTTGCAGCGCCAGCGGCTGCACCGGCGGCGATACCCACGGCTGCAGTCCTGCTGAGGTTCATGGTGGATTCGGGCAGGGCGTTGTAGAAGCCGCCCATATCCCAGAAATTCGGCTCCGAGCATCCCAGGCAGCCATGGCCCGCCTCGATGGGAAAGCTTGTGCCGTCATTCCACTTGGCAGTGGCGCAGGCGTTGTAGGTGACAGGCCCCTTGCAGCCCAGCTTATACAGGCACCACCCCTTTCTGGCGCCTTCATCGTCAAAAGTGTTTGCGAACAGCCCCTTGTCATAGAAGGGCCTGCGATAGCAGCGGTCATGGATAGTGTTGCCGTAGAAGGCGAGCGGCCGACCAAGGTGATCCAGCTCCGGCAGCTTGCCAAAGGTGAGGAAATGCGCCAATACCCCTGAAATAACCACTGGGATGGGCGGACACCCCGGCACATTGACCACCGGCTTCTCCTTGATGATCTCCGATACTGAGACAGCGCCGGTCGGATTGGGACTGGCATGGGGCAGACCGCCATAGGCGGCGCAGGTGCCGACGGCAATGATGGCGGCTGCGTGTTCGGCCACCTCCTTGAGCATCTCCAGGTTGCTGATGCCGGCAATGGTGGAGTAGCCCGGGTTGCCCAGTGGAATGGAGCCATCGACCACCAGCAGATAGTTGCCCTTGTTCTCCTCCATCGCGGCCTCCCGGGCCGCTTCTGCCGCGTCTCCGGCCGCTGCCTGCAAGGTGTGATGATAATCCAGCGAGATAGCGTCGAAGATGAGCCCTTCCACCGTGGGGGCGTGGGAACGGGTCAGCGATTCGGTGCAGCCGGTGCACTCCTGGAATGATAGCCAGATCACCGATGGGCGCCTGACGCTTTCCAGCGCTTTGGCGATGGCGGGAACCATCGATGGCGGCAGCGCCATCAATGAAGCCGTGGTAGCGCAGAATTTCAGAAAGCCGCGCCGGCTGACGCCTTGCTCCTTGAGGACGTCACCAAGGGATTTGTCGTGATTCATGGCCTCAGCTCTCCGTATAGATATATATAATGCTGCAGTAGGGCAGCAGTTGATGCCTCGCTCAGAACTCTTCCTGCCTGATTTGCAACGATGCCAGTGATTCTTCCATGTCATACGCGTATATATAGCCTGCGTAACTTTTCACTAACCAGTCATCATAAAAATATCATAATTGAAGCAATTTGCACCAATATGCGATATTTTTATTGAAACAACATGATGCTAATCAAAAAATAGCACAAAAATGACGTAACTTCTCAATATTTCCGTGCATTGATTGAGCCTGAGCAGGGTCAGGATTTTCTTTTCAGCGCAGCTGTGAATGCACCCATGATGTTTGGTGGTATGATTCTCGACAACCTCCTGGAGAGGACAAACAGCATGACGCATACTCCGTTCAAACCACATTCCAACAAGACCCGTCATCGTTTTGGCGGTCGCTCACTGCTAAACCGTACTGATATTCACTTCAGCGGCAGCGGCAGCGGGTATTCTCTACAAACATGCCTCAATGATTCATCATTCAGGAGAGTAAATCCATGATGCTGGAGCCGACACAGATCACCGCCGTGATTCTTGCTGGCGGCCGCGGCAGACGTATGGAAGGCAAAGACAAGGGATTGGTTAAACTAAACGGGACGCCGCTGATCGAGCATGTTTTATCAGCAGTGAGCCCCCAGGTGGGTCAACTGCTCATCAACGCTAATCGAAATATCGAGGAGTACCAGCGCTATGGATTCCCGGTGGTGAGCGACACCATGGCAGACTACCAGGGGCCGCTGGCTGGATTAGCCAGCGCAATGGCAGTCGCTGAGACAGACTATATCGTGACGACACCCTGCGACAGCCCGCTGCTGCCTGCAGACCTGGTGCAGCGCTTGATCCACGCACTGCAGGAAAAGGATGCAGAACTCGCCGTCGCCCATGATGGCAAGCGCCTGCAGCCAGTATTTGCCCTGGTTCCGGTACGCCTGCTGCCCAATCTGCAGCAATATCTCGACTGTGGAGAACGCAAGGCCACTCTATGGTTTACGCAGCAGCGGATAGCACAGGCGGATTTTTCCGACATCCCGGAAGCATTTCTGAACATCAACACCCCCGCTGAGCAGAAGCAGCTACGGCAGAATGACATGCGGCTGTGATCAGCCCATGGGCGGATTAAGTCCCATATCATGTCGGGCAGGCCCTGCCGGGTATACACTCTGTCTTGGCGGGCGCCGTCGAAAACAAATTTGTCATCGCCCTGCAAACTGCCTACTCTATACTGCATACTGCCAACTTCCCCAATAACACCACAAACTGAGGCATTGTAATCTGCTGCAAAAGCGCCCATTATTAATAACACAGTATTTTACTGGGTTTTTATTGGGTAACAGATCATGCTTGCAAATGAACAAACTATTGAAAATCTGGTGCAGGAGAGCTACCAGCATGGATTTGTGACCGATATTGAATCGGATACGATCCCGCCAGGATTGAGTGAAGAGACCATCCGGCACATCTCGGCAAAAAAAAATGAGCCCGAGTGGATGCTGGAAAACCGCCTCAAGGCCTATCGGCACTGGCTGACCATGGCTGATCCGGAGTGGGCGCATGTTGAGTATCCCGAGATCGACTTTCAGGCAATCTCCTACTACTCGGCGCCGAAACAAAACCAGGG
>Ga0209013_10000376_pt1 | contig 39508 bp, 35 predicted proteins | sample Cruoilmetagenom2_FD_187291 | JGI IMG/M metagenome (GOLD analysis project Ga0209013, IMG submission 187291) | Oil polluted marine microbial communities from Coal Oil Point, Santa Barbara, California, USA - Sample 2 (SPAdes) (version 2) | ecosystem: Environmental > Aquatic > Marine > Oil seeps ...
CCGTAAACAACCAATATCCAGAACTCGCGGGCAAAATCACTGAACACGGAACCTTTCAGCATGATCATCCGGTTGATTTTGATAAAATAAGCCACTGGGTTGATGTAATTAAGTACACGGGCCCAGTGAGGCATACTTTCAACAGGGGTGAACAAACCGCTCATCAGGATAAAAATGATCAGGAAGAACCAGGCAATAAACATCGATTGCTGCATGGTGTTGGCCAGTGTTGAGATAAAGAGGCCAAAGGAAAGAACAACAAAAAGGTAGACGGAAGCAACAAACAATACCAGGTAAATGCTGCCGACAACAGGAATTTTAAATACAAACCAGGCCAGCAGCAAACCTATGCCGAGATCGATCATGGCGATGATCCAGAACGGGATTAATTTGCCGGCGATAAACTGGTACTTTTTAATGGGCGTTACGTTGATCTGTTCAATGGTGCCCATTTCCTTTTCCTTCACCAGATTCATTCCTCCAAGGAACATACCTATGATAGTGACCAGCAAAACAAGGATGCCCGGCACCATGTATGTTATATAATTCAATTCGGGATTATACCAGAAAGATGGTTTTGTTTTGATCGGCAACCCCGAATAGCTCAGCGGATGTTGTTTAATAAGGATTTCTTTGTTGAAATCAAGGATAATAGAGGTGGCATAAGCGCTCATCAAACTGGCGGCATTTCCGTTGATGGCGTTAGTAACCACCTGAACGGATGCCTTGTTTTCCATATTTAATTTTCTTTCAAAATGAGATTCAATAACAATTATTTGATCCACTTTATCTTTATAAAGCATCTGCTTTGCCTCTTCGTAACTGGCGGCATTTCCTTTGTATTCGAAAAAAGAAGACCCGCTGAATTTATTGATGAGCTTTTTCGTAAGCATGGTCTTGTCCTGATCAACCGTGACGAATCGGACATTTTTAATTTCAAAAGTAGCCGTATACGATAAAATAAGTAATTGAATCGCAGGAATAATAAAGATGATCGGCAGCATAGCTTTATCTCTGAACACCTGGATAAATTCCTTTTGCATTATGTAAAATATGGTTTTCACGGTTCTGTTGTTCTATTGTTCTATGGCTCGTTCCAAATTTTTAATTTCTAATCTCTGATTTCTGATATCCCTCTACTCCAGTCTTAATTTAAATTTCTTTACGCTCATCCCAATGAAAAACAGGGTCATGAAGAAAATAATCAGTGTTTCTTTCCAGAAATAAGCGATTCCGACACCTTTCAGCATAATGTCTTTTATGATGATGATAAACCACTTTGAAGGCATCACGTGACTTACCCACTGCAAAACAACCGGCATATTTTCAATCGGAAAAATAAATCCCGATAAAAGGATAGTAGGCAGCATCAGCGCGAACATGGATAATAACATGGCTTGTTGTTGCGTTTTACTTACCGTCGAAATAAAGATGCCCAACGCCAGTGCCATCACAATGAATAAAATACTTTCTGCCAGCAATAATGGAATATTACCCTGTACTGACATTTCAAATACAAATCTGGCTAACAACAGGATAACGATCAGGTTGATGAAAGAAAGCAAGACATAAGGAGAAACCTTTCCTATGATGATTTGGAGTGGTTTTACAGGGGAAACAAGTAATGCTTCCATCGTACCCAGTTCTCTTTCGCGGGTGATGGAAATAGAGGTCATCATGGCTGAAACCAGCATCAGTAAAACCGTGATAACCCCCGGCACAAACATGAAAACGCTTCGCAATTCAGGATTAAACAACATCTTGGGCTTGATATCTATAGTTGCCGGTAAAGCATTTAAACTTTTCATCTTTTGGATACTGTACGAGTTGATAATTCCAGAGGCATATGCGTTCAGCATGTTGGCTGTGTTGGGTTCCGACGCATCCAGCAAGAGTTGAACATTAGCTTTTCCTTCTTTTTCCAGTTTTCGAGCAAAATCATGTTCAAAAACGATCACCTGTTTAATATCTCCCCTTTGAAAAGCCGGTTCAATTTGGCTCTCACTCTCCAGGTTTTCTGCCAATTGGAAATAATCAGAAGATATTATCTTTTGCGTCAATTCTCTTGTCACTACGTCTTTCGAATGATCCAGAATGGCAATCTTTGCATCGTTAAGATCAGTTGTGATGGCAAAACCGAACAATAAAACCTGCACTATGGGGATGCCAAAAAGAATGATCATCGACCGATAGTCGCGGAAAATATGAAAGAATTCTTTTTTGATAAATGGCCACATTTTTATCGCGCAATTTTTATAAATACTTCATTCATTGATGGTGCACCGTATTTCTTCTTCAACTCTTCGGGTGAACCGATGGCTTCAATTTTTCCTTCCGACATAATGGCAACGCGTTCGCAATATTCGGCCTCGTCCATATAATGTGTTGTTACGAAGACGGTTGTTCCTCCGGCAGTGCTGTCGTAGATCAGTTCCCAAAATTGCCTTCTCGTGATCGGGTCAACACCACCGGTGGGTTCGTCAAGAAACACCACGCCCGGGTTGTGCATGTTCGCCACGGAAAAGGCTAGCTTCTGCTTCCAACCCAAAGGAATCTGCCTGACAAGCATCTGCTCAAACTCCTGCATATTCAGCTTCTCAAGGTAATAACGGGTCTTGTCTTTTATTTCTTTGCGGCTCAAACCGTAAATACCACCGTAAAACCTGAAATTTTCTTTTACCGTCATATCATCATACATCGAAAAACGCTGGCTCATGTAGCCGATGTTTTTTTTAACCCTGTTGGGATACCTGGCTACATCAAATCCGGCAACAATGGCTTTCCCCGCCGTTGGTTTCGACAATCCAGAAAGGATTTTAAGTGCTGTAGTTTTTCCGGCTCCATTGGCTCCGAGAAAGCCAAATATTTCACCTTTCTCCACCGTAAAATTCAAGCGGTCGTTAGCCGTAAAACGCCCAAACTTTTTAACAAGGTCTTTTACTATAATGATATGATTGCTGTCGCTCACCGATTTTGTTCTTTATCCATAAGTGCTAAAAAGCTGTCTTCAATAACAGGCCTGGCTGCTCTTATCACAATGTTGTTATGCCCAGCATTGATGAGGAATTCCTCCAAATTATTTTCAAAATTTCCGGAGCCTGCAACATCCGTAACATGTACAAATTCGCCAAACCGAAATATCATTTCCGCTGTTTTCATTTTCCACAGGTCATCCACAAGCTGGTTCATCTTATTCGTCTGCACCTCGTATAACCTTCCTTTGTATTCGCTGATCAACTGTTCCGGCTTGTTAGTTGCCAGCAGGTTTCCGTTTTGCATCAGCGCGACTCTGTCGCATAGCGAAGCTTCGTCCATGTATGGAGTTGATACAAGGATCGTAATCCCGTTTTGCTGCATTTTTTTAAGCAACTCCCAAAATTCTTTCCGCGAAACCGCGTCCACACCTGTTGTGGGTTCGTCAAGCAGCAATATTTTCGGTTTGTGTATCAGGGCGCAGGAAAGAGCCAGTTTTTGTTTCATTCCGCCCGAAAGGGCACTGGCTTTCCGCTTTTTGAACGGCTCGATATGGCTGTAAATATCTTTTACAAGATCATAATTCTCTTTCAGCGATGTGTGGAAGATGCTGGCATAGAATTCCATGTTTTCTTCTACACTCAAATCGCCATACAGCGAAAAACGGCCCGGCATATAGCCTGTCATTCTCCTGATCTTTTTGTAATCTTTCACTACATCCAACCCATCAACAGTCGCCCTGCCTGAATCTGGAAGCAACAAACTTGTTAGTATCCGGAAGAGGGTCGTTTTTCCTGATCCGTCAGGACCGATAAACCCAAACAGTTCGCCGGGACTGATCCGGAGAGTAATAGTATTCAATGCTACCACTTCTCCAAATGATTTGCTTACCTCTTCTATGTTTACAGAAACCGACATGCATACTTCTCCTGTTGCAAGCTGAACCGTCTTCGATCCGGTTGCCTAAATTTTATTGAATTAATGATTTTCCGGGAAGGTATCCCAGGATCTATTTAACTCTTGTCCAGTAGGTTGTTCTTCCCAGCAAACTGAACCCGATATATCCTCTTACTTTCAGTAGGTCTTTATCGTCCTCCTCGGGAAACTCCATGTAACATTTGTAGTCTTTACCGTTTTTCGGGTCATAAATGCGGCCATCTTCCCATTCGTCGTCACCGTCAAATACAAAATCACGCAACAATAACAATCCCATCACCGGCCTCGACCTGAGGCTTTCGTCCTCATTTTCATCGTCCAGTTTTGGCTTTCCGGTTTCCTCGTCAATCGGCTCTTTCAACCAAATAACTTTTCCATAATACATGTCATTTTCCTTGTAAATTTCGACATGTGCATCTTTATCCTCATTCAACCATACGCCGAGGATATCGCCTGCTTTCACTTCCTGAGCCTGAATGTTGGCTAAAGGAAAAGTCAGCAATCCGACAAAAGCAATAAAAACAATTTGTAAATTTCTCATAAAATTTCTGGTTTTAAATTATAATTAACTTTTTCAATTCTTTGTAAAATTAAACTCGCCTGGCATACCTATTTTAATCTCCCGATTGTTGTGCACACCCACCTTGACAGCATACACAAGATTCACTCGTTCTTCTTTTGTCTGAATGGTTTTGGGTGTAAACTCTGCTGTCGGCGATATCCATTCCACCACTCCATTAATTTTTTTATTTTCCTTTTGGTTATCATCATACATCACCTCCACTTCCTGTCCTATGCTGATATGTGCCAACTGGTCGCCGCTAATATAAGCTTTTAGTTTCATTCTTTCCAAATCAGCCAGTTTATATAACGGTTTTCCTATACCGGCCAGTTCACCTGCTTCGCTGTATTTAACCAATACCGTGCCTTTTTCAGGGTTTGTAAGAAGGCATTTTTCTATTTTCCGGTTAACCTGCTCCACCTGTACATCAATACCTTTCATCTGATTGAGGATTGCTTCTTTTCTGGTATGAGTTGCTGCAATCTGCTTTTTGTTGATGTCCACCAATCCGTTGATGTCGTCCAGTTGTTTTTGTGTAGCTGCACCTTCTTTGAACAGGTTCAGTATCCGTTTCTGATTGACCAGGTTGTTTTTCAGTTGCTGCTGTTGTACGTCAATTTCCGAGCGGATATTTTGAAGCTGGGCTCCAATGGTCTGCTTTTGTTGAAGTAATAGTTTTTTATTTAGCGACAGATCGGTTGTGTCAATCAGCCCGATAACAGCTTCTTTCTCCAGCAGGACTCCTTCTTCGATATTAAACGATATCAATTCGCCCGGGACCTGGGCAGATACAATTATCTCGGTTGCTTCAAAGTTTCCGTAAGCATCCGATTTCTGATCGTTTCTGCTGCAGGAAAAGAGCAGAAAAACGGCGGATAATAATAAAATGGTTCGTTGCATATGCATCAGGTTTTCAAATTTAAAGATTTCCAATGGATGTAAGGTATTGATATTTGGCATAAATGAGTTGTAGTTTATGTGCTTCCAGATTTAACCTGGCCTCCAGCATTTTGTTCAGCTCTATCAGGTAAGTTGTGGAAGTGATGGTTCCGTTTTTCAGTTGATGATCGACCGTCTTAACCACATTATTTTGCAACTGCACTATATCCTCATCTCTGCCAATAATTTTTTCATACTTTTCAATATCGGCAATTCGTTTGTGCAAGTCTGCCTTCAGGTTTTGATTGAATGTTTCTCTTTGGGCATTGATGATATTATTCTGTATATCAAACACCTGTTTTTCACGTTTTACCTTTCCCCAGTCCCAGATGTTCCAGTGCAGCCGCGCCCCGATCATGTAGTAATCGTCAAAGTTATTGTTCAACATGTCGTAACCCGGTCGGCCGTAACCTGCCTGCCCGAATGCCATGAATATAGGATTCCGTTTTGATTTTGTCAGTGATTTAAGCGCCAGCACCTGTAACTGTTGCTTGCCGAGCAGGACGTATTCGGGACGGTTGTTAATAAAATCAAAGTTGTCCAGTTTTATGTCGGGAATGATTAGCTCATCCGCCGACAGAATGATCAGATGTGTTAATTCGTTCAGCGAGGCGACCAGCGCCGACAGATCTTCATTTTTTTCTGTGATCTTTTGTTCTGCCCGATACAATTCAACCCGGAGGGCATCTACATCCGAACTTAGTAACATGCCGTTATTAAAAGCTACCAGCGCATCTTTAATTCTGGTTTCCAGGTTTTGATGAAGCACATGCAGGACTTCGATGTTTTTCCGTAAGAAAAGAATATTAAAAAACAATTGGTTAATTCGTTCTTTCAGACCGTATAATTCTACTTCTATTTTCTGGTCAGAAATCTCATGTCTGGCAACTTCCACTTTCTTCTGCCCTGCTGTAATTCCTCCGTCATAGATCATTTGCTCGATATCAAGATTGATTTTGTACCAGTCTTTGGAAATTTCCGGAACATCAAATGCCGGAAGGGGCATCTCGGGAATTTTTGTCACCTCCGACTGGTAGCTGGCCTGTCCGTTCAGGTTGAGTTTAGGATAATAATTCGTTTTTATGTTTTTAATGTTCAGTTCGTATGTTTCACTGTTCAGCAGGATTTGCCGGATGTTCGGGTAGTTTTTTACAGCACTATCCTGGCACACTTTCAGGCTGATGGTTTGCGCGTCCACCTGAACGATCGTAGTAAAAAACAAAATGATCAATACATATTTTCTCATCGCAATTTTATTTTAGTAATACAGCGTGCTTCACAAAAGCCACCACTTCATCGGGGCGCTCGTCAATATAATTTTTATATTTTTTTTCGTCACCATCAAGGGCAAAACCTTTAATGATAGGCTTAGCAACAAAAGGGAAAATGCACAGGGCCAGAATATTTGTGACAAGGTGTACTGGCTGTATCGGCCGGATAATTTTCTCTTTAACTGCCTTTTCTATGATGTTGAATAATTGCTGTTTGATTACATTTTTATTTTGTATTTGCGCAACGATCCGTTCCGGTTTTCTGTTCAGTTCATGAATAACAAACTGGGGAATGAACGGTTTGCTTTTTAACAGTTTGATGTATTGCCTGATAAAATCATCGAGGAATTGCTCAAAATCCGATTCGTTTGAAGCAGCCTGCTCCAGCACGGTTAACACTTCTCCAAAAACAATAGAAAATATCTTTTCAAAAAGTTTGCTTTTTGTTCTGAAATAGTAATGCAGTAAAGCTTTGTTAATACCTGCCTCATTCGCAATTTCCTGCATACGGGCGCCATCCATTCCTTTGTTGATAAAAACCTTTTTGGCGGCATCAATAATTTTGTTTTCGGTATTTTGTTCTTTACTCATTTATTTTAACCTTTTGGTTAAATCATTTGGTCAAAAGTATATTAAAAAAAACCAGATGTCAAGAAAAAATCAGATTTTTTTCCAGGTGAGTGTTCGCCACATAATAAATTTCGAACCAACGACCTCAATCTCTTTCTCCCGTATTTCAGTTATTTTCAGGTTAAACACCATTCCTTTTTCCGGTCCGTACATATTTCCTTTAAGCCATTGTTTTTCTTCTGTATCGTATTCAAGATCTTTGATGATTATTTTTCCGATCAGCGGTTCTTTTTTCTTCAACTCATCAGGATTATTTACATTCTTTGTTTGGCCACTCCTAAAATTGTTTAAAGCAATTATTCTCCCAAAGTATTTTCCGCCATCTTCAAAAATCTCGACATCTAAGTCGTTTGGAAGGTGATATTTACCAATTATTTCATCGGCTCGTTGGGCAAATGTATTTAAAGCAATAAAAAGAATAACAGGAATTAGAAAACTTAGTTTTTGCATAAATTAGAAATTATATTTGATTTTTGTGTACAGCATTGAGTTGTCTTTGTACCGTCCAAACATGCCCCGTTCGTCTCCGACAAAAATGTTCGATCCCAACAGTATGGAAAAACTGTCGCTGAAATCGTAAGTCACCTTTGGCCTGATGAGTGCATCACCATAGTTGAGACCAACATAAGAAAACAATTCCAGGTGAAGCGTTTCACGCAGGGCGTCATAATGAGCAAGGAAAGTCATGGTATTCTGAAATTCGTCTTCTTCAATAAAATCATTATAATCCATGATGTATTTCTGAATGAACTGAGCGCTCAGTTTGAGATGACCAACACCATAATCAAGCCCGACAACATAGTGCAGGTAATCTTTTTGCGTAAGCGCTCCTGCAGCCATCGGGTCTGCTGTTTGAAAGTACTTTCCATTGTAATAAGCAGCTTCACCCCTTACAACAAAACTTTTAATTGTTGACGTAAACGAACCACCGGCCACATACAAACGATAGTGTTCGGGAGTTATCAATAATCCCGTGAGTATTGGATTTCCAAGTGAGTCAAGACCGAATTCTTTTTCAATATACAAATCAGGGTTTTGGCCCCAGGTATAGGCTCCCATCAAATCAAAATCAATAGCGGAAGAAGATAAGGAGTACTTCAGATAAATTTCACTATTTTCAAGGCTGGCATTTATTTTCTCTTTGGAATAATCAAATGTAGGGGGCGCTGATAATTCCGGTGGCTTATACCATATCGACCCTGGAGGCGGAAGTTCGTTTCCCTCATAAATTGGTTTCCAGATCGCTTCGATGGTGCTGTTTCCAAAATAAAAATCTACTTTGGCAGCATACACACCTATCCTGATTTCGTCGAAATCGGGTAGTAAAAATTCTGTCAGGTTCAGCGGAGAAACAATATCGGTAATAAAAACACCATCGGCCTTGCCCCAAACAATTTGTTGCTTACCAACGCGGATATCAACGCTTTTAAAATATAAGTCAAGATAAATTTCACGTAAGCGAAAGTCAAGGCTGTCAATCCCATATAAATAAAGCATCGGATTAGCTTTAAAAGCTATTCTGTCACCTCTGGCTTCAAAGTTCACATTAAGTGTGTTTTGCAACATATTGAAATCGCCGTTCTCATACAATATTCCTGTATAATTCCTCACAAATCCATTGATGTCAACAGCTTGCGAAAAAACCAACTGGCTGCTCGACAGTAAAGCTATTAGTATTAATAATTTTGTTTTCATCTGTTTAAAATTTTGTAATTCGTTAAATATGAAGCTATTCCAAAATTTCCGCGCAGATGGAACCGCTTCGCTCTCCCATGAATTTTTTTAATCATTCTCGTGTGTGTATTTTATGATTAATAAAATTCATGGTCGTTTCATGTTTTTATGAATTATTTACTTAAAATAAGAATCATATTTTTCAAGATGTTCATTCAATGATGCAACGACCGACCGGCATTCATCCATATCACCCTCTTTTAATGTTTTAAACCATTCCGACATAGGGTGAAGGTAGCTGTGCAATTGATTGTGCGCTTCGCCGGTCATATCGCAGCGTTGAAAAATATGTTGAAATTCTTTTTGAAGATTCTCACTCAGCTTGCGATAATCATCAATATTACTTTCTTCATTTATAGTTTCGACTAAATATTTCATATTCATAATCCCTTTAGTTGTAGCAAAGTTCGCTTTCCATTTTTCGCCGTTATCAAGGGTTACCACTTCGGACTGGGCTTTATGTATATTTTTTTCTTCTTTACCCGTCTTCTTTTCTGACCCCTGATTTACACAGGATGTTATCAATAAAAATGCGGCTATAACTGTTATGTATTTCATAGTCTGTATTTTTTAAAATCTTAGTATTTCTGTCATTATACCAAAGCGGATTACGCTTATTTGATGAACAAAATAAATATTGTAATAATCCATCCCCTGATACACTTGTGCAAAAAAGCCAATATCTTCCAGAAACTTCGGATGGTAATAAAATGTAAAACTGAGGATAAACCTGTTCGGTGACCAGGGGTTCCAGTCATTTATCTCACCAAACATCCAGCCAGCCTGACCTTTTAATGAGATACTCGCTTTTTTCTTTTTTCCCTGGTTACCCACAGGAAGTTTAAAAATTGAAAACATCCCCTTCAGTCTGTAGAAGCCATATTTCCCCTGCATGGAAGTATTACTCAAACCCGGTGGATGCACCTCGAATGACGCGCCAAAAAACTGGACTGCGTTAAACTTCTTATTATAATTTGTTTTAATAACGCCCAATTCAAAATAATTGGTAGAAAAATCGCCTGATTTCAGGTTTACTTCTCCGTCCTCCAAAAGAAAATCACCATCCTGACCATTTGAATGATGCGCAATTTTCCCAAAAATACTCAGGCTGTTGGCGTTTATTTTTGAAATCAATTTATAATAAACTGTTATTTGTGGTATATAACTGGGTGTTCTCACCGGGAAAGATTCTTCACGGTACATTCTGATGATAATCTGCGGGGTGAGCACTCCCATCAAACGCGAATCTTTATTTACACGAATATTGAAGCTCGGTATCAGGTTGGCTTCAAACCAGAGGGGTTCAATGTTTCCGATATCGGTTGGAAATGTAATATAACTGTCACCCTGATTTACCTGGGAAATTATACCCAATCCTGTTTCGGGGATGGTATCATTATTATCCTGCCCCGTGCAATATAATGGTATTGCTAACAGCAGAACAGATATAGCGATGAATGCACCCATAATTTGACAGTTTATTTCCTTAGAACCAGGTTTTTTATTGATTAATTAATGGTCTGTTTTTCAAATTGTACAGTATTCCGGAAACAGAATTGTTTTTCATTGAGTTCCCTTTATTTATATCCCCCTCATCATCATCCTTTCGGAAAATTTGGAGGCCGGAATACCCGTATTAATTTCAACATTGTTTAAAATCATGGTTGTACGGTGGTTCTTTTGCACATTTTCCATTTCGGAACTGGTGATGACTATAAAACCAGAGATTTCCTCAAATTTTTTAATCTTCAATATTTTTAGAAGTTCGCCGTCCTCGTCATAAAATTCCTTTTTCAAGCCGATGAAATTATCTTTGCGAATCCAGGTGGTGGTTTTACTATACATGTAATCCTCGTCTTTCGGGATACTTTCAACTACATAGTAATCCACGCCATCGATGGTTTCTTCACGCAATAACTTATGGGTGTCATCGTCCAGTTTCCGATCGCCCAGATCGTCATAGGTAAAATCGGAGCCCATGAAATAATCGCTTTTGCTGTCGCTTGAAATCCGCTTCACTTTTTTCAGCGCCGGCAGATAGATCCACTGGTCGTCACTCTTATCCGAATCATAAGTCCAGCTCATAAACGACGTATTCTTTACATCGGCAGGTGCAGTAAAAAACATAATGCTCTTTTCCACATCTCCCATGTCTTTGGTAAACTGCTTGATCTTGCGTACCCGCTCACTGCCACTTTTATTAATCAGTGTCATTGTAAGATCAGAAGTCTGGTCTTCACCCGTCGGCAGATTATAGACTTTATCAATAATCTCACGTCCGGTTAGTTGCTGTGCAGTCATCTGGTTAGCTAATCCGCTTACCAGGAAAAATACTGTTACTGCCAAAGTGATTTTTAATGTTTTCATTTTTTTCTGTTTTAATATTTATGATTTATTTGTTTGTTTGTTTTTTTAAAATAGATGTTCGACATGTGTAACAAGACGAGCATAATCGTCAGTGTCCCCACAAAACTGGTAAACATATTCAGCGATACCAAAGCGCCCAGCTCGCGGTTTGGCGGGAAAACGGAAAACAACAACACCAGGAAACCAGCGATAACCACAATAGCATTGTAAATAATCGCTTTCCCAGAGTGGGCCATTGTCTTCTGGGCAGCTACCAGTTTATCATCAGTCTGGGAAGCATTATGCCTGTACTGTTCCAGAAAATGTACCGCATAATCTATTCCTATACCAATGGCAATACTTGACAGCAGGGCCGTTGTAGTATTTAGCGGAATACCCAGGAAGCCCATGATACCGAAACTTATAAGTGCCGTAACAATGATCGGAACCGAACCGATAAGGCCTATTCCAATACTTCGGAACATCACCGACAGCAACACAACAATAATAATCAGTGATAAAATGAGGCTCATTATCTGTCCTTCAAGAATTAAATCGGTAAATACCAGTCCTTTGTATCCACTACCGGCATAGTTCAGCGTGATGCCTAATTGGTTAAAATCGTCTTCGTACGTATGGATTACATCAAGCGCCGAGTTGATGGCTTTTGAATTATCGCTCTTCAGCTGAAACATCACGTTCAGTTTTTCATAATCGTAATCCACTACCTTATTCAGATTTTCGGGGTCGCCCGACATTTCGTAAAGCAATAAATACTGTGCGATCATGTTTTTGCTGTCAGGAATAGTGTTGTACGCTTCATCGTCGGCATTCATCACCTTGTTCATCCGGTTGATGTAGTCGGCTAGTGAAAAGGTATTCCCAACAACCTGAAGTTGATTGTTCACATCTTTCTGCATCTTATCAACAAGTTTCAGCACTTCGGGCTCTTTGAATACGTCCTTTTTTCCATCGGCATCAAGTATGAGGTTTAAGGTGCTTGTACCCCCAAAGTGTTTGTTAATGAACTTGTCCGTCTGCACAATATCGCTGTCCTCTTCAAATTTATCGAGGAAACTGGAGTTGATCCATATTTTCTGCATTCCGATTACTGAGAGGATAATGATCACAGCTGTCCCTACCAGAGAAACATATTTATTTTTAACTACTATGGAAGCAAAATTGTTGGCGAGTTTTGAATGCGAATGTCCGCCTTTATCTTCATCTTTATTTATTTTACGCGCTTTGGGCAGACCAAAGATCATAATACCGGCAGGGAGAAAAACCAGAGAAAATACCATTGCCATCATTACCCCGAATGCGGTGAATATTCCGAAATATTTTACCGGATATACCTGAGAAGTAAGTAAAGAGATGAAGCCAACGGCAGTGGTAATGGAAGTCATGACAACCGGCTTCCACATGTGTTTGATCATATCTTTAATCGCTTCTTTTTTTCCGGCTGTCGGATTATGGTCAATAAATGTGTGTAAATGGCTGTATAGGTGAATACCATCTGCTACACCGATAGCAATAAGCATCACAGGAATCATAGTAGAAATGGCATAGATGGGAATATTTACTACAGCCATAAGCCCAAATGCCCAGATGGTCGAAAAGAAGACAACCCCCAGCGTAATAAGTGTCCCTTTGAAACTGCGTAAAGTGAGAAATAATACAAGAAAGATAACCAGTAAAACAATGGGCACCATTCTCTTCATGTCTTCCGGACCAAGCAATGCCATAGTTCCTTCAACAATGGGACGACCGGCAACATGAATTTTTATATCATCCGTTTCGGAAGCTTTGGCTACTTCCAGTATTTCGTTGTAAAATTCCTGAGTAAATACATCATTTCCTATTTCCGCAATAATTACAGTAACGGTTTCGTCAGTTGATACCAGCCTGCCGAAAATCATTTCGTTGTTTTCGACATTCTCTTTAAGTTGCTGTAATTTCTCCGGCGATTTCGGAACTCTTTTATAGAAACGTTTAACGTCCATTCCACCCTCTGTTCCAATAATATTATCTGCTGTGTACAGGGATGTTACATCGGCCTTATCAATTTCATCAAACTTTTGAAATCGTTTGGTGAGTTGTTTCAGTGTATCTAAAGTCTCCGAATTAAAAACGCCTTTCTGGTTTTCAAGGGCAATGATGATCCCATCCTTAATATTAAACCACTTCTCAGCCTGGTCACTGTATATAAAAGCCGGATGATCATGGGGCATGTATTTATCAAGATCGGTTTCCATCCGCGTATTTTCTTTCATCTGCAGAAAAAACAAGGCGGTAATCACCAGGATCACGATCATGCTGGCCCATGAATAATTAAGCAATTTGTATAATAATTTTCCCATTGTTTATATTAGTTAGTATTCACTACTTTATTCTATTTAAAAAAACTGCCCGACTGATCGTTCACATGGAACGGCTTATTGTGGGCAGTCTGATTACTTTACAATATTCTTGTTTTTGCTACGGGCTTGGGGGCCTTTACCACCAATACCCTGACAACTTCATCAGTATTATTATAGATACAGTGTACTACATCCTTAGGGCTTTCCACCAAGCTGTTCGTTTCGACTCTTTGTTTCTCATCGCCCACAAGAATATCAGGAGTTCCTTCAATAATGAAAAAGAAAACCTCCACGGGGGTAATGTGCGGTTTCAGGTTTTCGCCGGGATTTAACTGAATATGTACGGTCTGTGCCGACTCTTTGTCATACAACATCCGGGCGTCCACTTTATGCGGATTTTCCTTCACCGGTATCTTTGCAACTTTAGTTATTTTCATGTTTTTTTGATTATATTAATACAGTATTATTTTATTTTTCCAGTACTTTACTTAATACATTGATCAGTTTTTCACCTTCTGCGCTTAAATCAAAATTGTGGTTATTCAGATCCCACTTTTTTACAAGCAACCTAATGGAACCCATTGCCAGCAAAGCGAGGCTTTCCTCGTCTATATCTTCCCGCACGTTCTTTTCTGCTTGCCCTTTGGCAATTATCTTTTCAATTGTTTGCGTATTCAGGTTTAAGATTTCAGCGATTTTGTTTTTTAAGACTTCTTCATTTTTAAAAATTTCTTCCGAGAAAATTACAGAAACTATGGAAGGATTCTCTGGAAACATTTCGAATAATTTCGAAAACATAAATCTCATTTTTTCTATGGCTGAAACGTTGTAGGTTTCCATAATACTGGAAAGGCCGAGCGCCATTTCTTTAAAATTATTCAATATATTTATCAGGATTTCGGTTTTACTTTCAAAATGCCTGTAAATACCAGGCTCGGAAATACCGATAGCTTTTGACAGATTCTTAATGGTCAGTCCCTGTATTCCTTTCTTATCAATAATCTTTATCGATTCATCTATGATCTGTTGTTGCCTTTCTGATAACATATTATCAATGTTAGTTAGTATTCACTCGCAAAAATATTACTTTTTTTTAAACCACCAATAAAAAATGAAAAAGTTAAATTGAACAGTTCTTTTCCTCGTCTGCAGGGAGAAAAAAACAAGAAGTAAAAAGCTTTATTAACTTTTTTCCGAATTCTGGATTTTTGATTGTATTTTTGTCCAGAATTTAAACGGTAGTCATGAAGAAGATTTTTTTTGTTAGTCTAAGTATTGCTTTATTTTTGATGGTATCATGTTCCAGCCCGGAAAGTAAACTTATTGGTACGTGGAAGGTTAAAAACGTTGAAACAAATTTTGACGAACAAAAGGTTTCGCCTGAAATGTTAAACCAGGTCATTGAAATGCAAAAACAAACTTATTTCCGGATTATGAACGATTCGGTGATGATTATCATTTCGAACGATAATTCACATGAAGCCAAGTGGGTATTTAACGATGAAGACAGCGCAATTACTTTTTTCTTTAAGGGAATGGAAACCTCTCCAACAAAACTTGGAGTTTACCTTGATCCGAAAATCGTTTCCGAAACCAACACCCCTTTAGGTAAAATTACTATTTTTTACGGAAAGGAGTAATTCTTTTCAACAATTCAAGATCAACAGTCACCTGTAAGATTACAGTTTACTTAGTAAATTCGACTGAGTACAAAAGCGCCTCCACCTGTCGTAATAGATTACGTTTTTCCTTGCTGGGATGATATACATAACCAAACAGAGTAAAAATCCACTCATTTTCGGGATCAGTAAAAGTGTACGATACATAGGGCCCTCCCATAAAGTCGTTTTCAACATCCCAGAAACCTCTTAGCTCAACGGCATATTCCGTAGAAAAATCAGTAGCGATCAGGGGGTCCGGCTTATAATAGGTTTCATCCAGTGTCATGTAGGAGCCTTCAGTAGGTCCCGACACATATTGTTGCAACATTCTGTTCGTGCGGGCACTGATACTTGCTTTTGAAAACTGGGCTGTGTCTTTGTACGCTTCTTTGAAAATAAAATAGCCCTGGCTGTAATCCACAGTCTCTTTTCGTATCCAGATAAAATCAAGTTCGGATTTTACCAGGCGAAAATCTCTGGGAACGATCATCTGCAAGCCGAAATTATGTTTAATCGCTTTGACTGCTTCTTTATTGGGTGTCGATTTAAATAAAGTTGCTATCCGCTCCCTTTCGGTCTGGTTATATTTTTCAATAAATATGCCCGCGTTTTTTTCGAATGTTTGCAGGAAAATATTTTTATTGGGCGCTGTTATACGGATAACTACCTGTGGGTCGGCCCAATGATTTCTTACCGTTTCTATTTTCGGTTCCATACTGTTTTTATCAATCTCCACAATAAAAATATTCCGGTGTTTTTTTAACAGATCCGAAAAACTTGTCTTGGTAACATGCGCCAGGTCAAACAAGGATTCAGGTTGAGGCAGCCCCTGCTGATCTTTCCCAAAATATTCTCTTATCGTTTTACCCAGAGAATTTTCCCATTGTTGTTCGTTTTCGACAACAACCAAAATCTCGGAAGTTTTACCTATTGAACGCACTTTACCCGACTTACCGGTATTCATCGTACAGGCACTAAATACAAATAGCACTGCCATAAAAATCAAGGCAGAAGCTCCTTTCTTTTTCATCTGTTTAAAGTTTTCGTCTTTTCGACACCTATATTGAAACGTTCAGGGAATAAAAATATTGCGAATTAACTAATTACGGCAATCTTAATCTTTTGGCCGGGCTTCAGTTTCCGTGTATTTTTAATGTTGTTCAGGCGCTTAATCTGCTCAACCGTTACCCCGTCATATTCTTTGGCAATATCCCAAAGGGTATCCCCTTTCCGAATAATATGATACACATACTTACTGTCCTTAACGGTGCTGGGGGTTTTGTCGGCCGGTTTGTAAACAATCAGTTTTTGTTTTGGGTAAATTTTTGAGCTTTTCAGGTTATTCCATTCCCTGAGGTCGGTTACTGTACATTTGTATTTTTTGGCTATCAGCCCGAGGTTTTCACCATTCTTTACCGTATGTGTTGACTTTTCGGAAGACCGGATCACGGGGGTTTTCGATTTCGCATAATACCGACTGCTTCCGGCACCATAAATAACCAGCCTTTGTCCCGGGTAAATGGTGCTGCTTCGAAGGTTATTCCAGCTCTTTATCTGGTTAACATACACGTGGTATTTCCGGGCTATAAGTCCCAGATTTTCACCGCTTCGGACAATATGTATATTTCTATCTTTAGCTTTTTTTACCTCGGCCAGCAGTTTGTCCTTTTCAATGCCTTTTCTTGTTTTGTACGCATACAAAGCCTCTTCGTTGTTCAGAAAATCAGCTACGAATTGTCTCGGGATCCTTATTGTATAAGTTGCTCCGCCGGTTGCCGGAATAATACCCAACTTGAACTGAGGGTTCAGATATTTTAACTCATCGATGGGTATGCCGAGCATTTCGTTCAACTGGTCAAATGCCAGCACATCGTGGACGGTGACGGTATCAATATCGTAAAAAAACATATTGGGTTTCATTGGATAAATATTATGCTCGGCAGCATAATTCATTACATAATTAACCGCAATAAATGCCGGTACATACCCTCTTGTTTCGCGTGGGAGGAACGGCCATACCGCCCAGTAATTTTTAGTTCCTCCGGCACGCCTGACAGCCCGATTTACATTACCTGCACCTGAGTTGTATGCCGCCAGTGCCAATGACCAGTCCTGATAAATATCGTAAAGATCTGACAAGTGCTCGCAGGCCGCTACTGTTGATTTATATGGATCGTACCTGTCATCCACCATGGAAGACACTTTCAACCCATATACTTTTCCGGTGCCGTACATAAACTGCCACAATCCTTTGGCTCCGGCTCTTGATCCTGCCGCAGGGTTCAGGGCCGACTCCACAATGGCCAAATATTTTATTTCAAGCGGTACATCATATTTATCCAGAATCTCTTCAAACAAAGGAAAATAGATCTCTGCCAGTCCGAGCATTTTGGCTGTAAGATCCCGTTTTTTTACGGCATACAGGTTAATGAAAGTTTTTACTTCCTTGTTGTATGTCAGCTCAATGGGTGTTTGCACATTCAGTGCTTCAATACGCTGTTCATACACCGAATCAGGGTATGTAGGTGTCTCGCCCGGTTTAAACGCGGAACGGGCAGCACTTGAATCAAGGATAAAATAAAAATCTTTGTAAAATTTAACATAGGTCAGACTGTCCAGCGTTCTGTCAATGGGCGAATCTTTTATGAGCAGAATTCCGTTTTCGTTAATTTCTGCATTGCGTTCCTGTTTTGTCGTATCAAGAGTACTGACCCGGAGATTATCATCAAGTACCGAAGCGGCTTCTACTTGTGCAGCTACATTTGTTATGGTATCATTTTGTGCCCTGCTTTCCCGGACGAATACCGATAAAACTAAAACCAGAGTAATATATATGTATGTTGTATTTTTCATAAATCGATAAGTTGACTCCTTTTTAACGTAAATATGAGCAAAAATATATGTAAAAAGTGCTGTTTTAGGCGAAACGTCTCGTAATAATGAACATTAAAAAGTTAATTATGATTGTCTGCCAGGTAATTAATTTCCAGAGATCCTCGGAAGAATATTATTTTTTCCTGATCAGATTGACAATGTACAGAAGAATAACTGCCCCCACAAATGAAGTAACCAGCGAACCAATAGCTTCTGATCCAGTAGTCCTTATGCCCAGTAATCCAAACAACCATCCGCCAATAATACCTCCAATAATTCCTACGATCAGATTTATTAACAGGCCTGAACCTTTTCCTTTCAATATTATTCCGGCCAGCCAACCGGCTAAAGCTCCTACAATCAATGACATTATTAAACTCATACGATTACTTGTTTTTTTTTGTGGTCAAAAGTAATATTTTATACCGTTAACCGCAGACAGCTTTTCACTTATTCAACAGATATACTTACGCCTGCTGAATGAGCTGCAAATTCAGGAGCATAATACGACTGTATGGTTGCTATCCCGTTGGAGAATGTGCCCGACTGGGTGACTACTACCGGATATTCCAGTACGTAAGTTCCTTTTCTCAGATATCTGATATAAAAGTCAGTGGACACATCGGTGATATTTTCGTAATAACCCAAGCCTCCTTTATATTGATATCCCGAAAGGCTGCCTGCCGGTTCAAAGGCTGACGACCGCATATCGTTTACCTGCACGTATTCCATATCCCTGTCGGTGGAGATGATCATCCTTGAAATAACTTTATCTCCTGTATGTAATTTTTGCTCCTTTTTGAGTTCTGTCAGAACAGGACCGTCCTCCGTTAAGGTTTCAATGAAAAGTTTCTTCTCGATAGATAAGGGGGAAGTAGCTGAAGTAATTCGATCAAGTTGCTCAAAATACTGCCAGTAGGCCGCACCCCAGGCCACTGATGTGTTCGGGTTCGTTACTTCGATCCGGCCCATTCCCGCTTCAATCTCCTTGCCTGTCCATGCTTTTTTGAAATAACCGGTTCCGGCTTCCACGTTTATATTTTCCGACTGAGGATGTATTTCTTCAGTACCCACCTTAACTGTCACCAGCTTATTGTTATCAAGGAGTCTTTCTCCGTTCATCAGCAGGGCATATACTGCCTCTGCCGTTGCTGAAGAGGTATTCCATCTGGTTGTTTGTTTTTGCTTCAGCAACCAGATTTTCATCTGATCAACCAAAGCGGGCTTATCAACTACCTCCGAAAAAGCTTCTATAATCATAGCTTGTGTTTCCACCGGTGCCTGATACCAATACCAACCGCTTTCCTGCCGCCAATACATCCCCAGTTCGTTATTTTGTATCGAACGTTCCTTTAATGAACGTATAATACCTTCCGCCTCGTTACGGTATCTACTTCTGTTAAGCGTCAATGCGATCATGGCCTGCAGGTAATTGTTCTGTTTCAGCCAGTATTTTTTAGCCTGACCTAGATAGTAGTCAAACGCTTCCGTATATTCATTTTTAACCTGAACATCATTCTCGATTAGAGTTCTGGCATACAAATATTGGATTTGCAGGCTTCCCAGGTGATTTTTATCCAGTTGATCCGGATAATACTTCTTTAATCGCTCATAATCACTCTGTATTTCTTTATCTAAGTAACTGATTGCTTTCCTGAGCATTTGCCGGGTGGCCTGATTATCTTTGATGTTGATAACCTGTTTGGCGCTCAGGCGGGCAAATCCGAGCACGATCTGTTGAGTCGAATACCGGTCTTCGCGCATACCCCTGAACCATGGCCAGGCACCGTTTGACATTTGGCTTTCACGGAGCTTTTGCAATGTGATTTCCGTCTGGTTCGAAATACGGTTTATATCAAACAGAATGCCTATTCTTCTTTTTTGTTCCGCTTCATTTTCAGCTTCCAGAACCCAGGGAGTCGCATTTAACACGGTCTTTTTCAATTCCTGGTTTTTTTGAAGATTTGACAGGAATGCGTCAGGAGAGTATGTTTTCCAGCTTTCAAATACGTTTTTGATCTTCGGATTGCTGTTCACGATAAACGAAGACAAGGCGTTGGCATAGTACATATGGAACAGGTTCGAAGCGCTTTCCACCTTCGGTTCGCTTAGGTAAGGCAGTGCCTGGATGGCATACCACGCCGGGTTGGATGTAAACTCAACGGTAAACCTGTAGTTCTGTAAAGTCAGTTTTCCCATATATTTATCGCTGTCCGCCAGTTTATCCATCCTGAATTTTTTTGTTGCATTCCCTTTCAGATACATAGGCAGGGTTTCGGTAACCAACATTCGATTAGTCAATACGGGGATCATGCGTTCTTCCCCGTCAGAAAATGTTGAAGATATTGCTTTGATTCTGTAGCCGAGCATACTGATGTCAAAAGGAATGTTCAATTTCCATTGTACCAGTGCGCTTTGATGAGCATCAATGCTAACGGTAGTTGTTCTGCTGCTTTCAGTATCCAAAATATCTGCTGGATTCATGGTTACGGGATTAAAAAGCTCCAGATTTACTTCGGTGTTTAATTGTTGGTCGCTATAATTGATCACTTTGGCACTAAATACCAATTGGTCGCCCTGGCGGACAAAACGGGGAACATTAGGAATAATCATTAAGTCTTTTTTTGCCTTGAAATTTTCAACCAGAGTTCCTGTTTTCAAGTCTTTTGTGTGTGCCAGCAACAACAATCTCCATTCGGTTAAAGCATCGGGTGTTGTGAAACTGAAAATTACATTACCACTGCTGTCGGTTTGCAACTGTGGATAGAAAAAGGCGGTTTCGTTAAAGTTTGTACGTAAAGGAACTTGTATTTCCTCCTGTTCTCCGGGCAGCCCTTCTTCTCCGGACGTGGGAGGTGTAACCACCTGTTCTGTAACCGGAATTATCTCGTTTTCAATCGCTGAGTCATCGTCAACTATCATTACAGCATCAGCTTCCTGTGCCATGCTCTGTTTCCGCATTGAAATTCCTGTAACATTTCCGTAAGTACTTATGTTATATCCCTGTTGGTAACCAAACCAGTTCACCGATGGATATATGTTGAATTTTACTTCAAGTTGGTCCGGTTTGTTACTATTCAAAATGTGGCTTCCTCCCGCTCTGAAATGGCCCGTTTCCCATCTTGACAGACTTCTTTTAGTCTGGTATAAATTCAGGTGCCACTCGTTTGACTGAAACTTGTCGAGGGAAGCATCATACATACCGGCCAGTAGTTCAGCTGCAAGTTTTTCACCGTCAGGACCGGAAATTTTTACTTTCCATTGTTCCTTTTGCCCCGGCGTCAGGAAATCGCGGTAGGTTTCCAAAGCAATTTCCAGCTTTTTATTGGTAAACGGGACTTTAATATGGTAACTGCTGCTAAAATCACGGTTATGTTTCACCGTTCGAAGGTTAATATTGAATCCGCCCCGGTAATTTTCTTTAACAGGAATATCAATGATTTTTTGTCCGTGGCTTACAGTTATCCAATGCCGTTCAACAACCTCATTACCGTTCACCAATTCGTACAATACTTTGGTTTTTTTATCTGCCGACCCCACAACAAGTTGCAGTATATCTCCGGGTTGCATGGTGTGCTCGGTAATGGTACTCCAAAAAATTAAGTTTACAGGAAGTTTCTTCGTTACTGCTGAATACAGGGTGACGTATTGTTCCGCTTTAATGAGCGTATCCGACATATCCCGGACCGTAATAAAATATTCGCCGGGAGCCATTGATGCCAGCTGTTCAACCAGCAAAGTTTTTTCGCCTGAAATAATCAGCTTATCTGCATACACTTTTTCCCGTTTCCATGTGCTTTTCTCTTCTTCATTTTGGTACACCTGGTATGGGAAATCTTTCCGGTATTCCTCCTCAGGGATCAGATATATATCAGGTTTATTCCAGTTTCTCTTTACCAACAGGTGTTCCGGCGGTATCAACCGGTAAACATTGATAGCCGTTTCCGTTTCTACAGCAGCTCCTGCCAGGTTTTTGGAATTCACTTTAATTCCCTTGATTTTTTCTTTCTGAATTTTTTCGTTAGCTGAGATTGTCAGTAATTTGGAAAACCGCCCTACGGCAACATTTGTTTGAGATGACTGGACTTCCCCGGTCATGTCCGTTACATCAACATAAACTTTAAAAAGGTAATTCGGTGTAAATTCTGATCCATTGTCCTGTCCCTGTTCCGTTTTAAAACTGATCGTAAAATTGCCGTTTTCATCCGTCACCACTGTTCCGTTTGCTATTTCTCTATCTGGATAATGCGGGATATAAAAATAATACCGGTAATAAGGCATGTACATCAGTTGTTGTACCACCCTAAATTTTACACTAGCTCCGGAAACAGCATTTCCTGTGTATGTTTCGGAGCGACCGGGCACCCTAATTTCATCTCCCAGCTTATAAGTTTCCGCGATGGTATCAAATGCTACACGAAAAGTCGGGCGTTTGTATTCTTCCACCAAAAACGATACGGTTCCCGAAGAACACTTGATGGTCATGCGGCCGTTGAGTCCGCCCTGCGGAATAACAAATGCCCCCTGAAAAGACCCGTATTTGTTGGTTGTTCTGTCAAGTGAGCTAATCTCCTTGTAGTTTGTATTCATCAACCTGAGATGAACATCAAATTCCGGTTTAATTTTTACATCGTTCCCTTTTTTGTCCACCACTATTCCTTTGAAATATACCGTTTGACCGGGTCGATATATGGCTCTGTCAGTAAACAGGTAAGTTTTGGTGTGGAATTGCTCGTCAGGTCGGTTATAATATATGTGCTGCCTGCCTTCGGAAAATAATTTATCCCCGTCTTTCGTTAACGAAAAGGTGAACGAATTGTTTCTGTCATCTGTTGGTGCATTTATTTTTAAATACCCCGACTCATCTGTTTGATAAGTATTTAATTTCTTTATGGTGTATTCTCGCCCCCTGGGTTCATAAACCGTACGGTAGGTAGTAACGGTTACTTCCGGTACCGGGGTTCCCTTTTCGCGGTCTAAAACGTATAATTCGAAACTTTCCGTCTCGCGATCACTTCGGGTGATGTAACTTAAACGGCTTACCCAAACCGGATTATAATTAAGATTACCCGCTTTATCAAAGTCGGGCGTATCAGAGGAAAATAGAAGATAGAAGCCTTTGTCAAGCTTGGGAACGATCAATTCCGTTGCGTGGTTCTGGTGATCTTTCGTGTCGGGCAAATCAAGCTGCCATTCATGAATTGCGTTCTTTTTCAGGTAATTAGATATTTGGTTTTTGTCTGTTCTCTTTAACGTCTGTTCTTTAAATTTTTCAGGATCTACTTTAACTATTTTGAAATGGAGCTTCGTAACGTTCCTGAAATCCAACCGGGTTAAAAATGGCTTATCCGGCAATTCAACGGTATTCAGACGCAACGCAAAACTTACGGTGTTTATATCATTGATCATATTTTGGCATGCATTGGCTTTTGCTGCATTCGGAAACGCCTTGACGGCAACATGGCAAATACTGTCGGCTTTATTCAGATCCCACCTGTTTTTATCACCGGCCTGCGGATTATACATAGTTCCACTTTGCTGATACACTTTTGCCAGTTCATAGGAGATTTCAACAAATACCGGATAATCTCGGTATTTCCTGCTTAACGATTCGAACAAAGAAATGTACGTCTCTCTGTTTTTATCATTTTGCGGAATGTGTTCATATACATACTTTAACCTTCTCAAGTCAAGGTCGAGTAAAGCCACCGTGTTTTTCTGTTTCACATGAACAGTTAGAAGCTGTTGAAATAACTTCAGTTCGATCAGGTCATCCGTTTCTTCCAATTCGATCCGGAGGAAATCTTTTGCAGGCACCAGGTATTTGTTGCTTATCAGACGTTCGCTATCCATATTTGCCAGTCTGGCATCACTCGTTAAAAAATAATCAATGGCCCTGTTGCACAGCAAGTCATAAAGAGTGGGCCACAGAGCATAGGCCTCCTTTTCTTTTTTACTCACATTCAGAATCGCTGAAAATTCCTTGATGGGAATTTCTTCCAGTTGTTCCTGTTCATTTAATGAAGCCAGGTAATATTTTCTGATCTTTGCATTCAGCCGAACAGCATCCCATCTGCTGATGTCTTCCTGTTCGGGCTCAGCAAGGGCAGTCCGATCATTTATAATCCATCTGTTTTGCTGGTAGTACCATAAATACAGTTCGGCCAGCAATGATTGCAACAGTTGTTGCTCGGGTACAGAAGCATTCATCAATTCATCTTCGAAAACGGTAATCGCGTTCACCAAATGTTCTTCTTTATACTGGCTTTGCAGACTAATCCTGTAAATAAGTGATTTTAACACTTGTGGTGTATTCTCTGTTTCTTTGGCAACCAGAAAAATACTATCTACTATATTCAATGCTGATTTGGGCAGACCTTTTTCAACCAGTTTGTCAACCTGTTTCCATTCAGGTTTAAATTCCTCTTTTTTATCTTCTGAACTAAGTATAAAACCAAAGGAAACAAGCACCATAAGTGAAATCAATAAGAATACCGGAAGCTTTTTCATAACGAATTATTTTAGTAATTTAAAACTCAACAAAACAAAGATAATGCCTTAATGCTTTAATGCTTAATTTACCGGTGGGGTAAATCATTAAAAAACCTGAAAGAGTGACCGCTTTTATTGAACAACTACATTAATAATACGGTTTGGAACTACGATTATTTTACGAACGGTTTTTCCTTCAATCCATTTTTGCGCTTCTTCTGCTTCAACAGCAGCTTTTTCTATTTCCGGAAGGGGCATGTCTGTGGGTAGCTCCAGTTTGAAGCGCATTTTTCCGTTAAATGACACAGGGTATGGGAATGTGTTTTCGGCCAGATAATTTTCATCAAAGTCAGGATACGTAACCGTACTGATGCCCGGTTCATTGCCCAGAACTACCCAGAGTTCTTCGGCAATATGCGGCGCATACGGTGCAACAAGTACGGCCAGTGGTTCCAGTATTTCTTTTTTGTGGCAATTTAAATCAGACAGTTCGTTGGCACAGATCATAAAGGCACTTACACCGGTATTAAACGAAAACCGCTCAATATCACTCCGCACCTTTTTAATGGTTTTGTGCAACACTTTCTGCTCTGCACCCGAAGGTGTTTCGTCTGTAACGATCAGTTGGTCATTTTCGTCATAATATAACCGCCACAGTTTTCTTAAAAACCGAAAAACACCTTCAATACCTTTTGTATCCCAGGGTTTATCCTGTTCCAGCGGCCCGAGAAACATCTCATATAACCGTAATGTATCGGCACCGTATTTCTCGATCAGCTCATCCGGATTTTGCACGTTCATTTTCGACTTGGACATTTTTTCCACTTCGTGACCGCAGATATATTTTCCGTCTTCAAGAATAAAACCGGCATTTTTATATTCGGGATTGGAGTTCTTAAATTTTTCCGTATCTAAAACATCATTGTCCACTAAACTGATATCCACGTGCAGTTTCTGGGTTTTGTACTCTTTCCTCAGGTTGTACGAAACAAATGTATTGGTTCCCTGTATGCGGTATACAAAACTCGACCTTCCCTGAATTTTCCCCTGGTTGATGAGTTTTTTGTACGGTTCTTCTTCACACACCAAACCGATGTCGTATAAAAACTTATTCCAGAACCGGGAATAAATAAGATGACCCGTTGCGTGTTCGTCACCACCAAGGTAAAGATCCACATCGCGCCAGTATTCGTTAGCCTCTTTGGAAAAATAAGCTTCATCATTATGTGGATCCATATAGCGAAGGTAATATCCGCTTGATCCGGCAAAACCAGGCATCGTATTCGTCTCCAGTGGATAGCCCTCTTTTGTTTTCCAGTTTTTTGCGCGGGCCAGCGGGGGTTCACCTGTTTCGGTAGGCAGAAACTTATCCACAGGTGGCAACTCCAGCGGCAGTTCGCTTTCATCGAGTGTATAGGGCATGCCATTTTTGTAATATACCGGGAATGGCTCGCCCCAGTAACGCTGGCGGCTGAAGATAGCATCGCGCAGGCGATAGTTGATTTTACCATAGCCAATACCCATTTCTTCCAGCTTATCAATTGTAGCCCGGATAGCCTCCTGAACAGGCAGGCCGTTGATGAAACCGGAATTGATCATGATGCCTTCTTTGGCATCGTACGAATCATCCCATGTAGAAGGGCTTGTCGGCCCTTGTCCTTCTTTAACCACTACCTGTATAATGGGCAGTTCAAAATGCCGGGCAAATGCAAAGTCGCGACTGTCGTGCGCCGGTACAGCCATAATGGCACCGGTTCCATATCCTGCCAGCACATAATCGGCTATCCAGATCGGAATCTCTTCTCCGTTTAACGGATTGATTCCATAGGCTCCGGTAAACTCACCAGTAATCGTTTTAACTTCTGTCATCCGGTCGCGCTCCGACCTGTTTTTAGCGTACGTAATATATTCCTGAACTTTTTCTTTTCTATCAGCAGTAACAATCTGTTCAACCAATTCATGTTCGGGAGCCAGCACCATAAATGTAGCACCGAAAAGGGTATCGGGCCTTGTGGTAAACACTTCGATCAGGTCATTATGCCCTTTTACAGCAAAGTTTACCGAAGCTCCTTCACTCCTACCAATCCAGTTTCGCTGTATCTCCTTTACATTTTCACTCCAGTTTACGGTTTCCAGTCCGTCCAGTAATCGCCGGGCATAAGCGGTAATCCGCAACGACCATTGCTTCATCAGTTTTTTTTCGACCGGATGCCCTCCCCGTTCCGAAAATCCATCCTTTACCTCATCATTAGCCAAAACGGTTCCCAAGGCCGGACACCAGTTGACTATCGTGTCCGATAAATAAGCCAGGCGGTAATGCATCAACACTTCTTGTTGTTGCTGTTCGCTCATATTTTTCCATTCCCCGGCCGTAAAAGATTCAACAGGATCAGCAGCAGCGTTAATTTCGGAATTTCCATGAATTTCAAAGTGCGAAATAAGTTCTTTAATCGGTTCCGCCTTCTCTGTTTTTCTGTTATACCACGATTTGAACAACTGTATGAATGTCCACTGTGTCCATTTATAATACTTCGGATCACATGTTCTTACTTCGCGGTCCCAGTCGTACGAGAAACCTATTTTATCAAGCTGTTCGCGATATCTTTTGATGTTCTTGTTGGTTGTTTCTTCGGGATGAGTTCCGGTTTGTATGGCATATTGTTCCGCTGGCAAACCGTAAGCGTCATAACCCATCGGGTGCAACACATTAAATCCTCCATGGCGCTTGTACCGCGCATAAATATCCGAAGCTATATATCCTAACGGATGCCCCACATGCAAACCTGCTCCTGAAGGATAAGGAAACATATCCAACACATAATATTTCGGTTTATCAGATTTATTCTCTGCTTTAAAGGTCTTGTTTTCTTTCCAGAACTTCTGCCATTTACGTTCTATCTTCCCGAAATCGTATCCCATAAATAAATTACTTCTAAAGGGTTTATGTTACATTATCTGCACTACAAAATTGCTGCGAAATTAGTAAAAGAGACCGAGTTATCGGCAGAACATTTACATCATCGGTTTGTAAACCTGTTCGTTTATGAAAAAGAAAGCAACATTTCACTAATTTTGCCCTCATTATGCCATCGAAAGAAGACACATATTACAAAAAACGTATTAACAGCTCGATCATCACTTCAGTAATCAGCATTACATTGGTTTTATTTACGCTAGGGGTGCTCGGACTGATTGTGATGCAGGCGAATTCACTGTCAAACTACATTAAGGAGAATATCGGTTTTGAAATCATCATGAAACAGGGCGTGAAAGAAGCGGATATACTCTATTTTCAGAAAACTCTCGACCTGGAGCCGTATGTAAAAACCACCGAATACATTACAAAAGAGGAAGCTTCGGAACGGCTTACAGAAATGTTGGGAGAAGAGTTTACCAATTTCCTGGGAGAAGATGACAATCCTCTTTTACCGTCTATTGATGTACGGTTTCATGCGCAATGGGCCAATAACGACAGCCTGGCTGTGATTGAAGAATCTATCCTGAACAGCGAGCTTGTAAAAGAGGTTTATTATCAAAAATCGCTGGTACATATAATCAATAAAAATGTGCAGAAAATAAGCATCGTATTGCTCGGTTTCAGCCTGTTACTCTTACTAATCGCCCTTGCGCTTATTAACAACACCATTCGGTTATCGGTTTATTCCAAAAGGTTTATTATCCGAAGCATGCAACTGATTGGTGCTACACAACGGTTTATCAGAAGGCCTTTTATCGTAAAAGGTATATTGCAGGGAATGCTGAGTGCGGTTATTGCCATGATGCTGATATCCGCAATCATTGCGGGCCTCCAAAAAAATATTCCCGAACTGGCCGTGCTTATAAATAACGAAATGATTATTTATTTGTTTGCCTTCATATTGTTGCTGGGTATTTTATTTGCTGGAATTTCTACCTATTTTGCCGTCAGCAAATATTTACGCATGCGTACCGACAGGCTTTACGGATAAACAACATGATTAATTTTCAGGATTACTACAATAAATATACGGTAAACACGATAAAATAGTATAAATCACTTATTTTTGAAAAAAATTAAAATGGCCAATCAAGTAAATAAAAGATCGGAAGAAAAAAAGCAGTTTGCTTTCAGTAAGAAAAACTACACCCTGCTCATAACAGGATTGGTATTGATTGCCATCGGTTTTTTACTGATGATCGGTGGTAAATCGGAAGACCTGCAAATTTTTGATAATGCTATTTTTAACTTTCAACGGGTAATCCTGGCACCTATAATTATTCTTGCCGGTTTTGTCGTTGAAATTTATGCCATTATGTGGCGTCCAAAATCTTCCTGATAATTTTCCTGACTAATTAATATGAGCTGGTTAGAAGCTTTCATTTTGGGTTTGGTGCAAGGCTTGACCGAGTTCCTACCCGTAAGCAGCAGCGGACATCTGGAACTAGGCAAGTATTTGCTCGGTGTCAATGCCGAAAAAAGCCTGATGTTTACTGTAGTTGTTCACGGGGCAACCGTACTAAGCACTATGGTGATTTTTTGGAAAGACATTTGGTTGTTGATCAAAGGGCTGCTCCGTTTCGAAAAGAACGAGGAGACCTTATATGTGCTGAAATTGATAATCTCGATGATTCCGGTTGGTATTATTGGTTTGTTCTTCATAGATGAAGTGGAACAGTTCTTCACGGGAAATATTATTTTTGTCGGTTCCATGCTGTTGGTTACTTCTGTCTTTTTGGGGTTAACCATGGTGGTTAAATCAGACTCCCGGAATATCGGTTTTTCTGATGCATTGATCATTGGTATAGCCCAGTCTTTTGCTGTGCTGCCCGGTATTTCAAGGTCAGGAGCTACTATCTCTACAGGTTTAATGATAGGCAACAAGAAAGAGTTGATCACCCGCTTTTCTTTTTTGATGGTACTGATACCTATTATAGGCGCCAATGTCAAAAGCATGATCGATGGGGGTTTTTCTGCCGAGAGCGATATCGGGATGTTGCCGCTGGCTGTTGGTTTTGTTGCTGCCTTTCTGTCGGGACTTTTTGCCTGCAAATGGATGATCAAAATCGTAAACAAAGGCAAACTTATTTATTTTGCCATCTATACTTTTATCATTGGTACGGTCGCTATAATCGTTGGCCTCCTGTAAACTATATGGCGAAACAACAACATATCTTTAATTTTCCGGAAGGGGAAATGCTTCTGATCGATAAACCCCTGAATTGGACATCTTTTGATGTGGTTAACTTCCTGAGATCGTTCATCCGGAAGATGTACAATATAAAAAAGCTGAAAGTGGGACACGCCGGCACACTCGACCCGTTGGCAACAGGCTTGCTCATTATTTGTACCGGAAAACTGACGAAAAAAATTGATGCATACCAGGGCATGGATAAAACTTATGTTGGTAACCTGAAAATGGGGTATACTACACCTTCGTATGATGCCGAAACAGAATCGGATAACAAGTTTGACACCAGCCAGTTGAGTAATATAGAACTGATTAAAGCTACAGAATTGTTCAAAGGAGAAATCGAACAAGTGCCTCCTATTTATTCGGCCATAAAGGTAGCCGGAAAAAGAGCTTTTAAGCATGCCCGGAAAAACGAGGAGGTGCACCTCAAATCCAGGAAGGTAACTGTTCACGAATTCGACCTGTACAACATAGACCTGCCAGATATTAATTTTCGTGTACGATGCAGCAAAGGAACCTATATCAGGTCGCTGGTGCATGACTTTGGTAAATCGCTGAGAAACGGGGCCTATATGACTGGGTTACGCCGGACTGAAATAGGGGATTACAAAGTGGCGGAAGCTTATACGGTGGAAGAGTTCAGGAAGATCGTACTGGAACAAGCAGTCCTGTTTAATAAATAAGTTCCTTATAATAAATCTTGAAAAGGATTCTGTCGTAACCGGAGCTTGAATCTACCCGTTGATTTCAAAACAATACTGACTTGACATTCTGCCTATTATTTCGTATCTTTGCAGGCTTTTTGTTGAGGAGTACGGAATTTGGGATCATTATTATTTCCTATGCTTTCCAATTAATTTAACATCCAAAATATGAAATTATCACAGTTTAAGTTTGATCTGCCTGACGAACTTATTGCCAACCATCCAAAAGAAAACAGGGACGAATCAAGAATGATGGTTATCAACCGCAGAAAAAAAACAATTGAACACAAATCCTTTAAAGACATACTTGATTACTTTAACGAAGGAGACGTTTTTGTCATCAACAACACAAAGGTGTTTCCGGCCAGGTTATACGGAGAAAAAGAGAAGACCGGCGCGAAAATAGAAGTTTTCCTGTTGAGAGAATTGGATAAAGACAGCCGTTTGTGGGATGTTTTGGTGGATCCGGCGCGAAAAATTCGGATTGGTAACAAACTATATTTTGGTGAAGACGAATCGCTGGTAGCCGAAGTTATTGACAATACAACTTCGAGAGGAAGAACCTTGCGTTTTTTGTTCGACGGACCTTATGAAGAGTTTAAAAAAACTATTAAAGAACTGGGAGAAACACCACTACCGAAGATTCACAACAGAGAGACGCTTCCCGAAGATGAATATCGCTACCAGACAATTTATGCCAAACACGAAGGAGCGGTTGCCGCCCCGACTGCCGGTATGCATTTCTCAAAAATATTGATGAAGCAACTGGAAATTCTGGGTGTTAAATTTGCCGAGATCACGCTGCATCCGGGACTTGGTAATTTCAGGCCTATTGAGGTGGAGGACCTTACCAAACATAAAGTTGATTCAGAAGAATTGCATATTACAGCAGAAGCTTCGAAAACTATCAACAAGGCAAAAGCCGGGAAACACCGTATTTGTGCCGTAGGAACCACAAGCCTTAAAGCCCTTGAAACTGCCGTATCTATTACAGGAGATATTAAACCGTATAATAACTGGACTAATAAATTTATTTTCCCTCCGTATGAATTCAAAACTGCCGGAGCGCTCATTACTAACTTCCACCTGTCTATGTCGCCTATGCTGATGACGGTTTCTGCCTATCTGGGTTATGATTTTACAAAAGAAGTGTATGACGTTGCCATTAAAGAAAAATACAAGTTCTTTACATACGGCGATGCGATGCTGATCATTTAAAACACATTTAACCCGGAATAATCCGGGTTTTTTATTTCCTGTATTTGTTAACTTTACACTTATTATCTGCTGATTCTGTTATGAAAAAGTATCTGATCATAGTAGCTGGAGGCAAAGGTGAACGTCTTTCGGCTGAACTGCCCAAACAGTTTGTTGAAATCAACGGCAAACCGGTGTTAATGCATACTTTCAATGCTTTTTCAGAAACAGGAATGATCGATCATTTTGTATTGGTTTTGCCAACTGCATATATTAGCTATTGGAATGAACTTTGTGAAGCCTTCCGCTTTACAACAAAGCATATAATTAGAGAAGGTGGCCCAAAAAGGTATCATTCAGTAAAAAGCGGACTGGCAGTAATACCGGACAAGTCTCTCCTCGCTATCCATGATGCGGCACGCCCGTTTGTTTCAAAGAAAATGATTGCCGATGGCTTTAACATGAGCCTGAGAAAAGGCAATGCCATTCCTGTAATAAATATTGAAGATTCTCTGAGAGAGATTTCCGGACCATTAAATAAACCGGTTTACAGAAGCCGTTTCAAGCGTGTGCAAACACCACAGTTTTTTCGGTCAGCACTCATTAAAAAGGCTTACCAGCAACCGTATGACGAACGTTTTACCGATGACGCTACAGTACTGGAATCATCCGGTGAACAAATCTATCTGTTTGAAGGTATTACGGAAAATATGAAACTTACTTATCCCGCTGACCTGGCTTATGCTGAATATTTACTTCGTTTAAAAAAATAAGATGTGCAATACGCACCTGATAAATTTAGTGTGATTTATCAGATCTCATTTTAAATTTTCCCTGCCTTTCCAGTTATACCGGAAAACAAATGAGTAAACAGCAGTAAACACAATGTAAACCGGGTAGATCCAACCAAAAAGAAATAAGTAATACAGCGATTTTTTTCTTCCTGCAAATTCCGAAAAATGACGGAGCAGCGGAAAATCAACAACCATCTTCAATAACGAAAAAAGCAGGTATATAACAATGAACCAGACTTTTAGTATAACGGAAAACAGGCTGAACAAAAGCAGCAGATTAAACATAAATACTACCAGGGAAACAAATACGGCCCACCACGACCGGTATGCTGTTGCTTTGGAAGCCCACCGTATACGCTGTTGCATAAATTGCTTCATATTCTCCGGAGGGTTTGTTTCCACAAGTGCATGCGGTGCTTTAATAAAATGTATCTGTTTTGCTCCCCACTTTTTCGCAACTGCATGAAGCAGAAAAACATCGTCCCCCGAAGCACTTGACTTTCCTGCCTGCCGGGAAATCACGTTACGGTAGGTCTCTTTACTAAACATCAAATTGGCCCCGTTGGCCATTAACGGGAGGCTCAGGCCCAAAGATCCCGCACCTGAAGCAACGAGGCTCATAAAGTCCAGCATAAAAAAGTGCCGTAACAAACCTTTTTTTTCAGCATAAACTACAGGGCCAATGATCATTTTCGGCTTTTTCAAAGTATAATATGTTGCCAGGCGTTGCAGCCAATTAGGACCCATAGTACAATCGCCGTCAGTTGTGGCAACAAGCTGGTATTTTGCTTTGTCAATCCCAGTATATATGGCCGCTTTTTTCCCTTCTGCTTCTGTTTCCAGTAAACTTATGTCTATGGTATCATTTTCTTCTCTAAAACTGTTTATCAACTTGACTGTATCATCTTCCGAATGATCATTAACCACGACAATTTCATACTTATCACGAGGATAATCCTGCAAGGCGATTGCTTTTAGTAATTGTTCGACATGCCGGCTCTCGTTGCGCACAGCTACAACGATACTTATTTCAGAAAGCGGAGCGTTTGTTCTTTGATAAAAATGTTTAATCCGCAGCCAGCCAAAGGTAAAGAGGAAAACAACAACCATATAAAACATGGCAGAAGCAACCAGCAGCCAAAAAAAACCTGTAATGAAGGGAAGCATGAATTATAAATTAGTGTATGTTTCTTTTCTGTAAATTTGTTTCAAATAATTATGCATCATTGGGTTCTGAACGCATCATATTAGGCATTGACCCCGGCACCACCATTATGGGTTACGGTTTGATTCACCAAGAGGGGAAGAAGATTAAACTCATCACCATGGGTGTGCTTAAGCTGAGCAAATACAACGATCACGCATTAAAATTAAAAAAGATTTTTGAACGAACGCTTGGATTGATCGAGGAATATCATCCGGACGAGCTGTCCATTGAAGCTCCGTTCTACGGAAAAAATGTTCAGTCAATGCTCAAACTGGGACGGGCGCAGGGGGTAGCTATGGCTGCCGGACTTTACAAAGAACTGCCCATTTTTGAATATTCTCCGAAAAAGATCAAGCAGTCAATCACCGGTAATGGCAATGCTTCGAAAGAGCAGGTAGCGGCCATGCTTGCTAACCTGGTTCAATCCGATAAGGCCCCTGAATTTCTGGATGCCACCGATGGGTTGGCTGCGGCCGTTTGTCATTACTTCCAGGGAAACCATACCCAAAGCGGCAAAAGTTACAGCGGCTGGAAAAACTTTTTAAAAGACAATCCTGACAGAGTCGGATAACGAAATTTATTTCTCCGTCAGCACCTCCATAGTATCTTCAATCTCTCCGGGTGTGCTTTTTATTTTCATAAATGTTCCCATAGTTAGTTCTGGCCAGTATAAAGCAATCCTGTATTTTCCGGCCAGCATAGTCGCTTCTTTTCCCTGGAGGATGATCTCGTAAGGCATGTTAGCTATATGTCCTTCGCCCACTATTTCCAGAAAATGTTCTTCACCGGTCTCTTTATCCCAAAGCCCAACACCGAAGACAGTAATCTGTTTATCAGGAAAAACCAGCTCAAAAACTTTGTGTGTATTTCCTTTTCCTTTATTCAAGTTGTTGCGAATTATTTCCACCCCTCTTCAAACGTATCGAACGTAGCTAGTTCGTCCGGATCATCAAAATAGGGCATCATCATCATGTAATGGTAATGCGTCAAGTCTTCTGCCTTTTCTTCACCCCCGTAATTTTCCAATGTTCCGAATTTTTTAAAAATATTTTTTACTTTATCGGACATGGCAACCAGCATTTTTTCCTGGCCGTTCAATTGTTCACCCCAATATGCCAGAAACATATATTCCGGATTTAAAAGCGTGATCGTTACCTTCCCGTCTTTTTTTACAAAACCAGCCTTCATAACACTGGCCAGAGCGCCACGGTCGTTAAATTGCAAACTAAGGTTCTTAAGTTCATCACTCGTAAAACAAACAACAAAAAGATCTTCGTTTTGCGACGGATGGTATGCTCCTATCATTTCAAATCCACTGGTCGTAATGGCTTCTTTTACCTGCGCACTTGCGTCAGCAATAGAAGCATCAACTTCGGCCACTTTAAAATAAGGGGATAAGGTTTCCTGGGCATATATCTGCAATGCACTTAAAACCAAGGTGATCAATACTAATTTTCTCATCGTTTTATTTTTTTGATTTCGGAGCTAAAAATACTATGAATACATGCAAATATTTACCTATGTATCTATTTTATAATAAATTAAAATAGGTGATAATGAAGCGAGCGAAGTTTTTAATTACTTGTTGTTGTCTTTGGCATACCACTCGGCATAAGAAGTAACCGTTTCGCGCAACAACATATATTTTAAATTGACCGAAGCAGGGAGTTTTTTTTTGATTCGCTCAGCAAAATCAGCAATCATCAGTTCGCTTGTCGGCTGATAATCAAGAAAAATGACTTTGTCGAATGTAGTTTTTAATTCGCCGGAAAAGGCTTCCGGGTATTTATCGTATAAAACCAACGCATGATCGAATACATCGACAATGGTTTCCCGGACAATTTTTTTCAGTTCACCGAAATCCATGACCATTCCCAGCTTAGGGTTGTTTTTATCCTGAACAGGTGTTCCTGATACGGTTACTTTCAACTCGTATGAATGCCCGTGAATATTCCGGCACAGCCCGTCATAACCCTTTAACGCATGAGCCATTTCAAACTTAAATTCTTTTGTTATTCTGATTACGGGAAATGTTTTCATGAGTCTTAGTGAGTTGCTTTTAGTACTTTATATTTTTTAATTACCGTATTGTTTTCGTTCTTTAATAATAAGATAAAGAAGCCGTTCCCGACTGTCGAAGTATTCAGGGATGATTTCCCTGGCTCAATTCTACCTTGTAGATAAGTTCTTCCATCGATACCTGTCAGCGAATAGGTGAGCGTTATGTTGTTTTGGTATTCGATGCACAGCTTATTGTCCACCGGGTTGGGATAACACCGAACCAGTAATTCTTCGGATAGTTCGATGCTATTCGGGTCTCCCCAGATATCTTCTACAAACTCAGGATGATCAATAAACGGGTTCCGGTTGTCCTGATATGAATAAACAACATCGTTCCGGTGTCGTTCAAAATCATCGGGAGGATCCAGAAGATGCCATTCAAGCAGGGTGGATAATTTACCATGCTGTGGTGCCGGTGCGGTATTTACAGCGTCAATCACTACAAGGTCTTTCTCACCGTTTTCTCCATCGTAACGTACATCCATGTAAAAGATCATCCGTGCTACATCGCCTTTTACGGCATCGCGCGGTTCAAATGAATCATCGTCTATCCGGCAGCCCGGAGCGCCCGGAACGGGATCTCCTCCTTCATCGAAATCAAGATTGCCGCGGATAGCATTTACCTGCACATCCGCCGGCCTGATGTGGTGGGCATCCGTTCCCTCTGGAGGCGTGTTGCCAAAATCGCCGTGCGACTTAGCCCATACATGCTCCCTGTTCCACTCACCCACATTTCCACCAAACGCATTTTTACTTCTAGATATACCTGAGTAGATCAATAGCACATTATTCGAATTGTTCGGGTCTTCGTCCGATTCTTTCAGAATAAAATCTCTGAGATCATTATAGCTCGGCGCATCATGGTTTTTAATGATGTTGTGCAGGCTTGTTTTAAGCTCATCACCAGTCAGCCCTATGGCATCATCATAATATCCCGGAGGAATTTGTGCCCTGACCGCAAAGGATAACAAAATCAAACTGAACAACACCGAAAAAATTTTCCTATTCATAAATCTTATCATATATTCTCCTCTTAAAAGGCTGCAAAAATAATGTAAACGGATGAAACAACGATCAGGATGCCGCCAATTAAATACAAGAGAGAGGCAAATGATAAGCTTTGTTTTCCCGGAATCAGCACTACTCCGCCAACAGCCATGGTCAACGAAGCCGAAAACAACACGGCGCTTACCGTAACAATGTTCAAGGGAATGAAGAAGAGGAGCAATCCTGCCAGAAAAGTATTGACAGATTGGGCTATTGCCGCCAGTATTATTTGGCGTTGATCGTTCAGTTTATAGATCCGCTCGCCTTTTCTTATTTTAAATGCATCTATAAACATACGGATGCCGATGATAAAGAATCCGGCGAACAACACCGTAGATTTATAATCACGCAACAGGTACATGAACTTTTTCCCCAGATAATAGCCTGCCAGAAACAGAACTATTTGTGATAAAGCCAGGATGACGACCGGCAGTATGGTATTTCTCAAATTTTCTTTTCCGGAAATACCAAGTGCCACAGGAAAAACCTGAAATGAAAGTAAAATAACTAAAACTATCGGGAGTGAATAAATCATCATTTTAAACATTAGGATGATATACCAGGCGGCTTATCTTTTCCAGCCAGTAAGCGTCCGTTTCGTCAAACGAATTAAGTTCACGGCTGTCCACATCAAGCACGCCACATAGTTCATTTTTTTCGTTATATAAAGGTACAACGATCTCGGAACACGAGCGACTATCGCAGGCAATATGACCCGAAAATTCTTCTACATCAGGAACCACTATAATTTCTTTTGTGTTGATTACTGCCCAGCAAATGCCCGTATCTTTTGCCAGATCGATACATGCCAATGAGCCCTGGTAAGGACCTACCTGCAATTTGCCATCCACCAGAAAATAAAAGCCTGTCCAGAAAAAGCAAGGTATTTTATGGTGCAGCACGGCAATCATAGTGGACATATTAGACACCGGATTGTTGCTGCTCTTTTTTATCAACTCTTTGATCTGGCGGCACAACCGCTCATATTTTTTATATTTTGCCGTGTACTCCATCAATTTTAAATTCTTTCTAACTCAACGGTAAAGTGGCGCAAGATAGGCGCTTCTTTGACGATTTTAAACCCACTTTTTATCTCGTGCCTACGGTCGTATACATTGGCTAGAGCGGCAAATACATAGTCCATGTGGTTGTTTGTATAAACTCTCCGTGGAATAGCCAGACGTACAAGCTCCAGTTCGGGATAACGATTTTTTCCGCTTTCCGGATCGCGGTCAGCCAGGAGTGTTCCTATTTCCACTCCCCGGATACCTCCTTCCAGATAGAGTTCAACAGCCAATGTTTGCGCCACATATTCTTCTACCGGAAAATGGGGTAAAAAACGTTTGGCATCTACATAAATGGCATGCCCGCCAAAGGGATACTGTAACGGAACTCCATAATCTTTCAGTTTCTGTCCGAGGTAAGCCACCTGCCTGATTCTTGTTTCCAGATAATTGAAATCGGTTCCCTCATAAAGTCCCTGTGCCAGGGCATTCATATCGCGGCCCGACATGCCACCGTAAGAGATAAATCCCTCAAAAAGAATATTGTACATGCTGGCCTTTTCGAACAGTTCTTTTTCGCGGAAGCCGATAAATCCGCCCATATTAACAATGGCGTCTTTTTTACTACTCATGGTCATCCCGTCAGCATATGAGAACATTTCACGGACAATCTCGCGGATGTTTTTACCGGCATAACCCTTTTCTTTCGTTTTAATGAAATAGGCATTTTCGGCAAAGCGGGCTGAATCGTAAAACACCCTGATACCATATTTATCAGCCATTTCACGTACGGCTTTCATGTTGGCCATTGACACAGGTTGTCCGCCCGATGAGTTACAGGTAATTGTAACAATAATCAGCGGAATCACTTCTTTTGAATGGCTTTTCAGGACTTTTTCCAATTTATCCACATCAATATTACCCTTAAAAGGATAATCCAGTGTGGTGTTGAAAGCTTCATCAATAGTACAGTCAATGGCATGCGCATGACGAAATTCAATGTGGCCTTTAGTTGTATCGAAATGGGTATTCCCGGGAATGATGTCACCCTCTTTTATCATAGCCGAAAAAAGTACGTTCTCTGCTGCCCGCCCCTGGTGCGTAGGTAGAAAATAATCGAAACCAGTAATCTCGTTTATGGCCTCTTTCATTTTGTAATAAGATGATGCTCCCGCATAGCTCTCATCGCCTAACATCAGTTCTGACCACTGCTTATCGCTCATGGCACCAGTACCCGAATCAGTCAGCAAATCAATATAAACCTGGTTACTTCTCAGGTTGAAAAGATTATAGCTGGCTTCTTTGATCCAGGTTTCTCTCTCCGGACGGAAACTCCGGTGGATACGCTCCACCATTTTAATTTTATATGATTCCGAAAAAGGTAAATCCATTGTTTTATTATTTTAATGAATACAAGAAATTTAATAAATTAACAGGATAGCTGTACAGCCGTATTCATTAAAAGAGAGAATCTCTTTTTTTAATATTCAAAAAGATCATTTTCCGGCTTGTTTTTATGAGAATTTTCATTTTTCAACCGATTCG
>Ga0209013_10000377_pt1 | contig 39494 bp, 29 predicted proteins | sample Cruoilmetagenom2_FD_187291 | JGI IMG/M metagenome (GOLD analysis project Ga0209013, IMG submission 187291) | Oil polluted marine microbial communities from Coal Oil Point, Santa Barbara, California, USA - Sample 2 (SPAdes) (version 2) | ecosystem: Environmental > Aquatic > Marine > Oil seeps ...
AGGCCTGCGCCTTCCGCCGTGCTGGCCGCGACCAGCGTGCCCTCGATCGTCATGGGCTCGCGCCGCGGACCGCTGCCGCCGCTGCGCTGGCGGTTCGCACGGGCCCGCTGCCATCCCGGCGTTTCGTAATTGCCGGAAGCGAACATGTCCTCGCTATCGAAGCGGCTGGGACCATAGCCGCGCAGGCCGTCGTCCTCGGCGACCTGGACGTGCTCGTGCGGAAGCTCGTCGATGAAGCGCGAGGGCACGGCCGTCTGCCACATGCCGTAGGTGCGCCGGTTCTGCGCGAAGGTGATCTTCGCGTTCTTGCGCGCACGCGTCAGCCCCACATGAGCGAGCCGGCGTTCTTCCTCAAGACCCGACCGGCCAGCTTCGTCCAGGCTGCGCTGGTGGGGCAGGAGCCCTTCGTCCCAGCCGGGCAGAAACACGGTGTCGAACTCTAGCCCCTTGGCCGAGTGCAACGTCATCAAGTTCACCCGGTCCGTGCCTTCCTCGGTCGCCGCGTCCATCACCAGCGAGACGTGCTCCATGAACCCTGCAAGCGTGTCGAACTCCTCCATAAAGCGAATGAGCTCTTTCAGGTTCTCGAGGCGCCCTTCGGCCTGTTGCGACCGGTCCGCCTGCCACATGCCAGTATAGCCGGACTCGTCCAGGATCAGCTCGGCAAGCTCCGTATGCCGCATTGTATCGACCAAGGACCGCCAGCGATCAAAGGAGGCCAGCAGCCCCGCTAGCGCCCGGCGCGGTTTCGGCTTCAAATCTTCTGTCTCGACGATCAGTCTTGCGGCTTGCGTGAGCGGAATTTCGTTGACGCGCGCGAGCTGATGCAGCGATTTCAGCGTCACATCGCCAAGCCCCCGCCGGGGCACGTTGACGATGCGCTCGAATTTGAGGTCGTTGGCGGGGTTGAGCGTCACGTCGAGATAGGCGATCGCGTCGCGGATTTCCTGCCGTTCATAAAACCTTGGCCCGCCAATGACGCGATAGTCGAGGCCGAGCGTGATGAACCGGTCTTCGAAGGCACGCATCTGAAACGAGGCCCGGACCAGGATCGCGATTTCGTTCAGCGTGTGCTCTTCGCGCTGAAGCTGCTCGATACCCTCGCCGATCACACGCGCTTCTTCCTCGTCGTCCCAGCAGCCTTGCACCACGACCTTCTCGCCGTCGTCGCTATCGGTATACAGGGTCTTCCCGAGGCGGCCTTGGTTGTGCGCGATCAGCCCGGAGGCTGCGCCGAGAATATGCGCAGTGGAGCGGTAATTGCGCTCGAGCCGGATCACCTTGGCGCCGGGGAAGTCCGTTTCGAAGCGGAGGATGTTGTCGACTTCCGCGCCGCGCCAGCCATAGATCGACTGATCGTCGTCGCCGACACAGCACACGTTCTGGGGGGCGCCATCAGTGCCCTGCGCCAGCAGCCGCAGCCACAGATACTGGGCCACATTGGTGTCTTGGTACTCGTCGACCAGCATGTAGCGGAAGCGCTGCTGGTAGCGCGCGAGCACGTCGGGATGGTCCTGGAAGAGCCGCAGGTTCTCCATCAGGAGGTCGCCGAAATCGACGGCGTTCAAATCCTTGAGGCGCCGCTGGTAGGCACCGTAAAGGTCGCGTCCTTTGCCGTTGGCGAAACCGTAGCTCTCGCCATCGGGAACCCGTTCGGGTCTTAGGCCCCGATTTTTCCAGCTGTCGATCATGCTGGCGAGGACACGCGCCGGCCAGCGCTTGTCGTCGATGTTCTCCGCCGCTAAAAGTTGCTTGATCAGCCGGATCTGGTCGTCCGTATCGAGAACAGTGAAAGACGACTTGAGGTCCACGAGTTCGGCGTGGCGCCGGAGAATCTTCACGCCGATGGCGTGAAACGTTCCGAGCCAAGGCATGCCTTCCACGGCCCCGCCGATCAGGCTGCTGACGCGCTGCTTCATCTCGCGCGCGGCCTTGTTGGTGAAAGTCACGGCCAGGATTTGCCCCGGATGGGCGCGCCCCAAGCGCAACAAATGCGCGATCCGCGTGGTCAAAACCCGGGTCTTGCCGGTGCCGGCTCCCGCGAGCACCAGGAGCGGTCCGTCCAGCGTTTCGACCGCCTCCCGCTGTTCGGGATTGAGCGCCTCCAAGTAACGGTCCGCGCCGCGCCGCATGGCGCGCTGCGAGATCGGAACCATTTCGGCAGGCGGCGTCTGTGGTGCCTCTTCGAGCCCGTCCTCCGGGGCGAGGACCGTCTCGACGGCATTCGTGCGAATCTTGCCCATGACCGGGGACTATAGCATCGCCGTGGCCCACAAAAGGCGGTGCGAAGTTCTGTCCACCATGCCCGGACCCAAAAAGAGGCACTTTCGCGAGCCTGTACGGGGTGCGTGTGATTTACCACACTGAGGAAAATGTTGCGATGCAGGGCAGAAATGTTGCGTCGCAAGGCTTGCGAGCGGGACCGAGCGATGGCAAATGGGGGCAGCTGCTTGTTAACCGTAATCTGGAGGACGGAATGCGTCGTGTTTTGAAGGCGTGCTTCGCATTGCTTGGGTTTTTGGTGCTGTTTTTCGGTGCTGTCCAAACCGCCGATGCTGGCTGCGAGTTGGTGAAAGTCACCAATAGCGCCGAGTCCAAGGCCGCCGCGGCCAGGGCTGCCTACGCGACCGCCATTCAGACCGCCGAGGAAGTCCGCCGCCGCCGGGGTTGGCGATACGTCTCCATGCGCCCGCGAAAAGTGAAGCCGGATCCGTTTTGGAAAGCCGTGCGGCCGGTCGTGACCCCCGACATGTTGCTGAAACCCGACGTCGTGACACGCAAGACCTATTCGCAGTGCTGGAAGGGCGTGGTCAAGCCTTATGTCTGCACCGCCGGGTCCATGGCCTGTGGCAACTAATTTGGCCTGCGGCAACTAGCGCTTCGTTTTTTCATCACTGCGTTGTCATCGCTGGATCTCTGGGGTTGGCCCCTTGGGAACCACACGAAGACGCGCATATGAAGGTGCGTACATCGTCGCGGGCTTGTCCTTACGCCCTATGGCCGCCACATCCGCTGGAAGTGTTATTGCAAGTGGCCGATTTGATCGGGCCAAAGAGGATGAGAAACGATGGGCCGCGGCGCGTTTCCGCAATACACCCTGGGCGAACGCGTGGCCGATGGCACGATCCACGTCATCAGTGTTGCCGCAAGTGTCGCGGCGCTGACCGCGCTTCTCATCATCGGTATCCAGACCGACACCGCGCCCATGGTTGCGGGTTTTGCGATCTATGGCATTGCGCTCGTGGCGACATTCGGTTTCTCGGCCGGCTACCACCTGATCGGGCGGCCCAAACTGAAGGAAGTCTTCCGCCGCTTGGACCATGCGGCGATCTTCCTGATGATCGCCGCGACCTACACGCCCTTCGTCTTGATCAAGATGGACAACGCGTGGGGTCTTGGCCTGCTGGCCGTCGTGTGGGCCATCGCGGCCATTGGTATCGCCATAAAGCTGTTCGTCCCGCGTTTCCTCGACGGACTGTCGACGGCGCTCTATCTGGTCCAGGGATGGGCGGTTCTGGTCGCCTGGGAGCCGCTGCAGTCTGCGCTGCCGGCAACGGCGCTGACACTGCTTATGGTCGGCGGAGTCCTCTACACGGTCGGCGTCGTCTTCCATCTGTGGAATCAGCTCCCCTACCAGAACGCCATCTGGCACGGCTTCGTGCTGTCGGCGGCAAGCTGCCATTTCACGGCAGTGATTGGCCTCGTGCCGATTTGAGGTCCAAAAGCCGCTGATTTTCTTAAGCGATTGCCTGTAAACTATACCCATGACCGCTCTCATGTCAGAGGCAGGTGCCCGCGCGGACGAAGAGGCCAAACAGGCGCTCTTTAACAAGCTTGCCGCGCGTTTCGGCAATCGCTTCTCACGCAGTGAGGCGCTGCGCGCGCAGCATGCCAATACGCTGACCTGGCACAAGGTCCAGGCGCCCGACGCCGTTCTGTTCGCCGAAACCACGGAAGAGGTCTCCGAGGCCGTGGCCGCATGCGCCGCCGCGCGCGTACCTGTCATCCCCTTCGGGGCGGGAAGCTCGCTGGAAGGCCATCTCAACGCGCCCTATGGCGGGCTGTCGCTCGACCTGTCGCGCATGAACGGGATCGTCTCCGTGCATGACAGCGATCTCGACTGTGTCGTTGAGGCGGGCGTCACGCGAAAGCAGCTCAACGACTATCTGCGCGATGCGGGGCTTTTCTTCCCCGTCGACCCCGGGGCGGACGCGAGCCTAGGGGGTATGGCGGCGACGCGTGCCTCTGGCACCAACGCCGTGCGCTACGGCACGATGCGGGACGCCGTGCTCGGGCTCACGGCCGTGCTCGCCGATGGGCGGATCGTCAAGACAGGCGGCCGAGCCCGGAAGTCCTCTGCCGGTTACGACCTCACGCGTCTTCTCGTGGGCTCCGAAGGCACGCTGGGGGTCATCACGGAGTTGACCCTCAAGCTATTCGGCATCCCCGAAACGATCCTGGCCGGCGTGTCCACATTCAAAACGCTCGAAGGAGCGTGCAATGCGACCATTGCGGCGCTGCAGATGGGATTGCCCTTGGCCCGCATCGAACTCCTGGACGAGGTCCAGGTCCGCGCCTGCAATGCCTATTCGAAGCTATCCGTGCCGGAGTCGCCGACCTTGTTCGTAGAATTCCACGGGACCGAGGCCGGTGCGCGCGAGCAGGTCGAGACATTTTCGGAGATCGCGCAAATCGAGGGCGGTGGCGAGCTGGAGTGGGCCGCTCGGCCGGAGGATCGCTCCCGGCTCTGGCAGGCGCGCCACGATGCCTATTGGGCGACGAAGGACCTGCGACCGGGCGCGGATTTGATCGCGACCGATGTCTGCGTGCCGATTTCGGCCCTCGCAGACTGCGTGATCGAAACGAAGCAGGACATAGACAGTTGGGATCTGGTCGCGCCCATTGTCGGCCATGTGGGCGACGGCAATTTCCACGTGATGCCGATGATCGATACCGACTCCGCGGACGAACGGGAGCGGGCGCGGCTTTTTCTAGACCGCCTGATCGAACGGGCGCTCCGCTTCGAAGGGACCTGTACCGGCGAGCACGGCGTCGGCCAGGGAAAAATCGGCTATCTGGTTGCCGAGCACGGTGAGGGGGTCGACGTGATGGTTGCCATAAAAAAGGCACTCGATCCGCTGAATATCCTCAATCCTGGCAAGATTTTTGCTTTAGATGTGTAAGTGTTTCTCAGGTGACCATGAGTGGTTTGCGGTAATATTGAGAGGAACGGCGTACGCGGCAATTGGCTCATTGTCTTTGGATGGCACTTAGCCTCTTGTTCCGCGCGGGTACCATGCGCCGCCACGCCCAGCCTTAGGCAGAGAGATCGGTGAATTCGCTTCTGCTGACACTGACGGCACTGTTCATATTGGTGCTGAGCGCGCTGTTTGCGGCGCCGCTCTTCATCGATTGGAACGACTATCGTCCGGCCATCGAAGCCCAGATGACCAAGCTGATTGGCCGTCCGGTCAAGGTGGAGGGCCAGGTCCATCTGGTTGTGCTTCCGGCGCCGCAGCTCAAATTCGACAACATCAAGGTCGCGAGCGCCAACGGCAGCCTGGATACGCCCTTCCTTGAGGCGAAGTCCCTCGAGGCCAAGATCGATGTGGGCACGCTGCTGACCGGCAAGGTCGAGGCGCATCAGCTCACGATGATCGACCCCACCTTGCGGCTCCGGCTCGACGGCGCGGGCGGCGGCAACTGGGGCGATATCGGACCGGGTCAGGCGGGCGGATCGTTCGTGCCCAAGGATGTGCTGCTCGACTCCGTACGTGTGACTGGCGGCACGGTGAAAATCCAGATGGACGGCGTGCCGGCGTTCGTCTTCACCGATATCGACGGCGAGGCGAGCGCGGCCTCGCTTGCAGGGCCCTACAAGGTCTCGGCGTCCTACGACTTCAAAGGCCGGCCGCAATCGATCCGCCTCTCGACAGGCGCGATGGGCAGAAGCGGACAGTTCCGGATGAAGACGATACTCCGTGATCCTGATCGCTCGGCTTCGTATCAGCTCGATGGCGTGGTTTCGAGCCTGCGCGCCATACCCTCTTATGACGGGTCCTTTCTCCTGCGCATGTCCAAGCTCGATGCGTTGGGCGTCGACGAACCGGCGCAAGGCGACGGCGCGCCAATGCCGGGTCCGGAAGCAGCTGCGCGGCAGAGCGGGGCGCCCGATGACGCCGCTGTTCTTCCGAACGGTGACGGCGGCTTGCGGGACTTGCGCGAGACGGCCTCCTACCTTGAGGTGAAGGGACCGCTCAAGGCCACGCCCGACGGCGCCCAACTGACCGATTTCGAACTCACCCTTCACGCCTCCGGGCGGCCGCAAATTCTCAAGGGCGATGTCGCACTCGACTTCCGGCCGCCGTTCAAGGCCGATGCGAAACTGGCGGCCCGTTGGATCGATTTCGATGCCCTGTTCGGTGCGTCGGCGGCGGAAGATCGGCCGTCGCCCGCGGCGGTCGTGCGCATGTTCGCCGACTGGGTGCTGGACGAGGCCGCGAAGGTGAGCGAAGGGACGCTCTCCCTCGATGTGGAACAGGCCGGCCTTGGCGGCGATCTCGCCGGCGGCCTCAATCTCAAGCTCGCAAGCGCGGACGGTGGCGTCGCCATCGAACAGTTGAACGCGACCCTTCCCGGCGAGAACCGCGTTTCGGCGTCGGGGTCTTTGCGGAAAGGCGAATCCGGACCGCTCTTCAAAGGGCCGGCCAAGATCGACGGCTCGGGTCTGCGCGCCCTGACACGATGGGCGGCGGGGGATCGCGCCATCACCGGCCAGGCTTTTGTCGGCGATTTTTCACTTTCCGCGGATGCCTCGATCAGCGAGGGCGAGGTTGTGCTAGCGAATGCGAACGGCGCTGTCAGCGGTACCAAATTCGGCGGCAGCTTCCTCTACCGCGCCGGCGAAACCAATCTTATCCGTGTCGATCTTAAGAGCGATCGTCTCGATCTGCGCGAGGCGCTCGGCGGAGAGCCCATTTGGGGTGCTTGGCTTCCGTCCGAGGAAGGGAAGTCCGCGCCCCAGAGCGCGTCGGATGGGACAAGCCTTCTCGAACAGCTGCGGGACGATCAGGTGCACGCAAGTCTGGAGATCGGCGAGTTGCTATTGCCGAGCATCGCGCCGGGCCGGCTCGACGCGCGGTTTTCGCTCGACGGCGGCGACCTCGACGTTCAGTCGCTTGCCTTCATCGCGCCGGGTGCTCTGACGTTGGACGGCAAGGGACGGGTCGTCAGCGTAGCCGAAGCGCCGTCCGGCCAGATCGACCTGTCGCTCCAGGCGCAGAGCACGGAAAGCCTGCGTGCGCTTACGGGCCTCGTCGGTTTTGGAGACCGGGTCGCGAAGTCGAAACATCTGGCGGCCTTGGCGCCCTTCGATATCCGGGCCGCGCTGGTGGCCGGGCGCGACGGTGCCACGACCGATGCATCACTTGAGTTGAGCGGCAAGGTCGGCGGTTCGGATTTGGCGCTCATGGCCAAGGCAAAGGGCGCGGTCGCCGCGCCTCGCGACGCCGAGATCGACATTATTGGCAGCGTCACCGGCGACCGGCCGCAGGCGCTGCTCGTCCTGATGTTTCCCGACCTGCCGCAGGACCGGCTCGCGGAAGCAGCGGGTGCGCAAGGCACATTGTCGCTCCAGGTAAAGGGCATTCCGAGCCAGAAACTGTCAGGCCGGAGCGCGCTGGAGACCGAGGTCTTGCAGCTCGAATTCGAAGGCAACGGCGCGCTGAAAGACGACGGCACCATGCTCAACGGCTATGCTGCGGTCTGGACCGAGGATGCGAGTCTCGCACTGCCCCTGCTGGGGCTCGACCCGCCGCCCAGTGCGCACGGCGTACCGCTGTCGGTCAGCGCCAATGTCGCCAGCGAATCCGGCAAGGTCGATTTGGAGCAGGTCAAGGCGACCGTCTCGGACGAGCCCATTGAAGGCGTCGCAAATTTCGATCGCTCAGGCGATGTCACGACGTTCGACATCACGGCGAGGGCGGAACGTATCTCGCTCCCGGCCGTGATGGGGCTCTTTGTGGCCTGGGAGCGGGCGGAATCGACTGAAGACATGTTGGGTGCCGTCGACGGCGATGCGGCGCCGGTCTGGCCCGCGCGCGGCTTCGCGCTCGGTCTGCTCGACGACGCGGAAGGGACCCTGTCGCTGAGCACCAAGACGCTGTCGCTGGGCAAGCCGTTCCAAGTCTCCGGCGGGAAGATCAAGGCCAAGGTCGATCGCGGCAGCCTGACCGTCGAGTCCCTTGACGGGCAGCTCTTCGGCGGCACGTTCGCTGGTTCGGGCGCGCTCGCGCCACGGGGCAGCGGCGCGGCGCTGACGGCGAAAGCCGAACTCAAACAGGGCAGCCTTGCGGCCCTGTCCGCAGCGGTCGCCGGTGCGCCGCTCGCGACGGGACCGTTCGACCTGTCCGTCTACGTTACGGGCGAGGGCCTGAGCCCGCCCGGCATCGTCGCCGATCTCGGTGGCAAGGGCGCGCTGACGCTCGGCGCTGGCGAACTGACATCGTTCACGGCGGCGCCGTTGCGGCAGATTGCGGCCAAGGCGGCGGCGAGCAATGTGGTCGCGACCAAGGAGCAGATCGATGCGGATGCCGAGGCCATCCGTGGCGAACTCAAACAGGGCCGCTATGCGTTCGCGCCCGTGACTTTGGACTTCGACGTGAAAAACGGGACCCTGCGCTTTGCGCCGGCGAGCCTTGCAAGCAAGGGCGTCGAGACAGCGCTTGAAACCTATGTGGATCTTGTGGGCCTAAAACTCGACAGCGAGTGGCAGATGCGGCTGACGTCGGCGCAAGGTGCTAACGTCCCGCCGCTGACGGTAGTGTTTGCCGGACCGCTCGACGATGCGGGGACGATCGCGCCAACGGTCGGCACCGCTGCCATCGAGAATAAGCTGACCATCGATCGCCTGCGCGACGATGTCGAACGGCTCGAGTCGCTCGACCTCTCGGGCGGACAGGCTCCCTCTGCTGCTGCGGCGGACGCGGAAGCCGCCGCTGCACAAAAAGCTGCCGCTGCGAAGAAGGCTGCTGTCGCAGCCGAAGCAAAAGCCGCCGCTGAAAAAGCCGAAGCCGAGAAGGTTGCTGCGGAAAAGGCAGCCGCCGACAGGGCCGCGCGTGAACTGGCCGAAGCCGAAGCGAAAGCCGCTGCCGAAATGGCCGAGGCCGCACGAGTTGCTGCGCAGAAGGCGGCCGTCGAAAGAGCCGCACGCGAAAAGGCCGAAGCCGAAGCGAAAGCCATTGCCGAAAGGGCTGAAGCCGCGAGAGTTGCTGCCCAGGAGGCGGTGGTCGAAAAGGCCGCGCGCGAAAAAGCCGAGGCCGAGGCTGCAAGAATCGCAGCGGAGCAGGCCGCGCGAGACGCCGAAGCGGCAGCACAACGCGCCGCGGCAGAAGCGGCAAAGGAGCGTGCGGCAGCCGAAGCGCGCGCTGCAGCTGATGAACGAGCCGCAGCGGAGGCGCGGGCCGCTGCCGAGGCGAAAGCGGCAGCACAGATCGAAGCCGCCAAACGGGCTGCCGCAGAACGGGCAGCCGCGGAAAAGGCGGCTGCCGAAGCCAGAGCCGCCGCCGACAGAGCCGCCAAGGACCGGGCGGAGGCGGAAGCTAGAGCCGCCGCTGAAGCGAAAGCCGCGGCAGTGGCTAGGGCTGCGGCCGAACAGGCTGCCAAGGCGCGCGCGGCAGCCGAGGCGCGGGCCGCGGCAGAGCATGCGGCGCGCAAGCGCATCGAGGCTGAGGCGCAAGCAGCGGCCGAGCGCGGGGCGTCCGAAGCCAATGCCACGGCGTCGGTTCCCGGCGAGCTACTGCCGCCGCTGCCGACCCATGCGCCTGCGAACGATAATGTCCTGCCAAGCGATCCGATCGCGGGCATTCTCGAAGGCGATGGCGTGGCGGAGGCCGAGGAGGGCGACCTAGAAGCCGAGGAGGCCGCTGCGCCACCAACGCGCAAGCGCCGCCGGGCTCAGCGCAGGTCCCGGCGCGACCGGAAGCGGAATTACGGTATCTTTGGCGGCATGTTCGGAGGCCGCTAGGCAGATCCGCTTAGGAGTTGCCTTCGGTCTGTCCGCGTTTCATGTGCTCCAAGACATACAGGCGCAGGGCGGCCGATAGGCTGATCCCGTCGTCCCGGTCCGTCCGTGCCCGATCGATCTCGCTGACAAGCCCCGCGATCGACTTACCCTCTTCGCGCGCCATTTCGGTCAACGCATCCCAGAACGGCTCCTCCAGGGAAACGCTGGTCCGATGCCGGGCAATGGTGAGCGAGCGCTTGTTGCGGGTCTTTGCCATCGGTGCGGGGCGGCTACTTCTTAGGGGCAACCATCTCCTCGGGACGGACGAGTCGGTCGAATTCGTCCGCCTCCACATGGCCAAGCCGCACGGCTTCTTCCTTCAGTGTGCTGCCGCGCTTGTGCGCCGTCTTGGCGATCTCGCTGGCCTTGTCGTAGCCGATATGGGGCGCCAGCGCCGTGACCAGCATCAAGGACCGCTCCATGTGTTCGGTGATGCGCTCCCGGTTGGCCTTGATGCCCACCACGCAATTCTTGGTAAAACTGTCGGCCACATCGCCCAGGAGCCGCACCGACTGAAGCAGGGCGTAAGCCAGAACGGGCTTGAACACGTTGAGTTCGAAATGGCCCTGGCTGCCGGCGAAGCTCACCGTGGTCTCGTTCCCCATCACGCGCGCACACACCATGGTCACCGCTTCGCACTGGGTCGGGTTCACCTTGCCCGGCATGATCGACGAACCGGGCTCGTTTTCCGGGAGTAGCAGTTCGCCTAGGCCCGAGCGCGGCCCCGAGCCAAGCAGGCGGATGTCGTTGGCGATCTTGAACATGGAGGCGGCGACGGTGGTCAGCGCGCCATGGGCGAACACATAGGCATCGTTCCCGGCCAGTGCCTCGAACTTGTTTTGCGCCGAAACGAAGGGGAGCTTTGTCAGTTCGGCCATCTTGCGCGCGAAGATATCAGCGAAGTCCGGATGGCTGTTCAGTCCCGTCCCGACTGCCGTTCCGCCTTGCGCCAGAGCATAAAGGCCCGGGAGGGTCATTTTGAGCCGCTTGATGCCGAGATCGATCTGGGCCGCATAACCGCCGAACTCCTGGCCGAGGGTTAGCGGCGTTGCGTCCTGCATATGCGTTCGGCCGATCTTCAGGACATCCTGGAATGCTTCGGCCTTCTCCTTGAGGGCTGCATAAAGGTGGGACAAGGACGGGTCGAGCCGGTAGGCGATCTCTTCGGCGGCGGCGACATGCATGGCCGTTGGGAAGGTATCGTTCGAGGACTGACCCATATTGACGTGGTCGTTCGGATGAACGGGTTCTTTGGTGCCCAGCTCTCCGCCGAGGATCTCGCTAGCCCGGTTCGCGATCACCTCGTTGAGGTTCATGTTGGTCTGGGTGCCCGACCCGGTCTGCCAGACCACGAGGGGGAAATGATCGTTCAGCTTGCCGTCAATGATCTCGGTCGCTGCAGTCGCAATGGCCTCGGCAAGCCCCTGATCGAGGCGCCCGAGCTCCAGATTGGCGAGGGCCGCGGCCTTCTTGACGAGCGCCATGGCGCGAATCATGGGCTGCGGCATCCGCTCGTCGCCGATTTGGAAATTCTGCCGCGAACGCTGGGTCTGCGCGCCCCAATAGCGGTCGCCGGGCACTTCGATCGGCCCAAAGGCGTCCATCTCTGTACGCGGGCCAGAGGAAGGTTTTGGGGCGTCGGCGACGGACATGGGCGAGATTTCCTTTTTGTAACTTGGAGATTGGTCGCGGAGCGGGTTTCTGGAATCCTTTGCCCGGCCGCGACCGGACAATCGGAGGCTAAGGCTATACCATTGCGGCGAGGGGTGAGAGAACCTGGGATGTGGCCAAGTTTTTCATGGCGGCCGTCTTGGCGCTCCATGCCAGGCGGCCGGACGAGGAGGGGGTGTGACGGCGGCGTCTAGCAAGATTGTGCTGCCCCAGTCGAAGACGGTGCAAGCCTGCGAAACTTATGCCCGGTTCGCGGCCGTTTTGGTGTGCGTGATCGGCGAGGTCGTGCTTGCCACGTGGATCGGAATCTTCCCCGAAAGCATCCTACCGAGCGTGGCCGGTTTGCCGCCCCTTGCCGCGCTTGGCGTCATCCTCGCCGGTCTCGGCCTCGTGTGCTTTACTTTCCGGCGCATCCGCTTCGTCGCCAGGATAATCGGTCTTGTGCTGGCCTTGTTCGGGCTCCTGATGTTCGGAGAGGGCGCGCTGGGCAATCTCGGCCTCGACACGTTTCTGATTCCGGACGACGTGATCCCGCAGGCCGGATCGTTCGAGGAGGATTTCCTGCTGGCGGAGATGGTTTCGCCGCCGCCCCTAACGGTCCTCGAGGGAACGTCGCCCGGAATCCTGGTGGCGCTCATTCTGTTCGGGGTCGCGCTATTCTATGCCGAGCACTCTCGGATAGCGCCGTCGGTCCTGAGCCAGGTCCTCACGCTCGTGTTGCTCGCTCAGGTGCTGCTCGTGGTGACGGGCGCGGCCTATGGCGTCGACATGACGGGCGACCCGTTTCCGTTCATGCGCCTGACCACCTATGGCGTGATCGCGATCGCGCTGCTTGCCACCGGGCTGATCGCTGCCTCGCCGGAACGGGGAATCGCCTCGGCGATTTTCGAGCAGTCTCCCGCCGGCGAGATGCTGCGCCGGCTGCTGCCCGGGATTTTGACGGTCCCGCCCGTCCTTGGATGGTTCGCGCGGCAAGCCGAGGTCCATGCATATTACGACAGCGCCGCGACCCTGGTGATCTTCGCGGTCGCCAGCATTGTCGTGCTCGCCGTGTTTGCCTGGACCGCGCTCGGGGCCGTGCGGCGGGCCGACAGCGGCCGGCAAGTGGCGCTCATGGACCTGCGTGGACAGCGCGAATGGCTCTCCACCACGCTGGGGTCGATCGGCGACGGTGTGATCGCGACCGACCCGAGCGGCAGCGTGCTCCTGCTCAACAAGGTCGCCGAGGACGTGACGGGCTGGTCGGCCGCGGAGGCGCGGGGCCGGCCGATCTGGGTAGTGTTCCGTGTGGTCGACGAGGAGACGCGTAAGCCCGTCGACGATCCAGCGCTGAGAGCCCTGCGCGAACGCGAGGTCTCTCGCATGGAGTCCGGCGCGATGCTCATCACCCGCGACGACAAGGAGTTGCCGGTCGAGCATTCGGGCGCGCCGATTATTGGCCAGGACGGTTCGCTCGCCGGTGCTGTTCTCGTGTTCCGGGACGTCACCGAGCGGCGGCGCGCGGCACAGCGCCAGACCATGCTCGTGGGCGAGCTGAATCACCGGGTCAAGAATGCGTTGGCGATCGTGCAGTCGCTCGTGCAGGCAAGCCTGCGCCAGGCCAAGGACCCGACGACGCAAACCATGGCCCGCACCCTGGCTGAGCGTCTGCGGGCCTTGCACCGCGCACACGATCTGCTGCTGGAATCCCAGTGGTCCGGTGCGAGCTTGAAAGCGATGGTCGAACGGGAACTCGAACCCTACAAGCGCGAGCGCGGACCCAAGATCGTGATCAAGGGATCGGACGTGTTGCTGCCGCCGCAATGCGCGTCGATCCTCGCCATGACTTTGCATGAGCTCGCGACCAACGCGGTCAAGTACGGCGCGCTGTCGCAGAATACGGGCCAGCTGAATGTCGCCTGGAAGATTCAGCGCCGCAACCGGCTGCACCTGGTCTGGGAGGAGAAGGGGTCGCCATCGGCGCCCAAGCCCACGGTCCGGAAGGGCTTTGGGACGCAGCTCATCGATCAAGGCATTCGCCATAATCTCGGCGGTGAAACCAAGACCGAGTTCCGGAAATCGGGTCTCTATGTCGAGCTCAACGTGCCTCTGACACCGTCCAACGAGCCGCGGGCAAAAGCGGAGACCGTCCACGCGCCTGCTGCGTAAGGTTGGGGCCTATTCCGGAACGCCTAAGACCGCGGTTATTTCTTGCGGAAGCTGTCCAGCTGCACGACCTCGGCCGGCGGCCGGGACATCACCACTTCGACGGTTTCGTTTTCGCTTGGCTCTTCAGTTGGGGATTCGGTGTTCGCTCTGTCGTCGGACGGGTCGCCCACCACGTCCGGCAAGGCGGACGCCATATGCTGGCGCGCCGAATCGTTGGCTGCGCCGGGCTTGCCGAATTGGAGACCGAATTGGGCCGACGGATCGTAAAACGCCTTCACCGAGTCGAAGGGAATCACCAGCCGCTCGGGCACATTGGTGAAGGAGAGCTTCACCTCAAAGCGCTCGTCCCAAACGAACAGATCCCAGAACTGATATTGGAGGACAACAGTCATCTCCTCCGGATATTGTTCCTTCAAGCGCTTGGAGATAGACACGCCCTCGGCACAGGTATCGAAGGCGATATAGAGATGGTGCTCACCTGGAAGCCCATCGCGCTGGACTTGCGTGAGAACTTCGTGAACCACGCCGCGCAGCGCGTTCTGCGTCAGTAGATCGTATCGAATTCCATCATCTGCCATGTAATGGCGCCGCTCCATTGTTGGCGACGTAGGCAGTCACCCCGTCAAAGTGGAGGGCTTCTGTTGCCCGGTGCCCTCCGAAACCGCGCCTAACTTCTGCGAGGAAGCTAGGGCTTTAATTTAGGCTATCGCGCCGCATTACGCAGCGAGACGTGCCTCCGCATAGTTGTCATTGGCAACTATAAGGTTTGGCCCGATAACGGCGGATACCATGCCGAGCGAAAAGTACGACCTTTACACCCTCGTCGATCCTATTTCGGCCCCGCCACGTTTCAGTCCGTGCCGGTAGTTTTCGCAAGTCTCATGCCACGCACATTTTGTACTAGAGAGGCTGAAACCTGGTGGAGCCGCCGGGTACCGCCCCCGGGTCCGAATGGTTTATTACGTCAACCGTTTATCGCCATAGTCAGCCGAGGCCGACTTCTCATATATAAGCCTCCCACACGTCAAAAGAAAGGTTGGGAGGTGGATAACTCCCAATCTTCGCCGCATGAATACGCTTTATCTGCCAGTGGGTTGGCCGGACCGGACCGGATGCGTTAGTCGCGTTCCATTTTGAGGACGCGCCCCGTGGTGGCGTCCACATGCATCTCGATGTCGTTGCCACGGGCGTCTTCGCCCTCGACTTCCCAGATATTCCTTCTGCGCTTGTATTCGATCTCATCGAGGTCGACGATGCCGCGATCGAACGCCATCTGCCGAACCCGCTCGATGCTGATGCTTTGAGCAAGAGCAGCGCTAGAGGCGACAACGAGGGCAGAACCGGCCGCTAGGCCGAGGACAACTGTCAGAACACGCATTGAATGCTCCTTCTACAAGGTCTATCGACAAAGTAGCGAGCCCGGCTTTGAGTCTCGGCATCCCGGGCTTGGTGAATATAGGGACACTCTGACGTTGCGCCAATATCTCGATCTTCTCTCTCATGTCCGCCACGAGGGCCTGCGCAAAGAGGACCGGACGGGCACCGGGACGCTCAGCCTGTTCGGGGCGCAGATGCGCTTCGATCTGAACGAGGGCTTCCCGCTCGTGACCACCAAGAAGCTGCATGTGAAGTCGATCGTGCATGAGCTGTTGTGGTTTCTGCAGGGCTCGACCAATATCTGCTATCTCAAGGAGCACGGCGTCAGGATCTGGGACGAGTGGGCCGATGAGAACGGCGATCTGGGGCCCGTCTATGGCAAGCAATGGCGCTCCTGGCCGTCCACCTCCGGCGGGGAGGTCGATCAGATCGCCACTTTAGTCGAGGGCATCAAGCGCAACCCCGATTCGCGCCGCCACATCGTGAGCGCTTGGAATGTCGGTGAGATCCGGAAAATGGCGCTGCCGCCCTGCCACTGCCTTTTCCAGTTTTACGTGGGCGACGGAAAGCTGTCCTGCCAGCTCTATCAGCGTTCGGCCGACATCTTCCTTGGCGTTCCGTTCAACATCGCGTCCTACGCGCTTCTTACTCATATGGTCGCGCAGGTCACGGGGCTTGAGCCGGGCGACTTCGTGCACACGTTTGGCGATGTGCATATTTATCTAAATCATCTGGAACAGGCGGACGCGCAGCTCGGCCGCGAGCCCCGGACGCGTCCGCGGCTTGAGATGAATCCCGAGGTGACGTCGCTGTTCGACTTCGTCTACGGCGACTTCGAGATCGTGGACTACGACCCCCATCCGGCGATCCGGGCCGAGGTGGCCGTGTGACCGAGGGTCGTGGGGCCAAACCGCCCGACATCGCCCTGGTCGTGGCCATGGGCCAGAACCGCGCCATCGGCCGCGACGGCAATCTGCCGTGGCGTTTGCGGTCCGACATGAAATTCTTTCGCAAAGTGACCATGGGCAAACCCGTGATCATGGGGCGCCGCACTTTCGAGTCGCTGCCCCGGGTGCTCGACGGGCGCCTGAACATCGTTCTGACCCGCGATCCGGACTTCTCGGCGCCGGGCGTGGTCGCGGTCGCAAGCCTTGAGGCGGCGATAAAGGAGGCACAGGCCTGGGCCGCCAGGGAAGGCGCCGATGAAATCGCGGTTATTGGTGGGGAGGGCGTATTCAGCTCAGTTATGCCGCAGGCGGATCGAATTTATCTGACCGAAGTGCATGCGGCCCCGGACGCCGATACCTGGTTTCCCGAACTGGAGGCCAGCGCCTGGCGGGAAGTTTCGCGGGATGCCTATGGGCCGGGGCCACAGGACGACTACGACTTCAGCATCGTGATCCTGGAGCGGCTCTGAGCTTCCGGCCTTCGCTCCGATTGCGTGCCGTTTGCTCCTGGCCTATAACCTCTCGGATTCTTGTCGCGGTTCCGCCACTTGGTACGCCTACTGTTCCCTGCGATAGGCGCGGCCCAAAGCAGGCGGCATCGCGCGCGGCCCCCTCAGAAATCAGGACGAGATACATATGCCTTGGAGCAATCAGAGCGGCGGTGGCGGCAATAACGGGCCCTGGGGCCCCAGGCCGGGCGGTTCCGGCGGCCAGCAGCCGGATCTGGAAGATATTCTACGCAAGAGCCAGGATCGGCTGCGCCAGGCCATGCCCGGCGGTGGCGGCGGCTGGATGTTTCCAGCCCTAATCGCCCTGGTCATTGCCGGCGTGGTTGGCTGGTTCGGCTTCCTCGTCACGGTGAAGGCCGATCAGGTGGGTATCGTCCTGCGTTTCGGCGAATATGTGCGCCAGCTCCCCCCGGGTCTGCATTTCCGCCTGCCTTATCCGATCGAAGAGGTCGAACTGCCGCAGGTCACCCGTCTCAACCGGGTCGAGATCGGCATGCGCTCCTCGGAAGGCAGCGGCCTGTCGGTGCGGGACGTGCCTGAGGAAAGCCTGATGCTCACGGGTGATGAGAACATCGTCGACATTGACTTTGTGGTGGTCTGGAAGATCAGCGACGCGCCCGACTATCTGTTCAAAATTCAAAACCCCCAAGGCTCGGTGAAGGACGTCTCCGAGAGCTCCATGCGCGAGATTATCGGCCAGAGCGACATCGAGCCGATCTTGACCTCCTCGCGCGCCGAGACTGAGGGCAAGGTGCAGAAACTGATCCAACGCATTCTCAACGGCTATCAGGCTGGTATCGAAATCGTCGAAGTCCAGCTTCAGAAGGTCGATCCGCCAGCGCAGGTGATCGATGCCTTCCGCGATGTTCAGGCGGCCCGGGCCGATGAGGAGCGTTTGCAGAACGAGGCGCAAGCCTATGCGAACCGGATCGTTCCTGAGGCGCGTGGTGAGGCCGAGCGCATTCTCCAAAGCGCGCAAGGCTATCGCGACCGTGTGATCGCCGAAGCCAAGGGTGAAGCCGAGCGCTTCGAGAAGGTTCTCGAAGAATACGCGAAGGCGCCCGAAGTGACCCGAAAACGGATTTTCATCGATACGATGCAGGAAGTGCTGTCGAACACCGACAAGATCATCATCGATAAGGATGGCGGCGGCGGCGTGGTGCCCTATCTGCCCTTATCGGAGTTACAGAGGAAGGCGCCGGCCTCGCCGGCCGCGTCCCCGTCGGCTCCCTCGATCCAGAGCGGAGGGCAGCAGTAATGAAAAAAGTAGCCCTCACGCTCACTCTGCTGCTGATCGGCATTCTCGCGATCGGCGCGTATATGACGCTGTTCACGGTGTACGAGACGCAGCAGGCCCTGGTTCTGGAGTTTGGTAAGGCTAAGCGGGTCATCGATAAGCCCGGCCTGAACTACAAGGTTCCGTTCATCCAGAACGTCGTGTTCCTCGACAAGCGGCTCCTGGACCTCGACTCGGCGCCGCAGGAAGTCATCGCGGCCGATCAGAAGCGGCTTGTGGTCGACGCCTTTGCCCGCTGGCGGATCACCGACCCGCTGCTGTTCTACCAAGCCGTGAACAATGAGTTCAGCGCACGCACGCGGCTCAGCGACTTTCTCGAAGCCGCGCTCCGCCGGGTTCTGGGTTCGGCGAGCTTCGAAGCCGTCGTCCGGGACGACCGGAACGACTTGATGCGGAAGATTACCGGCGAAATGAATGACAAGGCCAAGGCCCTCGGCATTACCGTCGTCGATGTCCGCATCAAACGGGCCGATCTGCCGGAGGCGAACAGTCTTGCCGTCTATCGCCGCATGCAGACGGAACGTCAGCGCGAGGCTTCGGAGATCCGCGCCGAAGGTGAGGAAGCCTCCCGCCGCATTCGGGCCAACGCAGACCGGCAGGTCACGGTGCTGAAAGCCGAGGCAACCGGCGAGTCGGAGCGTATTCGCGGTGCAGGCGATGCGGAGAAGAACCGCGTCTTCGCCAAAGCTTTCGGCAAAGATCCCGACTTCTTCGCCTTCTATCGGTCCATGCAGGCGTATGAGAGTGCCTTGCAGTCCGGCGACACACGGATGCTGCTGAGCCCCGATTCTCAGTTCTTCCAGTACTTCAACGATGCGGCAGGGAGCTCGAGCGGTGGCTCGTCCAGCCTGCCAAAAGGGGAAAAGAGGGCGGTCCGTCGGCCCGGGACGTCATACCCGGGCACCGACACGCCTTAGCGGGTCCTGGCGGAAATGGATGACCTTGGCGTCGCCATTGGCCTTGTCTTGGTGATCGAGGGCCTCGTTTGGGCCCTCGCGCCCCGATTTGGCCGCCGCCTCCTGGAAGCGGCCTCGGAGACCCCGGAGTCGTCCCTGCGGTTGGCGGGTACCGTTGCGGTCACTGCCGGGGTGCTCCTTGTCTGGCTGATACGGGGCTGACCTTGGTTTGGGTCCGCCAGAACCAGCCCGTGGGTCCAGGTGCCGCCTCGCCGCGAATGCCTGCTTCCGCTGGACCTCCCATTTTCGCTAAGGTGTCGGCTGCGCCGGAAGGCTCGGTGCGATGATGGGAGCGCGCGAAACGATGTCTGGACGAAACGGCCGGAGCTGGGCTCGTCGCCTTCGGAGCACCCTGACCGCGATTGCCGTTGGGACCGGGTTCAGTATCGCTGCGCTTCTTGGGGTTGGAACGGCCTTTGCCCGGGGGCCGGTGTCCGTGGCCGACATTGCCGAGGGTCTGCAGGAGACCGTCGTCAATATTTCGACCACCCAGACAATCGAGGGTCGGGATGAGGGTCCCCCCGTTCGCAAAGGGCCCAAGAGCTCGCCTTTCGAAGAGTTCTTCGACGACTTCTTCGATGAAGAAGGCCCCGACGGGAAGCCCCGAAAGGTCAGCTCGCTCGGGTCCGGGTTCGTGATCGACCCGTCGGGACTGATCGTTACGAACAATCACGTGATCGAAGGCGCCGACGAGATCATCGTGAACTTTACGGACGGCTCGAAGCTGAAAGTGGTCAAGATCCTCGGCCACGACCCCAAGACCGATCTTGCGCTCCTGCTGGTCCAGCCGACCAAGCCGCTCAAAGCCGTGTCGTTCGGGAATTCGTCCGTCCTGCGCGTGGGCGATTGGGTCATGGCCATCGGCAACCCCTTCGGACTTGGCGGCAGTCTGACCGTCGGCGTCGTCTCCGCCACGAAGCGCGACATCAATGCAGGGCCCTATGACGATTTCATTCAGACCGATGCGGCGATCAACCGGGGCAATTCCGGCGGTCCTCTATTCAACATGGAGGGCGAGGTCATCGGCGTGAATACCGCGATCATCTCGCCCACGGGCGGATCGATCGGGATTGGCTTTGCGGTTCCCTCCAACACGGCCGTCAGAGTCCTGAACCAGCTGAAGGAATACGGCGAGACCCGCCGGGGCTGGCTCGGCGTGCATGTCCAGAACGTCACCGACGAGATGGCGTTCACGTTGGGTCTGGAGGCCCCAAAGGGCGCGCTGGTGGCTTCGGTCACGCCAGACGGCCCCGCGGCGAGCGTCGGGATCAAACCGCGGGACGTCATACTCGACTTCGGCGGGCAGACCATTCGGTCGATGCGCGACCTGCCCCGTGCGGTCGCCGCAGGCACGGTCGGCATGGACGTTCCGCTGAAAGTCCTTCGCAACGGTGAGGTCGTGGACGTCATCGTCGAACTTGGCCGGCTACCCAAAGAAGAAAAGGATGGGCCGGCGCCGGACGAGCGGCAAGGCGGCAGCGAGCTCCTTGGCCTGACGATCGAGCCGCTGACCCATGAGCTGCGCGACAGGTTTCGCATTAGCGGGAAGGTCGAAGGGGTCGTGGTCACGGGCGTTGCGCCGGGGAGTCCGGCCGCCAAGAAGCATATCAAGGTTGGAGACGTGATTGTGGAGGTCACCCAAGAGGCCGTGCGCCAGCCGGACGAGGTTTTGGCGCGGCTGCGTGCGGTCCGGAAATCGGGCCGCCGCCGGGTCCTGTTTCTGCTCGCCGATGCCGAGGGCGAACTGCGCTTCGTCGCCGTTCCGATCGGCTAACCCGGCGCGGCGCGGGCATTGCGAGGTCCAACGGTGGCAAGCCGTGCTTGAAGCCATTCTTATTGCCGGACCCACTGCCAGCGGCAAGTCCACCGCGGCTCTTGCGCTTGCAGAGCGCTTGGGGGGCACGATCATCAATGCCGATTCCATGCAGGTCTATCGCGAGCTTCAGGTGCTGACCGCGCGCCCCAGTGCCGCGGAGATGGAGACCGCGCCGCACCGGCTCTATGGCACGGTGCCGGGGAGGGACGCCTATTCGGTGGGACGCTGGGTCGGCGATGCCGCGGCCGCGATCGAAGACGCGCGCGAACGCGGGCAGGTGCCGATCCTCGTGGGCGGTACGGGTCTGTATTTCATGGCTATGCTCCAGGGGCTGTCGCCCGTTCCCGAGATTCCCGAAGACATCCGCCGGCACTGGCGGGAGCGTGCGGCGACGGCCGCCGGGACGGATCTCCACGCGGTGCTGTCGGCCCGGGATCCGGTCATGGCCGTGCGTCTCAGTCCCACAGACACACAGCGCCTCGTGCGGGCCCTGGAGGTCATCGATGCAACGGACGTCTCGCTCGCCGATTGGCAGGAAACCGCCGGCACGCCGGTCCTGAACGATGAGGCCGTGCTCAAGATGCTGGTCGCGCCGGAACGCGAGACGATCTACACGGCCATCGACGGCCGCTTCGAACACATGCTTCAGGCCGGTGCCTTGGCGGAAGTCGAAGCGCTCGCCGGGCTGGAACTCGATCCAGGGCTGCCGGTCATGCGTGCCCTCGGCGTGTCCGAACTCAGGTCCTATCTCTCGGGGGCCATGAGCTTGGAAGAGGCGGCCACGAAGGCCAAGACCGCGAGCCGGCGTTATGCCAAGCGCCAAATGACCTGGGCGCGGCGCTTCATGGCCGACTGGACGTGGGTCCCGAGCGGAGAAGCCGCGTCCGCGTCCGTCCAAATTGATTAGACGGTCACCTGCGTGCCGATGGCCACGACCCGGTCCGTTGGTAATTGGAAATAGTTCGAGGCGTCATCCGCGTTGTGCGCGAGATAGACGAAGAGCCGGTCCTGCCATTGGGGCATTCCGGACCGCGCATCCGGCCGTACGGTCCGCTGCGACAGGAAGAACGACGTCGACATGATGTCGAACTGCCAGCCCTTCCTGCGGGCCATCGCGAGCGCCTTGGGCACGTTGGGCCGTTCCACAAAACCGAAGTGCAGCGTCATCCGCATGAATTTGTCGCTAACCGGTTCCATTTGGACCCGATCGGCGGGCGCAACGCGCGGAATGTCTTCGTTCTTGATGGTGAGGATGACGTTGTTCTCGTGCAGCACCTTGTTGTGCTTGAGGTTATGCAAGAGCGCCGTAGGCGCGAATTCGGGATCGGCACTCAAGAAGACGGCGGTGCCGGGAACGAGATGAGGAGGTTTGTGCTCGAGGCTGTTCATCAAGGGCTCGAACGGAACCTCGATGCGGCGTGTCTTCTGCGCCAGGAACTTGGTTCCGCGCATCCAGGTGAGCATCACGATGATCAGCATCACGCCCACAAGCACGGGCAGCCAGGCGCCTTCGACGAGCTTCAACGTGCTCGCCAAGACGAACGCCGTATCCACGAACATCAGGGGCGCCATCACGGCGATCACCCAATACAGCTTCCATCGCCACAATTGCCAGACGACGATGAATCCGAGAACGCCCGCGACCCACTCGGTCGTCGCCACAGCGAGCACATAGGCCGATGCCAGCTCGCTCGACGAGCGGAACATGAAGACGAGGAGCAGGACGCCGGTCAGAAGCAACCAATTGACCCGCGGCATGTAGATCTGGCCGGCTTGCGATTCCGACGTGTGGCGCACCTCCATGCGGGGCAGAAGACCCAGTTGCATGGCTTGGCGCGTGATGGAATAGGCGCCCGTGATCACGGCCTGGCTGGCGATCGCCGTGGCCATCGTCGCAAGCGCGACCATGGGGTAGAGCGCCCAGTCTGGGAACAACAAGAAGAACGGGTTTGAAATCGCGTCGGGCTGCGCGAGCACCAGCGCGCCTTGCCCAAAATAGTTTAGGAGCAGCGCCGGCAGCACGAGAATGAACCAAGCTGTCTGGATTGGCTTGCGGCCGAAATGGCCGAGGTCGTTGTAGAGCGCTTCGGAGCCCGTCACGACCAGGAACACCGCGCCGAGCGTGATGAGGCCGACCATGCCGTGGGTGAAGAGGAAGTTGAGCCCGTAATACGGATTCAGGGCCGTAAGGACGCGGGGGTTCGCCACAATCTCTGTTGCGCCGGCGACAGCGATTACCAGGAACCAGACGGTCGTGATGGGTGCGAACAGCGCCGACACGTGGGCCGTCCCATGCGACTGCACCGAGAACAACGCGATGAGAATGACCACGGTGATCGGCAGGATGTAGGGCTCGAACGCATCTGTCGCGACGTTGAGGCCCTCGACCGCCGAGAGCACGGACAGGGCTGGGGTAATGAGCGTCGAACCGTAGAACATCGAGGCGCCGACAATGCCGAGCCCCAGCACCAGTGGTGTGCGTTTGCCCATGGCCGTAAAGGCAAGTGCGGTCAGCGCCAGCGTGCCGCCTTCGCCGTTATTGTCCGCGCGGAGCAGCAGCACCACGTATTTGAGCGTGACGACGATAATCAGAGACCAGAAGATCAGTGACAGAACGCCGAACACGGCCGCTTGCGTGACGACGCCGTGAGATCCGCCGGTGGCCAGAACGGCTTCGCGCAGCGCGTAGAGCGGGCTCGTCCCGATGTCGCCATAGACGACGCCGATCGAACCGAAGGTGAGCGCCCAGAACGCGCGGCTGGTCAGGGGCGCATTCGCCGCCCCATGGCCGTGACCGGTTCCATTGCCGTTGCCGTTGGCACCGGCCGGTTCTGAAGTTGCAGAGTGCTGCATTCAGGCTGTGACTAAATGGAAATGTGTTTTCAGATACGATCCGCCAGAGCATCGAGGCACCGGCGCGGCTTCGTCCCTCATTTCGAGGTTGCCCCACTAAGCGTATGAGCCTTATGCGCATCGTGCGTCATTGTCTAGAACGCTTGTGGGAAAACATTGGGTCCCCTGTCATGATTTTTACTGTGACGCAATGTTTTGCATATAGATGCCCATAAATGGGTAACTTATGAAAAGGTCAAAGCAAAAAATGTTGTCATTCATTCGCATTTGCCGTTGACCCTGTGACATAGAGGCCCTAGGGTGCGCGGCCTAATCCGGCGCTTTTGCCATTTTCAATGGAGTTCTACCGGGCAGCGGCTGGTCCAGCCGCTGGGGCCCGGTTTTGTCAGTGGAATAGAGACATGTCAGCCACCGAGAACGGCTCAGCCAAAATGACCGGCGCGCAGATCGTGCTTCAGGCGCTCGCCGACCAAGGTGTGGATCACATCTTCGGCTATCCAGGCGGCGCAGTGCTGCCGATCTACGACGCGCTATTTCAGCAGGACCGGCTCCAGCACGTGCTGGTCCGTCACGAGCAGGGTGCCGTTCACGCGGCCGAAGGCTATGCGCGCTCGACCGGCAAGGTCGGTGTCGTGCTGGTGACGTCTGGCCCCGGCGCGACCAACGCTGTCACCGGGCTGACCGACGCACTGATGGATTCGATCCCGGTTGTCTGCATCACGGGTCAGGTGCCCACGCATCTGATCGGCAACGACGCCTTTCAGGAATGCGACACGGTCGGCATCACGCGCCCCTGCACGAAGCACAACTATCTTGTGAAGGACGTCGACCAGCTCGCCGAGGTTCTGCACGAGGCGTTCTACGTTGCGCGGTCGGGCCGGCCGGGTCCTGTCGTCGTGGACATCCCCAAGGACATCCAGTTCATGACCGGGACCTACAAGGGCGTCTCGAACTCGCGGCATAAGAGCTACGTTCCCCCGCAGCAGGCCGATCAAGCCGCCATCGAGGTGGCTGTCGAAGCGATGGCCAATGCCAAGCGGCCGGTCTTCTATACGGGCGGCGGCGTCATCAATGCGGGGCCAGCGGCCAGCGAGAGCCTGCGCGAGCTCGTGCGCATGACCGGCTACCCTATTACCTCGACCCTCATGGGACTCGGCAGCTATCCGGCCTCGGACAAGCAATGGCTCGGCATGCTCGGGATGCACGGCACCTTCGAGGCCAACAACGCCATGCACGACTGCGACGTCATGATCTGCATCGGGGCGCGGTTCGACGATCGTATCACCGGCCGGCTGGATGCGTTTTCACCCGGGTCCACGAAGATCCACGTGGACGTCGATCCATCCTCGATCAACAAAAACGTGCATGTCGACATCCCGATTGTCGGCGATTGCGCCCATGTGATCGATCAGATGATCGCGGCGTGGAAAGCTCGGAACCCGTCGGTCGACAAAGAGGCTCATGCTAACTGGTGGGAGCAGATCGACACCTGGCGCAAGCGCAAATGCCTGCACTACCGGAAGAAGAGCGACGTGATCATGCCGCAATACGCCATTGAGCGGCTCTTTGCGCTGACCCGTGATCACGACACCTACATCACCACGGAAGTGGGCCAGCATCAGATGTGGGCGGCTCAGTATTTCCATTTCGACGAGCCGAACCGGTGGATGACCTCCGGCGGGCTCGGCACGATGGGCTATGGCATCCCCGCGGCGGTCGGTGTGCAAATGGCGCACCGGGACTCCCTCGTCATTGACATTGCGGGCGAGGCGTCGGTGCTGATGACCATGCAGGAGATTTCGACGGCGGTTCAGTACGACCTGCCGGTCAAGATCTTTATTCTGAACAACGAGTATATGGGCATGGTCCGCCAGTGGCAGGAACTGCTCCATGGTGGCCGCTATTCGCACTCTTATAGCGAGGCGCTGCCGGACTTCGTGAAGCTGGCCGAGGCGTATCACGCCGTGGGCATTCGCGCGGAGAAACCCGGCGAGCTCGACGACGCGATCCTGGAGATGATCAAGACGCCGAAGCCGGTCATCTTCGACTGCGTGGTCGACAAGCGTGCCAATTGCTTCCCGATGATTCCGAGCGGCGAAGCGCACAACAATATGCTGTTGGGCGACGATCTGACGGACGAGGACATCGAAAAAGCCATCTCCGAAAAAGGCAAGGTGATGGTCTGATGGTACAGCCTGGTTCCGCCTATTCGCTCGAGAAGCCCGAACAGAACCTCGAGGCGCACACGATCAGCGTGCTCGTGGACAACGAGCCCGGCGTGCTCGCGCGCGTCATCGGCCTGTTCTCGGGCCGGGGCTACAACATCGAGTCGCTGACCGTGTCCGAGACCGAGCACGAGGCCCATCTGTCGCGCATCACCATCGTGACGACAGGCACGCCGATGGTCATCGAGCAGATCAAGAATCAGCTCGACCGGCTGGTGCCGATCCATTCGGTCACGGACCTAACCGTCCGGGGCGAGACCCTCGAGCGGGAGTTGGCCCTGGTGAAGGTGGCCGGCATCGGCGAGAAGCGCGTAGAGGCGCTGCGGTTGGCGGAAGCCTTCCGCGCGCAGGTTGTCGACGCCTCGCTCGAGCATTTCGTGTTCGAGATCACGGGCCGGCAAACCAAGATCGAGCAGTTTGTGGTGCTGATGCAGCCGCTTGGGCTGATCGAGGTCTGCCGCACCGGCGTCGCCGCTATCGGCCGCGGAGTCGAGCGGATGTAACCCGCCACTTGTCTTTTCGCCGGTCCGGCGGCAAAACCCGGTCCGAACCATCGCAACCAAGTTTTGAAGACATTGAAATCGACAACGTAGAGGAACAGGTATGCGTGTCTATTACGATCGGGATGCCGATCTCAATCTTATCAAGGGTAAGAAAGTCGCCATCATCGGTTATGGCAGCCAGGGGCATGCGCATGCCCTGAATCTGAAGGACTCCGGCGTCGCCGAGGTGGCCATTGGCTTGCGCCCCGGCTCCAGCTCCGCCGCCAAGGCGGAAGGCGAGGGCCTGAAGGTCATGAGCGTCTCCGAGGCTGCCGCCTGGGCCGATGTGGTCATGATGCTGACCCCGGACGAACTCCAGGCCGAGATCTGGGAGAAGGACCTCAAGCCCAACATGAAGCAAGGCGCAGCGCTGCTCTTCGCCCACGGGCTTAACATCCACTTCAATCTGATCGAGCCGCGCGCGGACACGGATATCTGCATGGTCGCGCCCAAGGGCCCCGGCCATACGGTGCGGGCCGAATACCAGCGCGGTGCAGGCGTGCCGTGCCTCGTGGCTATCGCTCAGGACGCCACGGGCAACGCCCACGACCTGTCGCTCTCTTACGCCTCCGCCATCGGCGGTGGTCGCGCGGGCATCATCGAGACGACCTTCCGCGAAGAATGCGAGACCGATCTTTTCGGCGAGCAGGCCGTACTCTGCGGCGGCCTCGTGGAGCTGATGCGCAACGGTTTCGAGACGCTGGTCGAGGCGGGCTACGCCCCCGAGATGGCCTATTTCGAGACCGTCCATGAGGTGAAGCTGATCGTCGACCTCATCTACGAAGGCGGCATCGCCAACATGAACTACTCGATCTCCAACACGGCCGAATATGGCGAATACGTCTCCGGCCCGCGCGTGGTGACCGAGGACAGCAAGGCGGCCATGAAGGACATCCTTTCCGACATTCAGGGCGGCACTTTCGTGAAGAACTGGATGCTGGAGAACAAGATCAACCAGCCAAGCTTCAAGGCGATGCGCGCCAAGTGCGACGACCACGAAATGGAAAAGGTCGGCGAGAAGCTGCGCGCCATGATGCCCTGGATCGCCGAGAGCAAAATGGTCGACAAGTCGAAGAATTAGCGGCTTCGCCGTCTAGTTAAGAGATACCGAAATGGCCGGGCTCGTCCTGGCCATTTTCTTTTGGGCGGACGGCGCGATCCCGCGTCCCGTGGTCTAAGCTGCCGCGATCGTCACACGGACGCAGAAACTCCAAGACACCATGCCGAAGTTTTGAAGTCTGCAAAGGCAGGGGGACCCCATGTACATCACCCGTATCGCGAAGGTCGTGATGGTCGCGTGCCTTGCGGTCTTCTGTCTGCTGGTCGCGTTCGGCAATGTCACCGACTACCAGGCCAACTTTCTGTTCGTGAAACATGTGATGAGCATGGACACGACCTATCCCGGCAACACTCTGATGTACCGGGCGATCACCAGTCCCGAGCTTTGGCATGCGGCCTTTGTGCTGATCATCATCGGCGAAGCATTGGCCGGCGTCTTGTTTCTGGCCGGCGCCATCCGCCTGTTTCAGGCCCGGCGGGACCCGGGCGCCGTCTTCGACAGCGCGAAGGGCTGGACGGTCGCGGGCGCGCTGGTCGCGTTTCTGGTCTGGTTCTTCGGCTTCATGGTCGTGGCCGGCGAATGGTTCCTGATGTGGCAGTCCGAAACGTGGAACGGTCAGCCCGCGGCGTTCCGTTTCTATCTGACTGCTCTTGCGGTCTTGATCTTCGTCATTCAGCCCGATCGCGACCTGCCCGAGAAAGTCACGCGCCTCAGTGCCAAGCCGGCTCGAGCGCCCGCCAAGAAGAAGGCGCCGGCCAAGAAGAGCGCCGCTAAGAAAAGTGTTACCAAGAAGCGCGTCCTGGCCAAGAAGAAAACCGTAGCAAAAACGAGCGGCGCCTTGAGCCGCATCGCGGCGGTACGGACCGAACCGGAGGGCTAGACGATGGACAGCAGCGAGTTCGAGGTCTTTCTCAAGAGCTTCTACGCCGCCCGCATCGAGGGGGATGTCGAAGCGCTGGGCGGCATGTTCGCCGATGACGCCCATTTCCGGATTGTCGGATCGCCAGAGTTCAGCATGCTGGCGACCTCGGTCCAGGGACGCGAGGGCATTACGGGGCTGTTCAGGACCATCACAGATAGCTTTGCGCTGGACGCGTTTTCGATGGAGGACCTGCTGATGGATGGGAACAAGGCGGCCGTTCGCTGGAGCGCCCGTGTCCAAAATATCACATCCGGGGACACGTTCACGACAGAGCTGGCCGATTTCATTGAAATCGGCGGCGGGAAAATTATATCGCTTAGCGAGTTCCTTGACACGGCCCTGGCCGGATAAGGGCGCTGGCAGATCGACACTTTCCCGTGAATTCTGCCACGCCAGAGCCGGAATTGGGTGGTGAAATAGTCTTTTGATGCACATAATTCAGTAATCCGTCCTGATTCCATGGATTCGGTCGGGGCCTCGTGGCGAAGGGAAGCCAACACGCGAGGCCGATGGGCCGATGGTCCAGAGGGAGCAGAGAATGACGATAGTCGGCCTGAGATCAGCCGCCTTTAGGATTGCACTGGCAGTCTCGTTCAGTGCCCCTGGCATTGCAGCGGAACCGGACGGTCCGGCCGAGCTCGTGACCCGGTCCGAAGCAGTCCGCGTGTCCGTACAGGATCAAGTCGGCGCGGTGACGATGAAGGACGCGGCCGAGCAGATCGCTCTCGCCGAGTATTACTCCGTCCCGGACCGGAAGCTGTTGTGGGTCGGCGACAAAGGATTGAACGCCCGCGGCAAGGCCGTCGTCGAGGAAATCTCCAAGGCTGACGATTACGGCCTCCGTGCCGCCGCCTATAAATTGCCAAACCTTTCCGGTTTCGACGCGAGCGCGTCCGATGCGGTCGCCAAGCTCGCGGATGCCGAGCTCAAAATCAGCGCTGCAGTCATTGAATATGCACGCGACGCGCGGGGCGGCCGGATCAAGCCGCAGAGCCTCAGCGAGAGCCTCGATCCCAACATGTATTTGCCCGACCCGGCCGAGGTGATCGGGTTCATCGCGATCCGGTCCGACCCGGCCGCTTATCTGCGAAGCTTCCAACCGACCCATCCTCAGTTCGAGGCACTGCGCCAGGAGCTGATCGCCGAGCGCCGCGGCGGCGCGGCGCCCAAGCCTGTCTCCGACAAGCCTGAAGACGTAGTCATTCCCGCAGGTCCGACCCTCAAGCTCGGCGTTAAGCATGGCCAGGTGGCTCTGCTGCGGAAGCGGCTGGATACCCCGGTCAAAGAGGGCGCCGACGAGTATGTTTTCGACAAAGGCCTGCGCCAGGCTGTTATCGCGTTTCAGCGCGGCCAAGGCGGCAAGGCCGACGGCAAGGTCGGTTCCGGCACGCGGCGCATGTTGAACGGGGATGCGCCGACCCCGGTCGCATCGGGGCAGAAGAAGATCGATCTGCTGCTTGTGAACATGGAGCGCTATCGCTGGCTCCCGCAGGACATGAGCGCGTTCTACGTCAATGTGAACATCCCCGAGTTCAAGGTGCGTGTCTTCAAGGACGACAAGTCCATCCACGAGACCCGCGTGATCGTCGGCAAGACACACACGCAGACGCCGGTCTTCAGCGACGAGATGGAAGAGGTCGTGTTCCGCCCGAATTGGTTCGTGCCAAACTCGATCAAGCAGAACGAAATCGCGCCCTATCTGCGCCGTGGCGGCGGTTTCTTCTCCAGCGGCTGGGATACGTCCGTGCTGCGGCGTCAGGGTCTGCGCATCCGAGGCGCCAATGGCCGTGACATCGATCCCGACAGGATCGACTGGAGCCGTAACGATATTCGCCGCTACGAGCTCTATCAGCCGCCCGGGCCGCGGAACGTGCTGGGGCTGGTGAAATTCCGCTTCCCCAACACGCACGATGTCTATCTGCACGACACCACGCAGAAGAACCTCTTCTCCAATTCGGTGCGGGCATTCAGCCATGGCTGCGTGCGGGTCCAAAACCCGGACAGGCTGGCGACCATCCTGCTTGGGCACGACCAGGACTGGACGGCGGCGCGGGTTACCTCCGCGATGCAGCGCGGTACGGACGCCAACAAGATTTTCATCAAGAACCGGATTCCCGTCTATCTCACCTATTTCACCGCCGTTATGGGGGAGGACGGTGAGATGAAGCAGTACAAGGACCTCTATGGGCATGACCGGCGCATGGTCGCCGTGCTCAAGGGGCGCCCGGTTCCGGCGGGCCTGCCGGACAATGTCACCGTCTCGCATAAGCCGACCGAGCGCCGGTCGAGCCGGCGGAGCCGTCGGGCCGACAACAACCCGTTTGCCGGGATCTTCGACTTCTAGGATCGGCAGACTGTTGGGACGGGCCGTGCCCTGAAACGGGCCGCATGCTGCGCTGACGGCCGCGTTTCCCTTGCTCTTCGCATCGCTTCACCCTATTTTCCGCTGATCGCGGGCTTCGGTAAGGCCTTCGCGGAGAAGGACTTTGATGCAGCGCTTTGAAAAGCAGAGACTTGACGGGCTGGGTGGCACTGCGCTGCCGCGGCCGGTTCTGCGCGCGCGCGCCCTTCCGCTCCTCCTTATGTGCCCCTGAGCACCGGCGGTCTCGGTTTTTGCCAAGGCGAGCGTTCAGGGGACGGCGAAACGAACCCCCCACGAAGTCAAAGGCTTGCCCGGTCGTGATAGACTGAAAGCCATTCGTTTTAAGGACGAGCATCATGAACACCGAAACCAACGTGCGCGATGAAAAGGATCGCGTCATCATTTTCGACACCACGCTGCGCGACGGGGAACAATGCCCTGGCGCGACGATGACCTTCGAGGAGAAGCTGGAGGTTGCCGAGCTCCTCGACGAGATGGGCGTGGACGTCATCGAGGCCGGCTTTCCCATCGCTTCCCAGGGCGACTTCGAAAGTGTGCAGGAGATCGCACGGCGGGCGAAGAATGCCGCGATCTGCGGTCTGGCGCGCGCCCAGCCTGGTGACATCGACCGCTGCGCCGAGGCCATCCGGCCTGCCGCGCGCGGGCGCATCCACACCTTCATCGGCACCTCGCCGCTTCACCGCAAGTATCAGATGGATATCGACGAAGCCGAATGCCTGGCGCGGGTCACCGCGTCGGTCAGCCGGGCCCGTGGTCTCACCGACGACGTTGAATGGTCGGCCATGGACGCGACGCGCACCGAGGCCGACTTCCTGTGCCGCTGCGTGGAAGCCGCGATCAAGGCGGGCGCGACGACCGTGAACATTCCGGACACGGTCGGCTATGCCTACCACGACGAGTTCGGCGATCTGATCCGCATGCTGCAGGAGAGGGTGCCGGGCGCGGACGAGATCATCTTCTCCACGCACTGCCACAACGATTTGGGCCTGGCTGTCGCCAACTCTCTGTCGGGCGTGAGCGCGGGCGCGCGTCAGGTCGAATGCGCCGTCAACGGTTTGGGCGAGCGTGCGGGCAACGCGGCGCTGGAAGAGATCGTCATGGCGATCCACACGCGGGCGGATGTGATGTCCGTCTGGACCGGTGTCGACACCACTCTTCTAACGCGGGCCTCGAAGCTCGTGTCGCGGGTGACGGCATTTCCTGTCCAGTACAACAAGGCGATTGTCGGCCGAAACGCCTTTGCCCATGAGAGCGGCATCCATCAGGACGGCGTGCTGAAACATGCAGGTACGTTCGAGATCATGACGCCGGAGAGTGTCGGGGTGAAGGAATCTTCGTTGGTGATGGGCAAGCATTCCGGGCGCCACGCTTTTCGCGAGAAGCTGAAGGAGCTCGGCTATGAACTCGGCGACAACGCCTTTGAGGACGCCTTCGTGCGCTTCAAGGGCTTGGCCGATGTGAAGAAGCATGTCTACGACGAGGACATCGAAGCCTTGGTGGACCAGGAGATTGCCTCGGCGCAGGACCGCATCCGGATCACGTCGCTGACGGTGATTGCCGGGACCGGAGGGCCGCAGAAGGCAACGATCACCCTCCACATCGACGACAAGCAGCATATGTACGAGGCGGTCGGCGATGGACCGGTGGATGCGACGTTCCAGGCCATTCGCGCGCTCGTGCCGCACGAGGCGCGCTTGGCCCTCTATCAGGTGAGCGCCGTGACCGAAGGCACGGACGCCCAGGCCGAGGTGACGGTGCGCTTGGAGGCCGACGGCAAGATCGCCACCGGCCGCGGGTCGGACACGGACACGATGGTCGCTTCGGCTCGGGCCTATGTCAGCGCTCTGAACAAATTGCTGGCGCGCGAAGCGCGGCGGAAGCCGGAGACGATGCTCGCCTCGTAAGGGCGTTCCGCGTTTTGCGGACGCGGCCTTCAAGAGTATTTGGCCGCGATGGCACCCGTCGCGGTCAAATGAGGTGCTCGACGTCCCGATGCCTAGCCCGTAGGCATTTTCGCGGCGTCGGCTGCGAGGAAAGCGCGCGAGGCCGGACCTCTGCCACCGGCCCGTGCGCGACGTAAAAAGTTTTTGCGAAACAGCCAGTCCACGCATTGCCCAGCCGAGAGATTTGACGCAACATACTGCTCGTCGTGGTAGGGCGCGAACCCCTTGATTGGGGACGTTTTCTGCCGCTCGACTTGTCTTCATCCGTCAGGGACAGCCGGATCGGCGGCCCGAGGCGGACATCAGTAGCGTTTAAGGCTCGCCAGCAGGGCGGGCAAGCGGGGCAGTGTATGTTCTCGTGGTTGGGCTCCTCCGCGGACATGGCCATTGATCTCGGCACGGCGAATACCGTCGTCTATGTGCCGGGACGCGGGATTGTTTTGGACGAGCCCTCCGTGGTCGCCATCGAGCGGCGCGGAGACGATCAGAAAGTCATCGCCGCCGGCCATGAGGCCAAGACGATGCTCGGAAAGACTCCCACCAAGATCGAAACCGTGCAGCCGCTCCGCGATGGAGTGATCGCGGACTTCAACGCCGCTGAGGAGATGATCAAATACTTCATTCGCCGCGGGAATAAGCGGCGCCTGTTCGGCAGCCCGCGGGTCATGATCTGCGTTCCGGCGAGCGCGACCTCTGTCGAGAGGCGCGCGGTCCATGAGGCCGGTCTCTCGGCTGGCGCCCGGCGCGTCTATCTGATCTCCGAGCCCGTGGCAGGCGCGATCGGGGCGGGTCTTCCGATCCATGAGCCCCGTGGGTCGATGGTGGTGGATATTGGCGGCGGCACCACCGACATCGCCGTCATGTCAATGGGCAGTGTGATTTACTCGAAGTCGATCCGCACCGCGGGCAACGCCATGGACGAGGCCATCGTCAACTATGCGCGCTTCAAGCATCACCTGATGATCGGCGCCCCGAATGCGGAGGTGGTCAAGAAAGAGTCCGGCTCGGCCGTGGCGAAGGCCAATGGCACGCATGTGGCAATCCGGCTGAAGGGACGGGACATGCAGCGGGGTTTTCCGGCGGAAATTACGCTAGGGCCCCATGAGATCGCGGACGCGCTGACGCTGCCGATTCAGCAGATCGTCGGAGGCATTCGTCAGGCGCTCGCCGACGTGCCGCCCGAGCTGACGGCCGACATCGCCGAGTCGGGCATTTATCTGACAGGCGGAGGCGCGCTGCTCGAGAAGCTCGACGTGCGGCTGCAGCAAGAAACCGGCGTGAAATTCAAGATCGCAGAGGATCCGTTGCGGAGCGTTGTCCGGGGAACCGGCATGGCGCTCGAGCGACTGGACGAAATGGCCGATCTATTGATCAAACCCTGATCGGGTGTGTTATAATGGCGTCGTCTAGGCGCGGAGCCTCATAGGTGAGGACAACGCCGCCCTTCGGGGCGTTCCGGTAGACTGAACGAACATGCCCAAGCGCAGCCCATCTCTGTTCCAAAGACACCGGCCCTCCTGGACGGCGCCCGTGGAATTACTGAGTTTCGGCCTCTATTTCCTCTGTGCCGTGTTGCTGGTTCTGAGCCGGATCGGTCACGGCGTCTTGGCCGATGCCCGCGACGAGGTGGTCGATTTGTCCGCGCCGCTGCTGGAGCTTGCGTCGGTGCCGGCCATTGAAGCCCGACGCGCCGTCGATCGTGTTCGTCTTTACGTCCGTGTTCATACGAATGCAGTCGAAGAAATTGACCGGCTGACCCAGGAAAACGACGAACTGAAGCAGTGGAGGTGGCGGACCCAGCTCCTGGAGCGCAAGGTCGCACACCTGCGCAAACTTCTGCACGCGGCCGAAGATCCGGCACTCGTCTATGCTTCCGGCCGTGTGATCGCCGACGCGCGCGGTCCCTTCGTGCGCAGCGCGCTGGTCAATCTCGGGCGCCAGGACGGCTTGCGGATCGGCTACGCCGTGATCAACGGCGACGGGCTTATAGGGCGCACGGTGGAGGCCGGCGACGAGGTTGCGCGCGTCCTCCTGTTGAACGATCTGAACAGCCGTATTCCGGTACTTGTCGGGCCGAGCGGTGCGCGGGCGCTGGCCCTCGGAGACAATAGCGCGGAGTTGCAGCTTGGCTTCGTGCAAGACGGCGCTGAGATTGAAACGGGCGATGAGGTCTACACCTCGGGCAGCGACGGCGTCCTGCCGCGCGGCCTGCGGGTGGGCGTGGTCGCAGGCGAGCCCGGCACCTATACAGTGCGCCCCTTTGCCGAGCTTAATTCGCTCGATGTCGTCAGTGTTCTGTTCTTCGACGCGCCGGCACTGACACGCACGGATCCGGCGACGGTCGCCGACAATGGCGGGGCCTTGTCCTCCACGCCCCGTCCGGAGCCGGACGAAGACAGGACCGCGGCCGTCGGGAGCGCGCCGCTGCCGCCCGTGGCCGCCATGTCGCCACCGGTCTCGGCCATGCCGCCGCCCGTCTCGGCCCAGGCGCAAGCTGAGCGATGACGCGGTTTCTCCCTGCGTTTTCCGTGCTGATAGCGGTAATAGCCACTGCCGTGCCTTGGGGATTGCCGGCCGAGGCGACATTCATTTTGCCGCTGCTGGTCGTGATGATGGTGTTCTGCTGGCGCGCGATTCCAGGTACGGAGCTTCACCCCGCGGCGGCGGCGGTCTTGGGACTGCTGGCCGATCTTCTCAGCGGCGGCCCTTTGGGCTTCTGGGCGCTGATGTGCCTGGTCGCCGCGACGGTCGGGCTGAAGCCCGGTTCCTTCCGCGAGCGCCGTGACATCTGGACTGAGTGGCTGGCTTGGATGGCCCTCATCTGCGCTCTCGGCCTGTTCGGCTGGCTGCTGGCAAGCCTCTATTATCTACGCTGGATTGATTGGTGGCCGATCGCGTTTGGCGTTGTGACCTCGATCGTTTTCTTTCCGGTCATGCTTTACGGGCTGCTATGGGTCCAGTCCGGACGCCTCGGTCACTCGCGCCGCACGATCTTCCGGAGCGCCTCATGAGCAAGTCGAAGGCGCTGCACTACGGCGCAAAGAAAAAGCCCGACTATGCCCGGAAGCAGAGCTATCGCTTCTCGCGGCGCGCGCTTTTAGTCGGCGGCGCGCAGGCGGGCCTGTTCGGTTTGCTCGGTTGGCGGCTGCATCAACTTCAAATCAAAGAGGCGTCCGAGTACCGGCTTCTGTCCGATGAGAACCGCATGATGGTCCAGCTTGCGGCGCCGTCCCGCGGGTCGATCCGCGACCGTACCGGGGCGCTCCTGGCCGAGGACAAGGAGAACCTGCGCCTCCTCGTTTTGCCCGCTTTCTGCAAGAGCCTGCCTGAAACGCTCGACAAGCTCTCGCACATCGTTCCCATTTCCCGGGGCACGCGCGACCGCATCAGGCGGGCCGCCGTTCGTCAGAGCGGTTACCATCCCGTGCTCGTGGCCGAAGGGCTGACCTGGCGTCAGTTCGCGCTGCTTAACGTGCTCGCGCCGCAGATTCCCGGCCTCAGGACGGATCGCTCAGCCTACCGCAAGTATCATCATGCTCGGCCCATGGCACATCTGGTGGGCTATGTGGGCATGGCCGGCAAGGAGGAGGTCGATCTCGATCCCGTCATGCGGCTTCCCGGATTTCGCGCCGGCCGGTCGGGTGTCGAGAAGACGTTCGACGAGCAGCTGCGCGGCACGCCCGGCACCCAGAAATTCGAGGTGGACTCGCGCGGACGCGTCGTGCGCGAATTGGGGGCGACGCCGAGCACGCCAGGCAAAGACCTCGTACTCAGCATCGATCACCATCTGCAGACCGTTGCCCAGGAGCGCCTGAAGGAGCATCGGGTGGCCTCCGTCGTCGTGCTCGATGTCGAGACGGGCGGCATCCTGGCGCTGGCGTCGACGCCCACATTCGACCCCAACGACGTGGTCTTCAGGGTCGACCCCAAGGCATGGGGCAGAATCGCACGCGCTAAGGACCAGCCGCTCCAGAACCGGGCCATTCGCGGGCAATATCCGCCAGGCTCCACCTTCAAGGTCGTGACGGCGCTGGCCGGGCTTCACGCGGGCGTGATCGAGCCCGAGGAGACCATGCGCTGCCCCGGCGTCTACAGGCTTGGCCGCGCCCGGTTCCGCTGTTGGAAGTCCCATGGCGGCGGCATCAATGTGCACGAAGCCATAAAGCAGTCCTGCGATGTCTATTTCTACGAGACCGCCAAGCGGATGGGGATCGACCATCTTGCGGCCGTCGCCCGTCATCTCGGCCTGGGCCGGATCTATGATTGCGGTCTTCCGGGCCAGAAAGAGGGCATCATTCCGGACGTGGCCTGGAAGCGGACGCACCTCATGCAGCCCTGGTATGGCGGCGAGACGGTCATCGCCGGCATCGGCCAGGGCTTCGTTTCCTCCACGCCGCTCCAGCTTGCCGTCATGGCTGGGAGGGTCGCCAGCGGCCGCGCGGTGCTGCCGAAGCTCGTTCTGTCTCCGGACGACCCCGATCCCGAATGGCCGCTGCTTCAGCTCGACCCGCACCACCTCGATATCGTACGGCGCGGGATGATCGGCGTAGTCAACGAGCCGCGCGGGACGGCCCGCCGTTCGGCGCTGAAGATTCCCGACGTCCTGATGGCCGGCAAGACTGGCACGTCGCAGGTCGTGAACGCGTACAACGAGCACAAGCTCTCGCCCTACAAGCGGGAGACCCATGCGCTGTTCGTCGCCTACGCGCCGGCCGATAAGCCGCGCTATGCGGCCGCGTGCGTCGTGGAGCATGGCGGCGGCGGCTCGAGTGCCGCGGCCCCGATCGTCAAGGATGTCATGACCGAAGCGCTTCTGCGTGACGCGGCGAAGAGCCCGGCTTTTGCGGGCACGAGCGCCGAGACGATTTCCGGCCAGATCGCGGTTGTGGGTGATGGCGGATGAGGATGCTTTTCGCCCAAGCGCCGGCGGTGAAGCAGGATCTGGTCAAAAAGCTGCTTTTGCTGAACTGGCCGTTTCTCGCACTCGTCACCGCGATCGTGCTGGTGGGGGTCGCCGCGCTCTACTCCGTAGCCGGCGGCTCGTTTGAACCTTGGGCCTCGCGTCAGGTCATCCGCTATTGCGTCGGTCTGGCGCTGCTTTTTGCCATTGCCTTCTCCGACATTCGCTGGTGGTTGAAATGGGCATATCCACTCTTCCTAAGCGCGCTGGTGCTCATGGCGCTGGTGCCGTTGATCGGTGTCGAAAGCGGCGGTGCGCGGCGCTGGCTGGGTTTCGGCGATCTGAGCTTTCAGCCCTCGGAGATGATGAAGATCGCCGTGGTTCTGGCGATCGCGCGCTACTATCAGTGGCTCGCGCCGCAAAAGATTTGGCGGCCCGACGCCTTGATCCCACCGCTCCTGATGATTGGCGTGCCCGCTTTGCTCGCGCTCTCCCAGCCCGATCTCGGCACCGCCGCGCTGTTCGCGATAATCGGTGCGGGCATGATGTTTCTTGCCGGGGTCAGCTGGTTCTATTTCGCCGGGGCGATCACGGGCGTGGTTGTGGCGTTGCCCCATGCCTGGGAGATGCTGCACGACTACCAGAAGGAGCGCGTGCTGACCTTCTTCGATCCTGATCGCGATCCGCTCGGCTCCGGTTACCACATTCTCCAGTCCAAGATCGCTATCGGCTCGGGCGGACTGAGCGGCAAGGGCTTCATGAACGGCACCCAGGCGCAGCTCAACTTCCTGCCCGAGAAGCACACCGACTTCATCTTCACGATGTTCTCCGAGGAGATGGGGTTTGTCGGCGCCATCGTGCTGCTGGCGCTCTACCTGCTGGCGCTCGTGTTCATCACCTTCATGGCGCTCAGGTGCCGCAGCATGTTCGCAAAGCTCGTTGCGGGCGGTATGGGCCTGACGCTGTTCGCCTATGTCTTCATCAACGTGGCCATGGTCACAGGGCTCGTTCCCGTGGTCGGCGTGCCTCTGCCGCTCGTGTCTTACGGCGGCACGTCGATGCTGACCATGATGATCGGGCTCGGCTTCGTGCTCAACGCACATGTCAATCGAAGGGTCACCTTCCGCCAGGCCGAACTTGGCGGGCTCTGGTAGGCTACACCGAAAATTTTGGCCCGCGCGACCTGGACAGCCCGCCCGCAGGAGTGCTAAAGCCACGATCCTTGGCGCTTCGGAAGCGCCGGACCAGGGCGGTCACGTCGCAAGACATCAGGTCGCAAGGCATCATGCCGGACGACACCGCGTCGCAAGGCGCCGGGCCCTGAGGGCGCATAGCTCAGTTGGTAGAGCAGCTGACTCTTAATCAGCGGGTCCACGGTTCGAGTCCGTGTGCGCCCACCATTGTTTCTCAGTATGTTAGCAGACATTTGTGGTAGCGCCTGTGGCAAGATTAGCCACGGGCTAGCCACTGGCTAAGAGAATGTGTCCGTTGGCGGCTCTCCGAGCACTTGCGGCAATCTTGTTTTGGTGCCCATCGCCAGCGGCGTTGTGCTTCTCCCAAGGGCTATGGGACCCAGAGGGAGTCGCAGGAGGTGGCGGTCCATCTCTCGCGCTGGTCAGAAAGACCCTTGCGGTGTTGCAGTGTTGCGGGCGGGGAGGGGTCTCACCCCATCGATGTCCGCTTTACGTCCAAGAGCAGACATCCACAGAAGGCGTGATGACGTCCGCTAAGTGCCAATAGCGGACATAAGAACTCGTCGGCGTCGCCTATTGACCGGCCCCGCTATTGGCGTCAGACGCGATTCCCTCAGCGAGCTACGTCAGCTATATGCCATATCCTTTTCTCTTTCTGGTCAAAATCTCACCCGCCCCTTAAGGTTGCG
>Ga0209013_10000378_pt1 | contig 39456 bp, 32 predicted proteins | sample Cruoilmetagenom2_FD_187291 | JGI IMG/M metagenome (GOLD analysis project Ga0209013, IMG submission 187291) | Oil polluted marine microbial communities from Coal Oil Point, Santa Barbara, California, USA - Sample 2 (SPAdes) (version 2) | ecosystem: Environmental > Aquatic > Marine > Oil seeps ...
CCCGATAGGTGTCCCATAAAGAAAAGGTATCATAACGATCAAAACCTACTGCTATATACTCCTTTCTATCGGCTCCTATATATCTGCCATCCACATCAGAAAGCAAACTTGGAGTTAAATAAACATGATATAAATTGGTATAAAATAATTCTTTCTCCTCTTCCGAACCTTCTATTTCAATTTTTGATAAAGCCTTGTTCCATTCCTCATCGGCTTGTTGCCTCGTTGCATCAAAATCCCAATTTGGTAATTCGGCAATCATATTTCTCTTCGCTTCTTCTATAGACGAATAAGATAGTGCAACTTTCAGCAGAATTTGCTCCTTTTCCCGGGTTGGAAAATGGGCAACAAATTTTGTCTTTGTGCCACGCACCTCCCTATTTTCAGATGGTTCACCCGATTGCTGCAATTCAAAATAATCGAACGTTTTTGAAAATTGAATTGTGAAATAAATCTGCTGATCCTTAGCCCATCCATTAGATTTACGATAACCGGATATGGTAAAATCATTTTCGACGATGATTTTGGTATCGTATGGATTATCCCAATTCAATTTATATCCCAGATCGAGAATTATCTTGGAAGCTGTATCTTTTGGAAAGGTATATCGGTGAAAACCAACCCGCTTTGTTGTAGTTAATTCGGCTGTAATTCCCGAACTCAATAAATCTACCTTGTAATATCCCGGTGATGCAGTTTCTCTTTCATGTGTAAACTTTGAATAAGGACGATAATCTCCGTCTGGTGTTAAACTCTCTGTAAATCGACTATTTATTGGCATGATTAACAAATCATACATATCACCTGCTCCAGTTCCGGATAAATGTGTATGGCTAAAGCCTGCAATGGTAGAATCTTGCCAAAAATAACCTGCTATTCTGTCCCAGCCAGGCAATCCATTATCAGGACTCAATTGTACCATACCAAACGGAACCACTGCTCCTGGATAAGTATTCCCAGGTCCATCAGTACCATCAAATGTATTTACATATGAAGTGAACTTTTTCTCCCCATTACCGGACTCTTTGCTGCATGCAAAAAGGCCAAGCACAGCCAAACAAAAGGCTAGTAATCTCATATTCAATAAAAATTTGGATTTTTAAATGCTTTAACATCAAAAATCAGAATGGAATAATTGGCTTTTGGGAAATAATCTTTCAAAGATAGTGAAAAGTACGATATTGAATCAGCAAAACTCCTTACCATCTATACAAAATCTTTGCTCCTACCACGATAAACCATTTTAGAAACACTATAACGAGACCACTATATCTCGATTTTTCATGAAACTATGATAGAAATCCATTTCAAAAGCTTTGCACAAATAGGATTTTGACTTATCCATTTCATGTGTTTATCTTTAAACTTTTAATACAAGTTAAAGCATCAAATAAGCATATATACCTAAAAGCATGACTATGAAAAAACGTGTAACTGGAATCGGCGGTATTTTCTTTAAAAGCAAAAATCCCAAAAGCACAAGAGAATGGTACAACAAACATTTAGGCATTCAATGTCCTGATGAGTATGGTGGTGTTTTTGAGTGGCAAAAGACAAGTAAACCTGAAGAAACTGCTTTTACCATTTGGAGTCCGTTTGAGGAGAACACAGAATATTTTCAGCCTTCAGAAAAAGATTTCATGTTCAATTACCGCGTAGAAAACCTTGTGGAGTTATTGAAATTATTAGAGGAAGAAGGTGTTGAGATTGTGGGCGAAATGCAGGAATTTGAATATGGGAAATTCGCATGGATTTTAGATCCTGAAGGAAATAAGGTGGAATTATGGGAACCCATTGAAGGTCCGTTCAGTGAAATGTATAAAGGTAAATCAACATCAGAATGAGAAAAGCTATAGTAAGATTTATTGATCCGATTAGCATTGCTGAGAAAAATCTGAAATATTCAATTGTTTGCTCCAAGTTTCGAAATAATTGGATTTTTGTACGACACCATACTCGAAACACTTGGGAAATGCCAGCCGGACATATTGAAACTAATGAAACCGCTTTGCAAGCAGCACGAAGAGAATTATATGAAGAAACCGGAGCTATAAGTTTTAGTTTGCGTACGATATGCGATTATGCTTGCGATTGGAAAGGGGAAACTAATTACGGTAGAATATACTTTGCTGACATTTTACAATTGGGGAAATTGCCTCCTTTTGAAATTGCAGAAATAAGTCTCGTAAAAGATTTGCCAGAAAATCTCACTTATCCTGACATTCAGGATTTAATTTTTAAGAAAGTAAAAGATACCTACTAAAAACTAAACTTTAGCTAAAAAAAAATCCTAAAATCTCCTGATTTTTTTTGAAATTTGGAGATTTTAGGAAAAACACGATCAACTCTCTATTCTATGATACAAATACATTTTCATAAAGATTTCTATACATCCATTAAAGAAGGCACAAAAATCCAAACAGCCCGAATCGATGAGCCGGTTTATCCACTGGGAATGGCCGAAGCCATTTTCTCTGACCAGAGATCTTTGCCTATCGAAATCACTAAAGTATCAAATAAAACCTTTAATCAGCTTAGTAAGGAAGAAGCCGAAAAAGATGGGTTCAAGTCGAAACAGGAACTTTGGAATGTTCTCCTCGAATTTTACCCTAAACTAAGCAAAACAGATATTTTGATGTTGGTAGAATTTCATTGTATTTAGAACTAAAATAGCAAGTAGGATTAGGCATGAAATTGCATAATAGTAAACCAATGTCAAACCTTACGAAAAGCTTTTCTTTCAAGGCAGAACAACGTATTATTTTTGAAATAGTATACAAACTGGTTTAGCAACTTTCAACTCTTCCACAAATGATAACAAACCAGATTTTTCGTCTCTTTTAAAACACACGATATTATTTGTATTCTGATTTGCCACAAGAAGAAATTTTTCATCAGGTGATAAGCTGAAATTACGAGGATGATCGCCACGGGTAGATTCAAAACCAATAGCGCTCAACATTCCTGTTTCCTGGATCTGATAAATAGCGATACTATTATGTCCGCGATTTGAAGCATATAAAAATTTACCATCGGAGCTAACATGAATATCTGCCGGAAAACTTTCTCCATGAAAATCTTTTGGTAAAGTAGAAACAGATCCTAGCAAGCTAAGTGTTTTATCTGCTGCAATCTGAACTGTACTAATCGTATTGTTTAATTCATTTATCACATAAAAAAAATTTCCATTAGGGTGAAATGCCAAATGTCGAGGACCAGCTCCATCCTCCATCTCTAGTTTATCTTTAAGATTAAATTTATTATTGACAGAATCTATTTCAGAAACCAACAACTCATTGGTTCCCAAATCTACTGCAATAAGCAAATCAGAATTAGGTACGAACCAAATACTATGTGCATGCGCTTTGTCCTGACGAACTTTATTCGCTCCCGACCCAATATGTTGCTGCACATCTAAAAGAGTAGACAATTTAGAATCCTTATCAATTTTTAGAAGCCCATTGTTTCCACTGGTATAGTTTGCTGTAAGTACAATTCCCTTTTTGTTTGCACCTACAAAACAAGGATGAGCTCCACCGCTGGATCTACGACTTATTAATTTCAATGAATCACCAATCAAATAGGATTCAACAGTTCCCTTACCATCAACAGTATTGATTTCATTCACTGCCAAGAGTGTTTTTCCATTATTTGCAAAAGCCAAAAAGGATGGATTTACAGTTGCTGCTTGTAAACCAAGCATAGTCATATGTCCGGTTGAATCCATTTCTGCTTTGTAAATACCTTCGGAATCGGTATCAGTATATGTTCCAATATAAAAGAAGTAAGCTTCATTTTCTTCTTTGTCAGTTTTTTTATTCTGACATGCAGATACAGCCAACACAAGTAATAGGATAGTGAAATTTTTCATAAACATACAATTGATTTTTTTGAAGGCAACAAGATAAGAAAATAAGCAATTGATTATTTAATGTTCCTGGAAATTGGCGATTTAGTGCATTATATCAATACAATTTTCTTTTTAATCGTTTTAGTAAGATATTGAATAATTAGCAAGTAAATTCCTGCGGATAAAGCACTCAAGTCAATATCTGCCTGATTGCTATTTTCATGATGAGCTGTAATTTTTCGCCCGTTGGAATCGTAAATGCTTAATTCAAATTCACTAACCATATCCTCATCAATTAAGATTGTAAATATTCCATTGCTGGGATTGGGATAAACCATAACAGTTCCGCTCTCCTTCCCTCCCTCATCAGGACTAGGTTCCGGATCGGTTCCGGGATTAGGGTCGGAAGCTATCGTATCCTTTACCGCTATTGTATGATTTCCTTGCGGTAAATCAACAGTAATTTCCAAAATCCCATTTGCATTTGCATCACCTACACGTTGCAAGCTATCATCCACAAAAATACCAAAAGAAGTGTTGCTTTTCATATCCAATGCGAAAACTTTCAAAATTCTGCCTCCAGCGACAGGGTTAGCACTATAACTTAAGCTTGCAGTATCTCCTTGTGCCTGGAAAAGGTAAAGATGATTTTCCCAATCCACACCAATTGTATTCTCATTAGCAATAAGTTTTCCTCCGGGTGCGGCAGGATTTTTATTATCACCAATTTTAATCGTATGCAAAAAAGTAAGATTTTCCATCACATTTGTTGGCTCTACCTCTATACGCCAAAAACCTGGATGCAGATTCACCAAATCAATATTGCTATCAGGAGGATAATTAGTTCCATTTACCCAATATTCATAACCTGTCCCTCCAATCAAAGTGGTAGTAGTCGATTCTGGAAGTAAGGTTCTGATTGCTACACTACCTTTTCCATTCGTTGTTTTGTAGTCGCGACCATTATAAGTGAGCATATGATCTGCTACCTGCGTATTGACAATCTTCCCATTTATCACGGGTCTATTTGCAAAATGATTTATGTACTTTGCTTTTCTCTCCTTACTTTTAGTGTTCAATAAATGAATATGATCTAAAACAATTACTCGATCAGGTTTATGATATAAAATATGTCTTTCAAATCGATCCAATTTATTCGTTTGATAAGATGCTGCGGCATCCGCTACCTGATACGAATAAGCTTCACCCGAAGCATAACGGATCCACTCTCCACGATTGTGTTCGTTAGAGAAAACATCATTTAAATTTTCTAATCTATCTGATTCTATTTGTCCTCCATCATTAGAAACAGTTTTTCCAAAATTCCGATAAGTTTCGGTGCCATCAAAAACACAAATAGAATTATGAGCAATGGTTCGGGAATAGTAATTATTATAATGAGAAGTTCCGAAAGAATCGTAAAAACCAGCATCAAGAATTAATGGTTTATCCTTAATGATTGTAAAAGTATTATTATCCCGATGCTCGTGGTCTGCTCTCTTTGAAGGAGCGCAATAAAACCAGAGCATAGTAGCATCTTCATCCCAGGAAGTTCTACTAACTGCTAAACCTGTTTTATCAGCCCACCAATTGAGAGGTGGTTGTGGATGTTGTATATTAGCTACCTCAAAATCCTTAAACAATAACTTTTGAAAAATTAAATTGGTATTGTGTAGATACTTTGAAGAGCCGTAAACCTGAACCAAATATTGACTTCTGGGATCTCCAAACTGTGCAGCATGTCTATACATTACCCTATTTGCCTGATCCAAATCAATAATCGCATCTCCCAGATGAATGGTAAAATGATCGGGACGATAAAAATACCAATACTGATTGATAGATTCCCTTACCCAAGACTGATCTTGATAATAATTTTTATCAGTAGCATAAAGCATATCATCAAACAATTGATATTGTCTTGGTAAACCAAACATCGAATATGCAGCTCCCCAATTCCAACCACCATCATCATCACGAAAGTAAGCAAAGGCTGGTAAGATCCCATTTTCCCATTTATCAACCAAAGTTCTATACCAATCATTAACTGTTGACATTTGGGAGGAAGACAAGCCATCAGCTCCATGCAGTGCTAAAGCAGCATGCATTGTAATGCTACTGTTGTAGATATTGTGACTGGTAACATAACTATTTCCAGAAGGTGTAAGTACATAATTTTGCATGAAATACTCCAAAACCCGATAAAGCGCTTTGGCTAAATCTTGTCGGAGAATTTGAGGAATATCATCATAGGTCCAATCCAAAAGAATACCTCCATAGTTACAGTTGGTGCGTAAAAGATTCTCCTTGGTATCACCTGAATAATTACTAAAATTTAAACCATTGAGATATTCAATATATCTGGAAATAATAAATTCGCATCTTTTCTGAGCTAAACCATCGGTACCTAATCGCAAAAGAAAAGCTGTCATTCTCGACATCTGAAATCCAGCATTTGAATTAAAATTGTAATTCCATTGATTAGAATCCGATCCTACCAGATAAGTGTCCTTATAAGTTACCCAATCCCTATCATAACTGCTTTTAAATCGACTATAAGTCTCCCCACTTTCTCCTCCTGATATATTTGCTTTCAACCAATTAAAGCGTTCTCCAGAGACATCCAATCTTGGTCTGTTCGCATGAATAGTAGGAACATCCTGAGAATAGCATGCAGTAAGTAAAAAGAAAAATAGAAAGACAAATCCGCTTCTCATCACACCCTTATATTAATTACGTGTTATAAATTACGAAATTTAAAGGGATTGATAATCAAAAAATTGTAGACTAAAACTAATTTAGAATGTTGAACTAATTTAAGGACGTTCGAACCATTCCTCTAACTTCAATTTTGAATCAAGCGGAAATACTTTCATTTAGTTTCCTAAACTCTTTCATAATAAAAAAGCATGCAACCAGTGCCGATCCAATATCAGAAATTGGGCCAGCAAACCAAACACCTGTCAATCCCAGGAAACGTGGCAGAAAAAATAGAATTGGAATAAGCAAAATTACTTGCCTCATTAGGGTAAGTAAGGTGGAAATCCCTGCCTTGCCAATAGATTGAAAATAATTTCCTACGATAACCTGAAATCCCACTACCGGTAATGCGATTAAAAATGTTTTTAAACCAACAGAACCAACTCTAAGCAATTCCTCGCTACTACTATTAAATGCCTGTACAATTGTTTCTGGGAATAATTGAACTACTACCCAACCAAATATGGCTATTCCAGTTGCGGCTTTCATACAAATAATCAAAGTCTCTTTAACTCTTGCATAATGTTTAGCTCCATGATTAAATCCAAATATAGGCTGAGCAGCCATATTAATTGCTACTATTGACATTACAATCAACATGGCAACTGAATTGATCACTCCCATGGCTGCAATAGCAATGTCATTACTAAATTTAACCAATTGAATATTGTAAAGAGCCTGTACGAAACTACCTGCTATCTGCATAGAAAAAGGTGCAAACCCAATGGTAATTATATAAATCACGATCTGTCCGTTGAGTTTAAAATTAGACAAGCGTAATTTAATTACTGATTTTTGACTTAAGAAATGACGAACTACCCAGATGCATAAGATAAATTGAGAAATAATCGTTGCCCAGGCAGCACCTGCAACTCCCAGATCTAAAACAAATATAAAAATGGGATCAAGTGCAATATTAGTTCCGGCACTTATAAGCATAGAATACATTGCTATCTTCGCATTTCCTTCTGATCGAATAAGGTTATTCATAGAAAAACCAACAACACTAAATATTGCCCCATATAGAATGATATTCAAATATTCGTTAGCAATATTCATCGTATCAACACCAACTCCAAACAATCTAAGTAATGGATCTTTAATAGTAAAACCAATAATTGTTATCAGCACCGAAACAATTATCATTAAAATAAATGAATTTCCTAAAACCCATTCTGCCCTGGCAAAATCTTTTTTTCCAAGGTTAATAGAAATCCGAACTCCCGCGCCTAAACCAATTAACATCCCAAATGCCATAAGTATTAGCATGATTGGAAATACGGCACTCAGACCGGATAATGCAATCGCTCCTACTCCCTGACCGATAAATATTCTATCAACAACATTGTACAGCGAATTTACCACTACACCTGTGAAAGCAGGCAAAAAGTATTTCCACAACAATTTCTTGATGCTTGAATTCTCGAGTTCATAAACATTTTGAGAATTTTTATCCATAGGCAATTTTTGTGCGGCAAATGTACCAATAATGCAATGTAATGGTTAAAAGATTCTAAATTAAAAGGCAGAAAAATCGGCAAATAACGATTTGAAGAAGGTAAATAAATGATGATAAAAGGTCAACACAATCAAAGTCGACAAAATCTATTGTTGCACTTATTTTCTTTAGGATACTATAGTCGTTTATAGTATCCTAAAGATCATTTTTTTTTAAAATGCGCAGTAGATGTTATTTAAAGCAATGCATACCTGTCTTTTTCCGCGAAGTAATCCATCACAATTGTTCGGGTATTAAAAATGGCCGAATGCAGTACTCCTTTAGGAATAAAATAATGATCTCCTTTGCGATAATTTTTGGTTTCGCCTCCAATCGTCAAATCCATATTTCCATCAATAATCATTCCCCATTGTGCCCCATGTGAATGTCTTGGAACTTCTCCAATTGCTTCTATTTCAAAAAATACAATTTGATAATTTTCACCTTGTGCTACCCAACCACGGACACCTTCAAAAGGAATATTTGCCTCGGGTAAATCCTTAATAATATCTGGATAAATATTACTCATTACATTAATTTTAAGTGTACAAATAATTTTCAACAAGTGATATAAGTATTAGAAAATACAAAAACGTCAAAACTATGTATTCCTGCAAATTTTGTATTGCAAAAAGTAATAATACAATTTATTGATTCGCCATCATATTCGCACAAATTCACAATTATTTATTCCAATTTTTAATCGCATCATTCTTAGTAAATCAAAAAAAACCTCATCTTACGAAGAGGTTTTAATTAGTAATTCGATCAAGAAGACTAAATGTCCATTTCGTAATGGCGCATCCTTTTTTGTTTTGTTCTTGCCTTTAAAATCCGGTATTTTTTTCCAAAGAAATATCTAAACGTCATTTTTGCTATTCTCGTTTCTTTTCCGATTAATTCCCTTTGATCAAAATCAGTATCACTAGAATTTATTTTAAACTTAAAGGTATCAAATAGGTCATATACATTTAAAGACAAGCTGGCTTTTCCCTTTAAAATTCTTCGACTGAAGCCGAGATCCACATAATACAAATCATCATACTCCCCTTGAGCGGTTGGAGTATCGGTTTGGTACCTGAAACTTGCCTGAAAATTAAACCAATTCGGAATTCTCATCACAGAAGTGACTTTTCCTTCCATAAAATAAGCATCATTTGATTTAAATTTCAAATCATCGTTTGGTGAATTTTTTTCATATCCGGAATAAACGTATCCGTTAAAACTCCACCACTTATTGAATTTAGCAGACGCCTCAATCTCCAAACCATATGTAAATTTACTATTAAGATTAGTGTAGGAAACAATTGCATTACCATTTGAATCAACACTTCTCAATTGATTTATTAAATTATCATAGTAGTTTGCAAATACGCCTAATTTATAGTTTGATTTATCTCTCTTAAATGCAATTGACAACTCCCCATTATGAGTATAATATGCAGATATATCCTGACTACCCAATCGCTGATTTTCCGGATCTTTCAAATTCTGAAATGGATTTAACATTCTGGAATCAGGACGATAAACCATTTTTGAATAGGATAAAATAACCTGTTTTTTACTATTTAATTTGTAAGATAAATGCATGCTTGGAAAGAAATCAAGATACTCATCATTATAAGCTTGGTTGGTTTGGATATCAGAATATTCTGATCTTATCCCAAATTGGTATCCTAAATTTCCCTTTTTCCCATTGTATTGTACATACAAACCATGAATTTGTTCCTTGTAATTAAAAGCGGTAGATAATTCTACAGGTTCATTATAATCAATTTCATTACTGCGATACATATACCCAGTTTCAATCGAAGCGCTTTTTCCTAAAGGAAGACTATAATCTATCTGCACAACAGCTTCCTTCCGATCGGAATTAAAGAAATCGTTGGATTCAGTTAAATTTTTTGCTGCATCCCAATCTTTATATTTCCCTTTGTTATCAGCAGTATTATCGGTATAAGCCACATCAACAGATAATTCTTCTCCCTTTTTCTCGAATTTATGAATAAAAGAAGCATTATAAACCCACGATAACATGTCGATATCAACGCCACTTTCCCGAGATGTTTCAACAGGAAAAGTACTGCTTAACAAATTGGCTCGATCGAAAATATACAAACCATTCCAATTTTGCTTAAACATGCGATTAGCAACAGCAAAACTTAAAGTATTTTTGTCATTAATCAGGTAATCCAAACCTATTTTACTAATGTGGCTTCTGTTTCCAAAATCAACATCTGCATTTTCCTTCAGGCTATTTAAAAAACTACTACTATGTACTAATCTATCAACGGAATAATCTCTGGCTGCCCATTCGTTACGATAGCTATAAAGGCCAAATAAGTTTATTTTTCCGGTGCGGAGATTTGCACTAGCATTCGCTCCATGTTTATCTTTTGTTCCTACGGTACCTGAAAAATTACCATTAAACCCTTTGGTTCGTTCCTTTTTCATGATAATATTAACGATTCCCACTGCACCGGAAGCATCGAATTTGGCGGAAGAACTGCTAATCAGCTCCACTCTATCAACATCTACAGCAGGCAAATTTCGAAGAATATCTGCAGGATTTATTCCCAAAACGCCACTGATTTTACCATCGATCAGAACTTTTACATTTGCACTTCCCCGAAATTGAATTTCCCCTTCAGGATTAACACTCAATTTAGGAATGGTAGCAAGAACATCATTTATAGAACCTCCATCAGCTACTATTGAGTTGGAAACATTATAAACCGTTTTATCCAGTTCAACTCTTGAAAAGTCTCTACTCCCTTCCACTTTTACTTCGGATAGACTTTTAGTATCAAGTTCCAAATAAATAGGTTTGGAAATTACTTTGTGCTGATTTTCTTTAATGGATAAATTATTTCCTTGTATCCCTTTAAATCCAAGAAAATCAACTTTAAGAAAGTACTCGTCTTCTTTTAGTTGATCGAGTTTAAATTCTCCTCTTTTGTTGGTGATTGTTCCTTTAATAAAAATAGAATCTGCTGTGGTATAAATCGACACAGTAGCAAATTCAAGAGGTTTTTGCTTTTCAAATTCAACAACCTGACCTTTCAGACTTGAATTCATTACCGCTTTCGACTTATCTTGAGCATTCGAGACTATTGTAGATAAAAGTAATACGGTAATACAAAAGGCGTTTTTTAAATAAGTAAATTTTAGGTTCATTAGTCAATTAGATTACATTATTGTAGTTGGGCAGAACAAAAATAAAAAATTTATGATGTAAGCACCTATAAATTTAAAAAAATCTACTTTTAATTAATAAAAATCTAACGTTTATCAGAGATTATCCCTTATTCGCACGAAAGAATTTATTTCATCAACTTAATATTAAGTACGAAAAAAAATTTATTGCTTATCCAATAACGACACAAATTCTTACAATAATTTACATAACGACAACAAAAAAACCACCTATTTGAATGAATGGTGGTCTACTATTCTTGATAATAATTTTATCATATTTCCAATTGATATTTTAACAATTTAAATCCATTTCTACTTACTTTTAAACTCTCTCCTGTCTTAAGAATCACAATCCACTGATCCTTTTCATAAGGTTGTAGCTGCGCAATTTGATCGATACGAACCAGATAGGAACGATGTATTCGACAAAACTCATTCTCATCCAGATGAGATTCAAAATATTTCATCGTTTTTTGTTTTAGGTGACGTCCATCATTCGTATAGATCATCACATAATCGTCCTGTGCTTCGAAGTATCGAATTTTTGAAACCGCAATCACATCTATTTTATTTCGTGATTTCACAACAATTCGACTAAGCAATTCAGTCGAAGAATCGTTGTGCTTCTTTAGCTTTTCTATTGCTTCTCGATTTCTACTTACATTTACAATTCTCTCCTTCGCTCTTAACATGGCATCTTTGAATCGTTCTTTGGAAAATGGCTTTAACAGATAATCAATAGCATTGTGTTCAAAAGCTTTTATAGCATATTCATTGTAAGCAGTGGTAAATACAATATTGCAAGCTTCATCGAGTAATTCCAACATTTCAAAGCCTGTTAACTTCGGCATCTGCACATCTAGAAACACCAAATCCGGATTCAAGCTATTAATGGCTTTCAAAGCCTGAAATCCATCAGAATATTCGCCAATTATTTCAATATCAGAATCATCACTCAAAAAATTTCGCACCAAATCTCTCGCCAAACTTTCATCATCAACAATTATCGTTTTAATAGTGTTCATATGCTATAAGCTTTGTGGAAATTCAAGATGAACTGTAAAATAATCATTTCCTTTTACAATTTTCATTAGGTCTGCTCTTCCGTAAATTAATCGCAAACGCTCCTGTATATTACTCAATCCAATTCCTTTTCCCTTACTGGGCACCGAATCCGAATCGTAATTATTTGTAATGCTAATTTTTAATCTGCTTACTTCTTCCCAACACTTTGTCCGAATGGTAACTGGCTCCAAACTCTCATGAACTCCGTATTTTATAGCATTCTCGAAAAGAGGTTGTAATATCAGATTTGGTATTTTTAAATTTCCACAAGCTCCTGATAAGTTATAATCAAGTTGTAAACGATTTCCAAAACGAACTTTTTCGATCTGCAGATATAAACGAATATTATCCAATTCGTTTTTCAGACTATTCAATTCCTTCAAATCCTGATCTAAAGAATAACGCAGAAAAGTGGAAAGTTTTACTACCATATCTCGCGAGTTCTCCGGATCGGATAAAGTTAGAGAACTAACAGAATTAAGACTATTAAATAGAAAATGCGGATTAATTTGAGACTTCAGAGCATTCAATTCGGCTTCCTTTACCAAATTTTTCAATTCCGATTCGTGTGTGAGTTTATCCTTAAAATTCTGATAGTATATAATTAAATAATATACCATAACAATATAATCGTAGGTAAACAGCGCTAAAAATATCTGCCAATGAATTGGGATAATCCAATTTAATCCTTCCTGAGGATAAATATCAAAAAATGTTATTCTAATCTGATAAGACAATGAAACCCATAATCCTACAATAATAATTCCGGCTGTTAAATGATGTAGCAAAAATCCTGCAACTCCAGAATTTTCGAGACTGGTATATACAACTACAAACCAGATACAGGCACCTAGAACAAGTAAAGGCAAAGCAAAACTTGTGGCATTCACCAAGGCATTAAAAGCTGGTCTGCCATCAAAATACCACCCAATAATAAATAATGATGCAGCAAAGAATACCCAACTAGCAAGATAGATAGGTATTCCATAGCGAAAGCTTAGAATCGGGTGTTTCATTAATGCTATTTATAAGATTTAATTTCGCAGCCACCCAATGCAACCAAGCCTTTAATTACCAGCTCCTTTTTAGGTTCTACAACATAATTGGGACTTGGCATTCTTTTATCAGAAACACCGCCCAAAACAGCAGATACCTCTACTCTTACATCCCAATCGGAAGGCACAATTAAAGTACATCCACCAAACATGGCAAATAAATCAATAACATTAGTTCCCTCGGCCAACTGCGCATTCGTTAAATTAAGCTGCGAACCACCAAACACACAAGTTATTTTACCTCCTTTAAAATTTTTATTATTGATGGATTTTTCGCCTCCACCAAAAATGTTCAATTCATCTATATAATCTGCATTTATACCATCTGCTTCATTATTTCTAAATCCATACTCCCCTCTTCTGCGGATAATAACGACTCCCACTAAAATTAGAATAATAGGCCAAAACAATCCACGCCAATTAAATCCCCAATCAAAAATCAGAGGAAATAAGAATACTCCTCCAACTATCATTAAAACAAGTCCTGTAGTCTTATCTTTTTTACCAAGAAAGAAAAGTGCTCCTAAACCTAATAATAATGCAGGCCATGAAAATACAAGATGCTGCAATTCATAAGGAAATATATCGAGATTTTTGAAAACCAGGAGTAATCCGAAAAAGATTAAGAAAATACCAAAAATGGCTCGGTTATTTTGATTTGGTTGTTGATGTGATCTCATAAGATTCTATTTTAAGCTTTAAATTTATTATTTTTTACAACAGTAAGGAGAATCGGGTGCAAAGATAAATGCAATTCCTCCTAAGATTAGAAGTACTGGAAAAAACCAAATTTCCCAATTGTCAGGCATAAAAGAAAGATCATCCATCATAAAATAGACACCAGCTCCAAAGACAATCAATCCTGCGAATATTTTTCTGTGTATAGCCATTTGCAATACGCCAATTATAATCAAAATTGCCTCCCACCGATACAGATAAGTCTCAATAAAATAAGATTGATAGTTTAATTGTTGCAGTAATACTACCAATCCGAAAATAATGAGTAGTAATCCTATAAATAAACTGCGTTGTTTCTTCTTGTCTTCCATAACGGTTAAATTTTCGGTTTTCCATTTTTACTACTGCTAATTTAGGCTTTGATTACGCCTATAAATACATCAAATCGATTAATTACCTATTCTAATCGGTGAATGGTTACGGAAATGTTTAGAGAAACAAAAAGACCACGCTTGTGGTCTTTCATTTAAATAAGATGAATTTCAAACAAAGCAATCTAATTTGTATGTACTATTTATTTTTGTTGCAGCTTACCGTTAAAAAATAATTTCTCTTTTAATTTCTTAATATTTCTCTCAGCCAGAAGCTTAAGTGAAATAGCATTACTCTTATTAAAAATATCCTTATCGATCATCCGATCCTCTAAGTTTTTTAAAAAGAAGGTGTAATATTTTAATGCCAATTCATCCTCTTCTAATTTTTGATATTGGTAAGCACAATAGAAATGTATTGCTATGTTATTTGGGTTATATTTTAAAGACTTTTGATAGTAATCTAAAGCTTCCTTATACTTAGATTGAAAAGAATAGATTTGTGCCTCCTGCTGGTAAATCAGCGCAAAAATGGTAGAATCGGGTGTGATTAAACCTTCTGCTTTTTTAAACAAAGCTATGGCTTCGTCCAAATCAGGTGAATTACTTGTTGCCAAAGCCAGATAATAAGTTACATTCAAACTAGTTGTATCTTGCTGATAAGCTTTTTGCAGTAGCGCTCTTGCATCATAGAATTGCAAATCTTTTTGCAGTAACATACCTGCATTTTTTAAAGTATTTAAAGTGGAATCTCCTGCACTTAGTGCCCGTTGATAATATTGTAAAGCTTGTGATTCCTTTTCCAGTTTTAGTGAAGCAGTAGCCGCTTTTTGCAGCATTCGTATATTAACAGAGTCTCTTACCAGAACAGAATCACAAATATTTACTGCCAATTGAGGATTTGTTTTAAGGTAGATGCTTGCCAATTTGTTTGAAACGACCAAATCCTTGGGGTTTAAATCATATGCTATCTCCAAATGCTTTTGTGCTAAACTATCTTTTCCTGCCAACAAGTAATTTTCGCCCAAATGTATTAAATAATAGGAATTAAGACTATCTTGTTTTAAAGCTTTTTCGAGCAAATCAATTGCTTTCAAATTCTGCTTATAATACTCATACATTGAGGTTCTTTCTTGAATCAAATTAAAATCAAAAATACTATCCTTTATAATTGAATCCAATAATGGAACAGCCTCCTGATACATCCCCTGCTCATAATATAATTTAGACAAAAATGATTTTACTTTTGATTTATCATTGGTTTTATCCAAAGCTGTTTGCATAGTGACGATAGCATTCAATTCTTTACCCATTTCTGATTGCGCATAAGCTTTCCAATAATAATTTTCAAAGCAAGTATCCTGTTTGGAAATAATACTATCAGCCTTCCTTATTACTTCTTTCCAATTTTGAATGACCCATGATTCAAAATAAATAGAAGACTGACCAAAAGATAACATTGTAAAAGCAGAAAAAATAGCAATGATTAATAATCGTTTCATTTTTAATATTTATAAAGATTAAACAAAATCAAATTTTTAAATGAAAAAAAATATTAAAAAAACAAGGTGCCTGTGCCAAACACTTCAAAATTCATCCCTTATCCAGAAAAATCACCTTATCGGATATTCTTTCGAAATAAAAATTGATTAGAAATTATAATGTTCTACACAAATCAACTATCAATTTAGTTCAATAATTATAATTACCAAAGAAAATCGTCTTAATTAGAAATATTACAAACAACTTGACCAGGCCATCCTATCTACACAAATGATAATTTGCTGCTTTACATAGCATCCCTGTGCTTTAAATTATCTCCTCTTATAATTGCTATAACATATTTGGTGAGAGGAAGGAGATCCGAGGTGAGAGGAAGAGTTTTATTCCTAAAATATAAACCATGTTTATGGAGAGGCAATTCTCAAACTTAAAACATGCAATTTATATTGGAATCAAATCTTAAAAACTCTGTCAAGGAAATTTATCAGAAAATAAGCGAAGTCCTCCTTTCAATTTTTACGGTTTAAATTATATTAGCTTATTTAAAATTAAAGGTTCCTAAAAATAAGGTAAACGATGAGTCTCAAATCCATACAAAAGGGTCGCTGCTTTTTGCCGTAAAAATCAAAAAATATTCATCCCGATCTATTCGATAAAGCCGTTCAGGTTTATTATTTTTACCATGGCAGAGCGGAATTCAAAGCCACCTCTCTCCTATTCACTTATGATTTATCTTTATACTTATGAATCAAGAAGAAGCAAAAATTCGCATCACCACATTGCGCGAACAATTACATACTTACAACCATAACTACTACGTATTATCACAACCAACTATTAGTGATTTCGATTTTGATATGCTCCTCAAGGAGCTAATTGATCTGGAAAAGCAATATCCGGAACTGCATGATCCGAATTCTCCCTCGCAGCGTGTAGGTAGTGATATCAACCTTGAGTTTAATCAGGTATTACATAAATACCCCATGCTTTCCTTAGGCAATACCTATTCCGAAGAAGAAATTCGTGATTTTGAGACACGAATCAAAAAATTGATAGATGGAGAAATAGAATATTCTTGTGAATTGAAATATGATGGTACGTCAATTTCATTAAGCTATAAAAATGGGAATTTGATGCAAGCCGTAACTCGTGGCGATGGAGTTCGAGGCGATGATGTTACTTCTAATGTGAAAACAATCCGCTCTATTCCTTTGCGATTAAGTGATAATACTTATCCCGATGAATTTGAAATCAGAGGAGAAATACTGATGCCTTTTGCAGTTTTTGAAAAGCTAAATGAGGAACGGGAAGAGCTTGGAGAATCGCCATTTGCAAATCCCAGAAATGCTGCTTCGGGAACTTTAAAAATGCAGAATTCTGCTATTGTGGCCAAGCGAAATTTGGATTGTTATCTCTACTATGTTTTAGGAAAAGAAATGCCAACCCGCACCCACTATCAAAATTTGCAATATGCTGCCAAATGGGGATTTAAAATATCAGAAAATACTACCCTTTGTAAAAATATCGACGAAGTAATTACCTTTATTAAGCTTTGGGATAAAAAACGGGAGACATTGCCAGTTCCCATCGATGGGATTGTGATTAAGGTAAACTCCATAGATCAACAGGAAGAATTAGGATTTACAGCCAAATCGCCACGCTGGGCAATATCCTATAAATATAAAGCAGAAAGAGTAGCCACCCGATTACAAAAGATTACTTATCAAGTAGGACGAACAGGGTCGATAACACCAGTTGCAAACCTGGATGCTGTACAACTTGCCGGAACCATTGTAAAAAGAGCCTCATTGCACAATGCTGATATTATTCAAAATCTCGATTTGCATGAAAATGATATGGTTTATGTGGAAAAAGGTGGTGAAATCATCCCAAAAATTGTAGGTGTAGAAATCAGTGAGCGAGCTACAAATGCAAAAACAATTGAATTTATAGATACCTGTCCCGAATGTGGGAGTTTATTAATCCGTAAAGATGGCGAGGCTAATCATTATTGTCCGAATGATAAACTATGTCCCCCACAGATAAAAGGAAAGATTGAACATTTTATTAGTCGCAGGGCAATGAATATCGATGGACTGGGAGAAGAAACCATTGATCTGCTTTACCAGCAAAAATTGATTCATAATGTTGCAGATTTATACGAATTAAGCAAAGCTGATATTATTCCTCTGGAACGCATGGGCGACAAATCAGCAGAACGAATTTTAAATAGTATTCAGGATTCTCTGCAAATCCCCTACGAAAGGGTTTTATATGCGTTGGGCATTCGCTATGTTGGTGCAACCGTGGCAAAAAAACTTGCAAAAGAAATTCCAACAATCGATGCTTTGGCACAATCTACCGTAGAAGAACTAATTAGCGTAGACGAAATTGGAGATAAGATTGCCGAAAGTATTTTAGAATATTTCTCAGATGAATATCATAGAGAGCTGATTGAAAGACTTAAAGCCTTTGGTTTACAACTACAAAAAGAAGAACAGGCAGAAGGTGTAGGCAGCAAAATTCTGGAAGGATTATCGATTATTATATCTGGAAGCTTCTCTAAATATTCAAGGGATGAATTAAAGGAATTGATTGAATTGCATGGCGGTAAAAATGTAAGTTCTATTTCGAAAAAGACAAGTTATCTGCTGGCAGGCGAAAAAATTGGTCCCAGCAAATTGGCGAAAGTCGAAAAACTTGGTATTCCGATGATTAGTGAAACTGAATTTTTAGAAAAGATTGGAGAATAATCTTATTTCCTGTACTTGTATCATCTTAATTCTTTTAATTTTTATTTATGAATTTTACCGCAATAGATTTTGAAACAGCAAACGGCAAGAGAAATTCTGCCTGTTCACTTGGATTGGTTCAAGTGATAGATGGAGAAATTGTGGAATCTAAAGAATGGCTGATTTCTCCTCCGGAAATATATTTTCATCCATTCAATGTGAGCATACATGGCATAACCGAAGATGACGTGCGGAATGAACCCAGCTTCAATTATATATGGGAGGAAGTTGAGGGCTATCTGCAAAATCAGATGGTGATTGCTCACAATGCCAGTTTTGATACTTCAGTACTTCGTGCGTGTCTAGACACTTATGGAATTCCACTCCCTAAATTCGATTATATGTGCACTGTGCAAATAAGCAGAATTCTGTGGCCAGGTATGCCTAATCATAAACTGAATACGCTGGCGCATCTTTTTAATATACCCTTAAAACATCATGATGCTTTGGAAGATACATTGGCCTGTGCCAAAATTGCCATAAAAGCATGTGAAACCATGAATGCAAGCCAATTAAGCGAACTTGCCAAGGAAATAGGAATTAAACCAGGAAAATGGTCTGCCAAGGAATGTCGCACTCCTAAAAAACTTAAAAAGGTTTAATTTTGAAAATGAAAATTTTCCTAACTTGTGATTCGAAATAGAACGGCCCAATTAATCAGTTCTAAGCATCTCATATCTTAACTATTCTATTTATAATGAATTTTTTTCAAGACATTAAAATTAAGCTAGCTCAAAAAATAATTACTGGCAAACAAAAAAGAAATCCTCGTAAAAAAGAGTTTCATAATTTGGAAAGTGCCAAATCCATTGGAATTATTTTTGATACATTAGACGAGAAGAATCATAAAATCGCAAAAAACTTTTCGGAAGATTTAAACAAAAAAGGATTTCAAGTGAGTACGGCAGGATGGGTGAATGCCAATGAGATTCCAGATTTTGGAATTGCACAAAAAATTATTTTTTACACCAATAAAGACGTAAAATGGAATGGTGCACCTAATATTCCGGAACTGATGGAATTCATGAATAAAAACTTTGATTTATTATTCATCTTAACAAATTCTAATCATTTAGCTATTCAATATATAGTAAATCTTTCGAAAGCTTCCTGCAAAGTAGGTTCATTTTCAAAAAAATGCGAATATCTGGATTTAATGATTGAACAAACCAAAGATAAATCGATAGAAAATTTAATACAGGAAAGCATCAATTATCTTTCTCTGATTCAAAAAAACTAAAAAGACATGACAAATAAATTCGGAGGAACAGGCGTCGCCCTGATCACACCTTTTCTAAAAAATAATAACATAGATTTCGATTCACTCGACAAACTAGTTGAATTCCAAATTTCAGGAGGGGTAGATTACCTTGTAGTTATGGGAACCACTGGTGAAGCAGCGACCCTTAGCAAGCATGAAAAGAAATTAGTGATTGATCGAATTTGCGAGATTAATGCCAAACGTGTACCTATTGTAGTTGGAATTGGTGGGAACAATACTGCGGATGTAATCCAGCAAATCAAGGAGTTTGAAACCTTCAATCAAATTGATGGTATTCTATCGGTAGCTCCTTATTATAACAAACCAAGCCAACAAGGAATATTTTTACACTACCAAAGTATTGCAGCCATAAGTCCTGTACCTATAATAATTTATAATGTTCCGGGCAGATCCAGTGTGAATATTACAGCAGAGACTACCCTTAAAATTGCAAGGGAAATTGACAAAGTAGTGGCCATAAAAGAAGCCTCAGGTGATTTGGAACAGGTTATGAATATTCTGAAGAACAAACCGGATGATTTTATGGTTATTTCGGGAGACGATGCATTAACCTTCCCTATGGTTCAACTTGGTGCTGTTGGTGTAATTTCTGTGATTGGTAATGTTTTTCCAAAAGAATGGAGCGACATGGTACACTTTGCGTTAAATGGAGAGAATAAAAATGCCTTAGCGTTGCATTATCAATTTTTGGATATAATACAAAATATTTTTGTGGAAGGAAATCCTGCTGGTATTAAGGCCGTTATGCATCAAAAAAATATCATCAAAAATAATTTACGTCTTCCTTTATGTCCGGTGAGTGATAATCACTACCAAAAACTAACAAATTTCTTACTGCAATTACAATAAAATTGGCACAAAAATTGTTTGATAGATTGAGTCTTTGACAAAAAAAATCAGGAATTTAATTTAACCAAAAAATAAAAAGTAATATGAAATACTCCTTTCGCCTAATTATTTTTTCACTTGCACTATTAAGCTTTGCTTCGTGCTCTCGACAAATAACCAGAGTTTCTCCCGATCAACAGATTGATTTAAGCGGCCGTTGGAATGATACCGATTCAAAACTAGCTTCAGAAGCCTTAATCCATCAGGTATTATCTCAAAACTGGATTGAAAATTTCAATCAGAAATTCAATCATAAACCAGTTGTAATTGTTGGTTTAATCACAAATAAAAGCTCGGAACATATCGATGCAGATACCTACATTAAGGATATAGAAAAAGCTATTTTAAATGATGGCCGAGTGCGTTTGGTACAGGCGGGAGCAAAAAGAGAAGCACTACGTCAGGAGCGGGCAGATCAGCAAGATTTTGCATCTAAAGAAACCATTAAAAAATGGGGCCGTGAACTTGGTGCTGATTTTATGCTTCAAGGAGATATTTCCTCTATTATAGATAGCTACAAGAAAGAAAAAGTAAGATATTATCAGTTAAACCTATCCTTAACTAATTTAGAGAACAATGAATTGGTTTGGTTGGGCGACAAAAAAATAAAAAAATACGTTAACCGATAAATTTATAAAAACAGGAGGTCTTTCCCGACTTCCTGTTTCCTTCTTATCCTTTACCCGATGAATATAAAGTTATATGCAAAAAAACCAGGATGGCGATTGTTCGCTTTCCTATTGCTTATTACTCTTACCAGCTGTGCAACCTATTACGCACAAAATGAAGCATTCAACAACTATTTCACACAAGGTGATATTGCTAATGCTGAAAAAACATTGGATAAGAACAAACAAAGTACTCGCAAGAAAAATAAGGCCTTATATCTGCTCAACAAAGGCACACTTGCTTGGATGCAACAAAACTATGTTGACGCAACCAATTATTTCAATCAAGCAGATTTATTTATAGAAGATCAAAGAAAAAGCATTGGTTCCGAAGCATTGGCATTACTCTTGAATCCGGCAACTAAACCTTATGTTCCGGAAGATTTCGAGAATGTAATGCTGAATTTTTATAAAGCATTAAGCTATTTGGAAATGGGAAATACACAATCTGCATTGGTAGAATGTAGAAGAATGAATGCAAAATTGTATGCGCTAAACGACAAATATCCCAAAAACTATCAGAACAGATATAGCGATGATGCCTTCGCCCACACGCTAATGGGCTTAATTTACGATTCTGCCGGAGACTTTAACAATGCTTTTATTGCTTACAGAAATGCTTACAATATCTATGAAAATAATTATTTGAAAAATTTTAATACTCCTCCACCCCATCAATTAAAAGATGATATATTAAGAACAGCTCAGTTAACAAGCTTAGAACAGGAATATGATTTCTACAAGCGAAAGTTTGGTTTTGATTTTGAAAAAAGAAATAAATCTGAAGGAGATTTAATAATTATTTGGCTGAATGGACTTGGTCCGGTAAAAGATGAATGGAGTATTAACTTTAGTGCAGTCAATAGTGGTGGTGGTTATCTTACAATGGTTAATGGTGACGAAAATATCAACCTACCATTCTATGTTGGAAATATGGATAGTAGAACACGTAATTCGTTCAGCAATTTAGATTTTGTTCGCGTTGCTTTTCCGAAATATCGCGAAAGAGTACCAATATTTTCTACTGCTAATATTTGGGTGAATGATTCTATTACAATTCCCTTAGATAAAGGGGAGGATTTAAATGCGATTGCCTTTAAAACCTTAAAAGATAGAATGCTTCGGGAAATGGCAAATTCTTTACTTCGTTTGGCTACCAAACAAGCGTTAGAAAAATACACGCGAAGCAAGGATGAAAACCTGGGAGCCTTACTTAGCATCATCAATGCAGTTACCGAAAAGGCAGATACACGGAATTGGCAAACTTTGCCACATTCAATTTATTATACCCGAATAAGATTAAATGAAGGAGAGCACAATTTAAATCTAGAGGTAGATTCTAATAATAGAAGCAATAAAATGCAAAAATTTCACATTAAAATTATCGCTGGAGAAACTAAATTCTTCACCTTTCACAATATGGAATCAAATTAAAACTTGATTTTTTGATAGAGTAAAACTTACAATATCATTCTCATCGGGTAGGAATTCTGTATTCAATATCAGCTCTTCATTGAAAAATTTCTGACATCCCATAAATAATCCAATTGCCAAATCAATATTTTCGATTTTTGATTGACAGGTAACTCGAAAAGTATAATTATTTACTCTTAATGATTTGAAATCTTTAATATTAACGGAAGGAAAATAATCATGCATCTTTTTATGGATTAACATTTCCAAACGTTCCAGAAACTCAAAAATATCCGAATTTCCTGCAAATTCTGGTCGGTATAATATTACCAACCTACTAAACAAGTACTCGCCAAAACACTTCTTCAAATCAGAAACCGAACGTCGCACTTTATCGCTTAATAAATTTATCAATTCTTCAAATTCAGCATACGGATAATCCTGACATGAATTATATACGGCATCTCCATCAAACTCCAAAATGATTTTATCTACCATTTCTGAGCCATAATCAAAATCAACCATCTCTAAAAACTCTTCAAAAAAAATCCCATTCATCAATTAACAGCTTTATTATTGAAAATAAATTACAATCAACATATATTCAACCCAACGACTATTTCAAGAATAATATTGCATATTTCATTTTATCCCACTACAACTTAATATTATTCGTTTGTTTATTATTCATATCCATCAAGCGTTTATGGACTGACATATATTTTTGTTCGTAGTCCCATCTTCCTTTGTCTTTATTATGTGCAATTTTATAAAATCGAAAAGCCTTTTGAATCATATTCTTTTGTTCATAAATTTCACCCACATAAAAATAAGTATCAGCCTTTTGCGGATATGCAAGCAAAGTGTAGTTTAAAAATCTAAGTGCATCATTTACTCCCCCATTATTTTTTAGTTCAAGGCATACACTTTCCAAAAGGGAAAATGGTAATTTTTCATTCCTTCCATAATTTAACAGTACTTTACGTTGATACAACTTAACACCCTCAACGCCATGAGATGCTAAATATTGGACATCCGGGTATTTATAATCCTTAAAGATATTATCCATTCCCTTCATTAAACTCTTACGATACAAACTATAATGATCTTCATCTGGCATCCACTCATATTTCCAATTTAAATCAACAGGGGCGTTATAGTTCATAACCGAGATTAATCTTTTGCAGGCTTCTAACATATTATTTGCTTCTTTGGCAAAAGACACAAAAAAATGTTTTCGTAAAGAAGATTTAGACTGAAGAAATTTCTGCATATCATTCACAATGGCATCATTGTTCCACCATAAAATAGGACTAAATGCTAAAAATCTATCAAACAATTCTGGTTTCGTGATAAAAGCATAAACTACAAACAATCCACTATAATTATGTCCCATTACTAATCGTTGAGAATTTAATCGAAAAGTTTTCTGAAGAAATGGAAAAATATCACTTTCTAAAGCTTTAATAAAATTATCAGCTCCTCCTCTTGTAGGAAAAATATTTTTATTCATTACTGTATCTACCGGTGTCATATCCCTAAATCGATCGGTATTTGAAATTCCAACAATAATATGAGGAGGAATGAAATGATTATCCATCATAAAACTAAGCACTTCAATTCCGATTGTAAAATTCTTTTCAGAATCCAGCAAATAAATTGTTGGATAGGAATAATAAGTGCTATCGTATTCATTGGGAAGATAAACTTGTAAATCTCTGTACTCCTTTAATACCGTTGAATACACTTGGGTAGTGCGTAAATTTCTCTGGTTAATTTCAGCGGAGATATTATTGCTAATAAGCAATACAAAAAGAAAAGTCAAGAATCTTATTCTCATGTAATATGGTTTAGGTTTTAAAGCTCCAATTAATTTACAACTATTTATAATAATAACAAACATTTAAAACCACAAGTTACTCAACAATATTATTTTAGCAGTAATTTGGGCAATAAAAAAAAACCGGAATTACATATAATTCCGGTTAAATATTTATTAAATTTTGAATTTATTGAAGGATCAAATCTAAGTTAAGCTCAAAATCATCATAAATAGTTTTATCTCCTAGATTATCGAAAAAACTACCCGATCCATACCGAACATTAAAATTACTGCGATCTATCACTACTTTTCCGCTCACATGCAGCGCCTCCTCTTGATTATCAAGCGTTACTTTAAATTCAATTGGATTTGTTATGCCTTTTATAGTTATATTCCCCTTTACGTCATAAATTCCATTTTGTAAAAGCTTGCTATCGGTTAAAATAAATTTAGACTCTGGGAATTTATTAACACCAAAAAAGTCGTCAGATTTTAAATGACCTTCCAATTTAGCTTTATAGCCAATATCTTTTAAATCTGTATTTTCAATACTTCTCATATCAACTACAAAATCAGCAGCTCTAATCTGAGCTCCTTCAAGAACAATACTTCCTGCACTCACATTAATAGTTCCCAAATGTTCTCCAGTAACTTTCTTTCCCAACCATTCCACTTTGCTTTGAGCAGAATTTACATGGAAACTTTTCTTTTGCGCAAAAATACTATTCGATGTAAAAAAAATACCAAATAGTAGAATACTTGCAATAATTATACTTTTTCTTCTCATAACTTCTAAATTTTATTTAAATCGTTAATTAATTTTTTCGCTTTTGAATTAAAACTTTACAATTACAAATTTAGAGAATGATATACTTACAATAAATGGACAAATTTCAATTATTGATGCACTATTTTCTAACCAGACTTCGAAAATCACTTAATGTTTGATTGGTGTACTTTTTAAAAAATCTGCTAAAATATGCTGGATCCTGAAATCCTAGTTCATAGGCAATTTCCTTGGTATTTAAATCGGATCCATAAAGCATTTTTTTTGCCTCTTTTATAACACGATTACGAATTAATTCTCCGGCAGTAATCCCTGTTGTTTTCTTGGAAATTTCATTCAAACAAGTGGCTCTCAAATGTAACATTTCAGCATAGGAAGAAACATTTTTACGAACCCTAAAATTGCTATCAATCAACTGTTTAAATTTAATTATTACAGATCCTGGATGTTCCTCGTCTAAAGCAACATTCAAGTCATGCTGCATTTCATAAATCCTTCGAGATTCCAACAAAAATAATTTAAGTTGATGATAAAGCATATCATTCCTATATCTATCAGCTCCCTCAAACTCCTTTTCCATTAAACTCACAATTCCATTAAAAACATCAATTTTATTTTCATCTAAATGAATGATAGACCGAAAGTCTGGATTGGAAAATAAAGTAGAATCAGAAACAGAACCTTCTCCACTCTCTTTAATAGTAAAAAAAGTCTCATTAAAAGTTATAGCATACCCTGAACAATTACTATTAATTAAAAATTTATGCATCAGCCCTGGTGGTACAAATAATATGGAATTATTTCTCAAGATATATTCCACATATTTAGTTGCATGAATAGCCTCTCCTTCTTTTATCCAGGTAATAGTGTAATAGTTATGCATATGACTATCGCTGTTTTGTTTGCGCACCTCATTACACATATTTTGCAATTTGTGGATATGAAACAAAGCTTTTGATTCACCAATTGGTTCAAATAATTCGGAAGCTTCTCTATTCATTTATTTTAATTTAGTGTATTTATAAATTTATGCAATATCTGTAAGATGATTCGTTAAACCTTTGTTAAAAGACTTTAAAAACATCCAATAAATTCCTTTAAGACATTTCAGTTAATACTGATTCACAATTTTTATGCTTATAAAATTCTGCGGATTAAGAGATTAGCAAAGCGGCTATTTTATCACTAAAAAAAACGCTTAAAATTCTTGCACTAATACATCTAAAACCCCTATATTTACAAGGTATTTAAGACATGATTGGACGCGTAGCATAACTGGATAGTGCACTACGTTACGGCCGTAGAGGTTGGGGGTTCGAATCCCTCCGCGTTCACAAAAAAAAACTCATCAATTTCGTGATGAGTTTTTTTTATGCTCTCATGATTCAAACAAAACAGGATTGCTCTTTTTTATACATTTAACGCATTTCATGAATATACCCTTATATAATCACCATCTCGTGAGCTGAGACTATCTAAACGAAAAAACCAGATATATAATTCAATCAAGATAGTTTAATAGCTTTTAAACCAATTCTGTCCTAATTATTTTCACTCAAAGCCGTTAGGGCTCCTACAATCGAGAAAGTAGGCAAAGAGTCAGCCGACTGCAGCACTAGCTTATCCACATGCGATTTGAATCCTAAACGGTAAAAACTCCCTCCTGTCAAACAGCTTGCCGTTTTTAACAGCTTCTTCATCGTGTGAATCCCAAGCTCCGTTACTGATGTCGGAGTGTAGTGCGTTTAATTATCTTGCAAATAAAAAAACAAACCCCTCCTACTAAATAAAGTCCCAAACTTCACTGGTAGCCTAACTTATATTTCGTTTCAAGTTATTATTTAGGAGGTATTTATCCTCCTAAATAATATCATCTAAAATATGCTTCTAAATTCAAAATAAACGTTTATTAATCTTCATCACTATCGTCCTCATTATCGGAGAATAAATAATCATTAAAACTATATTTTTTGTAATTTAGGTTCATCTTAAAAATTCATACATATGATTAACAAACTACTAATCACACCTTTTCAAAAATTTGTTAGAATTGAAAGCTTTAGTGGTATCTTACTTTTTTTAGCAACGATAATTGCCTTAATATGGGCAAATTCTCCTCTTGCTCACATTTACCAATCGCTTTGGCAATTTAAAATAGGAATTAGTTCGCCACTATTTGAATTAAACAAGCCTCTAATTCTTTGGGTTAACGATGGCTTAATGGCTGTTTTCTTTTTCCTAATAGGATTAGAAATAAAAAGAGAACTGCTTATTGGAGAATTAAACACCGTACGAAAGGCAAGCTTTCCTATTTTTGCTGCTATTGGAGGAATGTTCATTCCTGTTCTCCTTTTTTTTATTTTAAATAACAATCCTGCTACCTCAAATGCGTGGGGAATTCCAATGGCTACAGACATTGCTTTTTCTTTAGCTATTTTAAAAATTCTTGGGAAAAGAATTCCTTTGGGATTAAAAATATTTCTTACTGCCTTTGCGATTGTAGACGATTTAGTAGCAGTAATTGTCATCGCAATCTTTTATAGTGCAAATATTGAATGGAATCTCCTAATTTTAGCACTTTTACCTTTTCTGCTGCTAGCATTTCTATCTTACAAACGGATATATTTAAAATATTTGGTATTACTTACTGGCATATTAATATGGTATTTGTTCTTAAAATCGGGTATTCACCCAACTATTGCAGGTGTTTTGATCGCATTTACCATACCAGTTCGACAGAAGATAAATATTCATACCTATTCGGATAAACTTTCCAGCATTGTAAAAGATATCAAAGCTTCCTCTAACGATAAGAATCCAATACTATCTGATCAACAGATTGAACAAATAGATAATTTAGAAGATTGGACTACTCAGGTTCAATCGCCCTTGCAACATTTAGAGCACAAACTACACAATTGGGTTGCCTATTTCATTATGCCGGTATTTGCCCTATCTAATGCAGGCGTGCAATTTGGAGGAGATGTTCCAATTGAATTATCGCTGGTTATTAATATTGCTCTTTGTTTGTTTATTGGTAATAGCCTTGGGGTTTCGTTAATTGCAACAATAGGAGTAAAATTAGGATTGGCAGAATTTCCTCAAGGTATAAATAAATTACAAATAGTAGGAATATCATGTTTAGCCGGAGTCGGTTTTACGATGTCTATTTTTATTACAAATCTCGCTTTTGTTACAGATCCTTCTTTTATTGATTCTGCTAAAATAGGTATTCTTATCGGCTCAACAATAGCAGGTATTGCTGGCTATTTAGTGCTTAGATTTAGTGCTAAAACCACTACTAACTAAACAAATGGCAAAATATAGTATCATAAAAAAGCCATTGATAATCAACATCAATGGCTTTACTTTTAATTACTGCTTTATTATTTTAAGTTAGAAGGCACTTGAGGTGTAGAAATCAAATGGGTAAATACATCCCATCTTTTCTTTACATTTTGCTCTCGTCCCTGCTTTCTTTCCACATAATTCCTTACTAAATCCTGTCCCCAATTGTAATTAATAATATAGGAACGATAGGTTTCTGGAAAACGAAATATGGCATCATTGGCTCTTCGCAGTGCAAATTTTTCGAGCCATTTACCTGTAGTTTCCCTATCCCATTTTCCATCTAAATAGTTACGCATTGCAACCGTTCTGGCATATGTCAACTCATGAGATAAATCCTGCACCTTATTATAAAGTTCTGCACTTGTAGTATCTAAACCTGCGAGCGGAAACAGTACTTCCTTTTCAAATTTAAGTTTTTCGGCTCTGGGGAAAACCACATTAATACCAAAATTGGCACTTCCTTCGGCAATAAGCGATTGTGGACTAAATAGAGGATATACCGAAAACTCCATCCATCCTCTCTTTTTTACCATATTGGTTTCAAGCAGGGAATTATACACATGATGACCAGGATAACCTTCGTGACAAGCAATATCTATAGCTCGGTCAATTAATATCGGAAAATCTGTATTCACTTGAATCAAACTAAAGTTATTCCCCTTGTACCAATTATATCCTGCCCAAGCCTTATCAGTAACATACTCCAATTCAAAATTTTCATTTTCGGGCAAGCTGATATGTTGTTTTGTACGCCTGCGCGATTCATTAATAGCAGCTTTAAAAACTGTATCCAGCTTAGTTATCGGGATAATAAAATCATTCTGAAAATCAGACAAGCGATCGATAAGATTTCCTTTTCCAGGTAGCAACTTATTTAATTCCGTAATAATCTCAGCAAAATAATCCTCTTCGAAAGGAGGAACTATGGCATCGTATAAAACCTTCGATTCTTCATCAAAAGTCAACTTGGTGCCATTCAGCATTTTCACTCTAGCCTGAACAGCAATTAGTTGTTTTTGTAAATAAAGCTTTCGCAGATTCATCATCTCATCCGTTTCCTTTATCTGCAAAGCATCTAATTCAGTTTTCATTGCACTGATATCAGAAAGCAACTTTTCAACGGGAAGCTTATCCTGCTTTAGCACTGCAACATCTTTTTTCCAGGCATCTGGACCGTAATAGGCATCAACATAAAGCGGATCATACAACCCAACTTCTAAAACCGTTTTTACATATTTTTCTGCAATTCCATTCATTTCTTCCTCAACATTATTCTTTTGCTGGCATGATATAAACAAACCTGCTAAAAGCAAATAGAGTAAATAATTTTTCATTGTTTCTATTTTGTGATGATTAATTTAGATATCAATTCTGTCCTAATTATTTTTACTCAAACCGTTTGGGTTCTTACTTTCTCCTACAGTCGAGAAAGTAGGCAAAGCGTCCTCGTCTGCAGCACTCGCTTACCCACATGCGATTTGAATTCTAAACGGCAAAAACTCTCTCCTGTCAAGAAACTAGCCTTTTTTAAAGGCTTCTTCATCGTGTAGGTCTCAAGCTGCTTTACTTATGTCGGAGTGTTGTGCGTTTATTTTTTTTTGTAAAAACAAAAACAAAAACCTTCTATAAATAAAGCTCCAAACTTCTCTGGTAACCTAATATTTTGTTTTAAGTTATTATTTAGAACACTATTGATATCAAATTTAAAAATCCTTTTGGTATTAGTGATTATTTTCAGCAAATGATTAATCCCCAAAACAAAAAATACGATTAATTCTAGTATTTTAGACTCATTAAAAATAAGTTTGAATCTTCAACAATGATTATAGATGGAAGCGATACTACTAAAAGAAAATTTAAGCACAGCAGATATTATTGGACTAATACAAAAAGGAATTGTGGATATGGATATTCAGCAGCATCAGCGCGACGAAATAGCTGAAGCGGCAAATACTCTTGCTGAAACTTTTGCGAAGACTATTCAATTCCATATGATAAACGGGGCAAATCCAGATGCTTCCTACCGATTTAAAATCTCGGTTTATTTCAACAATTTCATTGAAAAATACCGACAGGTTTTCATTTCGAATTACAAAAAGGATGTTTTGATAGGATTTGGAATTAGTGCCATATGGATGGGCATTTTAAATGGTTTAGATGCAGAAAGCGGTATCATGCCTAATCATCCCTTTAAAAGAGAAATTGCCAATTGTTTAAGAACCATTAATGAAATTTTAGATAATAAAGCTTGATTATTCCATTCGTTAGTCGAAGCTGATAATTTTTCAACTGCAAGATCCACATTACGCTTTGCAAACAGCGAATGCTATGCAGGAAACACAACAACGCGCTATGCAGCCGATAGATACTGAATTGCAAAAAGCAAAACATGTATATCAGCTGTGGATGATAAGTTGCAAAAAGCATCCAATATTCCTTATGCCAAACCTTTAAACCTGCAAATAAATCATTGCACAAAACAATTAGATTAAAGAGATAATTTAAAGAGAAACCTCAAGCTGTTCCATTCACATAGCAGGAGAAATTCAATTTATGACAACAATCAATTGAGAAATCCGAAGCATTAAAGAAAAATCCCGAACCGGAATTAATTCCAGCTCGGGATTTCTTATTATATAGTAAGCTTAGGTTCGGCTTATTTATGCTCTTCGGCAAATTTACGTCCGGCATGTAAGGCTTTAATGTTCATATCAACCACATCATTCCCTTTTTTACCAAATATCTTACGAATTCCTTCTTCAAGATATTCAAAAGGAACTTCGATAAACGGAGAAGCAGCACCCAACATCACAAAATTGAAAGCACGGGCAGAACCAACTTCTTCCTTAGCAATTCGATCTGCATCAATCAAAATGTAATTTGGCAAAGCTTCAATTGTTTTCACCAATTTTTCCTCTTCTGGATAATTATTGATATTAATAAAAGGAGTAGAATTCGTTACCAAATATCCGCCTTTCTTTAAAAAAGGTAAATAACGTAAAGCTTCCATCGGCTCCACAGATAAAATAATATCTGCACCACCCTTTGGAATTAAATCCGAATAAATTGGTTGATCGGAGATTCTCATAAAAGATTGAACATCTCCACCTCGCTGACTCATACCATGAGTTTCAGCTTGTTTCATATATAAATCGTTGTCTAATGCAGCAAAACCTAATGCAGCAGCAATGGATAAAATACCTTGACCGCCAACACCTGCTATGACCATATCTGTTTTCATTTGTCTTTAATTTAGTTTCAGAAATTAGAAAACAGGAATTCTGTTTTCCTCTTACTTGAATGATTTTTCAGATTGTTAATTATTAATTACGCCTTTGCAGCAGCTCTTGCTTTAGCAGCTTTTTTTATTTTTTGATCTCTAATATTTTTCTGAACACAGATTCTGCGAGGAATAATAACAGATACTCCTTGATAATCGCATTCTTTACGAATTATATCTTTTATCTCTTCATGCTTTTTAGGAACAGGTAGTAAAACGTGAATATGTTCTTTTTCCACTCCAAGTCCTTCACAAATATCTTCTAATTTACCTTTTGCCGAAGACTCCTGACCTCCCGTCATAGAGATAGATTCATTATCAGAAATAATAACAGTAATTGGTGCCTTTTCATTGATAGCATCTAACAAACCAGTCATTCCGGAATGGGTAAATGTAGAATCACCAATAACCGCAATGGCAGGAATCAAGCCAGCATCAGCAGCACCTTTTGCCATGGTTACCGAAGCTCCCATATCTACACATGAATTAATCGCATTATATGGAGGTAATGCACCAAGCGTATAACATCCTATATCCGAGAATACACGACCAGTACCATACTCAGCAACCACTTCATTTAATGCTCGGTAAACATCATGATGACTACAACCAACACATAATGCAGGCGGACGAGCAGCTACTAAATCAGGAATCTCAATTCCTTCTTCAACTGACATACCCAATGCTTTCGCAACCATATCCGGAGTTAATTCTCCATCGCGTGAAAGCGTACCATCTAAACGACCAATAACTTTCTCTTTGGCTAAATATCCTTTCAGAAGTTCCTCAACTACAGGATAACCTTCCTCCAATACCATAATTTTATCACAGTCTGCACTAATTTTTTCCACCATCTTTCTTGGAAGTGGATATTGAGATACCTTAACTACTGGATAAGGACAATCTCCATTAGGATAATTCTCCATTAAATAATTGTATCCGATTCCGCAGGCAATAATTCCCATTGATTTATCAGATCCTTCTTTGTAAAAATTGAAAGAAGAATCTTCGGAAGCTGCTTCAAATTTTTCCTGGTTGCTCAATAGCATTTTATATCGCTTTCGAGCAATTCCAGGAAGCAATACAAATTGCACCTTATCTTCGGGTAGTTTCATTTCATTTTGTGCTACGGCTTCCTGTATAGAAACTCCTGCACGTGAATGTGCCAAACGAGTAGTGATTCTCATCATCACCGGAGTTCCGAAAGCCTCCGACAATTCAAATCCAAATTTAGCCATCTCATAAGCTTCCTGCTGATTGGATGGCTCCAAAATAGGAATCATTGCGAACTTACCATATACGCGAGAATCTTGCTCGTTTTGTGAGGAATGCATAGAAGGATCATCTGCTACAGTAATGATAAGGCCACCGTTGGCTCCTGTAATTGCGGCATTCATAAAACAGTCGGCTGCAACATTTAAACCAACATGTTTCATACATACCATTGCTCTTTTTCCTGCATAAGACATTCCCAATGCACTCTCCATAGCTGTTTTTTCGTTTGCCGACCATCTGCTATGGATATTTAATTCTTTTGCTTGTTTTGAATGTTGCACATATTCTGTTATCTCCGTTGATGGAGTTCCCGGATAGGCATATACTCCAGACATCCCACCATCAATTGCACCCTGTGCAATGGCTTCAACACCTAATAATAAAGACTTTTGCATATTCTTTGTGTTTAACTATTTTATTTTGTGATTATTACATTAACAGGTTTCATTACAATTCTTTATATAGAACCGTGTAAACATTTTAAAAAAAATATTTACGATACAAAATTGAACGAATAGTATTTGAGATCATCAAGGATCGCAGAGGAAAGATGGAATTTTAAAGGCCGCCAAAAAGTTTCAGGTATCCTACCAGATACGCATTAACAAAATAATATATTGCAGCTAATTCCATGTAAAAACTTATAATTTATAACAAAATAAGCTTTGTAGCTTTTAGTTTGCGCTAAAATACCATTATTTGATTTAACCTCCACAAAAATAATTTAAAATCCCTAAGTTTAGAATTATTTTAAATAACGAAAACGTTTCCGACTGTAACCACACTCCCTACAAACCACTTGATTAGTGGATTTTGGGAAAAGACATAAACCAAATATCACCTTTTATTTTCTAAAAATATCACCTTTAATCCTGCCAAAAGCATCAAAAATAAACCGGTTAGAAAGCAGAATACTAATCATCAGATTTAATGAACAACCTACAAAAATTGCAATCATGATTAATATCTGATATTTAATTGCAATAAGCGGAGAACTTCCACCCAATATTTGACCAGTCATCATTCCAGGTAAAGATATTAAACCTATCACCGACATAGTTGCTATCATTGGATTGAGCCCACTCTTAATGGCAGAACCAATAAATCTTTGTAAGATCTCCTTTTTGCGATTGTTATTTATCAGCAGAAAATAATACAACTCTTTTTCTTTGTTCAGATGATTAAAATAGGTGCTAAGCCCTACTATATTATGATTTAATGCATTTCCTAAAACCATTCCGGAGATAGGAATAAAATATCGTGCATCAAATACGTAATCCAAGTGAATGATGTAGCCTAAAAAAAACACATCGATAATCAGAATACTTGTAAAGCCAGCAAGGAATAAAGGAATTAAAAAGTGTTTATAAGCCAAACCAACTCTGCGTATGGCAGTTATAGTACCAACTAAAACCATTACAAATACCCATGCTGAGTTCACCCAGGCATTATTCCATTCAAAAATATATTCTAAATAAATGGCAATTAAGGAGAGTTGAATAATCATCCTAATCATTGCAATAATGGTTTCCTTTATTATTCTAACTCTGAAGTAAATGAATCCTGCAATAGGAAGGAACAGAATTAATGACGCCCATAATAAATTACCAATGCTTATATCAATGATTTCTTTCATTTTAATTTAATTTTTTTCTATAATCTGTATTTACAGTATTCACAATCCAAACTACAAATCAAGAATTCGATCGCAATGACTTATCCATTTCTGATTATGCGAAGTGGATAAAATGGTCTTGTCCTTCAAATTATCTAATAAAGCCAATAGGAGATCAATGGAATGGTCGTCGAGAGCTGAAACCGGTTCATCTAACAACAAAATTGGTTTTTGCATACTGATACATGCTGCAAGTAGAATTCGTTGTTTTTCTCCACCGCTCAATTCTGAAAAATCCTTTAATTTATGCTCCTCCGTAATTTCAAGTTGCTGCAAACAGTTATTATACAAGCTAACATTATCGGCATTCAGCATTAAAAGATCTATCAATTCTTGACTAGAATTTACCGGCAAGTATACATTTTGTGGTAACCAGGAAATTAAATTTCTTATCGTATTAATATGCTGTGGACACAATTCCAATCCCTTAATAAAAATCCTCCCGCTGCTTGGCTGAAGAAGTCCCATAATCATTTTCAAAAGTGAACTTTTCCCTTTTCCGGAAGCTGCTTTTACACAAACCGATTCGCCTAATTCAATATGAAAGCTAAGATCATCATATACATTCTGCTCTTTAAATAAGAGACTTAAATTTTCACACTTAATCATTTTCCTTAAAATTCTATCATGGAATAATTAGCTCCTAAAATACTTAAAAACTAAAAATAATTTAGCAATCTAAAAATGAGCATTTAAATGTTAAACCAACAAGTCTCTTATTAAGAATATTCTCACATTATTTTATAAATAGAACATGCAACTCAATCATTAACATTTAAAATACAGCTAATTACAAAACACACTTTAAATATCTATGTTTATTGGAGATTTTTTTTCCTTAAAAACTAATGCTTATAATTTTGTAAAGAATTACTTTTGTCGTTAAATATATAAGTATAGCAATAATTTGTTTAAGATTTTAATTTAATTTACAATGTCAAAGTATTTAATTGTAGGGGGTGTAGCAGGTGGAGCTACAACAGCTGCTCGTTTGCGAAGAATGGATGAGCATGCGGAAATCATCATGTTTGAAAGAGGAGAACACATATCATATGCAAATTGTGGTTTGCCTTATTACGTTGGTGGTATAATTCAGGATCGGGAAAACTTGCTCGTTCAAACTCCGGAGAGTTTTTATAATCGCTTGAATGTAGATGTCAGAATTTACAATGAAGTAATTAAAATAGATCGCCAGAATAAATTAGTTGAAATCAAGGATATTGCAAATAAAACTACTTATACTGAAACATATGACAAATTAGTTGTTTCACCTGGTGCTGAACCAATCAAACCTCCAATTCCAGGGATCCAAGACGAAGCAATTTTTACACTTCGTAACGTTAAAGATACCGACAAAATAAAAACCTATTGCGACGAAAAGAAACCCCAAAAAGCAGTAGTTGTTGGAGCTGGTTTTATTGGCTTGGAAATGGCCGAAAATCTGCATCATTTAGGTATGATGGTTACCATTGTTGAGATGGCAGAACAGGTGATGACTCCTTTAGATTATGAAATGGCTGCTGAAGTTCATCAACATTTAAAAACAAAAAATGTTGAATTTTATCTAAAAGATGGTGTTAGTGAATTTGAGCGAAATGATGATATTATTTCTGTTCATCTTCAATCGGGCAGAAAGGTAGAAGCTGACATGGTTATTTTATCTATCGGTGTTCGTCCGGAGACAAAATTAGTTAAAGAAGCAGGAATTGAATTAGCACCTAATGGTGGTATAAAAGTAAATGAATATTTGCAGACTAACGATCCACATATATATGCTTTGGGAGATGCAATGGCTTTTCCTCACCCAATTACTGGGAAATACACCAATACTTATTTAGCAGGACCTGCAAATAAACAAGGTCGATTATTGGCAGACAACTTGGTTTTAGGAAATAAAAAAACTTATAAAGGTGCGATTGCTACAGCTATTGCTAAAGTTTTTGACTTAACTGTAGCCTCAACAGGAGTTGCCGAAAAAGTTCTTAAGAAAGAAGGAATTCCTTACATTTCCAACATAATTCACGGAGGATCTAACGCAGGTTATTACCCTGGAGCATTACCTACAACCATTAAAATCACATTTGATCCGGAAAATGGAAAATTATATGGTGCACAAATTATTGGTTATGTCGGAGTTGACAAACGAATCGATATGATTGCCGGTGTAGTGCAGAAAGGCGGAACCATTTACGATCTTCAGGAAATTGAACATGCTTACGCACCTCCTTTTTCATCTGCTAAAGATCCTGTTAATCAAGCTGGATTTACTGCAGGAAATATTATTGAAGGACTTGTTAAAATTATCCATTGGGATGAATTACACCAATTACATGCCGCTAATAATTTTATTTTAGACGTTCGTACACCAGACGAATTTCAATTAGGAGGCATCGAAGGTGCTGTAAATATTGAAATTGACCAGATCAGAAATCATCTGGATGAAATACCAAAGGATAAAAAAATAATTCTTTACTGTGGGGTTGGTTTACGTGGATATTTTGCTTCCAGAATATTAACACAAAATGGTTTTTCTGAAGTTTACAACTTAAGTGGAGGTTATAAAACCTACGAACATGCTACCTGTAAACAAAGTAATGAAGATATTTTTGAATCGAGTTATATCGCTCGTGATGGACAAATTTATAGAGGTAAGCCTAAAGAAACAAAACAAGAATCTACAATAAAAACAATAGAAATTGATGCTTGCGGATTGCAATGTCCTGGTCCAATTTTAAAGTTGAAACAAGAAATTGATAAACTCGAAAATGGTCAAAGATTACTACAAAAAGTTACCGATCCAGGATTTGTAAAAGATGCTGAATCATGGTGTAATCTTACTGGAAATAAACTAATATCCCTTGATTCAGATAAGGGAGTTTATTCTGCAGTAATTGAAAAGCAAGAGGCGAAAAAATCATCTTTAGAAATGGGAGTAAACCTACCTAAAAATAAAACCATGGTGGTTTTTTCAGATGATTTGGATAGGGCAATGGCTAGTCTTGTAATAGCAAATGGAGCTGCAAGTACGGGTAAAAAAGTAACTCTGTTCTTCACTTTCTGGGGGCTTAATGTTATCAAAAAAACACATAAACCTAAATTACAAAAAGACTTGATGGGTAAAATGTTTAGCAAATTGATGGCTGATAGCGCTGACGACTTAAAAATGTCAAAAATGAACATGATGGGTCTTGGTTCTAAAATGATGAAAAAAAGAATGTTATCCCAGAAAGTTGATTCCTTAGAAGATATGTTATTAACAGCAATGCAAAGTGGTGTAGAAATGATTGCTTGCCAAATGTCTATGGAAATAATGGGTGTAGCTAAAGAAGAATTGTTAGACGGCGTTATAATTGGTGGAGTTGCCACCTATTTAGATCGAGCAGACAATGCAAATCTCAATTTATTCATTTAACAGTTAAGTAACAGCATAAATTAATATTAAAAGGGATCGTTCAATATCTGAACGATCCCTTTTGCATCATATATTCTTTATCCATAAATATCACAAAAAAGCACCCACCTTAATTCATATAAATAATACCTCTTCAAGTCATAGCAATAGTTTTATTACAATTCCTCCTGATCATTTGCCTGATCTTCAATCCGCAAAGAACTTGCTTTTTGCAATCGCAAATACACCAAGCCTATAAAACTAATAAATCCCAAAACCTTAAGATACTGAACAATTAACGACACAGTATCACTTTTCCATCCACTTAGAATATTAGTTTCCTTTATTAAAAGCATTATTCCAACCGAAAATAGCAAGGTTAATAATAGAAGTACTATATAAATTGTCTTTTTTTTCATATAAATTGATTTTAAACCAGCTTCAAGATATTCATTTTTTTCAAAATCCCTAATTGGTTTCAACTTCGATTCAAATTACCCTAAAGTTTTGATTAGGCATTAATTATATATTTTCATCTCTTAATATGTCCTAACTAATAATCAAAAATATTTCATCATGATTGACAAAATCAGTAGGTTGGTTTGACCGGAGGAAATTTTTGCCGTTTAGAATCCAAATCGCATGTGGGTAAGCGAGTGATACTGTCGGCGGACTCTTTGCCTGCTTTCTATACTGTAGAAGAAAGCAGGAGTCCTAATGCCTTGAGTGAAATTAATTAGGCAGAATTGATATTCTACCAATCCTGTCCTAAACGTTTTTCCACTGTCCTTATCTCAACCTGGAATTGCATATTTCAGTATTATTTAAGTCATATTCTAAAATAGAACCCCTTG
>Ga0209013_10000379_pt1 | contig 39411 bp, 31 predicted proteins | sample Cruoilmetagenom2_FD_187291 | JGI IMG/M metagenome (GOLD analysis project Ga0209013, IMG submission 187291) | Oil polluted marine microbial communities from Coal Oil Point, Santa Barbara, California, USA - Sample 2 (SPAdes) (version 2) | ecosystem: Environmental > Aquatic > Marine > Oil seeps ...
TGTCTCAGTCCCAGTGTGGCTGATCATCCTCTCAGACCAGCTACGGATCGTCGCCTTGGTGAGCTTTTACCTCACCAACAAGCTAATCCGACGCGGGCCCATCCAATGGCGATAAATCTTTCCCCCTAGGGGCTTATACGGTATTACCCCAAGTTTCCCTGGGCTATTCCGTACCACTGGGAAGGTTCCCACGCGTTACTCACCCGTCTGCCACTCTTCATTGCTGAAGCGTTCGACTTGCATGTGTTAGGCCTGCCGCCAGCGTTCGTTCTGAGCCAGGATCAAACTCTCAAATTGAAAGTTCTGATTCTGGTCGGCTTGGAGGGATTACTCCAAGGATATCTGCGTAACGGGCACCTTCACACTAAAATGCGCTGACACTCCAGGTTGCCCTGTCGCGCAAACGCATCATGGTGATGGCTTGAAACGCAGTATCGCCAGAGTCTCTTCTTGATCCTCAGCACCGCTCTCACGGCACTTGAGAATCCGCCAGGACTCCGCCGCCTGCGTTTCCCTTCCTTCTATATCAACTTGTCAAAGAGCAACTCAGCGACACTTGTCCTCTAGCCAGTCCAAATCGACTGGCTTTGGAGACAACGAGGCTCCTTCCGGACGGTCCCGGTTCAGAACCACGAGGTATCGTGAGACGGTTGCCCACAAAGGGCGACGAAGCAGTGCATGCCCCGTCAAGCCGACAAACTTACTATCGATGCCTAAGGGTTGTCAACATTTATTCCGAAGAAAACTGCTATACAAATCAATCCAGTAGCATAAATGATGCAATTAATTGTGCGCCGCACGTTTTGGACAACCACTTCTGAATACGACAAGGATATGGGCCCGCATATAACCTCATTCAAGGCCCCAGAAACTCTGGGCTTTGAGGACTTTGCCATCTGGCCGCCCGTTTTTGCTGGTGCATTAGCCAGGTTCGTCTTTTGCGCAGCGCGTTGGCGTGAGGCGTCCAGCCTCCGAGATTCTGCTATAGCTTAATTCAGGGCTGCGCCACCACATACGATCGTGGTGGGCCAACCGCGTGAACTGGGGGCAGCGACGCCAGCTTTAAGGCGCGGCTGGAATTGGGGGGAGGGCTCAACGCTGGTGGTCGATCGCAGCCGATATGCCTCGCGCTCGCGCTTTGGGGTGCTTGCTGGCGCTGAACGGCCGCAAGGGCTCAACCAGGTTTGCCGTGGCCGCGCCGCGGGTACCATCAAGGACCTCTACGAAACCGACCATGCCGAGTCACACGAAGGCGGCCGCTTCCGCTGGCTTATCAGTACATGCCTTGCGGGCATGGTTGGAGCGGTCGCCATCTTCGTTGTCATCGCGGGCTCCTCCGACAACCAATCGGGCAAGGGCGGGTTTCTAGGAGCGCTCACTGCTACCGGCGACGCCGGTTTTTTCGGCTCCCAGATAATGTTCTTGAACGCGCACGAAGGACTGAAGTGGGCTACGCCTAAGAGCGACCGGCTGCGGGTCACCACTGGCACGATGTCAACTCGCTACATCATCCACGAATCGGTGAAACAGAGGCGCTCAGGACGCGAGTACATTCACGCCAAGCCATATGTGCGCATCGTTGCACGGCTGGCGCCCGTTCCAGGCGAAAAAGAAAACAATATCCCGACCTTCAACCCGCTCAAGCTATACGCAATCAGCAAGCCAGCAAGCGATGGCAAAAAGGCCGATCCGGACGAAGCGGATAATGGCAATCTTGTCGTTCGCGTCGTGGAACTCTTGGGCGGCATGTTGCCAGGAGATGATGGGCAGAGGCTCGACGACCGGGACGTGGCTGAGCTCGTGCAACGGGCTAGAGAGGCAGAGGCGGAAGCCGAAAATGTGCGCGCCGGAGGTGAAGCCAACGCGAACGGGTCTCCAGCCGGCACCCTAATAGGGTCCATAGGCACCGACTTTGCAGCCCGTGCCGCATCGTCCAACACGACCGTTCTTGCAAAACCGGCCCAAGAAACCGACGACGCCATTGCCGACCTCGAAGATCGAGAAGCGCGAGTCGTAAAAGTCGGGCGTGGCGACACACTGCGGCGAATTCTCGTTCGCGCTGGCGCCGACAACTGGCAAGCGCGCGCCATGATCGAGGCGGCGCGCAACCGGTTTCCGGCGTCAAACCTAAAGCAGGGCCACGAGGTACGCATCACGCTGGTTCCCTCGCTAACACGTCAGGACCGCATGGAGCCGGCCCGCTTCAGTATTTTCTCCGATGGGCACGATCATCTCGTGACCGTTACACGCAACGCTGCCGGTGAATTCGTCGCATCAAGCTCACCATTCTTCGATCAGGACATTATCAACGCCGCGCTCGGCTTCAATGACAAAGCGTCTTCCTCCAGCGTCTACGCGAGTGTCTACTACGCGGGCCTCAACGAGAAGCTGTCCGCCGAAACCATCATGAAGATCATGAAGGTTCACGCTTATGAAACCGACTTCCGTCGAAAACTAAGGCCAGGCGATGCTCTTGAGCTGTTCTTTGACATGAAAACGGATGCGAAACCCGACGGAAACCCGGGAGAGCTGCTCTATACGGCTATAACGACTGGCGGCGAGACCTACCGCTTCTATCGCTTCCGAACACCTGACGGCCACGTGGACTACTATGACCAAGAAGGAAACAACTCCAAGAAGTTCCTGATGCGCCGGCCTGTGCGCGGCGACAACGTGCGCCTGACGTCGGGCTATGGCTTGCGCTACCACCCGTTACTCAACGAGCGGCGCATGCACTCCGGCGTCGATTGGGCGACCGCTTCGGGTACACCTGTCCTCGCCGCTGGCACCGGCATCATTGAAGAGGCCGGCCGCAAGGGCCGATATGGAAACTACATCCGCATCCGCCATGCGAACGGGTACCATACGGCCTACGGGCATATGCTGCGCATCGCCAAAGGTGTCAAAAAAGGAACGAAGGTTCGACAGGGCCTGGTCATTGGATACGTAGGCTCGACTGGTCTATCTTCTGGGCCACACTTGCACTTCGAAGTGCTGATCAACAAACGCTTCGTCGACCCACTTTCTATTCAAGTTCCACGTGAAAGAAAGTTGGATGGCCGACAATTAATCGAGTTCCAGAAAGAGCGCGCGCGCATCGACGACCTGATGCGGCGCACACCAGTCAAGACGGCTAGCAAATAACGCGCGGGGTCGATGCTAGGCTGCTGCCTTCACCGGCTCGCCGTTGAGAGCAAGATCACCGTCACGGACCGTGATCTTCACCGTTTCACCATCCTTGATGCGCCCAGCCAGAATCTGTTCGGCGAGCGGATTTTGCACGTGTCGCTGAATGACACGCTTTAGAGGACGAGCGCCATAGGCAGGGTCGTATCCGCGGTTAGCAAGCCACGAGCGCCCCTGATCATCAAGCTCAATCGTGATCTTGCGGTCCGCGAGAAGTTTTTGCAGGCGTGACATCTGGATATCGACGATCTCGCCCATATCCGAGCGCTGCAGCCGGTGGAACAGGATGATGTCATCCAGCCGGTTGAGGAATTCTGGCCGGAACTTTTGTCGGACCTCGGCCATCACTAAATCGGCCACGGCGTCGCTGTCTTCACCCTCCTTCTGATTGACGAGGAACTCCGCACCAATATTGGACGTCAGAATGATGATTGTGTTGCGAAAGTCGACGGTGCGGCCTTGACCGTCGGTGAGACGGCCGTCATCGAGCACCTGCAACAGCACATTGAACACGTCCGGGTGCGCCTTTTCGATCTCATCGAAAAGAATTACTTGGTAAGGCCGGCGGCGCACCGCTTCCGTCAGCGAGCCGCCCTCCTCATAACCAACGTAGCCTGGAGGTGCGCCAATGAGGCGAGCCACGGAATGCTTCTCCATGTACTCGCTCATATCGATGCGAAGTAACGCGCTGTCGTCATCGAAAAGGAATGCAGCGAGCGCCTTTGAAAGCTCGGTCTTGCCTACGCCTGTTGGCCCTAAGAACATAAACGAGCCGATTGGCCGGTGCGGATCCTGCAAGCCAGCACGCGCACGACGCACTGCCGTTGAGACGGCGTCGACGGCTTCGCGCTGCCCGACGACGCGCTTGCCCAAAGCATCCTCCATGTGCAGGAGCTTCTCGCGTTCGCCCTCAAGCATGCGATCGACGGGGATGCCGGTCCAGCGGGAGACAACGCCCGCGATTTGGTCTGGCGTTACCGCCTCTTCGACCATAGCGCCCTTTGTCTCCTCCTGAGCTTCAATATCCTCAATTTTCTTCTCAAGCTCCGGGATGCGGCCGTAGGCGAGCTCACCGGCACGTGCAAGATCGCCCCGGCGCTGCGCCTGTTCCAGCTCCGTGCGCAGGGTATCGAGCTCTTCCTTTAGCTTCTGCGCGCTCCCCAGCTTCTCTCGCTCAGCTTCCCAATTCTGGGTGAGGACCTTGCTCTTCTCCTCAAGGTCAGCGATTTCTTTTTCAAGCCGTGCGAGACGATCCTTGGAGGCAGCATCGCTCTCCTTTCGCAGCGCCTCGCGCTCGATCTTCATTTGCATCAGGTCGCGATCAATTGCGTCGAGCGCCTCCGGCTTGGAGTCGATCTCCATTTTGAGACGGGATGCCGCCTCGTCGACGAGGTCGATGGCCTTGTCGGGCAGAAAGCGGTCTGTGATATAGCGATTGGATAGCGTCGCCGCGGCAACGAGCGCAGAGTCGGCAATGCGCACACCGTGGTGCAGCTCGTACTTCTCCTTCAGGCCACGAAGGATCGAAATCGTATCCTCTACCGACGGCTCATCGACGAAAACGGGCTGGAAGCGTCGAGCGAGTGCCGCGTCTTTCTCAATGTGCTTGCGGTATTCATCCAGCGTCGTGGCACCGATACAATGCAGCTCGCCACGAGCAAGCGCAGGCTTCAAGAGATTGCCTGCGTCCATTGATCCCTCGGTCTTGCCGGCGCCGACGATCGTGTGCAGCTCGTCAATAAAGAGAATGATGCGGCCCTCCTCCGCCTCAACTTCTTTCAACACGGCCTTGAGGCGTTCCTCGAACTCGCCGCGGTACTTTGCGCCCGCGATCAGCGCGCCCATGTCCAACGATAAGAGCTTTTTGTCCTTGAGGCTGTCGGGCACATCGCCCTTGACGATGCGCAGCGCCAGACCTTCCGCAATTGCGGTCTTGCCCACGCCCGGCTCGCCGATAAGAACCGGGTTGTTTTTCGTGCGCCGCGACAGCACCTGGATGGTACGGCGAATTTCCTCGTCGCGTCCGATAACAGGATCGAGCTTACCGTTTGCGGCATCTTCAGTGAGGTCGCGGGCATAACGCTTCAACGCGTCATAACCTTGCTCGGCAGATGAGGTATCAGCCGTGCGCCCCTTGCGCAGATCATTGATCGCCTCGTTCAGACTCAGGGGTGAAACGCCGGAATTGGCGAGAATCTTTGAGGCCTCGGTGCCTTTCTCAAGCGCCAGCGCCACCAATAGACGCTCAGCGGTGACGTATTTGTCGCCCGCCTTTTCAGCAATCTTTTCCGCTTGATCGAAAACGCGCGCAAGCTCCGGCGCTACGTACAGCTGGCCCGCACCCCCTCCAGAAACCTGCGGACGCTTGGTAAGCGATTCCTCAACCTCGTTGAGCGCAACCTGTGGCTGACCGCCCGCCTTACGAATGAGGCCGGCAGCGAGACCTTCGCTGTCTTCAAGCAGCACCTTGAGAAGGTGCTCAGGTGTGAATTGCTGGTGGCCATCGCGTAGAGCAAGACTCTGCGCGGATTGAACAAATCCGCGGGCGCGATCCGTATACATTTCGAAGTTCATCGTCCCTCCTCAGCGCGTTATCACCGCCTTTGCGGCACGGGAGAACGCCGTCATGTCAAGAATATCCGGCACCGCGTGACCTGGATTAGCATCGAGCGAAGCCATTCAAACACGTGATATAGTGTGTGCGAAACCCAGCAAAAAGGGGGGATCGCCCGGCCGCAAGCCGGCGACCTGAGTTGCATTAACGATGGTGCAATCTGACGGACCAACTATCCGCGGCCTTTATCGCTATCCTGTCAAAGGTTTGTCGCCAGAGCAGCTCGAACTCATTGAGCTGAGAGCAGGCGAAACGGTGCCATTCGACCGCGCTTACGCGATCGAAAACGGAACAGGCGGATTTGATCCGGATAACCCACGGCATCTGCCCAAAATACATTTCTTGATGCTCATGCGCGATGAGCGGCTGACGACACTTCAGACCAAGTTCGATGACGCCAGCGAGACCTTAACTATCCTTCGCAATGGAAAACGGGTCGCGCGGGGCCAGCTCACGACGACGCTGGGGCGGCAGGTGATTGAGCAGTTCCTGGCCGCATATATGCAGGCGGAGCTGCGCGGCGCGCCGAAGATCGTATTTTCTGAGGGGCATAGCTTTTCCGACATGGCAGCCAAGTGCGTGCACATCATTAATCTTGCTTCATTGCGTGAGTTGGAGCGCGCAGTCGGCAACGTGGTAAATCCCTTGCGATTTCGCCCAAATATAGTGATCGATGGGGCTGCCGCGTGGGAAGAATTTAGGTGGATCGATAGTCAAGTCTCCGTGGGTAATTCTAAGCTTACCGTATTTAAACGAACGGCGCGGTGCGCAGCAACCAACGTCGACCCAGGCAGCGGTCAGCGCGACATGGCGATCCCGGCTGTACTGCAGCGAACCTGGGGCCACACCGATTTTGGAATCTACGCGCGGGTCAGCGAGGACGGCGCCATAGCAATTGGCAACACAATTACCGTCTGAGCATAAAGCTGCGCGTATTCTCAACAATGGAAAAGGCGGCGGCGCGCGACCTCAGTCGCTATCGGCATCGTCGGTGACGGCCCCGCCGTTCGCCTCAGTCGAGCCTCCGTTACTGTCACGGCGCGGACGTCGCACTGGCCGCCGCAAGAATTCCGGCTGCTCATGACCCTCCGCAAAACCCTCGCGGCGAGAAGATTGTCCTTCGGCAGATGGCGGCTGAACGTCATTACTGGCCTCAGCGCTTGGCCGACCACCGCGACCGCTGCCCCGACTGCCGCCACGCTCTTGGCGATCAGACCGGCCCCGTGGGCGAGATTGCTCCTGTCCGCCGCGATAGCCTTCGACCCGCGGTTGCGGCTCATGCTGACGCGCTGGTGGATGAGGCGGCCCCATGTCTCTGTCCGCGTCGACGTCAAAGCCCTCCCCAGACTCCGCAGATTCATGGGCTGAAAACTGACGCGGCCGCCCCACGGCGCCATTTACGCCTTCGCCCCCCTGGCTGATCTGCTGCTCGCGGAACGTCATGATGATGCGATTGTAGTGCTCAGCATGCTGAAGATAATTCTCTGAGAGCACCGGGTCCCCAGAGGAACTGGCATCGCGCGCCAGCGAAATATATTTCTCAGCAATGTGTGCCGGCGTGCCGCGGATTTTTATATCCGGCCCCGTACTCTCAAAGCTGCGCGTCAGCGGGTTTTGGCTTTTACGGCCGCTGCTACTGCTGCGTCCGCGGCCCCTGCGGTTTTGCTGTCCTTGCCTCATTGGCTCCGTTCTCGGTCGTGAAAAATCCCCGAAGGCGTGCACACGTTCGTCGGCGGCAATGCTCCGTCGCTATTGCCCCGCCTTCAGGGCAAGTGCCACCATCCCAAGCACATGTGCGCGTACGGAGGCGCGCACCATTGATCTATTTTCGTGACGCTTCAACGGCAGTCGACACATCCAGTCGGAAAAGGGCGTACCACGCCATGCCGCCAGCGATCGCCTCTTTCGCGTTGGCAAGAGCATCTCCCCGCTCGCGCGGTCTGTCCTCTCACTTCGCGATCCCTGCTCGTGCAGCCCGGGGAGGTAACTCTATTTCCACACCATAGGCACATCGCACGATCGATACGGCTTGAGGTCACATTAACGCGGAACCAGGGCAAATCAAACTGTTTTTCGTCTCATGGCTATACCTGTATCTTTGCGGCCACACAGCGAACGTGACCGCCAAGGTCGCTGGCGAATCTGATCTCTGTTGCTCCTTGCGCGCCACGAGCGGTTCCTAGGAGTTCGGCAACGGAACCTGCCTGTCCCACTCCAACCTCGAATAGCACCCAGCTAGTTGAGCAGACGCGGAACAAGTCGGGGATAACCTCTCGGTAGATATTAAGACCGTCCACACCGCCATCAAGCGCGGCGCGCGGCTCATGGTCGCGAACTTCAGGCGCCAACAATTCAATCTCTCTACTTGGGATATAGGGAGGGTTGCAAACCAACAAGTCCCAAGGTTCCTCAAGACCCTCCAGAGACCTCCGCATCTCAAAGCGCGCTCGGTTGGCAACCCCATGTTTCGCCGCATTCTGGGCGGCGACGCTCAGCGCCTGCGAACTCAAATCTGTGCCGATGCCGCTCGCCAATGGAAGTTCAGCCAGAAGGGTGACAAGGAGGCAACCGGATCCGGTGCCAACGTCCAAAATGCGGATTGGCCTCGCGCGCCAGCACTCTTCTTCTACAAGCGCCAGCGCCGCCTCTATCAGCGTTTCGCTGTCGGGACGAGGGTCGAGAACTGCCGGCGTGACAATGAAACCACGGCCGTAGAATTCACGATGCCCCAAGACGCGCGAGACGGGCTCACGAGCGCAGCGTCGTTCCACAAATTCAATGAGTAGATGGCACTCCGTTTGGGTCATCGGACGGTCCGGTTCGGAAATTAGCCGGGCTGCGTCAAGTCCGGTCGCTTTCGCAACAAGAAGCCGCGCGTCGCGCGAAGGCGTATCGATCCCTGCTTTAGCAAACGAACGCGTTACACGACGGACAGATTCACCAATCCGCACGACTTGCGTCCCAGTCTCAATATTAAGCGTTGGCATGACTTTCAATCGCTGCGAGTTGGCTTGCCCGATAATCGGTGATGAGCGCGTCAATCAACTCATCCAGCCCTGTACCTTCCAACACAGTATCAAGTTTGTGGAGCGTCAAATTGATACGATGGTCGGTCACGCGCCCTTGAGGAAAGTTGTATGTTCGGATGCGCTGCGAGCGGTCACCCGACCCGACCTGACCTTTTCGCGAAAGGGCACGATCGTCGGCAGCCCGCTGACGCTCCCGTTCATAGACGCGCGAGCGCAGCACCTGCATTGCAAGACGCCGGTTTTGGTGCTGCGACTTCTCCGCCGAGACGACAACGATCCCGGTTGGCAAATGCGTTATCCGCACTGCTGAGTCTGTCGTGTTGACGTGTTGGCCGCCGGCCCCCCCCGCGCGCATCGTATCGATGCGAATGTCTTCGCTTCGAATATCGATATCGACCTCCTCGGCTTCGGGAAGCACGGCAACGGTCGCGGCAGATGTATGAATGCGCCCACCTGTCTCCGTCTCAGGAATGCGCTGCACGCGGTGGACACCCGATTCAAATTTGAGTCGCGCAAACACACCGCCGCCTGAAATTGATGCAACAATCTCCTTGAAGCCCCCCACATCGTTTTCCGAAGCGGAGATAATATCCGTTTTCCACCCCTGCAGCTCAGCATAACGAGCGTACATGCGGTAGAGATCGCCAGCGAAAAGAGCTGCTTCGTCGCCGCCTGTGCCCGCTCGCAACTCGACGATCACACTCCGCTCGTCTGCGGCGTCCTTCGGCAACAGCTGGAGCGTGAGCTGATGTTCAAGAGCCTCGATGCGTGGCGCGAGTTCGTCAAACTCAACGCGTGCAAGCTCGCGCATCTCCTTTTCAGCGATTGGGTCCTCGATAAGAGCATCGAGATCAGCGCTCTCCTTTTGGACCGCTCGCAGCGCATCGATCGTCGACACGATAGGATTCAGCGCGGAAAACTCTTTAGTGAGCATCGCGTATTTGTCCTGGTTAACGCCCTCATTGAGCTCACACTGGATTGCCGCCCAGCGCTCAACCAGTTTATCCAGTTTCTCTTTTGGGATTGTGCTCATCTTCTCATTTCAGGGCTGCAAGGCCTAAGGGGCGCCAAGTTCGCAGCGCGTGTTCAAGGGCAGTCTTGTTCTCTTAAGCTGTATATGGGGCTACGACGGCCCGCAGCTAATCGGATTGGCCGGCGGTCCGCAATTTGTCGCCGCGCCGGCTACGCGGATCGGCGACGTCTATCCAGCGCAGACCGTTGCGGACCGGTGCTAGCTGCAACGTAACGTAATCTTTCGCTCCACGAACCATATGCGCAACAGGCGCTGGCAACTGCGAAACGGCTGCCTTAGGAATAGTGGTTTGAGTCAGCAATACGAGTGGCGCGATGGGGGCTGCGACGGCAAAAAGCGCCTTTCCGGTGCGTTGGCGACCGCGCGCGAACCAGTTCCAACCACCCGATACTGCCGTCAAGCTATTTGCCCGGAAATCACCCAATACCGCCAGCACAAGCGCACCACACTGACCCACCCGCACAAGTAAGGTTGGCAGCACTGCAGCCGTCGCATGCTGGTTCTGTACGATCAGGATCTCAATCGAGCTCAGAACCGGGCGCGGATCGAGGCGTGCAAATCCAGCATATGCGGACACGATGCGGCATGTCTCGGGCCATGGAGGCAGAGCGCGAACGTCGGCAGCTTCAAGTGCAGCAATTACATCGGCGCGGGTTGCAAGCTTTCGTGCAACCTGCTCGCGCGAGAGCCAGAAGACCTGCCTGAGGTTTCGGAAGAAAAGCCCTACTTGCTGCGCCAACTGGTTGGCGGCAGGTGTCACCCGTTGACCTCGTTTGACAGACGATCGTTCGCTGGTGAGGCGCAGAGATGCATGCGTCCTGGCAAACCCACTACGCATGACTGCTGCCACGCAACCCCGTCCCAATACAGAATTCCCCTCCAGGCATCGTCCTGCAAAAGCAATCACTTGTCAAAGGCGTCGCGGCAACTAGACCTCGATCCCCTCGGATTTTGCGAAGCTATTGAGCGACTGACGGATATTGGGTGCACTTTTCCTCAACAAGGTTTCAAGGTGCGCTGAAGCGCGACTCGCATGGGTCGATAAGATCATGGTTTTTACCGGGCCGATCGAAGCGGGCGACATCGATAGCGAGCGGAAGCCGAGCCCAATCAGTGCCAGGGCCTCAATAGGCCGCCCCGCCATTTCACCACACAAGGTCACTGGCACGTCGTGCTTCTTAGCGGCTTTTACGACTGCTTTTAGGGCGCGCAATGGCGCAGATGATAGCGAGTCGTAGCGGCTGCCTACGCGCGCGTTCGTCCGATCTGCGGCAAACAAGAACTGCATTAAGTCGTTACTGCCAACCGAGACGAAGTCGGACTTCTTCATCAAAGTATCGAGCTCAAAAAGAAGACCTGGGACCTCGATCATGGCACCGATTTGCACCCGGTTGGGCGCCTGGTAGCCTTTCGCCAACAAGATCTCGCACTCCTTGTTGACGAGGACGCGCACGGCGTCCATTTCCCTAGCCTCCGATACCATGGGGATCATGACATTTAGCTCTGCGCCGGCCGCAGCACGAAGGAATGCACGAATCTGGGTGCGTAGCAGCGCAGGCCGGTCGAGGCCCATGCGCACGGCCCGCCAGCCCATGGCGGGATTCTCCTCGGCTGGCTGACGTAAATAATGCAGCACCTTGTCGCCCCCGATATCGAGTGTCCGGAAGATGACTGGCTTGCCTTCAGCGCGTGCAAGAATCCCGCGATAGGATTCAACCTGACGCTCGAGCTTCGGCAACGTGCTCGACAACATGAACAACAGCTCAGTGCGGAACAGGCCGACGCCATCGGCGCCCGCTTGCTTTAGATGCGGCATCTCAACAAGAAGGCCGGCATTGATGTGAAGCGACACGCGCTCGCCATCCGTGGTGAGGGCAGGAACGTCTCTGAGTGCGCGATACTGTCGCTGCCGGCGTGCTAGGAATCGAACCTTGTCCGAATAGGCAGAGATGATGTCCGCGGAGGGGCGCAAGTGCACCTCGCCAGCGATCGCATCAACGATCGCGGCGTCCCCCGCGCTGACGCGCTCTACTACACCGCGCGCCTGGCCCACCGCAGCAATGCCCAAAGCTTTGGCGACGATTGCAACGTGGCTCTGCCCGCTCCCGTCCTCAACAACAAGCCCGCGCAGACGCTTGCGGTCGTAGTCCAAGAGCTCCGCGGGCCCCATCGTTCGCGCGACCAGGATTGCGTCGGGCGGCAAACTCGACGGCTCATCTGCGCTTGTTATGCGTCCGGCCAGGATGCGGAGGAGCCTGTCCGACAAATCGTCGAGATCGCGCTGGCGCTCGCGCCAATAGGCATCATTTTGGCGCAGCATACGTGCTCGAGTACTATTTTGAACACGCTCCACCGCGGCTTCGGCCGTTAAGCCTCCGTCCACAGCCTCGCGCAATCGCCGCTCCCAGCCCCTATCGTGGGCAAACATGCGGTAAGCCTCGAGCACGTCACGATGCTCGCCCGCAGCAGCCAAATGCTCGTGGTCAAACATCTCATCGAGCGAGGTTCTGAGCACAGCAATCGCCTTTTCGAGCCGCCCCATCTCCTCATCAGTGTCCTCGGCCATGAGCCGTTCGACGACTATGCGAGGCTCGTGCAGCACGACGTGGCCCAGCGCAATGCCTTCGGAGATCGCTTCGCCATCGATCAGAGAGGACATCGACTTCGACAACTCAATCGCGGCACCAGCGCCGGCAACTGCGCCAGAGACGATATGCTCGGCTACCACCATCGCAGTGGCCTGCAGCACCTCAACGTCCTCGTCAGAGTAATCCTTTGGCGTACGGTTCTGTACCACCAGCACGCCGAGCACTTGTCCGCTGCGCTGAACCGGTACGGCGAGCAGCGAATGATAAACTTCCTCGCCAGTCTCGGGCCGATAGGAGAACGCCGGGTGGCTCGAGGCTTCTGGCTCATTGACCGTGATATTGAGTTCCGCGCTTCTGCCAACGAGACCTTCGCCGCGATTCATGCGTGTAGTGTGGACGGCACTGACGTTGAGTCCCTCAGTGGCGAACAGTTCCAACGAGCCGTCCTGGCGCTTCAAGTAGATCGAGCACACCTCGGCCACCATTACGCCGGCGATCTGCTTCACGATCTTGTCGAGCCTCGCCTGACCATCGCCGGGCTCCGACATGATCTCGCGGAGGCGCCGCATTATCACACGCAGTACAGGTTCACTCGTCATTACTCGTGGCTCGTCGCCTCGCCCCTGCATGAGCCGTAGCCGTCCGATGGATTCGCCACTGGGGCGGGTTTCAAATCCAAATACACAGCCTCAGGCCGTGCCGTATTAGTCTGCGTCGAGACCATAAATCGAATGCAATGTCCTAACAGCAAGCTCGGCATAGGCAGCATCTATTAGAACGCTGATCTTGATCTCAGAAGTGGTTATAGCCAGGATATTGATACCTTTGTCTGCAAGTGCTCGGAACATCATAGCGGCTACGCCAGCGTGACTACGCATGCCTATCCCGATGACGGAGACCTTGGCCACGTCGGCTGAGCTGTTCAATCCGAAGTCACCAATGACTTCCTTAGCAGCTTGAAGCGCCTCGAGCGTGCGCGGTAACTCGGCGGCCTGCACGGTGAATGTCATATCGGTATGCTGTCCGTCAGGGGTCACATTCTGAACGATCATATCAACGTTGATGTTTGCCTCGGCGAGCGGCCCAAAGATGCGCGCAGCAACACCCGGCTTATCCTCGACCTTGATGAGCGTGACTTTCGCCTCATCCTTTGCATAGGCGATCCCGCTAACGACTTGGCTCTCCACGATCTCATCCTCATCGCAAACAATAGTCCCGATATCTTCCAGGCGATCTATGTGCACCGGTGCCATGGCATCGGGCGCAACAAAACTCGACAGAACACGAACCCTCAGCCGGTTTACCATGGCAAGCTCGACGGAACGCGTCTGCAAAACTTTCGAGCCTAGGGAGGCCATCTCCAGCATCTCTTCGTATGAAACCTTCGGCAAACGATGTGCTTTGAGCACGATGCGCGGGTCAGAAGTGTAGACACCGTCAACGTCTGTGTAGATGTCGCATACATCTGCCTTTAACGCGACGGCCATGGCCACCGCACTGGTGTCAGAGCCCCCCCTTCCCAGCGTCGCGATCCGCTGACGATCCGGCTCGATGCCCTGGAAGCCGGTGACAACCGCCACTTCGCCATCCTCTAAGCGCTGGCGCACGCCACCGCCATCGATGCCCTTGATGCGCGCTGCGCCATGAGCAGCGGAGGTCAGGATTGGCACCTGCCAGCCATGCCAAGAGCGTGCCTGCAGGCCCATCGATTGAAGCACGATTGCAAGCAAACCTGCGGAGACTTGCTCCCCGGTCGCAACAACGGCGTCGTACTCGCGCGCATCATGGAGAATAGCTGCTTCCCGCACCCAGGAAACGAGCTGATTTGTGACGCCAGCCATGGCGGAGACGACGACCGCAATCTTATTGCCGCCTTCGACCTCGCGCTTCACGTGACGCGCGACGTTGCGGATGTGCTCGATGTCAGCGACCGAAGTGCCGCCAAACTTCATAACGACGACAGACATTACGTTACGTTTCCCGCCCCAAGCGCTCTTGAATACTGTTCGGATCGGCCCCCAGTGGGCGCAGGCCAAAAAATCGAAAAACCGACCGTGTCGGCGCAATGGGCATCTGGCAAATAGATTTGCCGTTTACGACCTGTTCTCATAACGAGATCAGCACGTTCCCGCAACATCGTAGCCTTGACAATGTAGTTGTAGGGTCCGCGTATGCCACGAAGTATGAAAAGCAAACCTTTAGCCTCACCTGATGCTACGCTCGACGTTCGCGAACTCCAGCGATTCGAGCGCCTTTCCAGCGAATGGTGGGACCCGAAAGGCAAGTTCCACCCTTTACATCGGCAAGGGGCTGCCCGCCTCACCTTCATACGCGAGACCCTAACTGATCACTTCCGGCTTCAGCCAAAATCCATTAAGGTATTGCAGAATATAAGAATTCTTGACATCGGCTGCGGCGGTGGCCTCGTCTGCGAACCACTTGCTCGCCTAGGCGGCAAAATAACTGGAATCGACCCCACGGCGGATTCTATTGCTGCAGCCCGCCGGCATGCCCTAGCCCAGCGCCTTTCGATCGATTATCGCGTCGCACGCGTCGAAGATCTGAGTGCTACCGGGGAGACCTTCGACGCAGCGGTCTGCCTTGAGGTGATCGAGCACGTCCCTGACGCAGCGGCGTTCCTTAATGTGACCGCCAGCCTCATTCGTCCGGGGGGCGCAATCGTACTTTCCACGCTCAATCGAACTTGGAAGTCGTACCTGCTGGCGATCGTAGCAGCGGAATACGTGCTCGGTTGGCTGCCCCCTGGCACCCATAACTGGCAGCGTTTTGTGACGCCGGAGGAACTTAGTCAGCAGTTGTCGGCTGCTGGGCTAAGGCCACCGAAGTTCTGTGGTATGGTCTACGATGTCATTCGCGATGAGTGGCGTCTTGATCGCAATACTGACATCAACTATCTGGCCGCTACCTCTCGCCCGACGTGACTGCCTGCCGCGCATTGCAGCTGATAGAGATATCGGGAGCAGTTGGTCGGAACGTGCTTTGAAGGAAATTGGTACCGCCTCCCCGGCTCGAACGGGGGACCTCTAGATCCACAATCTAGCGCTCTAACCACCTGAGCTAAGGCGGCACGCTTGCGGTTTGCAACCAGCGTAACCTAATCGGCGCGTCTTAAAACCCTCCATAAGGCCTGATCGTCAAGCAAAAATCGGGCGCAACGATTGACATCTACCCAATAGGCGGCGGTCGCAATAGCCTAGCGAAGTACTTGTCACTAGCCCTTTGGCGGAGTCTTTTGCGCCGCCTCGCTCATCAGCTTGCCGAGTTCCTGGGCCTGTTGCGCGTAGGCGTTCATTTGCTTTTGCGCATAACGCTGCTGGATCTCTATATATTGCTTGAGGTCACGCGCTCGCGACAAATCGCTAGCAAATCGAAAGCTCGCCTGGATGTTTTCTTCTGCAAACTTGGTCACCTGCGACTGCAATTCGATGGCACTTTGGGCCATGGCACCCTGCGACTGCGAAACTGTATCCTGGACTTTGCGAGCCATATCCATGAATTGTCCGTACGCTGAGCGCGCCTGCTCGACGTTGCGCTCGGCGAGCTCACGAACTGCCTCCGGAATCTCGAACTGCGGCTTATCAGACATCGGCGATTTCCTCGTTATAGTCCAGGAAGCTCCTGTGGCCCGCTCCTGGTTATCGGGCATTGGCCAATTATATCCGGGGACCGGAATGAAGCGACCGCGAAATTGAGTGTGTATAGTGAGCCTGGGGCGATCCGGTTCGTGGACGCAAAGAGCCGCACGCGCTAACACACTTTAAGCCTTGGTGTTTTATCCATGCCCGCTGACGGACTTCGCGCATTGCCACGATCGCCCGGGCCCGAGGAAGCGCTTTCGCGTTGTAGCGGCCCCGCTTGGGTGATCGATCCTGCCAAAGGTCGCGTCCTTGCCGCGAACTCTGCCGGGGCCGCACGCATGGGGCTGTGCCCGGACGCGGCCTCCGGAACATTGGATGCGGCAATGCCTGGTCTAATCCGTCTCCGAGCCATGACGCACGAGCCACTCACGGTTGGAAAGCGCGAATCCCTCGTGTTTTGGACGGCCTATGGTGCAGAAAACCTCCTTTGCAGCGTTAGCGCCGTGGGGGAATCGGGCGGCACGCAGCTGGTACTCGTCACAATGGTGAACGAAGACCGAGACGTCGCGACCACGAATGTTGCGAGCAAATCGGGCGGGATTTCCGCCGAAGCTGATGACGACGCGACGCTCAAGAAGATCGCCGGCGCCATTCGCGGTGGATTTGGCGGGCACAACGACCAGAATGGCGAACAGGCGGCTGAACTGGACGAGCAGGAGGGGTTTCCTGCCGCCTCATCGCCTGACCACACTCAGAACATCTCCAAGCTCGCCCATGAGCTAAGAACACCTTTGAGCGCCATCGCCGTCGCCGCCGAAATCATGAAGGACGAGCGCTTCGGCAAACTACCCAATGCGCGCTATCGCGGGTACGCAACCGACATTCACGACAATGCCTGCCACGCCCTCGCGGTAATCCGTCGACTACTCGGTGGCGATGCACCAGAAACCACGACAAACCTGCTTGAAACGGTCGAACTGAATCTCAACGCGATCGCCAAAGGTTCTGTTTCTGCCATGCGGCCGCTTGCTGAGGGAGCAAAACTAAAGCTTAGCCAGAAATTGCATACGCGACTGCCCCGCGTTGTCGGCGACTCGATAATGGTGAAGCAGGTCTTATTTAATTTGTTGGCCAATGCCATTAAGTTTACCGAGCCGGGCGGCGAGGTGCGGGTGGTCACAGGTCTTGGCTTCGATCAGGCTGTATTTGTCGCAGTCCGTGACTCAGGGCCCGGCATGAGCGCAAATGAGATCGAGCGAGCGCTCAATGCAGCCTCCCCGCCAAAGCCGGAGCGCAAGAAGGGAGGCGGCCTTGGAATAGGATTACCGCTGGCGCTTAGCTTGGCGAAGGCCAACGGCGCACGACTCGAGATCGATAGCGCGTCAGGCGAGGGAACGGCCGTCGCATTGATCTTTCCCAAAGAGCGCGTCGTTGCCCGCTAGTTGCCTGCGTCGCTCTTTTGGTCCGCGAGCTTGAATTAGACAAGTTCTAATCTATTGCATTTACTAGTGTTTTGGTTGACTGGCCGCCGTTGAGCAGGCTAGGGGTGGATCAATGCGGGCAGGTGCTCGCTGGGGGGTCGTCTACTGCGACTCTTCCCAATACCGGGGCCTTGAACCTCGACTATTGGAGCAAACCAATGCGAAACTCCCGCGCTCTTTTGCGCCATGCGACGGCGATCGCACTCCTCGTTCTTTTGAGTCTATCGAACGAACTTGTGGCATCCGCGAGTGCGAACGAAGAAGTCAACATTTACTCTTACCGCGAGCCGGGTTTGATCAAACCCCTGCTCACGGCGTTCAACGAAAAAACAGGCATCAAAACGAACGTCGTATTCGCCAAGAACGGCCTCGTTGAGCGGCTTGCAGCAGAAGGACGCAATAGCCCGGCCGACCTGCTTCTGACAAACGAATTTGGATTATTGACGCGGGCCGTGAAAGCGGGCGCAACGCAGACCGTTCGCTCAGGAGTGATCGACGAAGCCATTCCGGAGAACTTGCGCGACCCAGACGGTCATTGGTTCGGCCTCACACGGCGCGCGCGCGTGGTCTACGCCTCGAAGGATCGCGTAGATCTGGATTCGATTACCTATGAAGAGCTTGCTGATCCGAAATGGCGCGCCAAGATCTGCATGCGCTCGGGCCAGCACACCTACAACGTTGCTCTTGTGGCTTCAATGATCGCCCACCACGGCGAGGAAGAGGCCGAAAAGTGGCTTGAGGATCTCAAAGCTAATCTCGCGCGCAAACCCGCAGGCGGAGACCGAGACAGCGTACGCGACGTCAAAGCTGGCCTATGCGATCTCGCGATCGGCAACACCTATTACATGGCCGCCATGCTTAAAAACCCGGACCAAAAGGAATGGGCCGACGCGGTACGTATACTATTCCCTAATACCAATGGACGCGGCACGCATGTCAATATTTCAGGCATGTCGCTCACTGCCAATGCGCCAAACAAAGACAACGCTCTCAAGTTGATGGAGTTCCTTGTGTCGCCAGAAGCGCAAGAAATCTATGCGCAAGTGAACGGCGAATACCCCGTTGTACCAGGTGTGCCCGCCTCGAAACTCGTTGAGAGCTGGGGCACGCTAAAGGCCGACGCTTTGCCGCTGGAAAAGATTGCAGAGCTTCGCAAGAAAGCTTCCGAGCTTATCGACAGCGTGCAGTTCGATCAGGGACCAGCCTTCTGATGTCCGAAATAAAAACCAATCGCAGAAGCTGTCCTTATGACGATACCGCGCTGCCGGCAGGCGAAGTGTTGTCGGCGCCCGAACGACTAGTTGGCTTCGGCTTTCGCTGCTGGCTAGCCGGGTACCAGACGAGCGACATTGGCTGCTGGGAAGTCGCCTGGCACGAGTTCTCGAAATCCGTCGGCGCGCGCGCAGCCAAACCGCTCATGACTGAGCTCGCGTGGTGGGTGCGCGCCATACAGGATGGTGCAGGACGAAAAATCGAAATCTACCCCGCACCATGCCGAAGGTTCTGCCGCGACGAGTGTTTGGCAATATCCATGGTCGCGGCAAGCCAGCATAGCGCGTGCCCGGCGTTCCGTTCTTGCGCTGTCGCTCTTTTGGGATCCAACAAGATCGAGGAGACCATTGATGGGGCAGAATGTTTCGCGCGCAGCCTCAAAAATGTCGATCAGATATTGTCGCCCAGCTCTGTATTCATGGGCGCCAACCTCGTCTCACCGGGCCTACATGGCCATAGCTAGGAAAGACCGCATTGCGCTGCGACTAGGGAGAGCAAGAACAGGATCCTGGCCGGGCTATGTCGGATCACGAGCCCCAATCGAGTTCGCCGCGCACTTTGAGCGACGCCGTGCTGCGTAACTCGCGAGTATCGCAAGCGGTCGCGGCATGGCGCCAGAAGCGGCGCGCATCACCCGCATGGACTGCGGCTGTTGCTGCTATCCTAGCGGTCATAGCGCTGCCGGTTGCTACTATTTTTGTGCTCGCGCTCACACCCGAAGAGAATATCTGGCCGCACCTTTTGCGCACCGTCCTACCCGGCGCGGCGGTACGAACAGGTTTATTGGCCGGCGGCGTCGCCATGATCGCATTCGCTGTGGGTACGGCGACAGCCTGGCTCATCACCATGTACCGCTTTGCCGGACGCGAAGTCTTAGATCGGCTCTTAGTGCTGCCGCTCGCCGTGCCGACCTACATCGTGGCCTATTGCTACGTTGAGATCTTCGACTATGCAGGCCCGCTGCAGACCGGCCTGAGATCCATTTTCGGTTGGACGAGCCCAGCCGAATATTGGTTCCCTCAAGTGCGCTCACTTGGCGGCGCGATGTTCGTTTTTGCCTCGGTGCTTTATCCTTATGTCTACCTTACAGCGCGGGCAAGTTTCGCCCAGCAGTCGGTCTGCGCGCTGGAGGTCGCCCGCACCTTGGGTCGCTCGCCGCTCGGCGCATTTTTCGAAGTTGCGCTTCCGCTTGCCCGTCCGGCGATAGCTGCCGGCGTTGCGCTTGTCATTATGGAATGCCTAAACGACCTGGGGGCGGTCCAATACCTGGGCGTCGAAACGCTAACGGCAAGTATCTATGCGACCTGGCTGCAGCGATCAAACCTTGGTGGGGCGGCCCAGCTGTCCGCCGTCATTTTGGTGTTCATTGCAGTACTGTTCGCTATAGAACGCAAAGCTCGGTCTGGCGCGCGCACGCATCATACTACAGGCCGCTATCGCGCGATCCCTTTCCAAGACCTACCGAAGTGGAAAGGCGCAGCTGCAACGACGCTGGCGGCTCTACCGGTTATTTTTGGTTTTGTAGTGCCGCTCATCGTGCTCGCGCAGAACGCAATGGCGCATGCTTCAGGAGCGATCGCCGGCGGATACCTTTCAGCTGCCCGCAACAGCCTGCTGCTTTCTTGCGTCGCGGGCATGGTCGCAGTCGCCGTCGCGCTGACGCTAGGATACGCCCGCCGAGTTGCTGGCAATGGTTTCATTCGTCCCGCGGTGCGACTCGCCGGACTGGGCTATGCTATTCCCGGCACCGTGCTCGCGATCGGCGTGCTTATTCCCCTGGCGGCAATTGACAACCGCCTAGACGCGATCTTTCGCAGTAGCTTTGACATCTCGACCGGTCTTTTGCTCTCCGGTTCGCTGATCGCCATCACTCTTGCTTATGTCATCCGCTTTCTGGCGGTCGCATTGGGGCAAATTGAAGCGGGACTGGAGCGCATCTCGCCAAGCCTAGACGCCGCGGCACGCACGCTTGGCGAGACGGCCCTGTCGACACTATGGCGCGTGCATTTCCCACTACTGCTGCCGCCACTTGGCGCGGCGGCGCTCCTCGTTTTCGTCGATTGCATGAAGGAGTTACCAGCCACGCTGCTCTTGCGTCCATTTAACTTCGAGACGCTCGCCACGCACGTCTATACGCTTGCTTCGATCGAACAACTGGAGCAAGCAGCGCTTGGGTCGCTGACCATCGTGCTCGTCGGCCTCATACCAGTCCTGCTATTACACAGAGCTATCGCGGGTGGGCGGGCGGGAAGTCGCGCCGTCTAAATGCGCTCATAAATCCAGACCATCTCGAGCCCCTCGCGCAGAGAATTTGGGGCTAGTCGACGAGCCGGTGACGGATTGGCGACGCTGACATGCAACCAATCCCTAACGGGACACACGATGAGTATCCACCCCCGCGCCATATTGTTGTCATGAGAGCTTGGAATTTAGACTGTCACGATAAAGAGCAAAGACACAATTTGTGCGCTCCACGGCAAATGATTGGCCGGCCCCAAACCTGGATCTCGTTAGCAAATAGCGCAGACGTCGACGCATGCTCGCTTTTCACTCAAAAGCAGTATACAACGTGATTCGAAACGGTTGGAAAACCGTCTCACGTCGGCGCTTAGTGTAGCGGAACGCTTGCACACCGCGACTGCCATCATTAAAAGTATCCGAGTCCCTAATAGCTCTTAAGGACATCCGCTCAGTCTACTTCAATTTTGGTAGACTGTAGGTGGCAACGAGTGGCGTACGCTAAGACGGCAGGGTCTATGAAATCCTCCAGGCAAACGCTGCGGCGCTTTTTCGTGTCGGTCGTAGTTCTGTGCAGCCTGATCTTTCTCATAGCGACACCCGTCTTCGTCGGCGGCCAACATCCAGGCCTGTCACTCAAGAGCGCTGCTGTCTATGCCGCTTCCGCAGACAGCTATAGCCTCAGCTCCCCAGTCCGACTGCTCCAAGCACCGGTCATCGAGCTGGAAAGCGGAACCATTTCGATTCCCCAGAACAGCACCGGTCTTGCACGTAGCGGCGAGATGCTCGCGATGTTCATCACGGGTAGCAGCTCGCGCATTGCCCTTAAGGATGCAAAATTTTCCGCCGACTTCTCCGGCTCGGGCACAACCACTTTTAATGAGGCTGCGCCCGGCGGCGTGGCGCCCCTGGTCGCGGTACTCAAGGATATCACATTCGACTCGCTTACCGTTCGCGACAGCAAGGTTCACCTGAAGATGGCCAACGGCATAACCCTTGCGCTCCATCAGGTGACGGCCAACGTCACATCAAATCCAGAAGGCTTTATCCACGCTGAAGGCTCATTTATCTTTCGCGGTGAAAAGGTAACCTTTGAGACGACTTTTGGCACTAACATCGATGCTAAGAGCGGCGCGCGCTTGATGAAAACTTCACTTGAAAGCCGATTACTCGCAGCGAGCTTTAATGGCTACTATATGTTGGGAGAGAACCCGCGATTGCTTTCGCAGCACGGCGAGTTGAGAATTCCGAGTTTACACGACGCCGCAAACTGGATCGGTATCGCATGGCCATCAAGCCCCGCCTTTAGAGACTTCCGAGCAAATGGCCAACTCGAGTGGGTCAATCGCACGGTCGCATTCCAAGATGCGACCGTACAAATGGATGGCAATGAGGCGACAGGCACACTGTCGGTTAACTTCAGTGGCGAGCGCCCCTCGATCGAGGGCACACTGGGATTCGAGACGCTCGATCTCACAACCTATTTTCGCTCAGACGGCGAAACCGGGCAAACCTCTGGCGAAAGCCTTCTATCGCTAGTAAGCGCCGCGAACGATCTTAATTTCCCACTCGTGCGCGCCGTTGACGCTGATCTGCGTATTTCATCGGATAGCGTAGTAGCTCCTGGCGTAATTATTGGGAGCAGCGCAGCCACGATCTCGCTAAAGGACGGTAAGATGATTGCGGATGTTGCCGAGCTTGAGATCGACGACGGCACGCGCGGTGGCGGACAGCTACGTGTCAACATGAGTGGCCCCGAGCCTAGCTATGACATCCGCGGCAAGCTCCAGGATTTGGATCTCGGGCGCGCCGCGCAGGCGATCTTCGGTCACGCTACGATCCAAGGACGAGGAAATGCGATCGTTGAGATATCGGCTACCGGGAATACCGGAACGAGCCTGCTCAACTCGCTTGGTGGCAAGCTTTACGTCACTATGGCTGATGGAGGTAGCATTGGCCTTGACATTGACCAGCTTTCCGCCGCGGCGAAGTCACCCGAAACGCAGGGGGCTTGGACATTAGCTAGCACCGGCGCTATGTCCGTTGACCAACTCGACGCGCGCTTCGAACTAGTGAATGGCGTCATTCGCACCGAAAGCGCTCAAGCAACGGCAGGCGAGCGAGCTGTGGAGGCAGAGGGCGCAATCAATCTTGCTGCCGGCATGTTAGATCTCAGTCTGGTGATCGGAGACAGGTCGGCCGGCGCTTCTGCGGACGCAAAGCCTGAGCCGCGCGAAGTCATCGATATGCGCGGGCCGTGGAAGGATCCTAGCTTGCGGCCAGGCCTGTTCCCAAGGGACAGAATGCGCAGTCCGCGATGAGGGATCCGCACAGCCCCACCTAGATTCATTCACTTTATAAAAACTTCGCGATTTTTTCAGCGGCCCACCGGCGCTCATCTACCGTCATGTGCAAGCCGCACTTGGTGCGCCGCCATAGCACGTCGTCAGGCTCGCTTGCCCACTCATGTTGGTTAAGGTAGCAAACCTCGCGCTCCGTCAGGCCGCCACCCAACGCCGCGCCCAGATCCGATTCTCGTCTCGCGTCACCCAACACATTATCGACTCGTGTCCCATAGCAACGCGCAAGGCGATCGAGGTATTCTGGATCAAAGGCCGGACGTGTCCTGCATAATCTCTGCACAAATCCCGGAAGGCTGACTTCGCCGAGATCACCACCAGGCAAAGTTGCGTTTGCCGTCCACGCTGGTCCCATTTGCGGAATAGACGGTGCCAATCTGGCAAGACCAGTCTCGGCCAGACGCCGATAGGTAGTGAGCTTGCCACCGAGTACGGTCAGCAGAGGCGGCCGGCCCGGTTCCGCGTTTAGCTCGAAGTGGTAGTCACGCGACACAGATGACACGTTGGCAGATCTGCTTCCATCATAAAGCGAGCGCACCCCCGAGAAACTCCAGACTATGTCGGCGCGGGCAAGCGGCTGCGCGAAGTATTGGTTCGCAAGACCGATAAGATAGCCCTGTTCATCCTCATCGATTTCTGCGTCCGATGGGTCTCCCGAAAAGGGAACGTCAGTAGTACCAATAAGTGTGAAGCGCTTCTCATAAGGAATTGCGAATACCACCCGACCATCAGTGCTTTGACACAAATACGCATCCTGCGCGCCCGCAATGCGCGGCACGACAATATGACTACCCTTGACAAGCCGGATTGCCTCTTTGACACGGGATTGGTCGCCTCCAAACCTGCTCGCCACGTCCTGAGTCCAGGGCCCGGCGGCGTTGACGAGTGCGCGTGCGCGCACCTCGCATTTTCCACCAACGCCGTTCAGCGCAATCCGCCATTCGATACCTTCAGCAATTATTGCCTCAACGCGTGTGCGCGTCTTGATAGCAGCACCTTTGTCTGCAGCCGCACGGGCATTGAGCACGACAAGGCGGGCGTCATCGACATGACAATCCCAATAGGTGAAGCCACTTGCCAGATCGCGGCGCAGAGGCCGTCCGGCGGGATCTCGTGTCAGGTCCACAGCAGACGAGCCGGGAATGCGTTCGCGGCTGCCCAGGTGATCGTACAGAAATAGCCCTGCACGTAGTAGAAGCGACGACCGGCCACCGGGACCCTGCGGAAGTACGAAGCGTAGCGGCCAGATAATGTGCGGTGCCCTGGCAAGAAGCACCTCTCGTTCTTGTAGTGATTTCCGCACCAGTCGAAATTCGAAGTGTTCCAGATAACGCAAGCCGCCGTGGACGAGCTTGGAGCTATACGAAGAGGTCCCGCTCGCAAGGTCACCCATCTCGACCAGAAGAACGGAAAGGCCACGCCCTGCCGCATCGGCCGCGATACCAACGCCGTTGATGCCACCGCCGACAACTGCCAGATCGTAGATCATGGAGCTCTTTCACTTGCTAGGTGCACGATGGGTTTCGGGGAAAGCACTCGTCTTGCTCGGCGAGAATGCCGACATTAGCACGGAAGGCGTTAGAAACGGTTTGCCTACAAAAGACATTCAACTCGTTAGGACTTCTCGCGCACGTTGGCCGACGTGCACAGCGAAACAACAACAATGCCAATAAAGCCTAGGGGCAACGAGAATAGCGCCGCTGCGAGATTCGTTACGCCCCACCAGTTGGCGATCATCTGGGCGTGGCTATCGAGTTGGATCCATGCCGCATCCTGGACTTGCCCCGGTTCGGCAGCTATCCAAGCTTGCTTGAGCTCGTCAAACCTCTCCACCGCCATCGGGCCGGCGTTCGAGAGAAAGCCCCACGTCTCATAGAAGCTGACAGCAAAAAAACGCGTTGCTACGACGTAGTAGAGGCACACGGTCAAGCCCAACAACATCGCAGTGCATGCGCCCCAAGCATTGGCCCGCTTCCACCACAGTCCGAAAACGAGTGCGGGGAAGAGACCGGCTGCGGCAAGCGTGAAGCCCCAAGTCGCCAATTCGAGAATACTTGCCGGTCTCGTCGTTGCGGCATAGGCAGCTGCAGAGACGGCAAGCGCGGCAAGCGCGCAAGTCATAAGCCACGTCGATGTTGGGGTGCGATGATCAGCCGACCGCCCGTCGCTGATGAATGTCCGAACTATCGCCTGCAGCGGTCCGTCCGCAGCGGTCAGTGCTGTCGCCAGAAGGGCCGAGGCTATGAAACCGCTGAACCAGGCCGATAACCCGATGATCTCCGGCATTGCAAGAACGATCATGTCAGCATGCATCGTTAGATCCTGTAGACGTAGCACTCCTATTGCATCCGGGATGGTGGCACAGGCGCGCAAAACGGCGGCAGCATCGGTCGCATCTTGGCCGCAGATCTGAACAAGTCCGATCTTGCCGTAGGTGAAGATCCAGCCCGGCAGATCAATCAACTTCATCCCCTCGGCAATCGTCGCGTAAAGCTTTAGCTTTGTAAAAGCCGCGCAGGCCGGAAGAGCGGAAAGTAGAATTCCGGCACAGAAAAGCGCCCAGACCGTCGACCATCGCGCCTGGCGCACGGGCCCAATCAGCGCGTGGCGCGCCAGCACGCTTGGCAAAGCCGACAGACCGGCGGCCAAGCCTACGACAATGCCAAAGAAGTTCAGCGGGCTCAGTATCAGAAATGATGCGAGCATCGGCTTCATGAAGACGGGGTCAGCTAGCTGTTGCTCAAGCAATGTTTCCTCGAGACTCTGTATCAGCCACAGAGATTTCCCAAAGGCGATCTGAGGCACCATCAGGCCGTACCATTGCACCGCGAATTTGATCAGTGGTGTGAGAAGGGCCACGAACAGAAATACGAAGAGAATTCCATTAACCCATGCCGTGGTCGCCATCTGGCGCAGCAAGAAGCACAGCAGTAGCGCGACTGCTCCAACATATACGGCGACTTGATACTCGAGCCCGAGGAGACGTGCGCCAATGAGACCGGCTGCAAGCAATTGCGCAACAAGAAGAGTCACCATCGAAACGATGACCACCACGCTTGAGAAAATCCGGGGAGCCAGCCCTCCATATCGCTCAGCGAAAAACGCTGCCGTCGATATCGCCTCGAAGCGCGGTAGCCGTGGCACGATCAAGAGCTGAAGCAGCAGATATCCGGAGCCAAGACCAAGCGAGAAGGCGAGGGCATCCTGACCCCAAGCAAACACCGCACCGACAAGGCCAAAAATGAACGCCGCCGTCGTCGTGTCGACTGCGAGAGCAAGTCCACGAAAGAAGGGTGGCGCCGACAGTTTGCGCACGTCGGGTGCCAAACCTTCAAGCTTAGGTGCAAGCAAGGCAATGGTCAGCGCTAGAGCGGCGCCCAGGATAAAGAAGTTCTCATATATGCCGGCAAGGCCGAACGTTACCTCTCTAAGGAGCAGAAGCAGCACCGCCACTCCACTCGCCAGCAGCAGCGCCATCACAACAAGGCTCAATCTAATCTGCGCAACCGTCCTATCTTGTTTCGACGCCATGAGGCCGTGCCCTTAGCGGTCCATGCCTTGCCGCGCATCAATGCGATCTTGGCGCCAAGCTGAGACAATCGCGATGAGTACAAAGGCAATCAATGCGCCCTGCGCAAGCATGTAAAAGCCCAGCGGAAAGCCTAAGAAGTCAATGAGATTGAGCGGCTGGACGGCTAGCGGGAGCGCAAAGGCGATGATCGCCCAGAGTGAAAGCGCCACTGCTGGAAAGCGGCACGCAAGTCTTTTGAGCCTAGCCTGTTCGGATTGATCAGAATTGGCGGTCACCAAGTCGACCCTTTTTCCCAATCTGCATCGAAACGACCAAACCAGGCCACGTCGCCTTAGCCGCCTCAAGCTCTGCGGTCATTGCGACAAAGCAATGGCAGGTCTGCGATGCCCCGCTTGAACCAGTGTGAGGCCGAAAGGCCATCGATATGCAGAAAATAAAAGGCGGGGCGATGCCGATGGCATCCCCCCGCTTGGGATCAACTCCCCAGACCTGGACCATTATTAAGTATTTGAAGACCGATCGACCGGTCGCAGAATCATCGGCTGGGGCACAATGTGCGAGTAGGGCAAGTGCGTCAAGCCAAGATGTACATCTTCTTTTTTGTAAATTGGGGGCACCTGCCCCGAGTTGTTGGTCGGACGAATGGCCGAGCACGTGCCACGTTGCGCTAACGACCTACCTATCAAACCTTGCCTCGGCAATCGTTTTTGGCGAACAGTACACCTCATCGAAATAGGCAATACAGATCTCCATCACATGCTGGGGCAGCAGAAAGTAGCTTCGGACGACGCATAGACCACCTATGAGCATGAAGAAATCGACATCGGGAAGAATGGCGGAACGACGCAAACGCAATCTCAACTGCATGGGAATAAGGCATTCGCTGTGGCTATCGTCTGCTCAGGAGACTTAGCCAACGGCGAACGAGGCAGGTTGAGGCGCCACTTAACCTATTGCGGCTGCGTCTTGTGCTATGTTGAAGTATTTTTAGCCCCTAGGCATCGGCATTCGAAGTGAAGCAAAAGCGCATCTTATTGATCATCGGTGGCGGCATAGCCGCCTACAAATGCCTTGACCTGGTCCGCCGTGCGCGCGAGCAAGGTATCTCCGTGCGCGCCGTCATGACGCGAGCCGCAACAGAGTTCATCACCCCGCTTTCCGTTGGCGCGCTAACCAACGATCGTGTCTTCACCGACCTGTTTGATCTGAGCGACGAGCGCGAGATCGGCCATATTCGACTCTCCCGCGAGGCCGATCTGGTAATCGTTGCTCCGGCGACGGCCGATCTGTTGGCTAAGATGGCCGGTGGGCATGCGGACGATCTTGCCAGCACCGTTCTCATGGCGACCGACAACCCGGTCTTGGTGGCGCCGGCCATGAATCCGCACATGTGGCGGCATCCTGCTACCTGTCGCAACGTCGAGCAGCTCAAAGCGGATGGCATCCACTTCGTCGGGCCGAACTTTGGTGAGATGGCCGAGCGCGACGAGACCGGTGAGGGACGGCTTGCCGAAGTGCCAGAAATCATCGCTGTGGCAGCATCGCTACTCGCAAAAAGCAATGCCGCACGGTCCGTCACGACGTTACGCACCAGGCCACCACTCACGGGTCGCCATGTGCTGGTGACCAGCGGCCCCACATACGAGCCCATCGATCCCGTGCGCTTCATAGCCAACCGCTCAACAGGCAAGCAAGGCCATGCCATTGCCAAGGCCGCGTTTGCACTCGGAGCTCGCGTGACACTCGTCACCGGCCCGGTCGGACTTCCCAACCCGAAGGGCGTCGAAACTCTTGACGTGGAAACGGCCCGGCAAATGCTCGACGCCGTTCATGATAGCTTGCCGGCCGATATCGCTGTCTTCGTCGCTGCCGTCGCAGACTGGCGCGCGGCCAACGTATCCCGCGAGAAAATTAAGAAGACCGGCGAACGCCCTGCTATAGATCTCGTTGAGAACCCAGACATTCTTGCCACTGTTGCCAAACTGGGGCTAGAGCGGCCACCACTCGTCATCGGGTTTGCGGCAGAAACCGAGGACGTGATCGCCTATGCCAAGAAAAAGCTAAAGACCAAAGGAGCTGATTGGATCGCGGCCAATGACGTCTCACCGGAGACCCACGTCTTTGGAAACGACACCAATACCGTGCACCTTGTGACTCATGCAGACGTGGAAAACTGGCCGCGAATGTCGAAAGAAGAGGTTGCTGAGCGGTTGATGCTGCGGGCAGTGGAGCACTTGTTAAAATCCACGGCGGCGGCAGAATGACAGCCGCGGGAAAAGCGGCGCGCGTCCGCTTGCGCGTTGTCCAGCTTGAGCACGCGTCAAATCTGCCTCTGCCAGCGTATCAATCGAAAGGGGCTGCCGGTCTTGACCTCGTGGCGGCTATCGATACGCAACACCCTATCACTCTCGCGCCAGGGGCACGCGCTCTTGTGCCCACGGGGCTAATCTTTGAACTGCCGGCGGGATATGAAGCGCAGGTGCGCCCGCGCTCGGGCCTTGCCCTCAACTACGGGATTACCGTTCTCAATAGCCCTGGCACGATCGACAGCGATTATCGCGGCGAGGTATCGGTCGTAATCGCAAACCTGGGGCATGCGTCGTTCGAAATTCGCAGAGGCGAACGTATCGCACAACTCGTAATTACGCCCGTGGCGCGCGCCGATCTTGTTGAAGTCGCCAAAGTCTCCAATACGGCACGGGGGGACGGCAGCTTTGGATCAACTGGAACGGCCGTCGCGAAGGCGAAACATACTGGCAAAACTACTCCAAAGAAGAAATCGAAACCTGCAAAGAAGGCACCGACAAAACATCGTTCGCGCAGCCGAAGCGGCGACAAACGTTGACGGCCTGAGCACCCTTACCATTCGACACCCCGGCACTTCGTGTTATCTTTGAGGTGATGCGAATTTGCCGCAAGAAACGGCATCCTCGATACAAGGGTGGGGACGGTCAAGACAAGGCAGGACCTCATGAACGACACTTCGAAAATCAAGACGCTAGCAGCCACCAAGAATTGGGGCAGAGGCCAAGTTTACGACTCGATAGCTGAAACAATCGGGCATACCCCCCTCGTCCGGCTATCGAAGATTATGGCGGAAGCCAATACCAAAGCCGACATTCTGATGAAGTTGGAGTTCTTCAACCCCCTGTCGTCGGTGAAGGACCGCATTGGCGTCTCCATGATCGATACTTTGGAAGTAGATGGGCGCATCACACCTGGCAAGACAGTCTTAATCGAGCCCACGTCTGGCAACACCGGCATCGGACTAGCCTTCGTTGCCGCAGCACGCGGTTACCAGCTGATCCTCGTCATGCCCGAGTCGATGTCGATAGAGCGCCGCAAGATTCTCACCCATCTCGGTGCGAAACTGGAGCTGACGCCGGCGGCCGGCGGAATGCCCGTTGCGGTGGAGCGCGCCGTTGAATTGGCAAAGACGCTTCCCAACGCCGTCATCCCCGGGCAATTCGACAACCCCGCCAATCCACTCGTGCACGAGAAAACGACGGCAGAGGAGATCTGGAACGACACGGGAGGAATGGTCGATGTCCTCGTCATCGGCGTCGGCACAGGCGGTACACTGACAGGATGCGGACGAGCGCTCAAGCCTCGCAAGCCGGGCCTCAAAATCATCGCGGTGGAGCCGACGACAAGCCCGGTGCTGTCTGGTAAACCGCGCGGGCCGCACAAGATCCAGGGCATTGGCGCGGGCTTCGTACCCTCCATCCTAGAGACCAAATTCATAGATGAAATTGTCACCGTCTCAAGCGAGATGGCGTTCGACGTGTCGCGAATGCTGGCCAGGGCCGAAGGCATTCCCGGCGGCATCTCGACCGGCGCCAATTTGGCAGCTGCGCTCAGCGTGGCGAAACGCGCCGACATGGCAGGCAAGACTATCGTGACGTTTGCCCCATCATGCGCTGAGCGCTACTTCTCGAGTGATCTCTTTGTCGATCCCAACGCCAAGCCCGCCGCATAGCGATGGTCGCGTCAATCCTGGACGCTGAGCGTTTGCGGGAGGTATTCTCTCGCGCATGTCTGACAACGCACCATATGGACTGACCAACGAGGAGATCGGCCGCTACAAACGCCACCTTGTCTTGAAGGAAGTTGGCGGCCAGGGCCAGCAAAAGCTCAAGGCCGCCCGAGTACTGGTCGTCGGCGCGGGCGGCCTTGGTTCACCCGTCGTTATGTACCTTGCTGCCGCCGGCGTCGGCACAATCGGCATAATTGATCACGACAAAGTATCGCTCGACAATCTTCAACGGCAAATCGTGCACGATACGCCGCATGTCGGTGAGCCAAAGGTGGCAAGCGTTGCCGAGACGCTCGCGCGGCTCAATCCTAGTGTCCGGACTGAGCCGATCAACGGGCAGCTCGAGGCCGACAATGCACTGGAGGTCATCTCGCGATACGATATCGTGGCCGATGGCTCTGACAACTTCGAGACCCGCTACCTCGTTTCAGATGCCTGCTACTTGGCTAAGCGAATTCTAGTCTTCGCTGCTGTCGGGCCATTCGACGGCTACGTATCGACGTTCAAGCCCAATGAGAAGACAAGCGAAGGCACACCTTATCCGACCTACCGGTGCCTTTTCCCCGAGCCGCCGCCGCCTGGAACAGTGCCCAACTGCTCCGAAGTCGGCGTGCTGGGCGCGATCGTCGGCGTCATCGGTACGCTTCAGGCGACGGAAGTCTTGAAGGAAATCCTTGGGATTGGTGAAAGTCTAGCAGGTCGACTTCTAATCTATGACGCCCTGGCAACACGCTTTGAAATGCTCAGCGTGGCCTGGGACGCCGACAATCCGCTCTCAGGGCGCAGCCCAACGATCAAGGATCTGTCGAGTCACAAAGACGCTTTCTGCCTCACAGCACCCTCTGGGACGAAAGATTAGAGTGCTGAATTTAGCGGATTGTCTTTAGAGCATCGCCGCATGCACTCGATCAGGCGGGGTGTGACCATCGAGAAAGGTCTTGATGTTGATGATGACCTTCTCGCCCATATCTATACGGCCTTCGATCGTGGCCGAGCTCATGTGCGGAAGCGCCACGACACGATCTGAGCTAAGAATCTTGGGATTCACGGCCGGCTCATGCTCAAACACATCAAGACCCGCGCCCGCGATCGCGCCGGCCTCGATCAAGCGCGCCAGCTCGTTCTCATCGATGACTTCGCCGCGCGCAGTGTTAACGATATAAGCCGTGGGTTTTAGCAGCTTTAACCGCCGCGCCGACAGCAGATGATAAGTGCCCGGCGTATGTGGGCAGTTGACCGAGACGATATCGACCCGCGTCAACATCTGATCTAAACTTTCCCAATAGGTCGCTTCCAGCTCTTTCTCGACTGATTGCGAAAGCCGCCGCCGGTTGTGATAGTGTATCTGCAGTCCAAACGCCTTGGCGCGGCGCGCGACGGCCTGACCAATGCGGCCCATACCGATGATGCCTAGTCTCTTGCCATAGATTCGATGGCCCAGCATCCAAGTGGGCGACCAGCCACCCCAGTGGTTCTGGGCGTCCTTCAAATAAGTTGCCCCCTCGGACAAGCGGCGCGGCACGGCAAGGATCAGCGCCATTGTCATGTCGGCGGTGTCTTCGGTAAGAACGCCCGGTGTATTAGTGATCGTAATGCCACGATTGCGCGCGGTATCCAGATCGATATTGTCCACCCCTGTGCCGAAGTTGGCGATTAGGCGCAACTGCGGACCAGCCTGAGAAATGACCGCTCGGTCGATATGATCGGTGACAGTAGGCACCAGCACATCGGCAATCTTCAATGCCTCTGTAATCTCGGCCCGCGTCATTGGGGTATCATCAACGTTGAGCCTGGCATCGAACAGCTCGCGCATTCGGGTCTCGACGACGTCCGGTAGCTTGCGCGTAACGATGACGATTGGTTTCCTGGCGCTATTCGGCATAGGGGTTTCCGATGTTGCCTAATTCTTGAGGTTGAGACCCCGTGTCTAACAGATGGCCATTGGGATGACAAAGTGGCTGATAGGGTGTTGACACAAGGCAATAATGCTCTTGCCACGTCGGACGCTTGATGTCCGGCTTGCCAACCGTCGGCGAACCTTGGTTTTTCCTCAGGCGACGAACAAAGGAATGATGATGCCGGACAGGACGTGTGAGGCAGCAGTCTTTGCGATGCTGGCCATCTTGCTGGCAGGTCTGCCAGTGGTTGCGCCAATTGCTCGAGCCCAGGCGGAGGTCAAGTCCCGCAGCTTCCCCGGCGGCAGCGGCCTAGCTGTTCCCCGTTTCGTCAGCGTGAAGTCCAGCCGTGTTAATATGCGCAAGGGACCTGGGACCGAATATCCCACCGTCTGGGTCTATCGCCGCGCCGGTATGCCGCTGGAGGTCATCAAGGAGTTTGAAGGCTGGCGCCAGGTCCGCGATGCGGACGGCGCAACAGGCTGGGTGCTGCAGTCTTTCCTATCCGGGCGCCGCACGGCACTGGTGCTCCCGTGGGAAATCAAAGAGGGCGTAAAAGCTCCGCAAGTCGTGCTAAGAATGGATGACCACGAAAGCGCCTCTCCTGTCGCCATGGTTGAGGCGGGGGTTGTTGCCAACCTTTCATCGTGTGACGGTCGGTGGTGTCGCGTCAATATCGACCGGTACCGCGGCTACATCGAGCAGAAGAAGTTGTGGGGCGTTTATGAAAATGAGCGCATCAACTAGCACGCAACCGCGCCGATATTGGCTTGATCAGTGGTCTTTCTTCACAATGCGCACGACCACGTCAATATGGCTGATCTGCATGCCTTCCGGTGGCTCAGGCACGCCGTCAACATGAATCGCATTGGAGGGGATGTCACGCAGCTCTCCTTGAGATTCGAAAAAAAAATGGTTGTGATTGGATGTATTGGTGTCGAAGTAGGCCTTGGCACCGTCAATCGCCAGTTCGCGCAGGAGGCCGGCACGCTTGAATTGATGCAAGGTGTTGTAGACGGTAGCAAGCGAGACGTGATGCCCAATCGCGATGGCTTCGGCGTGCAACAGCTCCGCCGTCACATGACGATCCTCACCCTTGAATAAAAGGGTCCCAAGCGCCAGACGCTGGCGGGTGGGTCGCAAACCAGCTTCCCGCAGCAATTTAGCTGTGCGGCGAACCTCGGCCTGATCTTTTCGTGATGCTGCTTCCGTCATGTGTCCGAATAAATCACACCAAAATGCTGTATTGTTCTCGCGCCTAGCATTGCGAGTATTTAGTCAAAGCAAACGCGAATTCCAAGCTCACGAGCAAAGAGTAGCATAAGGAACCGGCAGCAGCCCTGCAACTCGGGCCCAAGTGGCTCATCAAGCGGCCGAACGTCGCTTTTGGCATGGCCGCTTTGCCTTTTGAAGGGCAGCCGAGTGTGTTAGGACACCGGCGGCCGTGACAGGAGGCCCAGCCCAGGCATGAATTGGGAACCCCTGCTGAACTAGGGAGATGAGCGAGAAATCATGGCAGAACGCCGTTCTAGCTACGAATATGACGATCTGCTGACGTGCGGGCGCGGTGAGCTTTTCGGCCCGGGCAATGCTCAGCTACCGCTGCCGCCAATGCTGATGTTCGATAGAATTGCCGCTATCTCCGAAACTGAGGGGCCGCACGGCAAAGGCCAAGTTATCGCTGAGCTTAGGGTCGATGGGAACAAGCAGCTTGACTGGTTCTTCAAATGCCACTTTGAGGGTGATCCCGTTATGCCGGGCTGCCTTGGCCTCGATGCATTATGGCAGCTCACGGGCTTTTTCCTGGGCTGGCTTGGCGCGCCTGGGCGCGGACGCGCGCTAGGCGTTGGTGAGGTGAAATTTACCGGCATGGTCGTGCCAACAGTCAAGAAGGTTGAATATGTTGTCGACCTTAAGCGCGTGATCCTGCGCAGGCTGAAACTTGCCATCGCCGACGGTGTCATGAAAGCCGATGGCGAAGTAATCTACGCTGCAACAGACTTGCGGGTCGGCCTGTTCGAAGCCGGCGAGGCGACGGGCGGGGTCAGTTCTTGATCTTAGAAGCTTTTCGTGCACGTTTCGCCTAAGCCGGCGAAGCTGCAGCCCTTGACGAGGAGGCGAAGAAGGTCAGCGGATGAGACGTGTTGTCGTCACCGGTATGGGCATCGTTTCCTCGATTGGGAACAGCTGCCAAGAGGTTCTTGCATCGCTACGCGAGGCGAGATCGGGTGTCGTGCGTGCAGACAAGTATGTCGAGCTTGGCTTCCGTTGTCATGTGCATGGCGCGCCTAATATCGAATGGGAATCGCAGGTCCCGCGGAAGGCCAAGCGCTTCATGGACGCGGGCGTGGGCTGGAACTACGTGGCCATGGAACAGGCCATTCGCGACGCGGGCCTCGAAGAAGACGACATTATTAACGAGCGAACAGGCATTATCGTGGGCTCCGGCGGGCCGTCCACGCGCGCCATTGTCCGGGCAGCTGACACGACACGCGAAAAGGATCCGCGCAAAGTCGGCCCATTTGAAGTGCCCAAGGCGATGTGCTCAGGCCCCTCGGCTGCACTAGCGACCAGCTACCAGATCAAAGGGGTCAATTATTCTATCTCGTCGGCCTGCTCCACGTCTGCGCACTGCATCGGCAATGCCGCAGAACTCATTCAATGGGGCAAACAGGACATCATCTTTGCAGGTGGCTGCGAGGAACTTGATTGGACGCTTTCGGTGCTATTCGACTCGATGGGTGCGATGTCTTCGAAGTTCAACGCCACTCCTGAGTCGGCGAGCCGCGCCTACGACAAGGATCGCGATGGGTTTGTTATTGCCGGTGGTGCTGGTGTTGTCGTGCTGGAGGAGCTGGAGCGCGCCAAGGCACGCGGCGCGAAGATATACGGCGAGGTCGCGGGCTATGGTGCCACATCGGATGGGTTCGATATGGTTGCCCCCTCGGGCGAAGGGGCCGTTCGGTGCATGGAATTGGCACTCAAGGGGCTCGACGGTAATGGCGTCGGCTGCTCCGTCGACTACATCAATCCCCACGGGACCGGAACGCCGATCGGCGATCAACGTGAAATCGAGGCCATTCGCACTGTCTTCAACGCAGATATACCGAAAATCGCGTCTACAAAATCTCTCACCGGCCACTCTCTAGGCGCCGTTGGAGTACAGGAGGCGATTTTCTCGCTCTTGATGATGAATAATGGCTTCATCTGCGAAAGCGCTAATATCGACGATCTAGACCCAGCATTCGTCGGCGTTCCCATCATGCTTGAGCGTGAGGATGGGCTTGAACTTAACTGTGTGATGTCTAATAGCTTCGGTTTCGGTGGAACAAATGCCACGCTCTTGTTTCGCCGTCTCAGTGGTTAAGAAACTATCATGTTGCGGCGCCAAGGAGGGTAACTTGAACTCCTTCAGGATGCCGGGGCATGAGGCTTTACAAACGCGGAAGCGGCTGGTTCGAAATTCAAGGACGCGCATTCGGCGCAAAAATGGGGTCTCCCATGACCGAAAAGGATATTGCACAACCGGGTCCCTTGATGGCTGGCAAACGCGGCCTCGTTATGGGGGTGGCCAACGAGCGCTCAATCGCCTGGGGCATCGCACGGATTCTCGCCGGTCAGGGCGCAAAACTCGCTTTCACCTACCAAGATGGGGCCTTCGGCCGACGCGCCTTACCGCTGGCAGAATCGCTTGGCTCCGAAATCGTTGAGCCCTGCAATGTTCAAGACCTAGCCAGTGTCGACAAGGCCTTTGCGCGCGTGAAGGAGGTTTGGGGCGGCTTGGATTTCGTTGTTCATGCCCTCGCTTACTCCGACCCGCGCGAATTATCGGGTCGCTATGTCAACACGACGCGCGATAACTTCACCAATACAATGGTGATCTCTTGTTTCTCCTTCACCGAAATCGCCAAGCGCGCGATTGAGCTGATGCCCGACGGCGGCTCGCTCCTCACACTAAGCTATGGCGGCGCTACTCGTTCAGTGCCCTCTTACAACGTGATGGGTGTGGCCAAGGCCGCCCTAGAAGCTTCGGTGCGTTATCTCGCTGCCGATCTCGGCCCGCAGAATATCCGCGTGAACGCGCTTTCCGCGGGACCGATGCGCACGCTATCTGGCGCTGGCGTGTCCGACGCACGCTTCATATTCAATTTCCAAAAAGAGCATGCGCCATTAATGCGGACGCCGAGCCTTAATGAAGTGGGAGGATCCGCCCTTTATCTGCTATCCGACCTATCGGGCGCGGTAACTGGCGAAGTTCACTTCGTAGATTGCGGCTACTCGACCGTTTCTATGCCCAACCTAGATGCTCTGAAGACGATCGATGCCGATGCCTCAGCGTCGTCTGGGGGCCGCCCGCCCTCAGAAGCCGCAGAGTGATCGAGCAGGCGACGCGCGTGCCATCTTGACGTTCTTTCAGCAGCGTCGCACACACACGCATGATCGGTGTTTTTGATTCCGGATTGGGCGGCCTGACCGTATTGCGCGCACTCGTCGAGCGCTTTCCCCATATCCCCTTTGTCTATCTCGGCGACCACGCCAACGTCCCTTATGGCGACCGCGGATCTGAAGAGGTCGTGGAGCTGTCCCGACGAAGTATCGAAGCGCTTTTTAAAAGCGGCTGCAAGCTCGTGCTGTTAGGTTGCAATACGGCGACTGCCGTCGCCGCTCGGCGCTTACAGCAAGCATGGCTGCCAGAGAGTTCATGGCAGGGCCGCAACGTACTTGGCATCGTCGCCCCGACAGTCGAGGCCGCGACGCAAACGCCCTGGGCCGTCAACTCGCCGCAATATCCGCAAAAATATAACACCGATCTGGTTGCCGTATTTGGCACAACGCGAACGATCACATCAGGTGTCTACCCTGAGGAAATATCCAAGCGATGCCCCAAGGTCACCGTGGTCCAACAGGTCTGCGCAACGCTCGCTGGCGCAATCGAAGAAGAAGCGCAAGAAACCGAACTCGACCGCCTTGTGGAAGAGGGCGTTCAGGCAGTTTTGGCTCAGACGGAAGGAACACCCCCTCACCGAGCCATTCTCGGTTGCACACACTTTTCGCTCGTCGAGCATCTGTTTCGGCGACACTTGCCACCGTTTACCCGGATCCTGTCTCAGCCCGGGGTTGTCGCTGACAGTTTCGAGGATTACGTCACTAGGCATCCGCGTTATGTCAGTGAAGACCGCAGCCGCTTGTTGACCCTGCTGACGACTGGCGATCCTGCCGAGATCAGTGCGCGCGCTCGTGTATTCTGGCCCGAGGTAGCCACCTTCGACTGCATGGTCGATTTAAACGGTTTTTGAGCGTCGAAAAAGTTTTCATATAGGTAGCGCCCTACTCTAATCGTGGAGCCCCAATGGCCGCGAAACGACACCGCACTGGAAATGCCCAAATAGATTATGATCCCAAGACGCCGGGGTCCGATCCTTCGGTCCGCGCCGCTCCTAGCGTAACAGATCCCGTCTGCAGCATGGACGTCGATCCCCACGCAACGCCACACCACGCTGAGCACGTAGGCCGAACCTACTATTTCTGCTCGGCGGGCTGCCGCCAAAAGTTCATCGCCGAGCCGGGCCGCTATCTCGATCAGAAGGCCGCCCAACAGGAGGTCGTCGCGCCGGACGCTATTTACACTTGCCCCATGCACCCAGAGGTTCGCCAGGTCGGCCCGGGCTCCTGCCCCATCTGCGGCATGGCGCTCGAACCTCTAGACATTACGGCAGAGCAAGGGCCAAACTCGGAGCTGGTCGATATGACGCGCCGGTTTTGGGTGGCTCTAGCTCTGACGCTTCCCGTATTCGCGTTGGAAATGGGCCAGCATCTCACGGGCCTGGGGCACCTCGTCGGACAATCAACGTCCAACTGGGTCCAACTCGTGCTCGCGACGCCGGTCGTACTTTGGGCTGGCGCTCCATTCTTTGCACGTGCCTGGCAGTCTATGCTCACGCGCCAGCTCAATATGTTTACGCTGATCGCGCTCGGCACCGGCGCGGCCTGGGTCTACAGCATGGCTGCAACACTCATTCCTAGCGTTTTCCCCGAGGGCTTCCGCAACGAAGACGGGTCCGTGCCCGTTTATTTCGAGGCCGCAGCCGTAATCACCGTGCTGGTCCTCCTAGGACAAATCCTGGAACTAAGGGCCCGTGAAAGCACGAGCAGTGCCATACGCACGCTTCTCGATCTGGCTCCGAAGACCGCGCGTTTCATCGACAGTGATGGAAAAGAGCGCGAAGTGCCCCTTGACGACGTTGCGATTGGTGCCCGGCTGCGCGTACGTCCCGGTGAAAAGGTCCCGGTCGATGCCATCGTGCGCGAGGGCCGCAGCGCAATCGATGAGTCCATGGTCACCGGCGAGTCGCTTCCCGTGACGAAAGAGACGGGTGATACCGTAATCGGCGGCACACTCAATCAAAGCGGAAGCCTTGTGATTGAGGCCGAACGCGTCGGCCGTGACACCATGCTGGCCCGCATCGTTGCACTCGTCGCGGAGGCACAGCGCAGCCGTGCGCCCATCCAGCGTCTTGCAGACTCCGTCGCCGGCTGGTTCGTTCCTG
>Ga0209013_10000380_pt1 | contig 39402 bp, 32 predicted proteins | sample Cruoilmetagenom2_FD_187291 | JGI IMG/M metagenome (GOLD analysis project Ga0209013, IMG submission 187291) | Oil polluted marine microbial communities from Coal Oil Point, Santa Barbara, California, USA - Sample 2 (SPAdes) (version 2) | ecosystem: Environmental > Aquatic > Marine > Oil seeps ...
CGACTACTGGGCACTAAAATCCCGCGCACCCGACAAGGAGAGAACGTGGGTCGAGTTCATGATGGCCCATTACCGGCACAAGACTTAAGCGGCGCAAAGCTCTACCGGCGCACGGCCTCAACTTAGCGGCGCCGTTCCCGTCTATCCGCGGTGCGCGTGTAGGATTTGAGGCTTGAGGTTGGACGCAGAATGACAAGACGACTGACAAGACTTGGCGCATTTGTCCGGATGGGACTTCTGGCACTGGCACCGGTGGTCCTGACCACGCAAGGGACATGGAGCGCCGATGAAATGACCCCAATGACGCTTGCTGGAACCGTGTGGAGCTTTGCGGACGAGACCGGCAAGAAGGCGCGCGTCGTGCAGTTTGGTGCAGAAAACAAGGTCTCCGGCCATCTCGGCTGCAATCGCTTCGCCGGATCCTATGCGTACAACAACGGAGAGCTTAAGTTCGGTCCTCTTGCGTCGACAAAAATGGCCTGCCCACCGCCGTTCATGGAGCGGGAGCGGGAATTCGCGACGACACTCGGCAGCACCCGGATGGCCGAGGCGAGCACCACCAGACTTATCCTCAAGGACGGTGAGGGCAAGACCCTCGCCGAGCTCGTACGGCGCGATCCCGACTAGGCCTGTGGACGAGGCTCTCGCGTTAAGACCTCGTTAAGAATTGAGGGGCTAGCGTTTCAGGGCTCAACCGAACGGGAAGTTAACAATAATGGCGTTTCGGCCCGGACAGGAAAGGGCTCCTGGCCGGGCCACTTCCCGCCGAGACGTCTAACCGAAACTCCTACAAGAACCGTGCTGCGAGCGTGACCGCGCCGGCGATGATCGCCGCGCCGAATAAGTTCACCAAGGCACCGGCGCGCATCATTTGCGGCAGCGTGACGTAGCCCGTGCCGAAAACGAGCGTGTTGGGAGGTGTCGCCACCGGCAGCATGAAGGCCGACGACGCCGCGAGCGCGATCGGTAGAACAAACAACAGCGGCGACAGATCCGACCCGAGCGCAAGACTGCCTGCGATGGGCAGGAAGGCGGCCACCGTCGCGGTATTGCTCATCAGCTCGGTCAAGAGAACGACGAGAAGCGTCACCCCAAAAATCAGGACGAACAGCGGCATCGCATTCAAGAAGGACAGGCCGTTGCCGATCCAGACTGCGAGGCCGCTACCGTCGATCGCCTTGGCGAGACTCAACCCGCCGCCGAACAGGATCAGAACTTCCCACGGGACCCGGCGTACCGCGCTTCCGTCCAGCAAAAACGTCCGGTCGGGCCAATTGGCGGGTATCGTGAACAGCGCAACCGCACCGACAAGGGCAATGACTGTGTCGGAGATATCGAACCCGAGCCTCCCCTCCACCAAGGGCGAGAAGATCCAGCAAATCGCGACGGCGGCGAATACAGCACAGACGCGCTTCTCCGGACCGCTCATGGGGCCCATATCATGCAGCATCCCTTCGACCAGCCCCGGCTTCACCGCGCCGAGACTGTTGGATACGGGAAAGGCGATGCGGGTCAGAACCAGATAGGCACAGCCCAAAAGGACCGCGGAGATGGGCAGCGCAAACAGCATCCATCTCGCAAACGTCATCTCGATGCTGAAAACCTCCTCGAGGTAACTGGCCGCAAGCAAGTTCGTCGGCGAACCGACCAGAGACGCCATCCCGCCGATGGACGCGGCATAGGCGATACCGAGCATCATGGCGGTGCCGAAATTGGCCGCCTCACCTTTACCCCTTGTGCCGTTCGGCGTAACAACCGCAATGAGCGACATGGCGATCGGTAGGACCATGATCGTCGTCGCCGTATTCGTGATCCACATGCTCAAGAAGGCGGTTGCCAGCATCTTCCCCGCGATGAGATTGAGCGGCCGGCTGCCGACGTTAAGAATGATGTGGAAAGCGATGCGCCGGTGCAGGTTCCATTTCTCGAGGGCAAGACCGATGAGAAACCCGCCGAGCAGCAGAAACACGACTGGATGCGCGAACGGCGCGGCCGCTTCGCCAATGTTCTCCACGCCAAGAAGCGGCAGAACGGCCAGAGGAAGAAGCGCCGTGACAAAGAGCGGGACCGCCTCTGTCGCCCACCAGATCGCCATCCAGACTGCCAGCGCGGCGACGGACCAGGCCGTGGCCGACAGCCCCTCGGGCGCCGGGCTGGCGATGAACGCCAAGAACACCGCAGGCCCCAAGACGAGGCCCACCAGCTGATGAGCTTTGCGGCTAGCGCCGCTATCGTCCGGCTCAAGCATTTCTCGCGACGGCCTAGGACGTTCCGTCCATGACCTTCTGCTTGTATTCGTCCAGCGTAATTGTGCCCCCGTTCTCAGCGGCTTTGCCTACATCGTCCGGATTGGGTATGGAAGCTTCGTCTTCCGTGGCCATAGAGTCCCTCCCTTGTGTGATTTCGCGGCAGTGACGCTCGTGGCGTCCGCCCCTCTCTTGCCGGAACTTTTAACTTACCAGACCGCGCACCCGGTGGAATTGTAGAATCCTGCTAAGCGCTCCGCCCCGCGCTGGACCGTCTTGAGCGCGCACAAAAGAAACCGGCGGCGCGAGTGACCGCACCGCCGTCTGATCTGCTTGAAGCGAAATTGATTTACGCGGGATGATAGAGACGCCGCTCGACCAGCGGGCTGCCGCGCAAGGCATGGATGGCCTTTGCCCCTGCGAGAACCGCGAGATCAGCCAGCGGCTCGACGATAATCACGAGCATGTAAGCACCGCCGAACGTCACGATGGACTGAATGTTCTCGGCGCCGAAGCCATGGCCGTAGAGCGCCCAGAACATCACCCATGCCACGATCCCCGCCTGATAGGCGGTGGAGAGTGCAAGCGCCTGACGGTATTTCAAATCCACATAAGGCGTGTCTGGCTCGATGATCTTGCCCGCGAGATAACGCAAGCCGAATAGCGGCACCAAGAGCGTGGTGACGTTCATCCCAAGTTGCGGCAGATCGAACGGCGCAAAGAATAGCCCTTGAAGCAAAAGCCCCAAGGCCAGTCCTATGGCGGCGGGCGCTGCGCCCAAAATCAAGAAGAGCGTCGACCCAAAGATGAAGTGAACTTCCGAAACGCCGACCGGATAATGGGGAAGGACTTCGAAGAAACAGAATACGAGTACGGTCGCAGCAGTGGCCCGCGCAAGCAGCGAGGCGGAGCCGCGTTCCTTAGTGTCCTCCCAAGCGAGTTTCAGGGCAAAGGCCCCCGCGCCTGCGGCGGTGGCGTAGCTCAGCCAAATCTTGCTGTCGGCGACGAGTCCAGGTTCGATATGCACGTCAATTCTCCTTTGCCGTCTCACCCGACGGCGTGTGGGTTAATCGTATCGCCGAATGGCCGGTCTCCTGGCTCGCGGATCACGGCCGTCTTCCGTCTTCCCAGCCCTGCCTTGGGTGGCAGAAAGGGCCAGTGACATCAATGGAAGGCGGCTCACCGCATACAGTCGCGGGGGCGGCTAGGCTTCGGGCCAATCACGGCCCTACCTAATTCCCGTTTCATCCAAGTGCGTTTCCGCACCCGAACACCATCGGCGGGCGGCAGTTTTGGACGACTCGGGCCGACGGTCAAGCCGTACGGCCAAAATGTCTCAACTCTTGTCCTTGTCGTAGACGTCGCCGGCTTCGACGCGCTTTGAGAATTCGGTCTTGCCACCCTCGGACAGGAGCTTGGCCTGCTCGACCCAATCGTCGCGCGTCACCCGGCCCTTGAAGCCTTCCAGGTTGGCATCGACCCAGGCCTTCTCGTCGTCGGACCAATTGGCGATCTGATCGAAATGCCAGAAGCCCAGCCGGTTGCATAGCTGCTCGAGTTTCGGCCCGACGCCCTTGATCTTTTTGAGGTTGTCGCCCTTGCCGCCGCGCGGCGCATCGAGCGTCACGGGCTTGACGCCCTCGTTGAGGCCTTCGTCGACACCATCGCGGTCGAAATCCGGGTCCACGGCTTTTTCCGCTGCCCCGGCAGCCGGCGCCGAGACGGCCCGCTTGACGTCCCCACCGGCAGCGCCGGTGCCCCGGCCCTCAAGCCGCGCTTCGAGGCGGCCGATCAGATCGTCTTTCTCGCGGGTAGTGGCATGGCAGGTCTCCAGGTCGGCACGCAATTTCCGAACCTCGGTCCCCGTGCCGTCCGCAACGGCATTGCGGCGCCCGCCCCAGATGAGCCACCCGACAAACAGCCCGAGCAAAGCCGCGAGCAGGATCAGGATCCAAATTTCTCCGACCAAAAAGCCCCAATTCCTGAACATACAAAAACCCCTCTTTGTGCCTGGCGGGCCTGTTACTGAGAAAACGCCAAAGTGACGCGTCTGTTCGCGGCCCGCCCATGTTCTGTGTCGTTGTCCGCGACCGGCTTGGCGTCCCCATAACCGATAGCCGAGATCGCATCCTCCCGAATGCCCCGCACACGAAGGGCCGCCACCACGGCGTCCGCGCGCTTCTGGCTCAGGATCTTGTTGAACGCGCTATCACCCTGACTATCCGTATGTCCGCCCACCTCGACACGCAGGTCGCCGGACTGAACGCATTTTGTAACAAGCGAAGTCATCGCATTGATGACCCTCAGAGAGCGTGCGTCGAGGCGAGCCGAGCCGGTCACGAAATTGACGTCGCGCTTGGACAGAAGCGCGTTGGCCTTGTCGCGGCACTGGTCGAAGCCCGCCACGAAGTCCATTTGCGGCAGCCAGTAGCCGGCTGTCAGCACCTCAGTCTCGCCCGTCGCCGCATTGACGCGGCGCGTGCCCTCGGGCGACAAGTCGCCGGCAGCCTCGACCGAAACGACGACCGTATCGCCGAGATCACTGGAAAGGCCCTTTTTCAGAAGCTCAAGATCCGCGCCCGGCGCGCCCCCACCCGTGAGACCATAATCGTCATCGCCTCCGGCCGTCTTCAGGCTCAGCGTCTCAAACTCCGGCAGCCAGGCCGCCAGTTTTTTGAGAGCTGCGAGAACCGACGCAGGGTCGCCCGAAATTCCCGTGGCCGGGTCGCCCGAGACCTTATCGAGACCGAGCGCGGCGGCGATCTTGTCAGACGTCAGCCCCTTCGGAAGCTTGCCGCTCACCGAGCCCCCGTCCGAAGCGGAATAGGTCAGCTGGAAGTTCACCGGCTCGCCGTCGTCGAGATAGTCGAACGAGGATTCGATCGTATAGCCGGGCGGTACGTCTTTCAGCTCCGCCAGCGCCGCCTTCCCGTCGGCCGGGGTCGTAGCGACACCCGACAGGCTCAGCGTGTCGTCCGACATGGTCAGCGTGCCCTCGTTGAGCTTCGACAGCGCGCTGATCCCATCCTGCGCAACAATCGTCCAACCGCCAGGTGCGCCAGACGCAAGCGTCAGAGCCGACGCATCATGGTCCAAAGCGACCGCAATTCCTTCCCGCGCGCCCTCGGTGGGCACATGGCCCGAAACGGTAATAGCCTTGGCCGATTTGTCAGCGGAGAATGTGTATGGAGAGGCCGATGCCAGCAGCTTCATCTTGTCGCGCACGACCCGGCGCCCTTTGACAATGCCGAGGGTCTGGAGGATCCGATCTCGCTCCTTGGCGCTGTTGGCCAGGCCGCTGACTTCGATATCGCGGCCCGCAACGTCCGGCTTGACGCCATGCACCGATCCGGCGACGGCGCCGTTCGCGCCATCGGTGACCGCCTGCTCGATCCGCTTGGCATGATGATTGGCGCCGTACCAGCAGAGCGCCGCAACGCCCACAATCAGAACCAAGATTCCTAAGACCTTCCGCACCGGCTTTCTCCCTCTGTCGCTCCCCGCATCGCTATGAGGCCGCTACCGTAGCGTAGCCCTGCACCGGCAAAACAGACGGCGCGATATCTCAAACGACAAACGACACCATGCCGCCTACCCCCGGTGCGGCGCAACCTCGGATTGACCGCGTGTGTCTGCGGCTGTGCTCCGGCGCAGTCCCGCACTCTTGACGAGGCTGTAAACAGCGGGGATCACGATCAGGGTTAGGACGGTCGATGAGCCCATGCCGCCAATCATCGGCACGGCGATACGCTGCATCACCGCGCTGCCGGCACCGTGCGCCCACAGGATTGGCAGAAGACCTGCAATGATCGCGGCGACCGTCATGATCTTCGGCCGCAAGCGGCCCGCCGCGCCTGCAATAATCGCCGCATGCAGATCGCGGCCGCCGAACGCACGCCCCTCTTGCTCGCACGCCGCCATCCGCTCCTTCACCGCACGATCGAGATAGATCAGCATCACCACGCCCGTTTCCGCAGCAACACCGGCCAGGGCGATAAACCCTGTGACGGCTGCGACCGAGAAATTAAAATCGAGCCACCACATGAGCCATATCCCGCCGACCAGGGAGAAGGGTACGGAGAGCATGACGATGAGCGTCTCGGTCAAGCGGCCGAAATTGAGATAGAGCAGCACGAAGATGATGAGCGCCGTGAGCGGCACGACAATCTGCAGCCGTTTTTCTGCGCGCTGCAGATATTCGAACTGTCCGCTCCAGGTCACATAGTATCCAGGCGGGAAGTCCACACTCTCGGCCACGGCTTTTTGTGCGTCGGCAACATAGCTGCCGATGTCGCGGTCGCGAAAGTCCACAAAGATGTAGAGCGCGAGCTGAGCGTTCTCCGTGCGGATCATGGACGGACCCTGGGCGACCGTGACAGTGGCAACTTCATCCAAGGGCACCGTGCCGCCGGCAGGAGTCGGAATCAGCACCTCGTTGGCGATGGCCTGCGGATCGTTGCGATAGTCGCGCGGATACCGCACGGCGACCTTATAGCGCTCGCGTCCCTCCACCGTCGTGGTGACGGCATTGGCGCCAAGCGCCGTGGCGATCACGTTCTGCACATCGCCCACCACGAGCCCGTAACGCGCCAAGCGCGTGCGGTCTTGATCGATATTGATGTAGTAGCCCCCGGTCGCGCGCTCCGCGTAGGCGCTGGTTGTGCCGGGCACGTCGCGGACCACCGCCTCGATCTCTCGGGCGAGCCGTTCCATCTCGTCGAGATCACGGCCAATCACCTTGATGCCGACAGGCGTGCGGATGCCGGTGGACAGCATGTCCGTGCGCGCCTTGATCGGCATCGTCCAGGAGTTGGACACGCCGGGAAACTGCAAGGCGGCGTCCATTTCCGCGGTCAGCGTGTCGATGGTCATGCCTTCCCGCCAGGCTTCTTCCGGCTTCAGATTAATGATCGTCTCGAACATGCTCATCGGCGCCGGGTCCGTGGCGGTTGCCGCGCGTCCCGCTTTGCCCCAGACGGACTCCACTTCCGGAAAGCTCTTTATGATCTTGTTCTGAGTCTGCAGCAGCTTGCCAGCCTCCGTCACGGAGACGCCAGGTAAAGTGGTCGGCATATAGAACAGCGTGCCTTCATTGAGGGCGGGCATGAATTCGCTGCCGATCTTCGACACGGGCCACCACGTCGCAGCGAGCGCAGCAACGGCAATCAGCACCGTGAGCTCCCGGAACCGCATGACGAACGCGATTACCGGCCTATAGAGCCAGCTCAGGACTCGGTTCAGCGGGTTCTTGTTCTCTGGGAGAATGCGGCCCCGTACAAACAAGATCATCAGAGCGGGCACGACAAAGATGGACAGGAGCGCCGCCGCACCCATGGCGAAGGTTTTTGTATAGGCAAGCGGCTTGAACAGGCGCCCCTCTTGCGCCTCGAGCGCGAAGATCGGCAAAAACGACACCGTGATAATCAGCAGACTGAAGAACAGCGCTGGCCCGACCTCGACCGCCGCCTCGATAATGACCTCATGGCGGGGTTTTTCGGGCGGCGCATGTTCCAGCCGCTTATGGGCGTTCTCGATCATCACGATGGCAGCGTCCACCATGGCGCCGATGGCAATGGCAATGCCGCCAAGGCTCATGATGTTCGACGACAGCCCCAATGCCCACATGCAGATATAGGCGATGAGCACGCCGAGCGGCAGGGTGATGATCGCCACCAAGGCGCTGCGCACATGCATCAAGAAGACCACGCAGACCAACGCGACGATGAGGCTTTCCTCGATTAGCGTGCGCTTCAACGTGTCGATAGCGCGGTAGATCAAATCCGAGCGGTCGTAGACCGTCTCCACGGTCACACCCTCCGGCAGCCCCGACGCGATCTCTGCAAGCTGCTCTTTGGCCCTTTCGATCACGGATAGCGCGTTCTCCCCATAGCGCTGCAGGACGATGCCCGAGACCACCTCTCCGTCCCCATTCACCTCGGACAGCCCACGGCGCTCGTCTGGCGCAAGCTCGATGCGTGCGACGTCCTTGATAAGCACAGGCACGCCTGCGTCGTTCTTGACGACGATGGTCTCGATATCCTCGATACCGGTGATGTAGCCGCGCCCGCGCACCATGTACTCGCGCTCGGAGAGTTCGAGCGTGCGCCCGCCGACATCCATATTGCTATCGCGGATCACGTCGGTGATCTTCGACAGCGGAATGCCCAGCACCTGCAGGCGGCGCGGATCGACGACCACGCTGTACTGCTTGACGAAGCCGCCGACGCTCGCCACCTCGGCCACGCCTTGGGCTTTGGAGAGACCGAAGCGCACATACCAATCCTGAAGCGTCCGGAGCTCGGCGAGGCTGTGTTGCGTGCCCCGCAGAATGTATTGGTAAACCCAGCCCACGCCCGTGGCGTCGGGCCCGAGTTCCGGCGTCACCCCGGCCGGAAGGTCGCCGGCTGCGGCGCTCAGCGACTCCATCACGCGCGAGCGCGCCCAATAGATATCTGTGCCGTCGTCGAAGATCACATAGACGAACGAAACGCCGAAGAAGGAGAAGCCACGCACGGTGCGCGCCCTTGGTACGGTCAGCATGGCCGTCGTGAGCGGATAGGTGACCTGATCCTCGACGACTTGCGGCGCCTGTCCGGGATACTCGGTGTAGACGATCACCTGAACGTCGGAGAGATCGGGGATCGCATCCAGCGGAACCTTCTGCACCGCGTAGAGGCCGAGCAACGTCACGAACACTGTGGCAATGCCGACAAGGACGACATTCCGCGCCGACCAGCGAATGATGCCTGCGATCATGGCGCCGTCTCCTGACGCTCGAGATTTCGGAGGGCGGCGTTCAGGTTGCTCTCCGAGTCGATCAGAAAGGTCGCCGAGGTGACGACCTCTTCGCCTTCGCCGACGCCGTCGATAACTTCCACAAAGCCATCGCCGCTACGCCCCAGCCTGACCGCACGGGGCTCGAATTTGCCCTCGCCCTTGGCGACGAGGACGGTCTTCGTCGTACCGCTGTCAATCACCGCGCTCGCCGGAACAGCCGTGACGGCCGCCGTCTTCTTGCCCGGATGAAAGACGATATCGGCATACATGCCGGGCTTGATGCGGCTGTCGTGATTCTGCAGCACGATGCGAACCGGGATCGTCCGCGTTTCCAGCTTGCGCATCTCCGGATAGATGAAGCTTACCTTTGTCTCGATGGGCTCGTTGGGAAGCGCGCGCAGCGTCACCGTGGCGGACATCCCGACCGCGATGTCGCCTATGTCTGCTTCCGCGACTTCGGCAATGACCCACATGCGCGTGTGATCGGCGATACGGAACAGCTCATCGCCCGCCTCCACGAATTGGCCGTTGATGGCACTCTTCGAGGTCACATCTCCCGTCGCCGGCGAGGGCCAATCCAACGTGCGCGGATTGTCTCTGTTCTTCTGTACCGCCTCGATGCGGCTTTGCGGCACGCCAAGATTGCGCATTTTCTGGATCGCCCCGGCGAGCGCACGCTGGCCACGTCTTTGCGCCCGCAAAGCGACGATGAGGTCGGCCTGGGCCAGCTGGATCTGCGGGCTGTAGAAGCGGAAGAGCGGTTCGCCCTTCGTCACTTTCTGGCCGGTCTTGTCGACAAAGAGGTCCTCGATGTAGCCGTCGGACCGCACAGTCACGATGGTCAGCAGGGACTCGTCGTGCTCCACCGCACCGGCCGCGCGGACATTTCGCGACACGGTCCGCTTGCCGACCTTTTCCGTGCGCACGCCGCTACGCTGAACCTTGCCCGGACTGATCGAGACGGTGCCGTCGTCGGCGTCCTCGTCCGCATAGACCGGGATGTAATCCATTCCCATGGAGTCTTTCTTCGGCACCGGCGAGGTGTCGGCGAGCCCCATAGGGTTGCGGTAGTAGAGTATCGCCCGATCAGGCCGCGGGGAATCGTTCGCGGGCGCCGACACGCCCATTCCCATCGGCGCGGATTGCTCTGCATGCCACGCGTTCAGATACCAATAGGTGCCCCCGGCTCCCGCCAGGAGTCCCGCCGCAAGAGCTACGGCGCTTCTCAGACGCTTCATGATGTGCGTCTCCAAATGATCGTTGCGTCACCCCTGGCCAGAAGCAGTCGGGGACCTCAATGCACGAGCCCCCGCGCAAGCGGACGCAATGCGCGGAGCATGGGTGCGGTGTTGCTGTCGAGGGTTAGACGCGCGGAGGCGGAGACGGCGGCACGAAGGACGGCGCCCGAAGGTTTGCCGTCAAACGAGCCGCCTGAACGGCGGCGTGCGGGAAAGACAACGTTGCAGGAGGCATAGCCAGCACACCGGTCACGGCGAGGCTGACGCATAGGCACTTCCCGCCGCAGGCCGTATCGGAGCAAGGCTCCTTAGGTTCAGAGGACTTCGCAGGTCCGGCCTTGCGGTGGGGCGGCGCCATTGCGGCATGCTCGTCGCAATCCGCAGGCATCGCGGACGGCGCTCCGGACATCCCCGTAGCGCCGGTCATGCCCATCGTACCGGCCATCCGCATAGCCGCACTGGCGTTCGCCGCGGGCAAAGCCGCAAGCGCGCACACGATCAACGTCGTCAAAATAGTTTTGAACCTAGCCATGTATCTTCAAATTTCGGCGCCAAAGCCCCGAACGTCAAGTGACGAGACCGTGAGGTCGTCAATGGTGCTTAATTCGACTTCTCGGGAACGGCGCGCATCACGGGCCATTGGGCTTGCAGATATTTGCCGAACCACGCGGTGTATCGCTCAGGCGCCGCCAAAGCGTCGGATTGCACGTCCTGCAGGGACGCCCAGCGATAATCCTCCGCCTCTTCAGGATTTGGCACGATGGAGCCGTCGTGGACGCCGTGAAACACGTGGACGATCTCGTGTTCGATCATATCGTGATCGAGCTCCGCGCGATAACGGATCGTGCCAATTGCCTCCAAGGGGCACAGAAAACCCATTTCCTGCGGCAGCCGGCGGCTTGCCGCGGCCGCACTGTCCTCGCCGGGGCGCGGATGGCCGCAGCACGCGTTGGTCCACAGCCCGCCCGAATGGTACTTGCTGGTATGGCGCTTTTGCAGCAGCAGCCGGTCTGCGCTGTCCCAGACGATCACTGAAAATGCGCGATGCAGAGAGCCTTGCCTGTGGACCTCATGCTTCTCGCCAGTGCCAATCTCGCGATCGTAATCGTCAACGATAATGACTTTCTCAAGCGTCTCCATCGCGCCAACCTCTTGAATTGGATTGGCACTGTCAAGGGGCGGAGGATCGGTTTGTGGTCGATCTATGCGCGGCGCTGGGAGGCCACCTTTTCGCCTTCTCGCCCCTCACCGAGCGTGCCCATTGTCTCAGGACTCACGGTTAGCGGGGCAGCATTCGCATGGCACATGCTGGCCATTCCGGACATCGTCCATCGGGTCAGCGAATCGCTGCGGCAGATGACGGGCGCCGCAAGCATGGCGCCCTGAACCGTAGTGCGCGAAATCTTTGGCCGATAGTCCGACGAGAAATGAGAGACCTGCACCACCCGGTTGAGGGTTGCATAGGCCATGCCGATCGCCAGAAGGCAGAACTGCCGGATGCCGGTGTGCTGACGCGGGATCGTCAGCGTGTAATCGACGGCATTGCCCAAATGTCCGAGCGCGATCGTCGCGAGCCTATGGATAGTCGGGCGGAAATTGGGACTCCTTGCAGCATCGTCGAGGTCGTCCAAATCGAGGCTGACGGAACAAAACAGGCTCTGCGGCAGATAACACCTGCCCTGGCGCCGGTCGTCCCAGATGTCCTTGAGAATATTCGTCATCTGCAGACCTTGGCCGAAGCTGGCCGCCCGTTTCTCCAGCGCATCCCGATTCTGGTCGATATCCGGAGAATAGTCGCAGAAGAGCTCGGTGAGCATCTCGCCGACAACGCCCGCCACGACGTAACAATAGTCGTCCAGCTCGGCCATATCGGCCAATCCCGTCGGACGATTTACATAGGATTTCATGCCCGACGCCATCTTCGTAAGACAGGTGCGGACGGCCTCCTGTTGCTTCGCGGGACGCGCATTCAAGATCCCGAACAGACCTGGCAGGCTTTCGAGAAGATCGATCTCCTCTCCGCTGACCTGACCGGAGAGATCGGTTGCGAGACGCCGTGAAACGTCTTCCAAGCTGCCTTTCCCCTCGACCGCCGCAAGAAACATATCGAGCTGGGCAAGCTTCCCGGCGCGGTCTGCAAGCTGCGAATCCTCGATCGTGTCCACGGCTCGGCACAGGAGATAGGCGGTACCGACGGTGGGTCGCAGATCCGGCGGCAGTTTCGGGATGGTCAGCGCAAACGTACGCGACAGCTGCGGAACCAAAAGCAGCGGGAGTTCTTCTTTGCCGACTGCGCTTTCCACCACGGTCCCGTCCAAAGTCCCCATTTTTACACCGTCACGCCGAGCGTCGGTGTTCCGATTGAGCCCATCCAGCATAGTCACCCCATGACAAGTGCGGCACATCGGAGATGCGCGCTGCCGTCCACACGATGCCTGCGAATCTCTGGCTGGTAACGGCTGCTGCCCAAACTCGCCTATGTCTCGCCTATGTAAAGGCCCGTACAGAACGCTTGGAGTTATCCCCCCCCGGGAGGCAATTTTGGGGCCTCCTCACATCATGTCCACAACGCAGTCAGCGTTGGCACGCCGACTCATTCTAGAACACGCGCCGCGCGGCCGGGTCAAGACTTCGTCAGGGTCACGCTCCCGCTCGCCCGGGAACTCTTGAACGACATGGTCTGAACGCCGCCGTTTATGGTGACCCGGACCCGTCCGGAGATATCATAAGTCGCGACTTGGAACTCCCCCACATAGACCCCAGGGTTGACCTTCAAAAGCTTCCCCGTTTGGTTGATCGCGGTCGAGATGGTCACGCATTTGGCAGCAAGTTTGTAGACCTTGTCGGTCTCGCGCTTGTATTTGATCCGGCAGGTCAACTTCTGGGGTGGTTTGTCCATAGCCTGCATCGTGCCGCTGCCACTCCACGTCCCTTCGAGAGGCGTGGTCTGCGCATGGAGCGGCGCGATCGTCATCACGAACAGAGCAATGATCAGCGAAAATAGGCTCCTCATGGGATCCTCCCTTGCGTAGCGGCCTTGCCTAGCCGCCTTTGGTTGTTTGCGGCGCGGCACTCTTTTGTCCGCTTCGTCCTTCAACGAAGGCAATAAGCGCCGGCAGCACCAGAAGATTGGCGAGCAGCGCTGTTGCCAAGAGCATTATGACGACTTCTCCAAACAGGCGCAGGCTGGGAAGCTCGCTGAGAGTCGTGCCTCCGAACCCGACGATCAGCACGAGGCACCCGACGGCAAGCGCCGGGCCGATGGTGGCGATGGTTTCCTCGAGAGCGGGCTTCACAGCTTCGCCTTTGGACCGCATCAGACGGTAGTAGTTCAAGATGTGAATAGCATTGTCCACGGCGATGCCAAACCCGATGGTGAACGCCACCACACAGGTGAATTGCAGTCCGGCACCTGTGAGATGGAGGATCGCGCCCGCGACGGCGATGGGCAGAATGTTGGTCAACATGCTGTAGAGGCCCGCGCGCAAGGACCAAAACACAAGGCCGATGAGCAGGATATTTAGCCCTATGGCGAGCATAAGGCTGCGGTTGAGCTCAACGATCATTTCGTAGCTCGCCCGGGCCGAATGCGCCGCGATACCCGTCGCCACATAGCCGGCCTCCGGGTGCGCCGCGCGCAGCCCCACCAAGTCCGCCTCCAGGTCATCCAGGACCGGCACCAGTTCGGAGGCATCCACCGCGGGGAAGTAACCGGCCACAAGCGCCGACTTATGGTCCACGGACATCATGCGTTCGATGAAGGGCGACCGCGCCTCCTCGAGAAAGCGCAGGATTTGTTCTTTCTTGAGCCCGCCCTCCAGCATCCATGTTTCAATACTGTGCAAAGACATCGCCTTCGTGACGAGCGGCAAGCTCTCCAAAGTCTTGTGCGCCTCCCCGACCAGAGCGAGGACCTCGGATGAGTCCAGGTCCTTTCCTTCGGGCCATTGGATATGGAGCAGGATCGCTTCGGTGCCGGCGAACTGCGCGTCGACGACATCCATGACCTTCGAGGCCTGGCTGCGGCTGGGCAGGTAGTCCCGATACTGATAGCTGGGGCTGATCGTGGCGTAGAGCACGCCTGCCCCGATCGCCACCACAAGCCCCACGGCAAGGAAGCCCCCGGGGTGGGAAAGAATGCGCCGTCCCAGCGACCGGCAGCTCGCGCTCGTCGCAGCGAAAATGCGGTCCAGGGTTTGATCGGAGTTTTCCTTCGCTCCGCGCCGGCCGAGCAACAACGCGGCGAGCGCCGGCAGGACCGTGATCGTCACCAGGAAAGCGACAGCCGTGCCGATGGCCGCAGTCAGGCCGAAGCCCGAGACGAGCGTGTGCGGGACCAGTGCGAGAGACAAGAGCGCGATGGCTGTCGTCATGGCGGCGAGGACGCAGGCGGGCCCGATATCGCGGACCGAAGCTGCGATGGCCTCGCGCGGGCTCGCGCCGCTGACTAAATTGCGTTTAAGGCCGAACATCAGGTGGAGTGAACTGGCGAACACCAGCACGGTGACGAGCCCCGGCACCACCCCCGTCAGCACCGTGATCTCCTGCCCGCGCAGCTCGGTAATCCCCAGCGTCCAGAGAACGGCAATACCGGCCGGCACGCCGGCAAGCAATGCATAGATGGGGCTGCGAAAAAATATCAGGCAGATGATCAGGGAGACCGTGAAGCCCGCACCGATCAGGATGCGCTGATCGCGCATCAGGGCGCCGACGATCTCGAGACGGAAGAACGCGACCCCGCTGAGATCGCCATGCATGTCCGTGCCCGCCAGCGCCTCGTCCGTAACCTCTCGCAAGTCGTCGGCAACGACCCGGAGATCGTCGATCTTGGGCCGCGGCTCGATGGCGACGACGAACAGTGCGGTCGTGGCGTCGTCCGACAGGAGCTTGCCGGACACGAACGGATGCGCCAGGAGCGCTTGGCGCAGAGCCGGAAGGTCCGCCTCGCTCACCTCCATCGGGAACACCGCCTCGGCGTTGCCCGTCGCATCCGGCGGATCGTGCGCGGAGAACATCGATGAGACGTATTTCACCCCGTCGACGAAATGCAGGTTCAGGTGCAGATCGCGGAGGCGCTTGAGATTGTCGAGCGTGAAGAGATCGTCGGCTTGCGCCAGCAGCAGAACGTCCTCGCCGCTTTGCGGATATTGCGCCTCGACCATTTGGAGATTGCGGTACTCCTGGGTCCCGGAGCGAAAAATCTCACGGACATCGCTGGAGAATTCGACCTTGGCCGCCGCAAATGCCAGGGGGACGGTCAGCGCGGCCACTATCAAAAGGGTGATCCGCGGAAAGCGCTGTGCCAGCAATCCCAACTTTTCCAGACCGAACCCAGCCGTCATCGAGTCAATCCCTGGACACTATCGCCCGTTTTTCCCGTCGCTGAGAAGCCAAGCTGACTGGAGAGCCAAAGCCCGCCGGCCGGGCTTTGTTTTTGATTCTTTCAGGGTATCATACGCGGCTAGGCGCAACAAAAATGGATCGGGAAAACCCTTATGGTCCATCACCTTAGGCCCTCAAACGCGCCTCCGCCGCAGCCAGGGCCCAGAGCCCGAAAATCTTGCGGTAATTGTCGTAGGTGATGGCGCAGGTGCGATTGAACACGCCCGCGATCGTCTCATCGGGCCAGCTTCCATCGCCATTCTGCCGGTCTTGCAGAAAACGCACCCCTGACCGCACCGCCTCACTGTCGGCCTCATCGCTTTGGAGCAGGCTGAGCACGGCCCAAGAGGTCATGACGACCTGCCCGTCCGGGCAACTGGCGTAAGCTCCACGCTTGCAGCTCTCGATCGTTTCGCCCCAGCCTCCGTCGGGGAGCTGATGGGCGATGAGAAAGGCCGCTGCGCGCCGGATCGGGGCACTGTCGACGGCGAGCCCGGCGGCGCGAAGGCCCGAAATCGCGAACCAGGTGCCATAGGTGAAGCAGATGCCCCAGGAGCCGATCCACGACCCGTCGGCCCGCTGCCGCTTCAACAGGAATGCACGCCCCCTTTCAATGGCCTGTTCGATACACGCAGCGCGTACGGTATCCGCATAGCGTTCGCGGTAGCTGACAAGGGCCTGGAGGCAGGCTGACGTGCACTCCACGTAGGAGTGGTCGACCATGATATCGGCGAAGACGAAAGACGGATTGAGCGCTTCCATCCACGAAGGCGTCCGCGCCCGCTCGTAGGTCGGCCAACCGCCGTCGCCGTTCTGCCATCCCAGGATCAAAACGGCCGCGTCGTGAAGGCGCTCTGCGCCGATCGGCTCTTCGACATGCGGCTGCATGACGATCGCGCTCTTCAAGCCCTCCGCCGTGCAATCGGAGATCGGCCAGCCGTGCTTGCGGTTTGAGAACGGCCAGCCACCTTTGGAAGGATCGCGGTAATAGCGCGTGCGGTCCGGCGTGTCTTCTAGCACTTGGTGGGACTCGATGTAGTCGTGCGCCCCGTCCACCATCGACTGCACCTCACCCACGCGCCCCGTCGCGCAGATGGCCTGCACCGCAAAAGCTGTGTCCCAAAGCTGCGAGGAGTTGTAGCCCTGCATATGCGTGCCGTGAGCACCCTTCCAGAGATACTCGGGGAGCTGCGCGCGGTGGGCGGCCACACGCGGCCCGCCGGGCTCGGCGAAATGCCAGCACAGCATGTTCAGAACTTTGTTGATCGGACCGATGCAGATCGAATTGGTGTTCTCGTCTTCCTGGCGGACCTGATCCAGCACGAAGGCGTTCGCGCGATCCCGCAAGCTCTTGCTGGCAAGAGCCTCATATCCGTTCAGCAGCCGGTTCATGACGCGATAGGCGCGCGAGAGCGGTATGTAAATGTCGCCCGGTGCACAGCGTGTCTGGCTCGCGCGGAAATCGAACCCCTTGAAGGGCTCGCGAAATATCTCGTCGCGTATCGCACACAAGACCGGCGTCAACGGGGCTTGCGCCCTGATGCCGTAGAGATAGCTCATGGGTAGATAGACCATGCGGCTGTGGCACCAAAAGCGGGATGGATGCGCGGGCAGTCCCTCCGGCAGGAGCCATAGCTCGGGCGGCACGGGCATCACGCCGTCGTAGTCATACAGATTGAGCAGAGCGAGCAGGAACTTGCCCCAAGGCGGCACGTCGGCCGCCCCGCCATGATCCAGGAGCCAGGCCTGGCCGCGCCGCAAATCGGGATCGTCCGCCGGGACACCCAGAAGCCGCAGCGCCACATAGCAAAGGGCCGTCGCGTAGACATAGCTCTCACCACCGGCATGGAGCGGCCAGCCGCCGTCCGGGTTCTGCTCGTGCCGAAAATAGTAGACGAAGTCCCGCTCGGTCTCTCGATCGAACGGCTCACCGATGATGTGCGTCGCCGCGATCAGGGTCGGCAGCAGAAACACCGGGCCGCCATAGTCGCCGTGCCAACTGCCATCGGGCGATTGGGTATCGCGCAGGTGTCGTAGTGCAAGCGTGACGGCCTGTGACAGATCCTTCTGCGACGCCTGCCGCGCTTCCAGCATAGTCTTGGTCACCCCGGTCGGCCGACCCGCGGAGCCGTGAGATGTGCGGGGATTTTCCGATAGCCGGGAAGAAGGCCGGCAAGGGGCCAGGTGCTCCAGGAGACAAACCTGGACAGCGAATGCCGCACGAGGCGCCAGCGCCCCTCGCTGGCTTGGCTCCCCACCGTTTTCCGCGCCGCCTTGAAGCCGATCCGGAAAAACGACGTCGCGAAGCTCCGGCCGCGAAGGTCCGTCCCGGCGAGCAATCCCATGGTGCGGCGGCGCTCCGCCGCGTCGGTGCGCCAAACATCGTACATGGACCGGCGGATCGCCACGGCATCGTAGCGGTTGTCGGAAAAGACCTGATACAGCGCGTTCGAAAGCATCTCCGGCACGCGCGCGGCCGCACGTTGGTGGCGCGCATAATCGGCGGCGTCGGCGCTGTCGAGCAGCGCCTCCACATCCATCAGCCCCAGGGAAATGCCAATCGCCGTGAGCGGATGCGTGCAGCCGACCGCATCGCCAACCAGCGCCACGTTGCCTCGGCCATACTCGGTCCGGGTCTGGAACCGCGTCTCCATCCAGGCCGGCTTCCGGGCCTTCAAGGAAACCGCCAGCGCCGTTGCCATCGGTGCGGGGAGCGTCGGCGCCACGGCTTCATAGAGTGCCTTCGCATCGCGCCGGAGCGAGATGGCGGATGCCGGTATGTCGAGACACATGCGAACCTTATTCGCGCCGATGCGGTAGATCATGATCGGACCGGGCCCGCCACTCATCACGTGGCCGTAGCCTTCGGCGGGCAGGTCCACGTCGTTCAGGACAATGCCGCCCATGAAGGAGATCCCGACGGACCCATCCGCAAGACCGAGCAGGCGGCGCGTCCCGGAGCGCCGGCCGTCGGCCGCGACGATCTGCTTCGCCTCGATGCGAATCTCGGCGCCGGACTTGCCATCTACATAAGCCGGCGCGGGCGAAAGCTTGGTAAGCCGGGCCGGTGCGACATAGTCGACCCCCGGAATCGCGGAGGCTTTTCGGCGAAGTTCGCTGACCAGTTCGCCATGGTCGAAGCTCGCGGCCGTCATGCCGTCTGGATAGGGGAGAAAGATCGGGTCGGACCCGTCATCGGGATGCGCGACAAAGCCCCGTTTCGGACCCGTCTCGACAAGGGCCTCCAGGTCGCACAAACCGAGACTCTCGAGAATTCGGACGCCGGACGGATGAATCCACTCGCCCGCAAATCTCTCCGAGGTACGAGGATTGGACTCGAGCAGCAGGACGCTGGCACCGCGCTGCGCGAAGGCGATCGCAGCGACGCATCCGATCGGCCCGGCGCCAATCACAGCAACGTCATGACCCGTTCGCACCAAGACCTCACCAGCTAACGAGAAAACACGCCCGAATCGTAGCGGGTTCCGCCGGTCTTGACCATCCCGCGATCTGCGCACACTGCCCCGGGGGCGCCACTCGTGTGATCCGCCCTGGCTAGCGCCTCGTACTGTTGTCCAAACCTCTCTACGATTGTCTACTCGCCTCCGCACAAAAACGACCTGACCCAGCAGCTTTAAAGGCGACCGGTCCCCCCACAATCCGCTGTGACAAAGGATTGAAGATGAGAAGGACTTTTATGGCCTTCGTGCTCGGCCTCGCGATGCTTCCAACGCAAGGAAGTGCCATGTCGGAGAACGAGCACCTTTCTTGCGTCAAGGAGCTCCCAAACCCGAACAGCTTGGCGGCGCGGCGAGATTACGTCCTGACCTGCATGACGAAGACCCCCGGCCTCACCGTGACGAACGTCACGGTCAATCAGGGGAAATGCGAATGCCAAGCCTACCGTTCGACAGTCGACATGAAACCCAAGACCCGGATCATGTCGATTTGTCGCAGCTCGGCAAACCCGTGCGACTTTACCGAGGTCGCGTTCGAGACGAATGCGGGCTCGTTCGCTTTCACATGGGCCCCCGACCAGGACGACCTGAGCATCCCGTAAGGCCTGTCGGATGCGGACGAGACCCTAAACCTCTTTGAGTCCGCGAGTAGCCAAGGCCGGGCCCGCGGCCGGCGCCACGACATCTCTCGACGGGAGCGTACCCCGTCTGGCCAGCAGCGCGAAGGCGGGCGGCACAAAGTAGAACGACACCACGGTCGAGAGCAGCACACCGCCCGCGATCGACATGGCGAACGGCGGCCAGAATCCGCCACCGGCCATGATCAGCGGCACGAACCCGCCGAACGTGGTCAGCGTGGTCGAGACGATGTGGCGGCCCTGCGCCATGACGATGTCCGCGATCCGCCGCGCGTCGCCGCGCAGCGCTCCCGCATCGGCCTGCAGCGCCGTGATGATGATGATTGCCGCGTTGATTGAAACGCCGATTGAGCCGATGACGCCGATCACCGCCTGGATGCCGAACGGGTAGCGGAAGATCGCCAGCGCCAAGAGGCTGAGCCCCATGGACAGGATCGCCACGATAAAGGTGATCGCCGAGAGACGGTAGGATCCGAATGTCAGGACGATCGTGGCAATCGTGAGTGCCAAAATCAGGCCCACGGCACCCAGCAGGTTGCGCAATACCTCGTCGCGGGCGTCCGCGTCGCCACCGACCTCCAGCCGGTAGCCGGGCGGCAGGCTCAACCCGCTTGCGGCGATGCGATCCTGGACCTGGGCCAAGGCGACTTCGGGCAAGACGTTGCGCTCCACGAAACCCTGGACCGTGTTGATGCGTTCGCCGTCGCGCCGATAGATCGGCGTTTCCGCCGGCACCACCTGAACTTCGCCGAGTGCCGTTAGCGGGACGCCGCCATAGGCGTCCGTGCCGGCTGCCGTGGGATTGACGAGATCGAGACCAAGCACGGCCTCGACCGTGCTGCGCGCCTCGTCTTTCAAGCGCACCCGCACTGGCAGTTCTTCGCTGCCTTCGATCAACGACCCGCCGAGGGCGCCTTCGAGCCGGCCTTCCAGCTGGTCCGCGATCGCGCCGAGATTGAGCCCCGCCAGGCGCGCCTTTTCTTCGGAGAGCGCGATGCTGAGTTTCGGCGCCCCGGACGCGATCTCGGTCCGCACCAGGGTGATACCCGGCACGCCGAGCATCAGGCGCCGAATCTCGTCGCCAATCTCGCGCAAGGTTTCCAGGCTATATCCCACGACACGAATCTCGACGGGAGCATTGACGGGTGGGCCCTGCACCAGACCGCGCACGATGACCCGCGCGTCGGGCACCTCGGTGTCGAGCGTGCGCTGAAGAGAATCGAGGATCGCTTCCGTCGCTTGGGCCGACTCCGTGGTCACAAGCGCCTCGGCAAAGCTCGGCTCGCCGTCTTGGTTCGCCACCATGTTGTAGTAGAAGGCTGGCGCGCTTTGACCGATCACCCAAGTCACCTCCGTGATGCCAGGTTCGGCTTTCAGGATGGCGTCGACGCGGTGCGCGACGCGTTCCGATTGGCGGATCGCGGAGCCGTCTGGGAGCTTCACCTGCACGTAGAACTGATTGCGGTCGACGCCAGGGAAGAATTGCGGCTTCAGGGTCGGGAAGGCGCCGAAGCCGATGATTGGCAAAATGAGCGCGAAGAGAATGGCGAGTATTGGATGGGCCAGCGCGAGCCGGAGACTGGCATGAAAGACCGCGCCCGCGCGCTTGAACGATACGCCGTTTGTGAGCCACCCTCCCCGCGTGCTGCGTTCGGGCACCTTCAGGAGAAACCCAGCCAGTGCCGGCGTGAGGGTGACCGCCAGCGCCAGGGACGAGAGCAGCATGATGATCACGGCCATGGCGATGGCGCCCACGAAGTCACCGGCGGGACCAGGCAGCAGGACCATGGGCATGAAGGCTAGAACCGTAGTCACGGTCGACGCGATCAACGGCGCGAACAGGCGCCGTACCGCATAATCCACGGCCTGCAACCGCGACTGACCGGCGACCAGCTTCTTGCGAATCTCGTCGGTCATGACGATCGCGGCATCGACAAGAAGACCCAGCGCCACAATAAGGCCCGTCACGGACATTTGGTGGATCGGAATGCCCACGAGCTGCAGCCCGAAGACCGACATGAGCCCGGCGAGCGGAATGACCGTCGCCACCACGAGGGCAGCGCGCCAGCCAAGGGTGATCAGCAGAACCGAGATCACGAGTCCCATGCCGATCAGCATGTTTGTGAGCACGCCCGCGAGGCGGTCGCTTGTGTAGGCCGATTGATCGAACAGGCGGTGAAGCTGAAGACCGCCGGGCATGTCCGCCTCGAAGCCATCCAACGCCTTGCCTATGCGGCTGGCCCAGGCATCGACCTGAAGATCGTCTTCCATGCGCGCGGCGACCAGCACGCCCTCGCGGCCCTCGATCAACGCAAGGTTCGCAGGTGGCTGGCGCACGTCACGCTTCACAGTGGCGATGTCGCCGAGCCGGACGATCCGGCCGTCTTCGCCTTGCCGCACCGGAATGGCTCGCAACCGGTCGAGCGCTCTAATCTGCCCTTCGACCTCGATCAGAAGGTCGGTCTTGTCGCCACGCACCACACCGGCCCGCACCTTGGCGTCGGCACCGGCGATGGCTTGCGCCACGGACCGGGCCGTGAGCCCAAGGGATTCAAGCCGCGTGCGGTTCAAGGTGACGCCGATTTCCTCGTCTTGGGCGCCATACAGTTTGACGAACTTTGTGCCTAGAACCGCGCGCAACCGGTCCTGCAGCATGTCCGCGTAGCGCGCCAGGATCGCCCGGTTCGTTTCGATGCCGGGGCGTGGCTGCAGGGCGACGATGGCGGTGAACGCCCCCGTACGGTCGTCATCGAAATCGGGAGCCGGCACCCCCGGCGGCAGATTCACTGCTGCATCGCCCAGCGCGTCACGGATCTCCGACCAGGCTTGTTCGATCGCGGTGTCCGAGATGAATTGCGAAAGTTCAACCGTGATGACGGAAATGCCGGACCGCGACACGGAGGTGATCTCGTCGATTTCCGGAATCTCGCGCAGCTCTTCCTCGATCTTCTCGGTGACTTGCGCCTCCACGCGCGCGGGGTCCGCGCCGGGAAACGGCGTGACGATCGTGGCGAACAGATTGGTGATGGTCGGGTCCTCCTGGCGCCCGATCGTCATCAGCGCGGAGGCACCGGCGGCCAAGATTAGGAGGATAGCCAAGGCAAAAAGGCGCGCATCGCGATAGAACAGCGTGGACATGATCTAGCTCCCGGCGAGAGCCACACGCTGCCCGGGGACGACGCGATTGGTGCCATTGGCGATCACGCTGGCGCCGGGCTCGAACGTACCGCGCACATAGGCATGAGCGCCATCCACATGCAGAACCTCGGCGGCCTCGCGCCGCACGACGGGCTCGCCGTCTTGCACGGCCACGGTCAGCAGACTCCATAAGCCTCGATCGCTTTCCTGAAGCGCGACGAGCGGAACCCAAGCACCGCGTTCTTCGATGTCGCGCTCGAGAACCAGCGTGACGATCTCGCCGAACGGCGTCGCCTCTCCGGTCGTGACGTCGAACAGCGCCGTCACGGTGCGCGTGGCGCTTTGCAGATCCGGGCGGCTGGCATAGAGGCGCGCCTCGGCAGGCCCCGCGCTCGTCTGGACCCGATAGGATTTGGCCTCGTCGAGCTTGGCCGCGACTTCGGGGGGAAGGCCGACACGCAGCTGACGGTGGCCGTCTTCGAGCACGGTCAGAATGGGCGTTCCCGCGACGATGACGGCACCTTCATCGATGGACCGTGCCGCGATCACACCGTCGAACGGCGCCTTCAACTGCGACTTCTGAATGTCGATGTCGATGGACTCGATCTGCGCCTTGACCCGATCCATGGCGGCGCTCAGTTCATCGAGAGCCGTGGAGGCTTCATCCAGACGCTGTTCCGGGCTCCAGCCGTTCTTCCGCAGTTTCACTTGGCGGTCGAGGGTCAGCCGGGCCAATTCCAGGCGCGCCTCAAGCTCGCGGATCTGAGCCTCACGCTGATTGCGGCTCGCTTCGAGTTGGGACGTGTCCAGCATCGCGACCACGTCGCCCGCGGCGACACGATGGCCCTCATCTTTGCGAACCTTGGTGACGAGCCCGGGACGCTCGAACGCGAGCGCAGTCTGGCGGGCGGCCTCCAAGCGGCCCACGTAGCGCACGACCTCGCGATAGCTCGGCTCGATCTCAAGCTTGAGTGTCTTCACGGCGACCGGCGGATGGGGCCCCGGCAGTGGCTCCGCCCCGCTGCGCTCATGGAGCGCCGCCACCCCGGCGACAGCCAACCCTAGAAAGACGGCCGCCATGAGCAAAGTGGCGAGTTGGCGCATGAGGTCCCGAGCAGACCAGCCGCCAAGGCTGGTTTTCGATTTATTTTCAGACACTTGGTTTTGCATCGCGGCCGCTCCCGTTCTCGCGCCATGGCCGGCACTTGCGAAGTAAGCGACTCTAACATATGTTAGTATGTCTAACTTTCAAGCGAAAAGTTAGTGCCGCTAACTCTTTTGTGAGAGCGTGTGTGCTAAATCGGATTCGCAGGCATCATGGAACACGCAGTCAAAGCAGACCCCGTCCAGGCCAAGTCCAAATACCATCACGGCGATCTCCGGGAGGCGCTCGTGCAAGCCTCCTACGATCTCGTCGCGGTGCATGGCGCGGAGAACTTCACGCTGGCGGAAGCGTGCCGTCTGGCCGGCGTCTCCACCGCCGCGCCCTACAAGCACTTCAAGGATCGCGACGAAGTCCTGGGGCTGATTGTGACGCGCGGGTTCGATAGAATGTCGGAACAATCGATGCGGGCCGTCGAGGCGGCAGGTGTTGGCACCCTCGCCGGCATTGTCGCCATGGGCAGAGCCTATGTGGACTTCGCCGTCGCGAACGAAAAGCTGTTTCGGCTCATGTTCGGCCAGCACCCGGCCATCAAGTCCGACGAGGAGGTGATCGGCGAAGGTATGGGCTGCTTCTCAAAGGTCATCGCGCAAGTGGCGATTTACTGCGAGCGCAACGGTGTGCCCGGCAACCCGGACGAGCTCGCGGTGCGTCTATGGACTTTTGTGCATGGCGCCGCCTCACTTCTCATCGACGGCGACTATGGGATTGTGGCGCCCGATCTCGATGTCGATGCGCTAATCGAAGGCGCGGCCCCGCGACTATTGAGCCAGGGCTAGACTTCCGTGATCACATGACGTGCGTGGACAGCTGTGAGGCTACCCATTCGCACGCTAGGCGCCGTCGCCTTCCGGCCGCGTTACGACAAAGCACATGGCCCCGGAAAGCACGACAATCTGTGCGGCCAGGACCCACACCGGTGCACCGACAAGCCACGTGATGGAGGGAGTCAGAACCATGACCGCAACGGCTAGGGTCTTGGTTCGCCGATTGATAGCGCGATGACGCTGCCAGTTGCTGATCAGTGGCCCGAATTTTCGATGCTCGGCAAGCCAGCGATGAAGGCGCGGAGAGGATTGTGCAAAAGCGTATGCCGACAGCAACACGAATGGTGTCGTCGGGACTAGCGGCAAAACCGTACCCGCCGCACCGAAGCCGAGCGAGGCGGTTCCGAGGGTCAACCATAACGGCCGCGCGGCGCGGCTTCGTTGCGACGCTGCCTTTCCCTCCCCTTGTGCCCTGTAGAATTCCACTTGAAAGCTCACCGGGTCCGCCACCTCGACACGATGCTCCACTTCGGGCTCGATGACGGCGAAAGAGTGTGCCTCGATCCGTTCGCGGGTGAGAGGCGGACCGACAACCACATAGTCGAGCGCCCCTTCCTTCACGAGAAGCTTGCCCCACACACCAGGCTTCGTGCTGTGCGAACCGGTGAGTTTGCTCGGCACCGTCTTCTCGGTGAACAACGCGGATGCGGCGTATTTCGTCACGTTCTCTGGAAAGCCGGAACTCATGATTTTGGTCGCGCGCGCGCGGACATCGGAGACGCCACCGCGCCCGCTGCTTGCTTGGGCAAGTCCGGCAACCCGAACATGGCGAGTTGCAGGCTCTCTGCAATTCGCTCCGCGCGGACCATGAAATGTTCGGCGGCCTCTGGCGACGGCGCCGTGTCGTCCAAGGTCGATCGAAACAGGCTTAGCCAGGTTCTGAAGTGTTCGGGGGTTACCCCCTCGAGCCTTTGATGGGCAGGCACCGGCTTACCGGAATAGGACCCGGCCTGAAGTGCGACCGAGGTCCAAAATTCCTTCATGCGCTTCAAGTGAAAGTCCCAGCCGTCTCCAATGACCCGCTCGAAAATTGGACCAAGTTCGGGGTGCGCGCGAATGCGAGTGTAGAATGCGTCGACCAAGAGTGAGACGTAGGCGAGGTCTACACCCTTGGCGGCCGCAGCCTGCTGGAGTTCTGTGCGGCGTTCATGGACGGGTCGTATGCTCATATGAATTACGCAGCCTCTTGAGCCAAGAGTGCTTCCAGGGATTTGTTTCGTTTGATCAGATCGTGGAGCGTATATCGGTCGAGAACCGCCAGAAAGGCACCGACGGCTTCAGCAAGAATGCCATTCAGCCGGCAGGCGCTGGTAATAACGCACGCTCCCCCTTCGGCGCTCATGCATTCCACGAGCCCAAAATCATTCTCCATGCAGCGAACGACATCCCCGATGCGAATAGCCTTCAAGGGCCTGACGAGCCGCACGCCACCGGACCGGCCGCGCGTCGTTTCAATAATGCCGCGTCTCGCGAGCACGTTCGCCACCTTCGTCAAATGGTGCTTCGATATGTGGAACCGGTCGGCAATAGCCGCGATCGTCACGAGCCGGCCCTGGTTCGCCGCCAAGTGCGACAGGAGCCGAAGTGCATAATCGGTTTGAAGGTTCAGCCGCATGGCAACTCCAATAAGACGTATATGATATACCACTTTTAGTAGCTTGAAAATGGCAAACGCGGCCCGAATCCGCGCCCTTCCCAATAGCTATTTCGTCCACCAACGGTCCATCGGCGAGGGCGGAAAGCCGTTCTTCTCCGTCACGGGACGGCCGAACCCGTCCCACCATGCAAGCTGGATCTTGATCTCCCGCCATAGCGGCAAGAGAACGAGCACATGGCGGAACGAGCGATCGAACGCCCGGCCCGCCGCCTCCAAGGCATCCGGATCAAGGGCCGTTTCCAGCGCCTCGATCGCGGTGTCGCATTCGGACCTAAAGCGAGCTCGCTTCGACTTCGAGCGAATTGTCGATTCCCGAGACCCGCCCCCAAAAATCATTCATGTATTGCTGGTCGAAGCGCTTGATCGAGAATTCCGCCGCGAGCGGCGCGTAAGTGTCTCCGCCGCAGACGAAGTCCGCAACAATCTCCCCGAAAACGGGCGTGTATTTGAAGGCCTGACCGGCTCCCAAACAGTGCACAAGATTCGGCACGCGATAGTCTGGCCCGAGGATGAATTTCAGGTCCGGCGTGATATCGAAATAGGACTTGTAGCCCGAGCCGTAGACCGACTGATCTATATTATTGAGCCGGTAGCGCGATATCTCCTCGTAAACTCGTATCTGCGTATAGCCGAGACCCTGGTTGGTCGGATCGCTGACTAAGTCGGCGCCGATAACTCCCAGCGGACTCTCAGCAAAGGCCCGCGCCGTTTCGCGCACAACGCGCTTGCGCGGCTGGTGCATGTGAATCTCATTGTCCCGCCACAGCCGGAAGTAAGCCAGGTTGATGTAGTCAGCGATGATTGGGAAGAAACCTTCGATCTCACTGTAACTGGTGAGCCAGTTCACGACACAAACCGGCTCGACACTGACAGGGACCGATAGCCCGAGCGGCGCAAAGATTGCGGGGCTCCATGGCCCCGCTGCATTCACAACGTGCTCGCATTCCAATCTCTCTCCGTCGGCGGTTCGCACAGCAACAATCGATCCGCCTTCACCACGCTCGAATCCTACGACCGCTGTCTTCTCGCGCACGTCGATCGAATTGTGCTGGAGAGCCTTGTAGAGAACATTTCGAAACGCCGAGGGGTCAAATTGCAGCGCGCCGGGCTCCAGATAATACAGCTCATCGTCGTACAAGTTCACGAAGTCGGGCAGAATGTCGCGAGCCTCGTCGGCGCTCACTTTACGAAAGTCGATGCTCATGTCTCGCATCTGCCGCTCGAGAGTATCCCATTTGGTGTTTCCGCCCGCACCGCTGTCGCGCGCGATCCAAATGGCCCCGCACGCATCGAACGATGCGGAGACCCCCCAAAGATCCTCAAGCGCGTACCATTGTTCAGCTGCAATCTTCGCAAGTTCCGCAGCTATAGGGACGGCGTTAGCCGAGCGCACGATACCGGAGTGCCGAGCGGTCAGTCCGGAACCGACAAAGCTCTTCTCAAGAACGCAAACCGCGCCATCGGCCTCTCCGCTTTGCTGCAAGCGACGCTGGACCGAGATAGCGGAGGCGCAGCCGAGGCAGCCACCGCCAATGACAATCGAATGATAGCGTGTACGCACGAGCTAGCTCCTAGTTGATTGGCCGGGTATGTCCCCTACTCTAAGCCCTGGCCGTTGCGCAAGGGTGTGGGGCAAATACATTGCGATCCTTCGCAATGTGAAGCGCCACGAGGCGTCTCAGTGGAAGTATCAACTGCTCAGGGCACACCCTGAGAACCAAAAAAAATGTGTCGGTCTATGACAGCACCGGAACGGCGATTGCACCTGCCTATCGTGCCCGCGCTTAGCTGTGTAAGCGGTGCATAAACGCCGCCGCATTGCGCCGAAGCGCGGCTATGTAATCATCGTCCATTCCGTCCAAGTTGCGATATGGAAAAGCAAGCCGCGGATTGGATGCGAGCTTGTCGCGGTGCCGATCAAGAAAGTCCCAGTAGAGATAGTTGAACGGGCAAGCGCGCGGCCCCGTCTTCGATTTGACCTCATAGCGGCAGTCTGAGCAGTAGTCCGACATCCGATTGATGTAGTTACCGCTCGCCGCATACGGCTTGGAGCCCAGCAACCCGCCATCTGCGAACTGACTCATGCCAAGCGTATTGGGAAGCTCGACCCATTCATATGCGTCGGCGTAAACCGCCAAGTACCACTCATGAACAGCTCGCGGGTCTACGCCTGCGAGCATTGCGAAGTTGCCTGTGATCATCAACCTCTGAATGTGATGAGCGTACGCTTCGTCACGGGTCTGCTCGACGCAGGTGCTTATGCAGGCCATGTCCGTTTCGGCCGTCCAATAGAACGCCGGGAGTGGGTTGTGATGTTCAAGGAAGTTTTCGTTTACGTAGCTGGGCATCCGCAGCCAATAGATCCCTCGCACATATTCTCGCCAGCCGATGACCTGGCGAATGAATCCCTCGGCTGCATTCAGGCTGACTGCGCCGGCCCGATATGCGGCGTCGATGCGCCGGCAAAGCTTCAGCGGGTCCAGCAATCCCGCATTGAGGTAAAGCGACACGACCGCGTGGAACATATAGGGCTGGCCTGAGAGCATCGCATCTTGGTAATCGCCAAAATGGGCAAACGAGGTCTCGATGAAATGGTCGAAAGCCGACTCGGCCTGTCGACGCGTGACGGCGAACCAGAATGGCTGCAGCACGCCGAAATGGTCGCCGAACCGGTCCTCGACGAGCACCAGCACGTCCCTTGTTATCGCGTCGACTGGAAACAGTTTTGGACCTGGGATTTTTAGCCCCTTCTTTGGCGGCTTTCGATTGTCGGAGTCAAAGTTCCAGCGACCGCCGCACGGCTTTCCGCTCTCATCCATAAGGAGGCCAGTCTTACGGCGCATTTCACGATAGAAATTCTCCATACGGAGCTGTTTACGTCCGTCCGCCCAATCTGCGAACGCGACCTCCGAGCATAGGAACCGGTCGTCTGCCATGATATTAATCTCGAAGTTCCGCTGCGCACGAAGTCTTTCTAACTCGTCGAGCAGCCGCCACTCGCCTGGCTTGGTGACAAGCACGCGAGAGCAGCCGTTGCGGATGAGCGCCCGCTCGACCTCTCCTGGGATCGAGCCCCTGTTCCCCTCGTCATCCAGACGGACATAGTCCACGCACCATCCCGCGGCGGAAAGTTCCTTGGCGAAGTGACGCATGGCCGAGAACAGAAAAGCGATCTTCTTCTTGTGATGGCGAACATACGACGCTTCCTGCTGCACCTCCGCCAGCAGCACAACATCCCGATTGGGATCGGCCGCGCGCAAGGCTGCAATACTCGGCGACAGTTGATCGCCTAGGATGAGGACAAGCTGTTTGGGGCTTCTGCCGTTCACCATCGAACCTCGAACACGTCTGTCGTTGCGAACCGTAACCTGCGCCGAATCCTATCGCCGAAATCCAACGTGATCCATTCATCCGACCGCCGTGTATAAAAGTAGCCCGCGAATTATTCGCCTGTTTCTGAAGTTGCGCCCATGACTGCTCTCACTCACATAGCACTCCCGGATCTGGTCCGCTGAAGCCCCCTGAGAGGCCAACGGTGCGAAATGGAACCACAATATTGCAAGCCTTGCTGGCTGCCGTCGCAATCCTCGGAAGCGCCACAGACGTCCGCGCCCGGAGCGAATCGGAAAAAGGCTGGGCCGCTTACGAGAGAGTCGACTACGCGCTGGCGGCCAAGCAGATCAGGCCATATGCCGAGCAAGGCGAGCCAGAGGCGCAGTTCAAGCTCGGTCGCATGTACCAAGAGGGCCGAGGCGTCACCCAAGACCATGCCGAGGCGGTGAAGTGGTATCGGCTCTCGGCCGATAAGGGACAGCCATTCGCCCAGAACAATCTCGGCGTCATGTACAAGAACGGCTGGGGCATAAAGCAGGATTACGTGGAAGCGTATTTCTGGTTCAGCCTTGCCGTGGCCTACTATTTCGACTTCGAGGAAATGAACTTGGAGCGCGCGCGGCAGAATCGGCTGTTCGTTTCAAGAAGAATGACCCCGGATGAGATCACTGCCGCCCAAAAGCTCGCAAGAGACTGGGTCCCGAAGCCCTACGCGAAAGGCACCTCCACCAAGCTGCTCGGGCGGTGACGCAGCGGCACCGCTCAGAGCGCGGGCCAGCACACCCAAACACCGACACCCCCGCCAGCCGGCCGTAATCGAACAGTTAACGGACGAAATCGGCGGCGGAGACATTGCTCCTTTTCCTTATTTCTCTCGTTGAGATAGCCGGCCTTTCCCGCATAGTAAGCACCTTGCGAGTCCGTAAACAGATTATCGCTGCGCCACGCCCGCCGGGTTAAGGATAGCGGCACTCTGGCCTAGCTTGATTCTCCGTCCCTTTGCAGTAGTTGCCGTAGTCAAAGGGAGTGAGACATGAAACGAACTTTCGCAATCTGTGTTTCTGCTGCGACCTGGGCCTTGGTGATGTTTGCACCAACCAAGGCGTCCGCTGGCGGCTATTACAACGGCTACAGCTACGGCTGCTGCCGCGTCGTCACCTACTGCTATGGGTATGCCCGCGGCAGAGTTGCGTATGGCCACTATGCCCAGCCGCGCTACCGCTAACCACGCTACGGTAATGACTACCGCTATCAGCGCTATGGTTATCCGCGCGCGCGCGGCTATGCACGGCGTCAATTGCGTCGCGAGGCCATCCGCGGCTGGTAGTGCATAGAGATTGTTAACCGCCGTAGAATCGGCCGTTGTCCCTTACCGAGATGTAATCTCGGGCGCCCGATCCGGGTGCGTGGAGAAAACGTAACTTAATCAAGCACCGTGTTTGTTGGATTGGTTTCCAACGGACTCTCTGACACGATGTGAATCCAACTGCCCCGGCGTACGGGTGACGCCGGGGCTTTTTTGCGCGCCCACGCCCCTCGGCTGTCCGGTCAATTTGTCTGCTGGAAATGGTGGGCGGCCTTGGGATCGAACAAGCAGGCAAAATCAACGATGGTTGGCTGATGCCGGCCGGCGATCGCGTCGGCTCTACCCTTTGAAGCGGACATCGTTAGTGTCGAAGTCTATGTCCGCTAAGTGCCAGGAGTGGTCATTTGCCGGAACGCGCTCAGGGCCTAGTTTCGTGGTCTCGAGAATCTCCGTAGCCGAGGCGCTCCACTGCGTCCTGGATCTCCTCAAGAATCGCCGGATCGTCGATCGTGGCTGGCATCTTGAACTCCTCGCCATCCGAGATCTTCGCCATGGTGCCACGCAAAATCTTGCCCGAACGGGTCTTCGGGAGCCGCTCAACCACGCAGGCAAGCTTGAATGCTGCCACAGGGCCGATTTGGCTGCGCACCTGGGCAATGGCTTCCTCGACGATCTCTTCTTGAGGTCGATCTACTCCGCTATTGAGGCAAAGAAACCCCATAGGCAACTGCCCCTTAAGTTCGTCAGCAACCCCAATCACGGCACATTCCGCCACGTCCGGAAGACCTGACAGCACTTCCTCGATCGCACCAGTTGATAGCCTGTGTCCCGCGACGTTTATTACGTCATCGGTACGGGCCATAACGTACACATAGCCGTCCTCATCGATTATCCCCGCGTCACTCGTATCGTAGCTGCCCGAGAATCTCCTGAGATAGCTGTCCCGATACCGCTCCTCTGCCTGCCACAGCGTCTGCAGGCAGCCTGGCGGCATCGGCAGCTTGATCGCAATGGCCCCGAGCTCGCCCCGGGGCAATTCGTGCCCGTCTTCTCCGAGGATCCGCAAATCATATCCTGGCATCGGCACGCAGGCCGAGCCCACCTTCACCGGCAAGGGCTCCAGCCCCATTGGGTTGCCCGCGATCGTCCAGCCGGTCTCGGTCTGCCACCAGTGGTCGATAACCGGTACGCCCAGCATATCCTGCGCCCAATGAATAGTGTCGGGATCAGCTCTCTCTCCCGCAAGGAAGAGATATTTCAGGCAGTTCAGATCGTGCTTACGGATGAACTCGCCCTTAGGGTCGACTCTCTTGATCGCCCGGAATGCGGTTGGCGCTGTGAATAGAACCTTGACCCCGTGCTCCGAAATCACGCGCCAGAAGGTCCCCGCATCGGGCGTGCCTACCGGCTTACCTTCGAAGAGCACGGTCGTCGCGCCATGTAGCAGCGGCGCATAGCAGATATAGGAATGACCCACGACCCAACCGACGTCAGAAGCCGTCCAACAAACGTCGCCCGGATCGATGTCGTAGATGTTCTTCATCGTCCAGCATAGCGCCACGGCATGGCCAGCGCTCGGCCGCGGCACACCCTTGGGCTGTCCCGTCGTGCCCGAGGTATAAAGAATGTAGAGCGGCTCGTCCCCCGAGACTGGAACGCACTCGGCCGGCTCCGCCCCGCGCTGGAAGGCGAACCACTCGACATCCCGCTCCCCCAGTTCGGCGGGCTGCTGCTCCCGCTGGAAGATCGCGCAGAATTCGGGCTTGTGGCCAGCTTGCTGGATTGCGCCATCAAGAAGCGGCTTGTAGGGCACGACCCGCCCGGGCTCTATTCCACAGGATCCGGCGATGATCGCCTTCGGCTTCGCGTCATCGATCCGGACCGCGAGTTCGTGGGCCGCGAACCCCCCAAACACTACAGAGTGCACAGCACCTATCCGCGCGCAGGCGAGCATCGCAATGAGTGCTTCTGGCACCATCGGCATGTAGATGACGACTCGATCGCCCTTTTCTACACCACGCGAGCGCAAAGCGCCGCCCAACCGTGCTACCTGTGCCAGAAGTTCGGCATACGTGATCGTCCGCTTTGTGGCTGTGACCGGGCTGTCATAGATGATTGCCGCCTGCCGACCACGACCCGCCTCAACATGGCGGTCTACCGCGTTCCAGCAGGTGTTCATCACGCCATCGGGATACCAAGCAAAGATTGGCGCTCTGCTATCGTCTAGCACCGTTTGAGGCGGCTTGATCCAGTCCAGTGCTTCGGCGGCCTGAGCCCAGAACATACACGGATCAGCGGCCCAGGCTTCATAGGCTTCCTTGTATCCCATGTCCTGTTTGTAACGAGTCCGGTCACTTCGTGCCAGAAAGGAAGCCCGATGTTCTTCGTTCGGCCTTTCCGCCTTGAGGAGGCTTTCGATCGACTGAGAGATCAGCTTTGGGTCAAAATCTGACGTGAGACCGGTAGTTAGGCACGTCAGGTTCATGCGAATCGCTGACCAACAATAGCCGGCGAGCTTGTGGACAACATTGAGGGAAACAAGCGCTGATCACTTGACGACTACGCAGCATCCCGTGAAATTGAAGGAACTATGGAAACCCAAAAGGCAGTCGTCGTACGGGCCCCAGGAGGGCTCGACCAACTCGAACTCCGGGACGTCCCCGATCCCGGCCAGCCGGGACCGGGCCAGATCCGCGTCGAGTTGCATGCGACCTCGCTGAACTTCCATGACCTGCTGGTAGCCAAGGGCGCCATCCCTGCGGACGACGGCCGAGTTCTTATGGCGGACGCCGCCGGCACAGTTGAGTCCGTCGGCGATGGCGTTACTGAATTTGAGGTTGGCGACAATGTGGTCTCGGTCTTCTTCCCGCAATGGCAAGACGGCCTACCATTCGATAGGGTGGGCAACTTTCTTGGCACTCCCGGCGATGGCATCGACGGCTATGCCACAGAGCATGCAGTGCGTGCTGCCACAGACTTCACCCTCGCCCCGCGTGGTTGGAGTCATGCGGAGGCCTCAACAATCACCACCGCTGGGCTGACTGCCTGGCGCGCCCTCGTTGCCGACGGTCGACTCAAGGCAGGCACCAGCGTTCTGGTATTGGGCACCGGCGGCGTTTCTATCGCTGCTTTGCAGATCGCTAAGGCTATGGGAGCCTCGGTTATCGCCACATCGTCCTCGGAGCAGAAGCTAGAGCATCTTCGGGCACTCGGTGCTGATCATGTCATCAACTATCGGCGGACTCCGGACTGGGGACGCGAAGTCCTGGCGCTGACCGGCGGGCATGGTGTCGATCACGTCATCGAGGTCGGCGGCCCCGGTACGCTGACACAGTCCATCAAGGCTGTGCGTGTCGGAGGTCACATCGCGTTGATCGGCATCCTGACGGGACGCCAGGGCGACGTCCCCACCATGGCGCTAATGGCCAAACAGGCGCGACTGCAGGGCCTGATTGTCGGAAGCCGCCGCCAGCAGCAAGACTATGTGGCCGCGCTGGAACAGACAGGCCTACGCCCGGTCATCGACCGCAGCTTTCCGCTCGAACGGTTGGCCGATGCGTTTCGCTTCCAGGAAAGCGGCGGCCACTTCGGCAAAATTGCGGTTGAGTGGTGAGGAAAAAAACCTGCAGCCAAGTAGTTGTGGACAATCTCAAGGCCATCAAGAAAGACGGCAAGATCTACAAGAACACGCTGCATTAGGGCGATGACCGCTTTAGGTCACTAGCTTACGCTAGTCCACAAATAGGGCACGAACATTTTGCACCCACAAGCCGACTCCCTCAGCCGGGCGATTGAGGTTGGAAAGTGCCATAAGCGAACATCGGAGTTCTCAGCTGCTGAGTTATAGTCTCGCCTCGCTTTGGGAGAGGAAGAAACTAATGAAAGACAAGAAAGAGAGCAGTCCAGATCCCCAACAACTGCTCGGACAGCTCCTGTCCGGCAAGCAGCTCACATACAGCCTTTCTGGCGTGGCTCGGCTTGGCGTCGCCGACCACATGAATGCGATGCCTATAGCGGTTGATGAGATCGCAGCGAAAGTCGGCGCGCACGCGCCTTCGCTCTATCGCGTGATGCGGATGCTTGCCAGCATGGGCGTGTTCAATGAGGTGAACGGAAAGCGGTTTGCGCTCTCACCTGCGGGGGAGTTGCTGAGATCCGACGCACCGGGCTCGATGCGCTACATCGCAATGATGTTCGGCGACCCCTGGACTACGCGGGCCTATGAGCACTTTGCCGACTGTCTGCGCACCGGTCAGGATGGTGTGAGCAAGGCCTACGGGCAACATGTCTTTGATGTCCTTGCGGAACGCCCCGAGCAGCTAGAGACCTTTCAGGCAGCAATGACAAGCTCCTCCACGTTGGCGGGGCATGCCGTCGTCAGCGCTTATGACTTCGGTGGAATCATGCGCATCGCGGATGTTGGCGGCGGCCATGGCGCGCTGCTTGCGTCAATCTTGCGCCACTATCCGAACATGCAAGGCGTTCTCTTTGATCGCGAGGAAATCGTTGGTGGTGTGCCGGAGGACCAATTCGCCGGCTGCGATGGTCGCATTGCCATCGAAAGCGGGAGCTTCTTTGAACGCGTACCTGATGGTTGTGACGCCTATATCATGAAGCACATAATCCACGATTGGAGTGACGAGCACTGCTGTACAATTCTCAGACTGATGCGCGAGAGGCTACCCGCCAACGGCCGCGTTCTTCTATGCGAAATGGTTGTCACTGATGAACCCGGGCCCACGCCCGCAAAGATGCTGGACATCGAAATGCTACTGGTCACGGTGGGCGGTAAAGAGCGTACCAAGCATGAGTTTGCCGAGCTCCTTGGCTCATGCGGCCTTCATTTGAACCGCATCGTTGCGACCGAACGCCCGATCTGCGTGATTGAAGCCGTGTGCGAATAGGGTTTTGCAGTGCGGCATGGTCGCTTTGGCTCATTAGCTGACGCCGTGCTGCTGGGCGGTACGACCGCTTTCTACGCGTCAGCAGACGTGAGGCTTCTAATTCGATGAGCCCCAAGGACCGCGCCGACGTTCGATCTGAAATGGACGGTGATGGGCTGGCTGGAACAGCGGCACACCGCTTTTCTTGAAGAACGGTACTAGCATCATCCCAGCGACAAACCCACCGACATGAGCCCAGAAGGCAACCCCAGGCTCGCCCGCGCTCGAAAAAACGCCGCTCACAAGCTGCAGCAATAACCACATTCCCAACACGACGAGCGCCGGCAGATAAACAATCGTGAAGAAGAAGCCCAAGAAGATTGCCGTGCGCACGGTGGCGTGCGGGTGCAGGAGCAGATAAGCGCCGAGCACCCCCGAAATTGCACCGCTCGCACCCACCATGGGCACAGTGGAGTCGGGATTGACGAGGGCTTGAGCGAACGCCGCGGCGACGCCGCAGGCGACATAGAAAACCAGGTAGCGAACGTGCCCCATGGAGTCTTCGACGTTGTCGCCGAAGATCCATAGAAACAGCATGTTGGAGCCGAGATGCATCCAGCCGCCATGCATAAACATGGATGTGAACACCGTGGACCATGCGGGAATTGTGGCAATGTCTGATTGAAGATCAGCAGTGCCGAACAGACGAGCGGGAATCATGCCGTATTGATAGAAAGCAACTTCGCCCGCGTTAGCACCCAATGAAAGCTGCCACAAAAAGACCAGCACGCAAGCGCCGATAATTGACCATGTTATGGTCGGCGTACCTATGCGAGGATTATCGTCTGAGATAGGGAACAAAAGTCCGCACCGTGATCTGATGTTTGAAATGCTGTTAAAGTCGGCGGCGACTTACCTAGTAAGTGGGCTGCGTTTGTAGCTGTCAATCATGTGGTCAACGAAGCCTTCCACGGTGGCTGCAAAGGCCGGCCAAGGACTATGTCCGCTTTGGGTCATTAGCGGACATCGGAACGCCGCTTAGGGGCGACCGCTTTACATCCCAAAGCAGACACCTTCGGGTTCGGTGTTGAGGTCTGCTAAGTGCCAAGGGCGGAAATCCAGAGAGAGCTAAGGTAGGGCCCCGCTACATCCGATTGGCACGGCACCTTCCATCCTCCAAAGTAAGCCGACGCCTTTGTGGCGAAAAGCCCCAACACCCTGGCCCACTGATGTCTGCTACTGGAACTTAGCGGACGTCGAAGGGCACCAAGCAGCGTCGGGTCTCGTCCCACAGCACGAGGCGCACGCAGCCGAAGCTTTCCAGCAGGCTCAGGCGGTTGATGTCGCGAAGCTCGGGATGCTCGCGCAACACGCTCGGTAGCCGGTAGTAAGGAATGCGGCTACAGAGGTGATGCACGTGATGAATTCCGATATTGGCCGTGAACCAGCACAGGAAGGCGGGCAGGTCGTAATGCGAACTGCCGTGCATGGCGGCATGGTGAAAATCCCACTCGCTCCTATCCTCCCATGTCGTATCCTCGAACTGATGTTGCACATAAAATAGCCACACCCCGGCTGATGACGCGAGCAGCATGATCGGAAGGTGAATCAATAGAAATGCTTTGATACCGATGAGCCATACCAGGACGCCGACGATCAGGAAGATGACGAGATTTGTCGCCATGGTGCTGGCCCAAGGCTTCCAGCCGCCCCGCATCATACCCACTGGTAGTCGGAACTGGAGAATGAACAGATAGGCAGGGCCGATGCCGAACATGATCAACGGGTGCCGATAAAGACGATAGCGCAACCGCCCCCATACCGAGCGCGCGCGATATTCGGCGACGGTAAGAGTGTCTATGTCGCCAAAGCCTCGACGGTCAAGATTTCCGGAGCTTGCGTGGTGCATGGCATGAGTGCGCCGCCAAAAGTCATACGGAGTGAACGTCAATATGCCGAGGATCCGACCAGTCCAATCATTTGCCCAGCGCTGCCGAAAGAAAGACCCATGTCCGCAATCGTGCTGGATCAAGAAGAGGCGCACCAGGAATCCCGCAGCCGGTATCGTGAGCGGAAGCACTAACCAATAGCCGAGATCGAGAGTCGCCCACATCAAAACCCAGAGCGCAAAAAGTGGGACAATGGTGATTACGATCTCCACGATGGCCCGGCCGTTGCTTGGCTGCCGGTAGGGCGCGAGAATTTGCACCCAGGCGCGTGCGGCCGGTGTGGCTGCGGCAGACTGCGCGAGGTCTTGGTTGCTTTTCAACTGTGTGCACCTCGGCCTATATCGGCCGTACTAGAGTGATGGGCAGGCTTCTTGACGAATATGAGCGACAGATTGTTCGCCGGCATCTTTACGATTTCACGCAGCTCAATTCCGTAGGGAGCGGCCTCGCTGACCACTTCGTCTACGTCACGAACACCCCAGCGCTTGTCCCGCCTCTTGAGGTCCGCGTCGAAGGCTGCGTTGGATGCCGCTGTGTGTAACCCACGCCGCATGAACGGCCCGTAGAGGAAGAGGACACCTTCTGGTCTCAAGAGACGCTCCGCCCCAGCAAGCAGTCCAACCGCTGCGGCCCAAGGTGCGATATGAATCATGTTCAGGGAGATTATTGCGTCAAACGGGGTGTAGTCCTCGACGTCCCATGTCTCGCGGCGTACATCGATGGAGACCGGCGCAAGCACATTGGCGAGTTGTTCGGTGACGATCCAAGCCTCTATGCTGGCGCGCGAATCCAAATCTGGGTCGCTCGGCAGCCAGACGAGGCTAGGCAACGCCTTGGCGAAGCAAACGGCATGTTCCCCAGTACCCGATCCAATTTCGAGCACGAGGCCTTTAGTCGGAAGAACGCGAGTCAACACCTCTCGAATTGGGCCACGATTGCGCGCGGCCGACGGCGAGATCTGTTGCGCTGTGGCGGCACAACTGCGATCCCTAACTGCAATAGAACGCGGGAGCCGGATGTAGTTCGACATATCGATTAGCTATTTATCATACCTAAAGGCGTGGGACGTTGGAAACCAGCTCGAAGTTTGTCGACATCCTGTGCTCATCTGAGGAGACGCCACCAAAAGCGTTCGCGTCTCACCCCCTGTAGCTAGTAGGGCTAAAAGAAGGACTCCAAATTTGCAAATCAAAGTGCAAACCAACTGCGCGACACAGCATGGTACTGGACATGACATGCTAGGAGGGTCGGCAGAAAAATGCCGAACGAGAGCACACGCTTAGCTACAGAACGGTACAGCTCGCCACGAGAGTCTTAGAACTCGAAAACCGTTGAGCGCGGGAGCGTTCCGAGGGTTCGAATCCCCCTCTCTCCGCCGATCGGCGGCTATTTTGGGCTTAAATCGAGG
>Ga0209013_10000381_pt1 | contig 39372 bp, 38 predicted proteins | sample Cruoilmetagenom2_FD_187291 | JGI IMG/M metagenome (GOLD analysis project Ga0209013, IMG submission 187291) | Oil polluted marine microbial communities from Coal Oil Point, Santa Barbara, California, USA - Sample 2 (SPAdes) (version 2) | ecosystem: Environmental > Aquatic > Marine > Oil seeps ...
CAATGCGATCTTGGTTCGCGCCATGCGGAGATCTCCCTGAAGCATAAGGATTGAGACGATTTTACCGCTCACGACGGTGGCATCGGGTCCCGGAGAAGCGAAAGCGGGTCGTCTGCGCATAGGAAGCGGCACGGATTGAGCTTTGCTAGACCGAAAAATGGGCGCGTTCAAGCAAGCCGAGGGGCGATGAAACGAAAGTGGTGGGGTGATGGGGGCGTTTAATCTCACATCCGCGCTAGTGGATCTAGGCCACCGGTGCGCTCGGTACGCGATTCCAAATAGTCTTGCGACCGCATTTCAATCAGTCTGGAAGCCGTGCGTTCGAAAAGCTCTGAGCCGTCACCGGCCACGTAAAGTAAGTCGGGCTCGCTTTGTGCGGACACGATTAGACCGACCTTATTATCGTAGAGCGCATCGATAAGGTTAATGAAGCGACGCGCCTCGTTCCGGTTGGCCGAAGTCAGAACCGGGATTTCGTCAATCAGCACGGTATGAAAGGCGTGCGCGACGTGGAGGTAGTCGCGCGGTCCCAGCGGACGTGCACACAAGTCGTCGAATCCGAAACGCGCAACTCCCCTGGTCGCCATCGGGACGTGGACATGCCGGCCCAAGACTTCAAGTGACATCGGCAGCGGTTTTGCTGGGCCGCCGGTAAGGCGTGTCCAGTGGTCGTCGAGTTCTTTCTCGGCCGCTGCATCGGCTGGCGAGAAGTAGAGTGGGTAGCCGGCCAGCTTCTCAAGTCGGAAATCTTTTCCGGAGGCTAGTTCAACAACGTCCATATAGTCTTCAATGAGATCGATGAAGGGTAGAAACAGCTGACGGTTGAGCCCGTTGCGGTAAAGTTCGCTGGGGTGAGCGTTGGATGTCGCCACGACCACAACACCCTGCTTAAAGAGCACGGTGAAGAGTCGTCCGAGAATCATAGCGTCGGCAATATCGGTGACGTGCATTTCGTCGAAGCAAAGCAGCTTCGCCGTCTGCGCGATTTCCGCCGCGACAATCGGGATCGGGTCTCCGGGAACCGCCTTGCGGGCGCGGCCGATGCGGTCGTGAACCTCCGCCATGAACTCATGGAAGTGATGACGCACCTTGGGGGCGAAATCGACCTCCGCGTGGAACAGATCCATCAGCATGGTCTTGCCGCGGCCGACGCCGCCGTGAAGGTAAAGACCGCGCGGTGGCGGAACAGGTTTCCTTTTAAAGAAAACAAACAGACGAGAAGACGCCGGCCGGTACTCGGTGAGGCGCGCGGCGACGTCGTCGAGATGGGTGACAATCTCGGCTTGCTCGGCGTTCGGCTCGATTTCGCCTGATGCGACCTTCGCCAAATAGGTCTGCATCACCTTCGAGCGACCACTACCGCCCTTCAAAGCCATGCGTACCCCCGTTTCACCATGCACCATGTCGCATCTGCGCAGACGTCACCGCATTGCTCCCATGCAAAAACCGCGCAGCTTGGAGCGCCCTGCGGACAGCGGGGGTAGCCAATCCAAAGCGAAAAACGTCTCCATATCAGTGGCCTATGTTTGCACCGTAAAGCGTATCGACTTTGGTAGGTGTCTGCTTGCGACATCCACAGCGTCAATTTCGTTCAAGTTCTCGCCACGCATTCCGGTGTATTGTGCGACGCAACATAAGGGCCACATAAGTGGACACAAGCGAACCGCAGCATCCTCGATAAAACACGGAGCCGGGTTCCACGTCACTTAACGTCAATCGAAATCCAGAGCAGAGGTGAAGTTCATGAGCGAGCATCCGTTCTGCGGAGGCACAATTCGGAAGCTGTGGCCGTCGGAAAGCGACAAGTTCCGCGACCACCTTCTGCGGCTCGACAAGGACAGCCGGCGTATGCGCTTTGCCCACGCCGTCTCAGACAACTTCATAGATGACTACGCTGGCCGCATGAATGAAATGGGCGCCATCGTTTATGGCTATCTAGAAGGCGGCGAAGTGCGAGCGGTTGCCGAATTGAAAAAGCTTGGCGACACATGGGGGCAGGAAGCCGAAGCGGCTTTCTCCGTCGAGCCCGGCTATCAGGAAAAGGGAATAGGAACGGAGTTGATGGGACGCGTTATTCGCGCGGGGCGGAACAGAAGCGTCAATCATCTCTATATGAGCTGCCTTGCAGAAAACCGAAAGATGCAAGCCATCGCACGCAAGCATGAAGCCGACCTTCGCTTTGAATACGGCGAAGTCATAGGTGAAATTGTTCCAATCGATCCGAACTACTTCTCCATCCTCGCAGAAGCGATGGAAGACCGCGTGGGTTATCTGCTGGCGGTTCTGGACGTCAGTCGGGAGCGTACAAAAAAAGCGGCCTGAACTTCACACGACACTTGGCGACAGAAACGGAGTGGCAACCACTCCTATTAGATCGCCGAGTGCTTCTTATAAAGTATCGCGCAAACAGAGCGCGGCGGATTAGATGCGTCGGTATCTACTCGCCGCGCTTTTTTGTTTTGCAGTTTCGTCTTCGGGCATTCGCTCGCGAAGAAACATCGACGACGTTATCGAAAAACGCGACTCCAAAATTTGCACTTCGGTGTATCGCTATTTTTGAGTCCGTTGCGACAAAAATGAAAGGTAACGACATCACCGCTGCGCATTGCTACATTCAATTCCAATGTTGGCGCGAGCGCTTATCCATCTCTAAACACTCAAAATTGAGTCTTTACTGCAACAGAATTGAGGGCGCTCCAATCTTTCTCACCTGCCAATTCTTTTTTTATGTCAACAAACTCCTTCAAATTGTTCAAAGTTTTTTTGGGTTGAACGTGATTCGCACAGACACCCCCTGGAAAAATTGGAGATGAAGATAATGGCAACCACCAAGACGAAGAAAAGCACTGCTAAAACCACTAAGCCGCGGAAGGCAAAAGCTCCGGCGAAAACCGCTGCTGCTGCTGCTGCGAAACCTGCTGCTAAGACTGCTGCTCCCGCAAAGAGAGCTGCTGCTAAGAAGCCGGCCGCCCGCAAGACAACCAAGACCACGGCATCCGCTTCCGCTCGTTCGAAAGCACCGGGCCGCGCAGCAAAGAAACCCGTTGCGAAGAAGCCTGCTGCGAAGAAGCCAGTCGCTAAGAAGGCTGCTGCTAAAAAGCCGGTCGCTAAGAAGGCCGTTGCCAAGAAGCCCGTCGCTAAAAAGGCTGTAGCTAAGAAGCCAGTTGCTAAAAAGGCTGTCGCCAAGAAGCCTGCTGCTAAAAAGTCTGCCGCGAAGAAGACCGTCCGCAAGACGACTGCTCGCAAGGCAAAGTAATTAGCAATCGTTTAAGCGTCGTCAGAAAACGGGTTTTCGCCATTCGTCGGCGATGCCCAGAAGAGCAGTCTAAACAGGATCGCTTATCAGGCCTGAAAGCCCAAATCGAGCTTCAGCGCCGACAATCAACGCAATAAACAAGCGGTCCAGAAGACATCGCCCAATCCGCATAGGTACGTAAGCGTCTCACGCGGCGGGCTCAAAAATCCCCCTAAAGGATCGGACGAGCTTTTGAGCTTGCCCGGTCCTTTGTTTTATTTGCGGCTCATTCGTCCGAGCCCGCCGCCTAAACCGGCAGCCAACTGCGGTTTGCCATCAAACGCGGCGTTCAACCATAAGCTTTTTCAGCTCGGCGATCGCCTTTGCGGGATTCAAACCCTTGGGACAGGCGCGGGTGCAATTGAGGATCGTGTGGCAGCGGTAAAGCCGGAATGGGTCCTCAAGATCGTCAAGGCGTTGCCCCGTCGCTTCGTCGCGGCTGTCATTGATCCAACGATAGGCCTGCAACAAGATCGCCGGACCGAGATAGCGGTCAGAGTTCCACCAATAGCTTGGACAGGATGTGGAGCAGCAGGCACACAGGATGCACTCATAGAGTCCGTTGAGCTCCTCGCGGTCTTCCCGAGACTGCTTCCACTCGATGGGCGGGGTTGGCGTATCTGTTTTAAGCCAAGGCTCAATTGAACGGTGCTGGGCGTAAAAATGACTCATGTCCGGGACCAAGTCTTTTACGACCGTCATGTGTGGTAGCGGGTAGACCTTCACGGTACCGGAAACGTCATCGATCGCCTTCAGGCAAGCGAGTGTATTGGTTCCATCGATGTTCATGGAACAAGAACCGCAGATGCCCTCTCGGCAGGAGCGGCGGAAGGTCAAGGTCTGATCGATTTCATTCTTGATCTTGATGAGCGCGTCGAGAACCATCGGACCGCACTCGTCGGTGTTTATCCAATAGTTGTCGATATGCGGATTCTCACCTGTGTCGGGTGTCCAACGGTAGATGGAGAACTGCTTCCAGCGCCCTTTGCTGCCGCGTTGATTCCAAGTCTTGCCTTCGGTGATTTGTGAATTCTTGGGAAGGGTCAGCTGGACCATGGGCACGTGCTCTCTTTTGCAGCGCAAATACGATACGATTGACATGCGGGGTGATTGACGCACTGTCAACGATACGATGGGCAAGGCTCTCGTGGATCGACGCAATTTTCCGCTATATGTCAGCTGCTTTCAGCGCCGAGATACCGCTTATTCGACGCGGTGTTTTTTCAATTCGGCAACGAGACGACCAAGCCGGCTGGCAACTTGAAAACCCTTTTCAACGCTGGCTTTGAGCGTTGCGCGCTGCTGGATGAGTTCGTTCAAGGCTTCCTGGCACTCGCCAAAGCCGTAGAAGATCTCCTCTGGAGCATCGATTTCCCCGTCCTCGACCGCCGACATGACGTCGAAGGCGTTCTGCGAAGCTAAAACCAGCATGGATGCAACGTCGTTGATGATCTGCTGGTATTGGCGTGCTGTGTCGGCGCTAACGCGGGTTCCGTGCACACCGAACTTCAGAGGAGTGCCGGTGGCAGCGCCCTCACCGCCAAACAGCTTCGGATGGCGATGGAAGCGGCGGAAGATCTCAACCAGCCCCATGCAGCAGGTCTCAAGATCGCGCAGCGCGGTAGCAGCCTTACGCCGCGACTTTGGGCGCTCAGAGGATTTTTCCTCCGCCGACCAGTTGATCGACGCGATGGAGGCGATGGCCCCCAAGGCGGCAAGGGCGGGCAAAACAGCGGCAAATGGGTCGGGCGCGTTGCGGGTTGCTTCAGCAGCTGCGCTGTTGGAGGCGGCCGGTTTCGCCTTTTTGGATACGCTTTTTTTCACGATCGATCCCGAAGGCCATACAGGGTGCAGGCAACTTGAGCCCCGCATGAGGCACACGAGCCGGACGAGGCGTTTGAATGCCCGGAGTCTGTGTCAGCTGCAAGACCATGTCGAGTGCCGGAACTATCTGCCGTGCTTGTCAGCAGTTCGCGTGGCCGAAGGCCCATCAGGGGCAATTAACAGCGCCGCGAGAGAAACGGATCAGCTGAACCGGTCAATAGACCCGGGCTTTAGGTTCGATGTAATTCATCTCGTTGGTCAGCGTATAGGCGTGTACCGGGCGGTAGTCGATGCTGATCTTCCTCTTGGCGTAGTCGGCCCATGCCAGCGTGTGCTTCATCCACTCAGCATCATCGCGGTTGGGATAATCCTCGCGGGCGTGGGCGCCACGGCTTTCGGTGCGGTTTGCGCCACCGGTGACGGTGACGGCCGCCTGCGCGATGAGGTTATCGTACTCCAGCGTTTCGATGAGATCAGAGTTCCACACCAGGGACCGGTCCGAGACACGGATATCCTCCGAGCCATGCCAGATTTCATCGATCAGTTTGACGCCTTCTTCAAGCACGGGACCATCGCGGAACACGGCGCAGTTCGATTGCATCACCCTTTGCATCTTGAGACGCAATTCCGAGGTCGGCGTGCTGCCAGCGGCGAAGCGGAAGCGGTCGAGGCGGGCGAGCGCCGGCTCATAGGTCTCGGGCGGCAGGTCGGGTTGGCTGCCAGACTGGACCACATCGGCGCAGCGGAGTCCGGCGGCGCGGCCGAAGACGACAAGATCGATCAGTGAATTGGAGCCTAGACGATTGGCGCCGTGGACGGAAACGCAGGCTGCTTCGCCGATGGCCATAAGACCCGGCACGACATGGTCGGGATTGCCGTTCTTCAGGGTGAGAACTTCGCCGTGGTAGTTCGTCGGAATGCCGCCCATGTTGTAGTGGACCGTCGGAATCACGGGGATCTGATCGCGGCGCAGATCGACGCCGGCGAAAACTTTCGCGCTCTCCGTAATGCCCGGAAGACGCTCCGCCAAGATATCGGGATCGAGGTGGTCGAGATGCAGGAAGATGTGATCGCCGTGGGCCCCGACACCGCGACCGTCGCGGATTTCCATGGTCATCGAGCGGGAAACGACGTCGCGGGATGCGAGGTCCTTGGCCGAGGGAGCATAGCGCTCCATGAAGCGCTCACCTTCGGAGTTGGTCAGATATCCTCCTTCGCCGCGAGCGCCCTCGGTGATCAGAACGCCGGCACCATAGATACCGGTCGGGTGGAACTGCACGAACTCCATGTCCTGTAGGGGCAGGCCGGCGCGCAGCACCATGGCGTTACCGTCGCCTGTACAGGTGTGCGCCGAGGTGCAGGAGAAATAGGCACGGCCATAACCGCCGGTGGCGAGAATTGTCTTCTTGGCGCGGAAGCGGTGGATGCTGCCGTCCTCGAGCGACATGGCGACAACGCCGCGGCAGGCACCATCGGCATCCATCATCAAATCGAGCGCGAAGTATTCTACGAAGAATTCCGCCGAGTGCCGAAGTGACTGACCGTAAAGCGTGTGAAGCATGGCGTGGCCGGTGCGGTCGGCTGCCGCACAGGTTCGCTGCGCGGGAGGACCTTCGCCGAACTCGGTTGTCATGCCACCGAATGGGCGCTGATAGATGCGGCCGTCCTCAGTGCGCGAGAACGGAACGCCGTAATGCTCCATTTCGTATACCGCGGCGGGAGCATGGCGGCACAGATATTCAATAGAGTCCTGATCGCCGAGCCAGTCGGAACCCTTGACGGTGTCGTACATGTGCCAGCGCCAATTGTCGGGACCCATGTTTCCAAGTGAGGCGGCGACACCGCCCTGGGCAGCTACCGTATGGGAGCGGGTTGGAAAGACCTTTGTCACGCAGGCTGTCTTAAGCCCGGCTTCCGCGCAACCCAGCGTAGCGCGCAAGCCCGCACCGCCAGCGCCCACCACCACCACGTCATAGGTATGATCGATGATCGTGTAGGCTTTGCCATTCGTTGCAGCCATGCCATTGCCTCTTACCGTTTGCCGTCCTGGTGAGGTTGGTTCCTCAGGCGAAGCTGAGCTTCAGAATTGCCCATACGCTCGCCGCCGCGACGAGGATCGCAAAGAAATTGTTGAGCAGCAGTAGGACGATTTTCGTGCTGTCACGGGTGATGTAGTCCTCGATGATGACCTGCATCCCGAGCCGCATATGGATCGTCGCCGATACGATCAGCATCGCCAAGAGCAATGCCACGATCGGATTGGCCAAAGTTGACTTGACCGTTACGTAGTCGGCGCCCGCCAGACTGGCGATGAGCCAGACGAGGAAAAGGCCGAGTACTAGATTGGCTACCGCGGTGACGCGCTGCATCCAGAAATGGTCGGCGCCTTCCCTGGCGGAGCCGAGATGCCGAACGTTTTTGAGCGGTGTGCGCATGTTCATCGAAATTGCTCCGTCCCGAACAGGAAATGCAGCTTGGTTAGCCAGTCAACAGAACGGTGCCCCAGATGAGCAGCGTCGCGGCGACGGAAATGATTCCTGACATGATTGAAAGCGTCTTGACGCTTTGGATGTCTAAACCCCGACCCGTATCCCAGATGAAGTGGCGGATCCCTCCCATCATGTGATGTAGGAGGGACCAGGTGAAACCAAACAGCACTATCTTGCCAAGTAGGCTGCCGAATATGCCGTTGACGAAGGCGAAGTATTCGGGGCCGATGGCTGCCGCCACCAGCCACCAAGCCAACAGCAGCGAGCCGAGGTAAAGCGCCGCGCCGGTCATCCTATGCAGGATCGACATGACCATGTTGATCAAGGGACGATAGATCTGGAGATGCGGCGAAAGTGGTCGGTTATCGGTACCATGCGCCGTTCTCGCGTCGGACATTCGCATCTCCAAATTCGTTGCCAGCTTGGCCGCTGTATTCGTTTTGCTGTTTAGCGCGCTTGTTGCGTTGCGGCAATGCACCTAATGGCAAAGCGAAGAACGCTGCCTGGTGTGGCCAATGCGAGTTCAGGGGCGATGGTTTCACTACCAGACAGGGCCTGGCAACAGGCAGCCTGATCAATCGAGGGAGCTATTGATTGCGTGACCGAGGCCCTCACCGCTTTCAAAAGCATGCTCCGCCATCCGGCCCAGGCACCAATCACCGGCAACACCGACCCGGTCCTCGCTGGAATAGACATAGCTCTCGCCCAGCGCCTCTTCGACAAGACCGTAGCGCCAAAGATGAGCCGTCATTTGTGTCGGCCGGATAGGCGGCAGGCTCAGGATATGGCTGACCTCGCCCCAAATTTCTTCGGCCACAATCTCTGGATCGGCGTCCTCGACCTCGCGGCTCCAGGATGGGGAGGCATGTACGACAACCGTTTCGCCGCGAGCGGTTCGGCCGGGTTTCGCGTTGTTGCGCGCAACCCAACGGATCAACTCCGATAGGTGAAAATAAATATCCTTTTCTGGGAGGACCCGCTCGTCGAGGCGCACCATTAGCGACCAGCAAGGGGACATGCGAATACGGGATAATTGACTGGCTATTTCGTCGAGTGGGCCCAGCAGGAGCTGTGCCCGGGGCGCCGGGACACAGATGGCGACCGCAGAAAAAGGCACGACAGATGTCCGGTCGTCGAACCAAATCCGCCAACCTTGTTGTGCCTTCGACAATGTATGAACGACCTGGCTCGTGTGGATCCTTACGCCCTGCGCCAACGGACGCAGGATGGACGACATCGCTGGAATTTCAACAAACCAGTTGGCGATCGCCGCTGCCCTGTTGCCTTGCTCCGCCGACTGGCCCGGTTTCCAACGGGCCGCGTAACCAGACTCTACAAGTTCAGTGATGAAGCCCCGGAAAATGCAGGAGTGGCCGGTGATGTATTGAGCGCCATGATCGTATGGCACGACGCCGACACGCATGGTCGATATGCGGCCACCGATGCTGCTGTTGGCTTCGAAGATATCAACGTAGTGGCCGGCGCGTCGCAATTCTCGGGCGCACGACAACCCAGCACCTATGATCGCTGTCCGGCTGGTCACAGTATTGATCTCTCATCATGCCATTAAGTCGCAGATGGACCGTCTGTGTATAGATTTATGAGGTGTGCGCAAGAAAGGTCAGGTGGTTTATTCGATCAGCCAGGCCTCGCAAACCATCTCAGCGCGGCAGGATAAGCCACAGGTCGAGATCGAGGATCACGTTTTCCTGATACTTGCCGTCGGACTCTTTCAGCGGATGGGCAGCACAGGCGTGATCCTTGGTGGCAACGAGGCGGACGCGCAATGCGCCAACGTCACTGCGGCCCGGGAGCTCGGCGCGCTCCAGCACCTCCGACCAGGCATAGACGGTGTCGCCGGCAAACAGAGGGGCGACGTGCCGGCCTCCATTGATCGCGGCGATATGGAAGGCATTGGCCAGACCGTTGAAGGACAGTGCCCGAGCTACCGAAATGACAACACCACCGTAAATCAGGCGGCGGCCGAAGCGACCCAGGGATTCGGTGTGCTGATTGAAATGCACCTTGGCGGTATTCTGGAACAAACGCGTGGCGATCTGGTGCTCGGCCTCTTCGACCGTCATGCCATCAACGTGGTCGATTTTTTCACCGGTCTCATAGTCGCCCCAACGGTGGGGGCTGCCAGCCAGGTCGTAGTCGTACTTGGAGACGTCGATCCTGGGTACGGCGGTGGCCAGCTCCTCTGGCGCAACCCGGTCGGGAAGCTCGGGTACAAGCGGCTCCGGAGCGGGCGCGCCGGGATCGCGTTTTCGCACCATCACCCAGCGGGTGTACTCGAGGACTTTTTCGCCGGTCTCGCTGTATCCCGTCGAGCGGACGTAAACCGTGCCGGTCTTGCCGTTGGAGTTTTCCTTGACCCCAATGACTTCGGACACCGTCGAAAGGGTGGTGCCGGGAAAGACCGGCTGCAGGAAACGGCAAGAGGCGTACCCGAGATTGGCGACGGCGTTGAGCGACACATCGGGAACTGTTTTGCCAAAGACGGTGTGGAATACCAACATGTCGTCGAGCGGGCTGTCCGGATATCCGATAGCGCGGGCAAAGGCGGCGGAGGACTGGACGGCGAAGCGTGGACCGAAGAGGCCCATGTAGAGTGCGGCGTCGCCGCGGGTAACGGTACGCGGCGTGGCGTGGCGGATGATCTGACCGGGTGAGAAATCCTCAAAAAAGTTGCCCGGATTGGTTTTTGTGACAGCCATGACCGTTCTCTTCATCCCCCTTGTTGGCCGCGCTCTTATTGCCTTCTCAGGTGCTCATATCCACGATCGCCTCAGCAATCGCCACCGTGCGTTCAGACATCTGCAAGTGGAGCCGTTCGACCATCTTGCCATCAACCGTAATAACGCCCTTTGCCGCATTCTCCGGCTGCTTAAATGCCGCAATGATTTTACGCGACCACGTCACTTCGTCTTCGGAGGGCGAGAAAATTTCGTTTGTGATTTCAACCTGGGCGGGGTGGATCAGCGTTTTGCCGTCCATGCCGAGTGTGCGACCGTGCTCGCACTCGCGGCGTAGGCCTTCGATGTCACGGAACTCGTTGTAGACGCCGTCCAAAACGTCGAGGCCGTAAGCGCGGGCGGCGACGATCGTCATGGAAAGCCAGGGTACGACCGCAAACCGGTCTTCGTAGGCCCGGGCGTGGGATTCCTTGATGAGATCGTTGGTGCCCATGACGAGGCAGGTCAGGCGATGCTCACGCTCGATGCCGGCCATGGCGATCTCGCGGACGTTGAGGATCGACATTGGTGTTTCCATCATCGCCCAGAGCATCGTCTTATCGGGCGCATCTGCGGCGGTGACTACCTTGGCGGCCGAGATGATGTCGCCGGGCCGACCGACCTTGGGAACGAGGATCGCATCTGGCCCTGCTTGGGATGCGGCTTTTAGATCATCGGCGCCCCATGGAGTTTCCAACGCATTGACGCGAATGATGAGTTCGCGTTTGCCGTATCCCCCCGCCTTTACTGCCGCACAGACCTTTTCGCGCGCTTCCGTCTTGGCATCGGGCGCGACCGCGTCTTCCAGATCGAGGATCAGGGCATCAGCGGGGATAGTCTTGGCCTTTTCGAGTGCACGGTCGTTCGAACCGGGCATGTAGAGAACGCTGCGGCGTGGGCGGACATCCATGCGGGGCTCCTTCTTGAGTGAGGATTCGCTCTCGTGGAGATCTGGGCGCGTGGTCCCAGGTCAGGTGGCGTTTGTGCGGCGCGACATTAATCGAGGGGGCAGGAAACGCAAACCAACAAAGGACGCATGAACTGTGCTGTGGGTGATTTGTGCGAGCAGTCTTGCAATTCCAGTAAACTGGCGGCCTCAATTGCCGACCCGGAAAAAGGACATTTCAGCTAATGGGCCGCGTTCTTGCGATATCGTCTTATGTTGCTTTCGGTCATGTCGGCCTAGCTGCCGTCGTGCCAGCGCTGCAGGCGATGCGCCATCAGGTCATCGCCGTGCCGACGGTCGTGTTATCGAACCACTATGGTTACCCGCACGTTGGGGATTGCGGCGTTTCGGCCGACAACATGGTGGCGATTTTAAACGGATTGAGAAACAACGGCTGGCTGAACGAAATCGACGCAGTAATCACGGGATATCTACCCAGCGCCGATCACGTGGCGATCATTGCAGAAGAGATCGACCTGCTGCGCGTGACAACGCCGGAACTGCGGTATCTTTGCGATCCGGTTCTTGGCGACGATCCTGAAGGACTCTACGTCTCAGAAGCACTTGCCGACGCAGTCTGCCAGGAACTGCTGCCGATCGCCGATATCATGACGCCCAATCGCTTCGAGCTATCTTGGCTTACCGATACAGAGGTTTCAGGACCAGACGAGGCGGCTGTTGCGATCAGGGACCATAAGGGCCGCCTTGTCGTTGCGACATCGATACCGGCCGGTGATGGTCTGATTGCAAATTGTCTAAGCGGAACGGAGCATCAAAGCCGGATCGTGACCCGTCAGCACGATGCGGTTCCGCATGGAACGGGTGATCTTTTTGCGGCATTGCTACTTGGGCATTTGCTGGCAGGCCGGGATGCAGCTGATGCGCTGGCGCGGGCAACGGTGGGCATACGCACGGTGATCGAAGCCAGTCTTGGCGCCGAGGAGCTCAGGCTTGTCGACACGATCCAAGACGCGATCGCCGCCGAGACGGCTGGTGTGACCAGCGCATGAGCGCCATTGTAGCCGGAGTCGACGGATGCCGCGCGGGTTGGCTTGTGGTAACTCGGCCGCTTAACGAGCCTGCAGCTGCCCAAGTGCGTCTGGTGGCCCGTTTCACCGAGGTTCTCGGATTGCTACCGGCACCGGAAATCATCGCTGTGGACATACCGATCGGGCTACCCGAGCGTGGCGAGAAAGGCGGTCGCACGTGCGACACGGAAGCCCGTGCACGGCTCGGTGGCCGGCAATCCTCCGTATTTGCGGTACCTGCACGGGCGGCGGTGATGTGCGAAGACTACGCGCAAGCCTGTCTGGTCGCTTTGAAAAACTCCGACCCGCCGAGGAAGGTGTCGAAGCAAACGTTCAATCTGTTTGCAAAGATCCGCGAAGTCGATGCTTTGATGACCCCTGGGTTGCAGGCGCACGTCATGGAGGTGCATCCCGAGGTGGCGTTCTGGGCAGCGAACGGTGAAGAGGCGTTGACGGAGCCGAAGAAGCTGAAATCACGGGCTTATCCGCCTGGATTGGAGCTGCGCCGCAGCCTGCTCGAGCGCGCGGGATATGCCCGTGCTTTGCTGCGATCTCAGCCGTTTCGTTTGAGCGATGCCGGGCCCGACGATCTGCTCGATGCGACCGTCAATTCATGGAGCGCCGCGCGTATCGCCAACGGCCAGGCTCACCGTTTTCCATCTGAACCGCAACGCGACACGAAGGGCCTGCGCATGGAGATCTGGGGCTAGCCGGCCGGCAAAGATGCCGCTTCTTTCCGCTTGGTCGCGAAATGGCTAGCCATCGCTCGTCATCGCTGACCTGGTTTCTGGTGATCGGATTTCCCAAAATCCCATTGACGAACACACATTTGGGGCTATCTCCGTTGTGATAAGCCCGCCGAAGAAAGGACGACGCCCAATGGCATTCCCCGAGCACCTCGTCGATCGGTTCCAACGGTTTAAATTCCGGCATTTCGCTCCCAATACCGATCATTATCAGGAGCTCGCGGAGAAGGGTCAAAAACCCGATGTGATGATGGTGTCGTGTTGCGACAGCCGGGTCGATCCAGAAACCATCTTTTCGGCGATGCCGGGTGAACTATTCGTCGTCCGTAACGTGGCAAACCTGGTACCGCCGTTCGAGACCGGTGGAAACTATCACGGGGTCAGCGCGGCGCTTGAGTTCGCCATTTTGAATCTGCGGGTTAAACACGTCGTCGTAATGGGCCATTCCAGCTGCGGCGGGATCACGGCGGCACTGCACGGACATGCCGCGCATGAGACAGAAGCGCGGTTCATTTCGAAGTGGATGTCGATGCTGGATGAAGCCAAAAGCCGGCTGAAGATGGCGCATCCGGGGACCGCCGAAGACAGTCAAATGCAGCGGTGGCTGGAGCAGGAGGCCGTCGCGACTTCGCTAACAAACCTGCGTACCTTCCCTTGCGTGCAGCAGCTTGAAGCCAAGGGCAAACTGCAACTGCACGGAGCCCACTTCGATATTGGCTCAGGTCAGCTAACGGTGCTCAACAAGGAAACCCAGGAATTCGAAACAGTCTGAACCGCTTAGCTGGTGGAGCCGGCGTGGGCCTTTTCGATGGCCGGGATCACCTCACGAGTGAGGCTTTGTTCCGTGATCGGCCCGACGTGTTTGTAGACAATGCGTCCCTGACCATCGATCACGAACGTCTCGGGCATGCCGTAGACACCCCATTCAATGGCACCGCGACCATTGGAATCCGTGCCAACCTTGGCGTAGGGGTTCCCATAGCGGCCAATGAAGCGGCGGGCAGCCGACGGCTGGTCCTTGTAGTTCACCCCGTAAATTGACACGCCTGTGCGGTTTCCCAGCGCCATAAGCAGTGGGTGCTCTTGCACGCAGGGGATGCACCACGAGGCCCAGAAGTTCACCACCGTTACCTTGCCCTTACCGAGGTCTTCTCCGGTAAAACCGGCGATTTCCTTACCACCCGCCTTCAAACCCTCAAGGGCCGGAAAAGCCGCGGTCGGCGACGGTTTGCCGATCAGCGCCGAAGGCAGTTTCGAGGGATCGCCCTGCGACAGTGAAAAGGCGAATGCGGCCGCCAGCATCGCAAAGACGACGAGAGGGGCAATCACCCAACTCAATTTGCGGCGCGGCGCCGGTGCGGCTTCGGCATTCGTTTCGGTCATTGGGTACTTTCTGTTTCGCCGGAACGGGGTCGGCGGCGGGCGCCTTTGGCCTGAAGGCCTTCAAGCAAACGCTTTTGGCGAGCGCCATCGTACATCAGCCATGCCGTAAGGCTCGCCAGAACGAGGGTGAAGATCGCATAGCTGGCGATAATGAAAGTGGCGTGCGGCCCAAGATCCATGCGGTTCCTCGAAGCTTACTCGGCAGCGGCCACAGCTTCTTTCGCACGCGCCAGATCGACCTCGGCGATGCGTAGAGCTTTGACTCGACGGCGTAAAATCTCGTTGCGCATCCCCTTCATGTGGAGCGCGAAGAACAAGAACGTGAAGCCCAGCGCCGAATAGAGCAGCGGATAGAGCTGGGATGAGTGAATTTTAGGCCCGTCGGCACGGAAGACGCTTGAGGGCTGGTGCAAGGTGTTCCAGGCCGGGATCTCAAGGCCGAGCCACGGTATCGACAAGCCTTCAACCGAGATCTTGATGAACGGTAGGATCACAACACCGACCAGCGCCAGGACCGCAGTCAACTTGGATGCCAGCGCCTCTTCCTCAATCGACGTGCGCAGCGAAATTAGGCCCAAATATAGGAAGAAGAGCAGCAGCACCGAGGTCAGACGCGCATCCCACACCCAGTAGGTGCCCCACATCGGCTTGCCCCAGAGCGACCCTGTTATCAGCGCCAGCAAGGTGAAAGCAGCGCCGATCGGGGCGGCGGCCTTGGCGGAGACATCGGCCAAGGGGTGGCGGAAGACAAGTAGTCCGAAGCTCGAAAGCGCGATGAGTGCGTAGCCCATCATGCCGAGCCAGGCCGACGGCACGTGAATGTACATGATGCGGATCGTCTCGCCCTGCTGGTAGTCGGGCGGAGCCGTCCAGCCGCGGTAGAGGCCGTAGACGATCAGCACAACGGCAATCCCCGCGAGCCAGGGCAGGAGAGTTCCCGAAAGCGCCATGAACCGCGTCGGATTGGCAAGTTTCTGTGTGATGGACTGGGTCTGCATGGCTCTATTTCTAGGCGCTCGGGGCCGGTTTCGCAATTCGCCGACAGTCAAGATATGGCGCGGCAATTTGGTCTTTCGTTGCCCTGTCCGCTTAAGTTGCAGATTCACGTGAAACAGTTTGTCCACAAGGGACGACGTCACTCAGACCGTGACGAGCGGTCGTTCTCAATCAGTGACGCCGCCAACCGGCCGTTGCCGGGGCTTATTGCATCTGGATGCGCAAGGCCGCTGCGGCGGCGATGGGACCAAGGACAAGAGCGCCGAGTGACAGCGCACTGAGTATCAGAAACGACGGCCAGAAAGCGTTAGTTGCCAGCAGCGCACCGGAAATCGCGGAGATGCCGTAGATCAGGCTCGGGACATAGAGCGGCAAAATGAGCAGGGCCAAAAGCAGACCGCCACGCCTTGCCCGTAACGTCAAAGCCGCTCCGATGGCCCCCAAAAAGCTGATGGCCGGCGTCCCGGCGAGCATTGTGGCGATCAAAACACCGTAAGCGGAGATGTCGAGGTTCAATAGGATGCCGAGCACCGGCGCAAGCAGCGCCAGGGGAATCCCCGTCGTCAGCCAATGCGCAAGGGCTTTCGCGGCGGCAACGAGCTCAAGCGGCGTGCCGCCGATGGCCAGCAGCTCCAAAGAGCCATCCTCGAAATCCGTCTCGAACATGCGCCCCAGCGACAGCAGCGCCGAGAGCAGCAAGGCGATCCACAATAGCCCTGGCGCGATGCGGCTGAGCAGATTCAAGTCGGGGCCGAGGCCGAGGGGGAGCATGGCAATGACGATGAGATAGAAGCCGAGCGCAGTGCCGATGGCGCCGCCTTCGCGTAGAGCTAGCGTGATATCCCGCTTCAAAAGTGTCAAAAACGGGCTCATGCGGATTGCCTCATCACGCCGAGGCGCAATTCGCGGGCGTGCTCAAGCCCTAGCGGAATGTGCGTTGCAGCCAGCACGATGCCGCCTCCTTGAAGGTGCTCATGAACGATTCCCGCCAACAGTTTTACCGACGCGGCATCCAGCGAAACCGTCGGCTCATCGAGAAGCCACAGCGGACGGTCGGCAACCAGCAGGCGGCCAAGTCCGAGGCGCCGCTTCTGGCCGGCGGACAAATAGGCGGCTGGAATATCCTCTAGCGAGAGCAAGCGCAGACGCTCCAGGGCCAGTTCAACCCGCTCGCGGCGGACACGGTTGTCGCTACCACCGCCCAAATAGGCACACCAAAAGGCGAGATTCTCGGCTGTGGTGAGGTTCGATTTGATGCCGTTGGCGTGGCCGACGTAATGGGCTTGCTCACCGACCTCACGGTCGTTATCACCGCCTTGCAGGCGGATTTGGCCGGCTTCAGGCGTTAGAAAACCGGCGACAGCGCGCAACAGCGTCGTCTTGCCGGCACCGTTGGGGCCGGTCAGCAGCAGGGCTTCACCCGCTACCGCCTCGAAGGAGAGCCCATCTATGACGATGCGGGCACCGCGTCGGACGGCGAGTTTTTCGGCTTGAAGGCGCAAGGTTGGTCTGGAGTTCCGTATGCGGCGTTCAGAGAATCGTCGAAAGGAGGGGCTTCGCAAGTTGAGTAGCTAAGCCCGGTGCGGGCCTATATAAAGGCCGCACAACGTTTGGTGCTAGCGCAAAAAAGAGGTGCTGCCGCCGATCGTACCTTAGGGACGAGATCGGTTTTCGCATCTTTTCCGCCGGCGCTCCGGCGGCGCGGCTTTCCACATAACCCCAATGAGGAGGCCCCCGTGAGCACGGATTCCCGATCACTCGACAGTTTCAATTGCAAAAAAACGCTTCAGGTCGGCGACAAAACCTACACGTATTTTTCTCTTCCGGACGCGGAGAAAAACGGTCTTGCGGGGGTTTCGAAGCTGCCGTTCTCGATGAAAGTGCTGCTGGAAAACCTGCTGCGCTTTGAAGATGACCGCACGGTGAAAAAGCAAGATATCGAAGCGGTCGCCGCTTGGCTGCGGGACAAGGGGACCGCCGGGAACGAAATTGGATACCGGCCAGCACGCGTTCTGATGCAAGACTTCACGGGTGTGCCCGCCGTCGTCGACCTCGCCGCCATGCGCGATGGTATGGCGCAGCTTGGAGGCGACCCAAACAAGATCAATCCGTTGGTGCCGGTCGACTTGGTTATCGATCACTCGGTGATCGTCGACGAATTCGGCTCGCCGCAAGCCTTGGCGCACAACGTCGAGCATGAATATGCGCGTAACGGCGAACGTTACAACTTCCTCAAATGGGGCCAAGACGCCTTCAACAACTTCCGGGTTGTGCCTCCAGGCACGGGGATTTGCCACCAGGTCAACCTTGAGTACCTGTCGCAGACCGTCTGGACGAAGGAAACCGACGGCGAAACGATCGCTTATCCGGACACGGTGGTTGGCACCGACAGCCATACGACAATGGTCAACGGGCTGGCGGTATTGGGCTGGGGCGTTGGCGGCATCGAAGCGGAAGCGGCGATGCTGGGCCAGCCGATCTCGATGCTGCTGCCGGAAGTGATTGGTTTCCGACTGACCGGCAAGTTGCCAGAAGGCGTAACAGCCACCGACCTCGTTCTCACCGTCACGCAAATGCTGCGTAAGAAGGGCGTCGTTGGGAAGTTCGTCGAATTTTATGGCCCCGGCCTCGACAACATGACACTCGCCGATCGCGCAACCATCGGCAACATGGCCCCGGAATACGGCGCGACATGCGGCTTCTTCCCGATCGACGGGGAGACCATTCGTTATCTTGAGATTTCGGGCCGGGAAACGGCGCGCATCGCGCTGGTCGAAGCTTACGCTAAAGCGCAGGGGATGTTCCGCGAAACCGGCGTCGAGCCTGTCTTCACCGACACGCTCGCACTGGATCTTGCCGATGTGGTGCCATCGATGGCCGGGCCGAAACGGCCCGAAGGCAGACAGGCCCTGAGCGACATCAAAGCAGGTTTCGCGGCGGCGATGGACAGCGAATACCGCAAGCCTGGCGAACTCGACAAGCGGGTGCCCGTGGAAGGTGGCGACTTCGATCTTGGACATGGTGACGTTGCAATTGCCGCCATTACGAGCTGCACCAACACCTCCAACCCCAGCGTGCTGATCGGTGCTGGACTACTTGCCCGCAATGCCTTGGAGAAGGGGCTTTCCGTTAAGCCTTGGGTGAAGACTTCGCTGGCACCGGGAAGCCAAGTGGTGGCCGCCTATCTGGACCAGGCCGGATTGCAGCCTTACCTTGACCAACTTGGCTTCAACTTGGTCGGCTTCGGATGCACGACCTGCATCGGGAATTCCGGTCCACTGCCTGCACCGATTTCCAAGGCGATCAACGACAATGGTATCATTGCGGCGGCCGTACTGTCTGGTAACCGCAATTTCGAAGGCCGGGTTAGCCCGGATGTGCAGGCCAACTACCTCGCGTCTCCGCCACTCGTCGTCGCTTACGCGTTGGCTGGATCCGTACAGAAAGACCTGACCACCGAACCGCTCGGCAACGACAAAAACGGCAACCCGGTTTTCCTGAAGGACATCTGGCCGTCGACGCACGAGATCCAAGACTTCATTACCCGCAACATTACGCGGGCGATGTTCGAGGACAAGTATTCCGACGTGTTCAAGGGCGATGAACGCTGGCAGAGCATCGAAACCGGTTCTGGTCTCACCTATGCGTGGAGTGATGACTCCACCTACGTTCGCAACCCACCTTACTTCACGGGTATGAAAGCGCAGCCCGCGCCGCTGACCGATATTGTCGATGCGCGGGTTCTAGCCGTCTTCGGTGACAAGATAACCACCGACCACATCTCGCCAGCGGGTTCGATCAAGGCGGCGTCACCGGCCGGTAAGTATCTGATGGACAACGGCGTGAAGCCGGCGGACTTCAACCAGTATGGGACTCGCCGCGGTAACCACGAAGTAATGATGCGCGGCACGTTCGGTAATATCCGCATCAAGAACAACATGCTTCGCGACGCCGACGGTAACGTCAAAGAGGGTGGCTTCACGATCTATCAGCCGTCCGGCGAAGAGATGCCGATTTACGATGCGTCCATGCGCTATCAGAACGACGGTACGCCGCTGGTGGTCATCGCCGGTGTCGAGTACGGCAACGGTTCCTCGCGAGACTGGGCTGCTAAAGGCACCAAACTGCTGGGTGTCCGTGCCGTCATCGCCGAATCGTACGAGCGTATCCACCGCTCCAACCTGGTCGGCATGGGTATCGTACCGTTCGTCTTCGCGGATGGATTGAGCGCCGATGACCTCGGTCTGACGGGTGCCGAAACGATCACGATCAAAGGTCTCACCGAGATCCATCCGCGTCAGGAGATGGTGGCACAGGTCACCTTCCCGGATGGACAGAGCGGCGAAGTACCGGTCGTCTGCCGTATCGATACGCTCGACGAGCTCGAATACCTAAAGAACGGCGGGATTCTAAACTACGTGCTGCGGAATCTAGCAACCGCCGCGTAGTTTCGTTTTCGCACCGCCATGACTTTACGCCGACGACAAAGGCCGCTTTCAAAGCGGCCTTTGTGGCGTTCGATGCTCCGTCACCCACTCGTGACTTCCTATTGAACAGTCCTTCCTGATATTGCCAGATTGGACCCCGTCGCCTTTCAATCCGGAGGATGGTTTAGAATTCTGATGTTGCACATCAATCTTCGTGCGCTTGCAACGCTTGTTACGGCAGTGACCGCCGTGAACGCTGTCCCAGTAACGGTCAAGGCGGAGCCAAATCAATTCAAGGCCGTTGTCGAGCTGTTCACGAGCCAGGGCTGTTCGTCATGTCCACCTGCCGATGCCCTGCTCAAATCTTACATCAACAGGCCTGACGTGCTGGCTTTGACGTTTCCGGTCGACTACTGGGACTACCTCGGCTGGAAGGATACTTTCGCCTCGCCGAGATTCTCGGAACGGCAACGGGCCTACGCGAAAGCGCGCGGCGATGGATCGGTCTACACGCCGCAGGCCGTGATCAACGGGCGTACGCACGCGGTCGGCTCACGCAAGAAAATCATCGACAAGTCCATTATTGCAATGGACCGCCTGTCCCCACTCAGCGTGCCCGTGGATTTCCGTATCGAAGACAAAATGATGCTTATCGACGTCGGGCCGGCGCCGGATGGGAAAGCCGGCAGCGCGACGGTGTGGGTGGCCATTATTCAGAAATCCGGCCGGGTATCGATCGGGCGCGGGGAAAACGACGGACAAACCCTGACCTACTACAATATCGTACGAGAGCTTACGCCGGTGGGGATGTGGACCGGTGAGAAGGACACCATTCGGCTCGATACAGCCTCGGTGACGTGGCCAAAATCCAATGCCTGCGCGGTACTTGTTCAGCAGGGTATTGGCGGTCCGATCATTGGCGCAGCCTGGATGGGCTTGGACGGCTGAGGGCCGTAGCGGGAGGCGAGCTATTGCGATTGAGCCGGCGAATCCGCCAGTTTGATAACGCCGGCCGCCGCCATCGCAACGATTTCACTTTCAGAGTAGCCAATCTCGCGCAGCACCTCGGCGGTATGCTGTCCCATCAGCGGCGCTGGACGTTTGACGCCGCCGGGGGTTTCAGAAAACTTCACCGGATGGCCGATCGTCTTGACCTGCCCGGCGACGGGATGGTCGGTCGATACGATCATGTCGCGGGCCAAAGCCTGCGGGTCGGCGTGCATTTCAGTAATCGACAACACCGGACCAGCTGGAACTCCGGCCTTTTCGAAGGCCTCAAGCCAATGCGCAGTGGAGTGCTTTAGAAAAACCAGGCTCAGTGTTTCGGCCAGAACTACACGGTTCTCGATCCTCATCGCATTCGAAGAGAAGCGCGTATCATCGTTGAGTGCCTCGGCTTCGATCAGGGTCAGCATGCGCTCCCAGTTGGCCTGGTTCGCAGCACCGATGTTGATCCAGCCGTCGGCGGTCTGGAATGCCTGGTAGGGCGCATTCAATGGATGCGCCGAGCCCATCGCCTGCGGTGATTCACCGGTGGCGAAAGCAATGGCGGACTGCCAATAGGTGTGGGTGATGGCAGCTTCGAATAGCGACGTATCGACTTTCTGGCCCTGCCCCGTTTTCAGCTTGTGGGCATAGGCGGCGGCGATCCCCATCGCCGCGACAATGCCAGCCGTTATATCCGAAATCGGAGCACCGACCTTGACTGGCTGACGCCCCGGAGCCTCACCGGTAATCGACATCAGTCCGGACATGCCTTGGGCGATCAGATCAAAACCGCCGCGATGGGCATAGGGTCCAGTGCGGCCGAAGCCCGAAACCTCACAATAGATCAGGCCAGGATTAAGCTGGCGTAGGCTCTCGTAACCGAGACCCAGTTTTTCCATGGTGCCGAAACGATAATTCTCGATAAGAACATCGGCGTCGCGCACCAGACGCTGCAGTGCTTGCCTGCCATCCTCGCTTTTGAGATCAAGGACGATACCGCGCTTGTTGCGGTTCATCATCAAGAAGGCGGCACTCTCGCCTTCAATGGTCGGTGGGACGAAGCGACGCGTGTCGTCGCCGCTCAACTTTTCAACCTTGATGACGTCGGCACCCATGTCGGCCAGCATGAGTCCGGCGACCGGGCCGGCCATGATGTGAGCCAGCTCGATGACGCGGCATCCAGCGAGCGGACCAGACATCAGCGTCCCTTCCAATTCGGTTTGCGCTTCGCAAGGAACGCCTCCATGCCCTCCTTGAAGTCGTCACTCATGTAGCAAAGCGCGATCAGATCCCGATCATCGACATCGGGAGTTTTGGAAATTCTGCGCAAGCCTTCCTTGGTGGCGCGCAAGGTTAGCGGAGCGTGACTGGCAATTCTCAGGGCGAGTTCCTCGGCGCGCGCGAGAAGCGCCTCTTGGCTTGCCGCAACCTCGGATACGAGACCCGTTGCCAACGCTTCCTCGGCCTCGATAAGGCGTGCCGTGAACAGGATTTCGCGCAGGCGATTGGCGCCGATCACCTGGGAGAAGCGCTTAAGGTTGTTGGCGGATATGCAGTTGCCGAGGGTACGGGCGATCGGGAAGCCAAACTTCAGGCTGGGGCTCGCCAGGCGTATGTCGCAGAGGGCGGCAATGGCTGCGCCACCGCCGGTGCAGGCGCCATTGATCGCGGCGATGGTGGGAACCGAGCAATTCTCGATCTCGACCATCACATCATCGAGCCGATCCTCGTAGGCCCAGGCGTCCTCCGGTTGTGCAAAACCCCGAAACTGGGTCATGTCGGTACCGGAGCCGAAAGCCTTGTCGCCGGCGCCGGTCATTATGATTGCGCGTACGGAACCATCGTCCGGCACGTTCGCGCATATCTCCCCGAGCCTGGGATACATGTCGAAGGTGAAGGCGTTGCGGGCTTGCGGGCGGTTGAATGTAACTCGTCCGATTGAATCGCGGACCTCATAGAGAATTTCATCCGATGGCACGGGCGCGCCTCCTGTCTGCGTTGATTTGTTCGCTGTTGTCCTTCGGCACTCTTGTAAAGGTCGGCCGTGGGCGGGAATACGAGGTTAGCAGCGTATCCCGTCGCAACGCGGCTGTCTTTTTGTTGCTTGCAACAGACTGGGATGAGTCCGCGTAAACCGGGAATTCGCTGCGGGAATCAGTGCGGCGCCGCAACACCATTTTGCATTATGAATACAATCGACATCATGCTGTCAACGTTGCTTCAGGCCGTGCAGCCGGGCCAATGTCCTCAGTACGTCGGCTCGGGATCGTGCAGACTTGTCTCTTCATCGAAGCCGCCACCGAAAAGCGGAAACGTCGCCTCGACAACGTAAGGGCCGCCGCCGGTATGCGGCTTTGCTGAGAACAAAGTGAAGTAAGTGACGTAGAAGGACTCGGAGCGGAAGCCGCCGTGCTTTTGGAGAAACCGCGCAAGCATCTCTGGACGCGAGTTCTTCAATCGGGCCAATGTCACATGCGGCTTGAACGGGCGGGCCGGGGGTGCCAATCCCGCTGCGCGGGCCGCGCGTTCATTCCCGCGAGCCAACCGTTCCAGCTCCTCGCCAGCTTCGACACCAGCCCAGATAATACGGGGATCACGACCGCCGTAGGTGCCTAGGCCAGAAAGGCGCATGGGAAAGGCGGAGACTTCGATACCCGCCAGCAAGTCAGCAAAATCGTCTGCGGTGCGTTTTTCGATGTCGCCGACGAAGCGTAGCGTCAGGTGGAGATCATCCATGTCGATCCAACGCGTGCCGGGCAACGGCTGATTGAGATCGCCGAGATCCTCGCGGATGCTCTCGGGCAACTCGATTCCGCTGAACAAGCGCGGCATGGCGAAGCCCTCCCATTACTGACAGTCTTGAGCGAACAGTTGCTCCGGCATTGTTCCCCGTGGCTGGAGCGATGCAATATGTTGAACACCACTCCGTCGAGACGCAAACGCTTTTGAAATTCGGCTCGCGGGTCATAGTGCAACATTCAGTTCTTGCTGGATTTAGCCGTTTCAATCAGCGCTTCAACCTTCGGCAGAATCCCTTCGACAATGCGCGCAACACCATCAGTATTCGGGTGCAGTCCGTCATCCAGGTTCAACTTGGGATCCAATGCGACACCCTCCATGAAGAATGGATAGAGCAAAACCCCGTGGCGCGCGGCGAGTTCCGGGTAGAGGCGTTCGAAACTGTCAACATAATTCTTGCCCCAATTCTGAGGCGAACGCATGCCGGCAAGAAGGACCGGTATTCCACGCTTTGCAAGGCTCGCTAAGATTTGATCGAGGTTAGTCCGCGCCTGTGCGGGATCGATGCCACGCAAGGCATCATTGGCGCCCAGCTCCAGGATGACAGCCTGGGTGCCGGGCGGTACCGCCCAGTCGATGCGCTGCAGACCACCGCTTGTGGTATCACCCGACACGCCGGCATTGGTGACGGCAACATCGTGGCCGCGGGCTCGCAAGGCCTTTTGCAGCTGCGCGGGGAAAGCGTCCGCCGGCGGAAGACCGAATCCGGCCGTGAGACTATCGCCGAAAGCTACAATCTGAAGGGGTCTGGGAGACTTCGGCTCACCAGCCATGGCTGGTGCCATCAGCACACCCCACAGAAATGCAACGCCCATCAGGGCTTTCATTACATCGAGCAGCTGTCCATATCTTGCCACGACCATCATCCCACCTCAGTCATCATCCACCGGTGTCCAAGCACCGTTTATTGTCAGCGACGGTTTTAACACTCACCTTCATACCGTTACGATAGCGCCCCGACGGAGTCCGCATCCTTTGAACGAACCAATCATCAAGCTCGATGGCCTGCACTTGTCACTGCAAAGCCGCGCCGGCACGGTCGATATTCTGCGTGGCATAGATTTGCAGATCACTCATGGCCAGTCCGTGGCGGTGCTCGGTCCATCGGGTTCCGGGAAAACGTCGCTTCTAATGGTCGTTGCGGGTTTGGAACAGGCAACCGGCGGCTCGGTCAACGTCGGAGGGGCCGACCTCAGAGCTCTTGATGAAGATGGATTGGCTCTGCTTCGCGGTGAGAAAATCGGCATCGTATTCCAGTCGTTCCATCTGGTGCCAACCATGACGGCGCTGGAAAATGTCGCCCTTCCGTTGGAGTTTCAGGGCCGTAGCGAGGCATTCGAAGCAGCGCGAGAGTTGCTTACGGAAGTTGGACTTGGCCATCGGGTGCAGCACTTTCCCGCCGAGCTGTCCGGGGGCGAACAGCAGCGCGTGGCCATTGCCAGGGCGTTGTCGACCCAGCCTCAGCTAATCCTTGCTGATGAGCCGACGGGCAATCTCGACGGCGAGACAGGCCGGCAGATTATTGAATTGCTGTTTTCGCTCCACCGTCGGTTTAACGCGACTTTGTTGCTCGTTACGCACGACGAAGCGCTTGCCAATCGCTGCGTACGAACGGTGCGTATGGGTGACGGTCATATCCTGTCGGACGATCTGGTGAGTGCTGCATGACGGCGACCGAGACAGAAACCATACCCCCGACAACGACGGCCGCATCAGTGCGTACGCCGCTGGCTTTGCGCCTCGCCGTTCGCCAGATGCGCAGCGGTTTTGAAGGCTTCATCGTGTTCATGGCGTGCGTCGCGCTTGGTGTGATGGTGATCGCCGCCATCGGCGGATTGGCGAACGCACTCGTCGTCGGCTTGGAACACCAAGGCCGCCAGATCATTGGCGGCGACATCTCCATCTCACGCATGCATGCGCGGATTACCGCCGAGGAACGGGCGGCGCTGGACGGTGTCGGACTGACCAGCGAAACGGCCACTATGCGGGTCATGGCACGGACGCTCGGCGGCGAAGAACAAAGCCTGGCCGAGTTGAAGAGCGTCGATGGTTTCTATCCGCTGGTTGGGGAGATGAAGCTCAAGGGGAGGGATAACCTCGACAAGATGCTGGCCGATGGTGCTGTCGTGGAGCCTATCCTGCTGGAGCGTCTCGGCCTCGCCGTTGGAGAGGAATTCCAACTCGGCTCGGCACCGATCAAGATCAGCGGGGTCATCGAAAAGGAACCAGATGGCCTGTTGGACCGCCTCACCTATGGGCCGCGTATCCTGGTGTCGACGGCGCTGCTCGAACAAACAGGCCTGTTGAAGCCCGGAGCGCTGATCCGCTGGCGCTATGCGATGGCGCTACGAGATGACGGCAAGGAAAACGCCGAAGCCCTCAGCGCCGCGCGGGCCGAGCTAAAACGACAGCTGTCGACTGGAGGCTTCACCATCGTCGACAGAACCGACCCGTCTCCACAAGTGCGCCGCACTCTTGAGCGGCTGCGCCAGTTTCTCACCCTGATCGGGCTGACGGCACTCATCGTTGGCGGTGTGGGGATTGCAAACGCGGTTTCCAATTACATCGACCGGCGTCGGCGAACGATCGCAACGATGAAATCGCTGGGGGCCAGTGGCCGAACGATCTTCAGCGTATTTATGGCGCAGATTTTGGCGATAACGCTTGTCGGTATCGCGATCGGTCTTGCCGCGGGACTAGCCATACCTAGCATTCTCAAGGCGCTCTACGGAGACGTCCTGCCAATTCCGCCCGTCTTAGCCATTTCTTTTGGCAGCCTTGCCGCTGCCTCCGGCTATGGCCTGCTTGTCGCCCTGCTGTTTTCACTGTGGCCGCTCGGGCGGGCAGAGCTGATTTCACCTGCCGTCCTGTTTCGAGATCAGGTCGGACAGACTTCGGCAATTCCGCGGTGGCGGATTATTATGGCGACTGTAATAACCGCCGTGGTCTTGCTCGTGCTGACGATCTTCTCCTCCGACACGCCCTTGATCGCAGCTTATTTTACCGGCGGACTCAGTCTGATTCTGCTGGTCTTTTACGGGTTGGGGCACCTTGTGACTTGGATCGCGCGGCGCTTGCCCCGAGCGAAAACCCCTGAACTTGCGATCGCGTTGAGTAGCATCGCCGCTCCCGGTGGGCTGGCGCGAACAGTCGTGCTATCGCTGGGTGCGGGTCTGTCGATGCTGGTTGCGGTGGCGTTGAGCGACGCCTCCTTCGTCAAGGAACTCACGGGCAAACTACCGGAGAACTCGCCGGATTATTTCGTCCTCGATATCCCGCGCGGAGAGATGGACCGGTTCCAATCCGTCGTTTCCGGACAAGTCCCTAACGCCAAGCTGCAGCAGGCGCCAATGCTGCGCGGAAGAATAATCGAGCTGGGTGGCCGCAAGGTCGAGGAGATTAAACCGCCGGCGGAGGCGGAGTGGGTGTTACGCGGCGATCGGGGTATCACCTACGCGGACCAGGTGCCGCAAGGGTCACGTGTCGTCAAAGGCGATTGGTGGGGGGAGAATTACTCAGGACCGCCACTGGTTTCGTTCGAAGCCGACCTCGCCCGAATGCTGGGGGTCGGGATCGGCGATCAGATTACGGTCAATGTCCTTGGACGCAACATCTCAGCGAAGATCGCCAATCTGCGCGATGTCGATTGGGACAGCCTATCAATCAACTTCGTTATGATCTTCTCTCCGAATACCCTCGCTGGTGCACCATCGAATATGCTGGCCACAATCGGTCTTCCCGACGATCTGGGGGTCGCAGAGGAAGCAGCTGCTATGCGGGCGCTTTCCAAGGCCTTTCCAACGGTTACCGCCATTCGTGTGCGTGACGCGGTCGACGCGTTCAACGAGGTGTTCTCCAAGATTATGGTGGCGGTTCGCGTGGCCGCAGGCGTTACGTTGCTGGCTGGGGCGTTGGTGCTGGCAGGGGCTTTGGCTACCGCACAGCGGCGGCGCATCCTGGACGCGGTCATTTTCAAGGCGCTGGGAGCCACCAGACGGCGGATTCTCACGGCGCACGCACTGGAATACCTGCTGTTAGCCGCGGTTACTGCCGGATTCGCCATCCTGCTCGGCGGATTTGCTGCGTGGATCGCTCTTACTCAAGTGATTGACATCCCCTTTGTTTTGTCGTGGCCTGCGGTTCTGCAGGCCTTGGGGATTTCCATCGCGCTGGTCGTTGTTCTCGGTGGATTGGGCACATTGCAGGTGCTCCGGACGCGCCCGGTCCTTTATTTAAGGTCAGAATAGCCTTAAAATGGTCCAATCTGTCACAGATCTGACCAGTCCGCTGTAAAGGCTTCACTGGTGGGACTTAATCCTGACCTGCGAACCTTGAATTCTCTCGGATCGATAGACATATTTGATCCGGTGTTCCGAACTTTCCGTTGCATGGGTCAAAGGGGAAATATTTATGACGCAGTACGACAATCGCTATGCTCAGGCAGCGACCACGGCGCGCACCGGCGCAGCGGTCGACGAAGGCCTGCGCTCCCACATGCTCGGCGTATATAACTATATGTCTGCCGGCGTTGCCTTGACCGGCGTCGTTGCCTACGCAGTTGCTGCATGGGCGCAAACTAACCCGGCGGTCTACCAGGCGCTGTACCTGTCGCCGTTGAAATACGTCCTGATGATTTCTCCGCTGGCTTTCGTGCTCGTGCTCAGCTTCGGGTTGCATAAGCTCAGCGCGCAGGCCACCCAGCTGGTCTTCTGGGCCTTCGCGGCCATGATGGGCGTGTCGCTGTCGACCATATTCGTGGTCTTTACGGACAGCTCTATCGCCCAGACATTTTTTGTTACGGCGGCTGCTTTCGCCAGCCTCTCATTATACGGCTACACGACCAAGCGGAACCTATCGGGCTGGGGTTCGTTCCTGATCATGGGTGTTGTTGGCCTGATCCTGGCCACCGTCGTTAACTGGTTCCTGCAATCGAGCGCGTTGCAATTTGCAGTCTCGGTGATCGGCCTGCTGGTTTTCGCCGGGCTCACCGCCTACGACACGCAGCGTATCAAGGACGAATATCTGGTCATCCGCCACAACGCCGAACTGGTGGCAAAAGCCTCGGTCATGGGGGCGCTCAGCCTCTATCTGGACTTCGTCAACATGTTCCAGTTCTTGCTGTCGTTCATGGGCAGCAACGAATAAGGCTGCGACGAGCCCTAGGCTTCTTGTAAAGTAAACCCGCCGGTTCCGCCGGCGGGTTTTTTTGTTTGCAGGATCAGACGACGACAATGCACCGAATTCGATCGGCCGAGCTTAGGCATCTGCCGGGCATCACGAACATCTATGCCCATGCGGTGAATAAAGTGCTGGTCAGCTGGGAGTATGAAGCGCCGGATCTCGAGGAGATGACCAGGCGCTATCACCAGCGCATCAATTCAGGCTACCCGTACCTGGTGGCCGAGGGCAGCGATGGCGAGGTGATGGGGTATGCTTATCTCGACGCCTATGACGGGCGGCCCGGTTTTCGTTTCACGGTTGAAGATTCCATCTACGTCGCCGAAAGCTGCCAACGTTTGGGTCTCGGGCGCGCCTTGCTCAGCTCTTTAATCAAAGAGGCGACAGCGTTGGGATATCGACAGATGATTGCGGCGATCAGTTTGCCGGACGGCGAAGGCTCTTTAGCGTTTCACAAAGCATTCGGTTTCCAGAAAGCCGGAGAGTTGAAGAACATCGGCTGGAAGCACGGCCAGTGGTTGACGGCGGTTTATCTGCAGCTTCCTTTGGGAGATGGGGCGCAGACTCCGCCGGATGGTTAGGGATTACCCGATGGCTGGGTGCTTCACTCAGCGCACCACGTTGACGCGCTTTTCAAGAACATCCAACACACGGCGCAGATCGTGGCCCCGCTTCAAGATCAGACCGGTCGCGGCGATGACCGAATAAGCACCCTGCTTGCGCGCCAGCTTGGGAGTTTTTTCGATTCGGAGGAGTGGCCACTCGCTGGTTTTGCGGAAGACCGAGAACGCCGCCGTCTCCCTGCCCATGTCGATGGCATAATCACGCCATTCTCCAGCAGCGACTTTACGGCCATAAACCGCCAGGATTTGTGAAAGCTCTTGCCGGTTGAAACGTGTTTGAGCGCTGAACTGTTTCTGCCCCCCGCTGCCTTTGAGGCCCGGTGCCGCCACGGAATTCACGCCCGCGCTCCGTGGCTGCAAATAGTGTATCGGCTCGCAATCGCTCAAAACGCGCCTCCTTCTGTCTTGGATTTGCATTCACCCGAAAAAGCCGGGCATCGCTGTCATCTGTCAGTCATGATTGCGCCGTCAACGGGATATTGCAAGGATTGAGAGCCTATTGGCCGAGTGTAAGAGGACCTGAATTAACTATGTAATAGCCGGCAACAAAAATCACGAGAGCGCCACATTGGCGACTCTGGGCCGCCCGAATAATCCGTATATTAGGGATCGTCAGCGTCGGTCTGGGCTCTGTAAAAGCGCCGGAAGAGTTGCCCCCCAAATTTACCCTTCCGGGGCGCCCCCCCACGGGGTCCGGGCCGACCGCTAATCTCCTAGTTGTGTTCCTTATCTCCTAGATAGGCCCTTCACCTCGCGATCCCCCGATGCAAGGTGGAGGGCTTTCCTTTTTAGGGGCTTGGGCCTCGCCGGTACGATCACCGAATGACCGCGCGATAGCCAGAATGCGGTCGCCGGCCTGCCCATTCACCGCCCAAAATCAACTGCAGATTAACCAACGTTGCCTCTCGGCCCGGTCTTGAGGACGATGCCCTGGAGAAAGCCCCCCAGCCCCACTGGGGCGAACGCTTCAAGACCGGCCCGTTCGGCAACAGTCCCAACATCTTCTCCTACGAAACTTGGCCGGTTCCCCAAAACCGGCCGGTTTTGTTTTTGGGCCTTTGCTTGCGTTGTCGACGGGTGGCATCGCGGCCGCGGCCTGATAAGGTTCGCCCGGTTCCCGATTGAGGCACCTAATCCGCGACCTAGTCCCCGAGAGATGTGATGCCACGAAACGTTTCTTCCGCAGCCGCCAAGTCTGCGAAAAAGTCTGCCGCCGTAAATCCTGTGCTCTCCACATGGCGGACGCCGTTTGGTGTGCCGCCGTTCGAAAAACTGACACCGAAGCATCAGGTAGCGGCCATGAAACGGGCGCTGAAAGATCACCGCGCGGCGGTCAGGAAAATTGCCGCTGCAGAAAACCAGCCGGCGTTCAACAACACGGTTCTAGCCCTTGAGAAGGCGGCTCTACCTTTGGAACGCGTGTGCAATGTGTTCTTCAATCTCGTCAGTGCCTGCGCGACGCCCGAACTGCAAAAAATCGAACGCGACTTCGCGCCAAGGTTCGCCGAGCATCACAGCGCTATCTTCCTTGATACCAAACTCTACCGGCGCATTGCCGATCTGCTCGAACGCAGTGGATCCTTGGACTTGAGCCCAGAGCAGATGCGTCTCATCGATCGCTATCACACCTGGTTCGTGCGCGCCGGGGCCGCTTTGAAACCGGCGCAACGGAAACGCGTCGCGGCCATCAACAAACGCCTCGCGGAACTGACCACGGGATTCAACCAGAACGTCCTTGCCGACGAGCAGAGCTGGCATATGGAGCTTCGCGGCGATGACGACCTGGCCGGTCTGCCGGATGGATTTCGCACCAGCGCCCGGCGGGCGGCTATCGACCTTGGACTTGAGGGCGAGGACGTACATGCCATTACGTTGGCGCGGTCCAGTGTCGAAGGCTTCCTGACGTTCTCCAGCCGTCGCCATCTGCGCGAAGAAGCGTGGCGGGCCTGGGCCAATCGCGGCGCCAACGGGGGCGACACCGACAATCATGCCCGGCTCTCCGAGATTGTTCAGCTCCGAGCTGAAATGAGCAAGCTGATGGGGTTCGATACGTACGCCGACTACGTGCTCTGCGATACCATGGCAAAAACGCCGTCCGCAGTGAACGATCTACTGCAACGGGTTTGGAAGCCGGCGCGGGCGCGGGCGCTCGAAGAGCGGGATGCGCTATCTGAACGGGCTCGCGATGAAGGCAGCAATACACCACTCGAAGCATGGGACTGGCGTCACTACGCTGAGAAAGAGCGCAAGTCACGCTACGACATCGATGAAAGTGTGTTGCGTGGCTACTTGCAGCTTGACCAGATCATCGCGGCAGCTTTCGATACCGCAGGCAAGCTGTTCGGTATGAAGTTCAAAGAGATCGACAACGTGCCGCGCTATAATCCGGATGTACGCGTCTGGGAGGTCACGGATAGGAAGGGCGATCATATCGCCGTCTTCATGGGTGACTACTTCGCACGCTCCGGCAAACGCTCCGGCGCCTGGATGTCGAGCTTCCGCACCTCCCATAAGCTGGGATCAACACCGGCTCGACCAATCGTCGTCAACGTCATGAATTTCGCGCGTGGCGCCGACGGAGAACCAACGCTTCTTTCCTGGGATGATGCACGCACGCTGTTCCACGAATTCGGGCATGGGCTGCACGGCATGCTGTCGCAGACGACCTACCCGTCGCTTGCCGGAACGGCCGTGGCGCGCGATTTCGTCGAGCTACCATCGCAGCTCTACGAGCACTGGCTTGGTGAGCCGCAGGTGCTGGAGCGTTTCGCCCAACACTACAAAACCGGCAAGCCAATGCCGAAATCGATGATGAAGAAGCTGCAAAAGGCGGAAACCTTCAATCAGGGTTTTACCACGGTTGAGTATCTTGCCTGTGCGCTTGTCGATATGGAGCTGCATGCTCAGAATGAACGCCAAGCCGAGGACCTCGACATCGCCGAATTCGAGCGCGAAGCGTTGACTGAAATCGGGATGCCGCACGAAATCATCATGCGCCACCGGTTACCGCATTTCATGCACATCTCCGGCGGATACGCTGCTGGATACTACAGCTATATGTGGTCGGAGGTGATGGATGCCGACGCCTTCCAGGCGTTCGAGGAAGCCGGCGATATCTTCGACAAGAAAACCGCGCGGCGTCTAAAACAGCATATCTATTCGGCCGGCAACTCGCGCGATCCTGAAACTGCCTGGATGGCTTTTCGCGGGCGACCGCCAGAGGTCAAAGGACTGTTAAAGAAGCGTGGATTTGCATAGGACACCGGTATTACATACGTGAGTAACTCTTCGATTACCGTGCCGCCGGAATGGTCCCCGCAAGCGTCGGTCTGGACGGCTTGGCCGGCGGACCCTCAGGAATGGAACGGCGACCTTGAAGCGCCGCGTCGCGACGTGGCGGCAATGGTTCTCGCGCTCGCAGACGGCAACCGCGTGCGGCTACTAGTGAACGGTGCGGAAGCCGAGAGTTCGGCGAATGCGGCGGTTGGAGCCGATGCGGAACTCGTGCCGGCCAAGTACGGCGACATCTGGCTGCGCGACACCGGTCCGGTCTTCGCGCATGGCCCTGAAGGACCGGTTGCCTTGCGGTTCATGACGAACAGCTGGGGGGGCAAGTTCGACCTGCCTGACGATGCGACGGTAGGTGATGAGATCGCGCGTCACGCCGGAAAGCCTGTGCGCCGTTTCGATTTCGTATTGGAAGGCGGCGCTGTCGATCACAACGGCAACGGAACCCTGCTCACAACGCGGCAGACACTGCTCAATCCCAACCGAAACGGATGGAGCAAGGAAAATGCCGAAGCCGCCCTGCGTGTGGCGTTCGGCGCACGCAAGATCATTTGGATAGACGAGGGGCTGAGGAACGACCACACCGATGGTCACATCGACAACATCGCGCGGTTTGTTAGTGAGACGACGGTCGTTTGCCAGTCCGCTGCAGGCGACGACGACCCCAACGCCGCGACATTGGAGGCGATCGCAAACACAGTTGAGCAAGAGACGGATGCCGAGGGGCGAAAGCTCGAAGTTATTCGCGTCCCAAGCGTCGGACGTTACGTCAATCCGGAGGGCGAGATTTCACCGGCCTCGCATATGAATTTCCTCATCGCCAACGGCGTCGTTGTCGTGCCGGTCTACGGTACATCCACGCAAGTGGCTGCGCTTGCGACATTGACGGAGGTGTTCGCAGACCGAAGAGTGGTCGGAGTGCCGTCACGCGGATTACTTGGGTCCGGCGCGGTGGGCGGCGGCTCATTTCACTGCATTACGCAGCAGGAACCACGCGAATGACGAAGCGAATCCTAACCGTGGCGGCGGTCCAAGCGGCCTTTGGCTCCGACATGCGGGCAAACATCGACAAGACCGCGGAGCTGATCCGAGAAGCCGCCGACAAAGGTGCACAGGTGATCCTGCCGCCAGAGCTGTTCCAAGGGCTCTATTTTTGTTCGCGCCAGGACCCGAAGTGGTTCGCTGATGCTTACCCCGCCGACGCGCACCCCTGCGTTGAGGCACTCGGATCGCTTGCCCGCGAGCTTGGTATTGTTATCCCGATCTCGTTTTTCGAGAAGGACGGCCCGCGTTACTACAACAGCGTTGCCGTTGCCGATGCCGACGGGAAAGTCCTTGGCGTCTACCGCAAGAGCCACATTCCGGACGGCCCGGGCTACATGGAAAAATACTACTTCACTCCCGGTGACACAGGTTTCAAGGCTTGGCGGACCTCATACGGGACTATCGGCGTTGGCATTTGCTGGGATCAATGGTTTCCAGAATGCGCACGGGCGATGGCGTTAAAGGGCGCCGAGGTCTTATTTTATCCGACGGCGATCGGATCCGAACCCTATGACGCCAGCCTCGATACGCACTCGCAGTGGCAACGAGCGATGCAGGGTCATGCGGTGTCAAATGCTATTCCGGTCATCGCCGCTAATCGCGTCGGTCGCGAGAATAACGATGGTGCCGAGCAGAAGTTTTACGGCCACTCGTTTATCTGTGATCACGGTGGCGAGCTGGTTCAATCGTTTGGCGCTGAGGACAAGGGTGTCTTGGTGCACACCTTCGATCTGGCGTACATCGAGAACTACCGCGCTGACTGGGGCTTCTTTCGCGACAGGAGACCAGAGCTCTACAGGGAGGCTTGAGGGGAAGCGGTGACGGCCATTATAAAGGCTTCGTTTGAAAGAAGGCGTCTTATGGCCTGGCGTTACCTGCCAACACGCCTCATCTAGCCGGTATGATTGAAACAGTCACCCGGTGGGCCAAGTCGGTCAAAAGAGATGTTGTAGCGCTCTATCTTGCCGGACAGGACGCGCGCACGCCGTGGCTGGCAAAGGCCGTAGCCGCCGCGGTGGTGGCCTACGCGCTAAGCCCGATCGATCTCATCCCAGATTTCATTCCCATCATCGGTTACCTCGATGATCTGCTGCTTGTTCCGCTTGGGATCATGTTGGCGGTTCGTCTTATCCCTAGAGAATTGATGGCGGAATTCCGCGAGGCGGCTTTGGACCGGGAACGCCTGCCCGCGAATCCAACGGCGGCTATTTGGATCGTGTGTACTTGGGCCGTGGCTTGCGTCGCAATCGGAGCGTGGCTCATTTGGGTTGTATGGGGCTAATCGCGCCTGCAGCGCTCAATCGTTGCTGGTCCAGTTGAAAAACGGCCAGGCTGCTGCTTGCTTTGGTTTTCTGAGGCGTTTTGATCGGCGTTTGACCGACCGCTTCGGCATCAACTTGGCATTCGAATGCGCTCTAGCGGACAGGACGAGCTCTTGAGCGGAGGCGGAGATTTCCGCGCTGATTCGACTATCGTCAAATTGGAACCCTGCCTCGGAAGTGTTGGCGACCGGTGTCTGCAAAGCCTGCTCGGTAGCAGGGGCGGCTGTTTTTTCTGAGGTTTCGGTCTGGGCCAGAGCTCTGCGCACAGGCTCAATGAACGCGGACTTGGTCTGCTGCTGGGCTTTACGCGCCATATCTTCGCGGTCGCGCTCCATTAGGAGCATTTGTGCGTACAGTCTCTTCTCTCGTTCCTCGACCAATCGGCGGAACTCTCGCTGATAGATGTAGCGCTGGTGACGCGCTCGCTCGGTGGCCGACCAAGGCATCGGTCGGCAGGTGCAACCATTGATCAGTTTTTTTCTGTAAACGAACGCGTTTTCCAGCTGATCGTAGCGACGGCCGCTGAGATCCAGCATCCGCTCAACGTCCTCGGAATACTTGGGCAGGTAGTAGAGTTGCGCTCCGCTGCAGCGCGACTCGCAGGCCGCTGCGTCTCTGCGAAAATGCCCCCGCGATGCGGAAGATCTGATTGGAAAATAGTAACCATCGCAGGTGCGCACACAGACGGTGCGGTAATAGCCACCCGAACTCGATTGGTAGTGGCCCCCGCTCGAATAGGGACCATTCTGCCAATACGCCCGCGACCTTGGCAAGGTCGACGCTGACCGCTTGGGCGAACTTGTGAGCAGATCGCCGAAAATGCTTTGGAAGATCGATTGCGCCTGGCTGACGGGAGCCGCCGAACAGCACAGACCCAAACCAAGCAGAATGCTCTGGTACCAATGGACTTTGAAACGCATAACCATCATCTGAGACGCTGGAACCCGAATTGTCGAAGATCATCGCCCGACAAAACGAATATTTGCTGAACGCGTTGGTTAAATTATCGACGCGTCTTGCTGGTGCGACTCCGTGCGCGCGGTAGCGCCCTAGAAATGGGGTTTCAGGTTGCGGCGAAGAATTTCCCAAGCACTCATCTGCCGGTGCTTATTGCGCGCTTGGCGCGACCATCCCGCGATGGCTGTACGCCGAACAGGCGTTTTGGAACGCCTCAAAACGCCTGGGCCAATCTCGGCGCCCCTGCCTAACATCAACGCATCGATTATTTGCGCACGCGCGTGTTTAGCTTCGAGAGCATCGGTTAAGGATTCGTCTTCTATCGGCACTTTGACTGGTGATCGATCTATCGCAGCCAACACGACGGAGCCGTTGTCGTGCTCCATCCCTTGAACCCGGTTCGAAGCAAGGCGTCGCGCCGTACGCGGCTTAGCGGCATCGACGGAGCGAACGTCCGCCGAGCGAGTCTTATCCTGTGCGGCGGCGTATTGTAGATGGCGCCGCTTGGAGGCTAGCGACCAGGGCTGTGGCTGGCACGAACAGGAGGGATTGAAGTCAACGTGGTATCGGAAGGCGTTCCTCAGTTTCAAGTACGCGTTTCCGGCCAAGTCATGCATTTGGGCCGGGGTTCCGTCAGGATTGGGGAAGACGAAGAGGCGGGCTGGCGAGCCGCAGCGAGACTTGCACGACGCCTCATGTTCGGCGAACTGATCCGCCGTCGCGTTGAAACCAATCGGGAAGTAGTAACCATCGCACAGGCGGACACAGACGGTGCGGAAGGTCTTGCGTCGAGACTGTATGGGTTTTGCTGAACGCGGAGCAACAGGCGGAGAAGCTGCAGCTTGGTTCAACACCGCATGGAGATCTTTGTCTGCGGCAGGACTGCGCAAACTGAGATAGGCCTTGAGTGGATTATCTGCAGGGAAATCAGTTTGGCCCTCGGCCCCGGCCAACATTGACAGCCTGTATCGCGGTGTGTCCGCCGAGTGGGTTGCGGTGTATTGCTGACCGATTGCATCCGCGGGCAGTGGTTGCACGTTCAGTGCCGGCAGATCGGAACGCGCTGTTGGAAGATCGCGGTAGAGCGCCTGGATCAGGGCGTAAGAAAAAAAACTGGGACCTGCGATGAGGGCAAAGAGCATAAAATACGAAAACGGTTCACGGCCATACCAATACGGTTGACCGAACCGTTTTGGCCGCTCGTTTACGCCGAACATCGAGCTTCCGCTCCACTCAAAAATACACTGGTTGAATAACTACCGTCTTTGCTTTCTCATGACAACCAAGTAAGTGCCGTTTCTTTAAGTATATCAGTTTCTTCTAACGCCTACTGAATTGTAAAAATTGCACGGACAATCTTAACCAAGACTATAGTGCATTTAGGTGGTCGCTGTCGTCAATAAGATTTTTCCGACGACCTTCCTTTGCTCGATCATTCGCAGTGCTTCGGCAGTGTCCTCGAGCGGGTAGACGCGATCAATGCGCGCCTTCAATGCTCCAGTCGCAACCCAATTCAATACGCTGGCCATGTTTGCCCGGTGGGCCGCCGGATTGCGTTTGACTGCCTCACCCCAAAAGACACCAATCGCGGCGCATCCCTTCAGGAGTAGAAGATTGAGGGGGATTCTCGGTATGTCGCCAGAGGCGAAGCCGACGACCAGGAACCGACCACCCCAAGCCATGGCGCGCAATGCGGCCTCTGAACTTTCACCGCCAACGCAATCGTAAACGATGTCGACACCGCGACCATCGGTCAGCGCACGTAACGACGACTTCAGATCGCTGGTGGCGTAATCGACGGTCTGTTCAGCACCATGCTCGCGGCAGACCTGCAGCTTTTCCTCACTCGATGCGACAGCAATAACGCGAGCTCCCATCGCAGAGGCGAGTTCAACGGCGGCAAGTCCGGCGCCGCCGGAAGCGCCCAGAACAGCGACCCTGTCACCCGGCTGCAAGCCGGCACGGTCCCGTAATCCATGAATTGCCGTCCCGTAAGTGATGCTGGTGGCACTGGCTGCCTCGCTGCTGACGCCTTGGGGGATAGCAACAAGCCGCTTTGGCGTAACCGCTATCTTCTCTCGGGCTCCACCCCAGCCGATGTAGGCGGTCACTCGATCGCCCAATTTCCATCCGGCGACGTTGGAACCGACCTCTATGATGCGTCCGGCGATCTCTCCACCAGGGGAGAACGGGAGATCGGGCTTGAACTGGTACTTGCCGCGGGTGATGAGGGTGTCGAAGAAGTTCAATGCACAGGCTTCGACGGCCACGATGACCTCATCGGGAGAGGCTTCAGGATCCTCCAAGGTCTCCAATTTCAGCGCTGATGGTCCAACAAGAGACTTGCAGAGAACCGCTTTCATGTGAAACCTCTGGTGATCCAGAATTGCTAAGACGACTGCCTATGGCGTTTTCCGCCGCGACCGGTGCTGTTTAACCTGCCAGGGACCCAAATGCCGATGAGAGGCAGCAATGTTCATCTAGCGAACTGGCCACCAACGCCAAGGGGTTATTTCGCGATTGGCGCTGAGAGGATGTCGAAGGCCCTAAATTTGGGCAATCTGATGCGCTCTGCCCACGGCTTCGGTGCCAGCTTCACGTTTACGATCGGCGCGACGTATCAGGCTATGGAGGCTGTTGCAGACACTTCGAAGGGGCAAACCCATCTGCCGCACTACAATTGGAACGGCATCGACGACATGGCTTTACCGGAACGCTGTCAGCTCGTTGGTGTGGAATTAATTGAGGAAGCGATTGACCTGCCTAGCTTCCGCCATCCAATCCGGGCAGCCTACGTTCTAGGCCCGGAGCTCGGTTCGTTGTCGCCGCAGCTCGTCGAAAAATGCGATTTTGTTGTCAAGATCCCGACGAGGTTTTGCGTGAATGTTGCGATGGCCGGGGCAATCGTTATGTACGATCGGGTCCGAAGCCTGGCTCGATTTGCAGACCGACCAATCCGGGTTGGTGGCCCAGTTGCAAAGGGCGTGACAAATTTGCAAGACACCTAATCGTTTCTCCCGCAAGGGTGACAAGCGCGCCCGAATTTCTCTATAGGGGAATAAGGTGCGGAGATTTTTTAGAAGGACGGTGCACGAAACAATGACCTTTCTTGACATGAGATGGATCAGATCGGCCGCTCTGGCTGGGGCTTTCGTGGCGGTAGCCGGTAGCGCGGTTTCAGCCGCATCGCTCGTGAAAACCTATCGTGATTGGAGCTTGTTCTCACACGCTCAGTCGGACAAAAAGATCTGTTTTGCAGCCACACAGCCGAAGGACAGCAGTCCAGCAGGGGCCAGTCGCGA